>Ga0209485_1000216_pt1 | contig 19006 bp, 13 predicted proteins | sample NCAS100_FD_187516 | JGI IMG/M metagenome (GOLD analysis project Ga0209485, IMG submission 187516) | Agricultural soil microbial communities from Utah to study Nitrogen management - NC AS100 (SPAdes) (version 2) | ecosystem: Environmental > Terrestrial > Soil > Agricultural land | place: USA... | reverse complement strand
AGCGCCCGGTCGGCGTCGTTGAGGGGCCGGAGCAGGGAGATCGAGTAGGCCTGGTTGGTCGCATCCCGGCTGGTCGAGCGATACAACCCGCCGATCTGAATGAGCCGGTTGCTGGCCGAGGAGCCGAAGCGGAACTGCCAGCTCGCCGAGCCTTCGTAGGAATGCTCGTTGAGATCGGCGAAGGTCCGAACCGCCGCTTCATTGGAGAATCCGTACCAGGTCGGGGTTCCGGTGGAGGTTTCGTAGACCACCTCGGACCGGTCCGGCTCCTTGCGCTGTACTCCCGAAACGGTGAACCCGGCGTCGACGAAGTGCCGGTCGGCCACCTCCCGGTGCACCCCGAGCTGGCTGGCGTAGATGTTCCGCTCGACATAGCGGAGCCGCTGGACCTGGAGCGGAAGGGCCAGGTTCTCGGATACGCCGGTCTCCACCCGCCCTTCATTGTCCATGGTGCGGTTGTACGTGTTGTTGAGCACGACCCGGGTTCGGGTCCCCAGATTGACGCTGAAATTGGCGATCCCGCCCCAGAGCGCGCTGTTCCGGCCGGTGGTGCCGTCGTAGCGGTCCAGCTCGGTCACCTCACCCCCCGCCGTCCCTGCGGGCTGGGCGATGGCGCGCCGCTGCTCGGTCTTGATCTCCTGGGTGTAGGAATAGCTCCCGGAAAGCAGATAGCTGAGCCCGGTGCCCCCGGTAGGGAGGGTTCCGCCCAGCGAGACGCCGAATCCGCCGTTGGGCGACCCGCTGCGCCGGCGCGCCGACCAGACGTTGCGGAACGAGTTCACCAACGCGTTGGCCTGGGAGGGCGAGAGCTGCTGGGTGAAGTCGACCTGTTCGAGGGACGACGGCATCCCGCGCGGGGTCGCGCCCAGCGCGACCCAGTCGCGTCCGGTCGCGGGCGCGAAGACGGCGGTCTTTCCGGTCACCGCATCGTTGAACCCCGCGCTTACCGAAAAGGCCAGGTAGCGCCGGCCCGGAAATTCCTTGGTCTTGATATTGACCGCGCCGCCGGAAAAATCTCCCGCCTGGTCCGGCGTGAACGTCTTGGCGGTGGTGATCTCACTCAGCAGCGCGGACGGGAACAGGTCGAGGGGAACCACCTTCCGCTCCGGCTCCGGTGAAGGAATCCGGGCTCCGTTCAGGGACGCCTGGGTGTAGCGGTCGCCCAGGCCCCGCATGTTGAGGTACTTGCCGTCCTGGATGGTGGCGCCGCTCATCCGCTGGAGCGCCGCGGCGGCGTCGCCGTCGGGAGAGCGGGCGATCTGCTCGGCCGAAATGGCATTGACGATCGCGACGCTGTAACGCTGCTCATCCAGCGCCGAATTCACCGATCCCTGCTCGGCCTGAGCGGTGACGGTGAGCTCCTCCAGCTGGGTTGCCTCGCCGGAGAGGGAAATGTCCTGGGTGGTGACGCCCCCGTCGGTGACCACGATCTCGGTCACCGATTTGGGCGCATAGCCGATCATCGCCGCCCGAAGGGTCACGGTTCCGGCCGGCACGTTCTCCAGGGCGAAACGGCCATCGACCTTGGTCGAGGTCGAGAGCGAGGTCCCCACCAGAGTGATCCTGGCGCCGCCAAGCGGGGCTCCCCCATCCCGGTCCACTACCTTGCCGACGATCCGGCCCCCCTGGGGTGACTGGGCCTCCAGCGGGACAGAGAGGGCCAGCGCCGCCACGGCGGTCAGAAAACGCAGAGATCGCAATGACATAGCTCCGCTCACGGTTCGAGACGACCGCGACCCTATGAGGGGCCCGCAGTTCAGGTATTTCGAGGGGGAAGCTTGCCGGACCGGGTTTCGAACCAGGCACGGCGGTGCAACGGATGTGTCACGAAACAGCGGTGAGAGGTGAGCGGGGAAGGCCAGGCCCGCTCAGAGCTTACCGCTCACTCTTCGCGGCGGGGGAGTCGCTCTGTGGCAAAGGCCTCGGGCGGCGCGTTGGGCTTCACCCGGATCGACTTGGCGGGAATCCCGACGTTCACGTTGTAGGGTTTGACGTCCTTGGTGGCCAGGGCATTAGCGCCCACCATGCCGTTCCGGCCCACCCGCACCCCGGCCAGCACGGTCGCGTGATAGGTGATCCGCACGTCGTCTTCCAGCACGGTGCGCAGGTCGGTCACGTCCTTCTGGTCCACGATGCTGTGGGTGTGGCTGTAGATGTTGGCGTAGTCCGACACGCTGACCCGGTCGCCCATGGTAATCCCGCCCCGGTCATCGAGCAGGACGTGCCGGTGCACCACGCAGTCGTCCCCCACTTCCATGTTGTATCCGAAGGAAAACTCGGTGTGCTGGAAGCATTTGAAGTTCCGGCCGCAGCGGGCGAAGATCCGCGGCGCCAGGAGCCGGCGCAGCTTGACGCCCAGGTCCACGTTCTGGGCGCCGGCGGGAGTGCGGTCGAAGGAGTACCAGAGCCAGAGCAGCGGCTTGACCCGGGCGAACCTCTCCGCGTCCACTTCGGCGTAGTACTCCGGCTCCAGGGTGATGTTGCGGGGGTCGAGGGCGAAGATGCCCGCGCGGGTGGCCGCGGTTGTTTTGGCATTGGCCAGGACCTCGTCGCAGCCCGGCGCGGCGGGATACCACAGCGCGTAGAGGGTGTCGCGGCAAATCAGCGACCAGTCGGCGCCGGAAGCGGCCAGGGAGGCGTCGAGCTGCTCGAGCCAGGCGTCGTTGACGGCGCGGGCGCCGTCGGGGAGCGCGACCGTGCGGAGGGGGCGGAGGGCCATGCGGAAAGAAAGGCGCAAAGGCGCAAAGGCGCAAAGAACAGCCTACCCCTCCAGAGGGCTCCTCAGCTCCGCGTCCACCCGGCGGGGCCGGCCAGTGGCGGGATCCAGGGCGGCGTACACGCTCCGGCCCCGGGCCAGCAGCCGGTCATCCGCCACCCGGCGGATCTCGATGAAGCGCTCCCAGGTGGCCCCGGAGGGCTCGCCCACCCAGGTGCGGGCCACCAGCCGCTCCCCGGCGAATGCCGGGGCCTTGTAGTCGACCTCGTGCCGGGTCACCACCCAGTTGACCCGGGTCTTGAGCTCGGCCGTTGCCTTCGCGTCCCAGTGCGCCTCGGCGGCCTCCTGCATCCAGCGGAGGTAGACCACGTTGTTCACGTGGCCCTGGCCGTCGATGTCCATGGGCTGCACGGTGATCGCGAGCTCGAAGGAATTCATTGCGGGCAGCCGGTGAGAGGTGAGATGTGAGATGTGAGACGGAGCCCCCTCTCACGTCTCACGTCTCACCTCTCACGGCGTTGAGAATCGCCTCGCCGAGATCCTGCACGCCCTCTCCCGTGCTCGCGCTGGTCAGCAGCAGCTCGTCGGGGGCCATGCCCAGCTCGCGGGCCCGGGAATCCAGAGCGAGCCGCTGTTCGGTTCGGGACAGCTTGTCGGCTTTGGTGAGCACGGTCAGCACCGGACGCCCGGTTTCGGCGAGGAGAGCCTGAATGTCGGCATCGTCCTCCGAGGGCGGGTGCCGGGCGTCCAGCAGCCAGACCACCCCGGTGAGCGAGGGGCGGCGGGCCGCCACCCCCTCGAGCAGCTCGCGGAATGCTAAGCGGGCGCTCTTGGAAATCTTCGCAAATCCGTAGCCGGGCAGATCGAGGAAATAGCAGGGCGGCAGCCGGAAGACGTTCATGAGCTGGGTCTTGCCGGGGGTGCCGCTGACGTGGGCCAGCTGCTTGCGGCCCACCAGCGCGTTCAGCAGGCTGGACTTGCCCACGTTGGAGCGCCCCACGAAGGCGATCTCCGGGAGCCGGGGGTCCAACGGATAGAGCGGATCGGGGAAGCTGCCGACGAACTCGATCGGCAGCCGGTCGAGGGTCACGCTTCGCGGATCTGGCGGGGACGCTCGGTGACGATCATCGGGGAGCTGCCTTCGGTGATGCACTCCGGGGTGACGATCACCTCCCGCACATCGTCGCGGGAGGGAAGGTCGTACATCAGGTCGGTCATCACCGTCTCCAGGATGGCCCGGAGTCCGCGCGCGCCGGTGGATCGCTTGATGGCCTTGCGGGCCACCGCCTTGAGCGATTCCGCGTCGAAGGTGAGCCCGACGTTCTCCAGCTCGAACAGCTTCTGATACTGCTTGGTGATGGCGTTCTTGGGCTCGATCAGGATCCGGACCAGCGATTCCTCGTCCAGCGCCTCCAGCGGCACCACCACCGGGAGCCGGCCCACCAGCTCGGGGATCAGCCCGAACCGGAGCAGGTCGTCGGGCTCGGCGTTGGCGAAGGGATTTTTCTTGTCGACTTCGGGGGTCTTGTCCCGCTCGTTGGCGGCGGAGAAGCCGATCTGCTGTCGGCCCAGCCGGCCCTCGATGATCCGCTCCAGCCCGTCGAACGCGCCGCCACAGATGAAGAGAATGTCCTTGGTGTTGATCTGGATGTATTCCTGCTGGGGATGCTTGCGGCCGCCCTGGGGAGGCACCGAGGCCACGGTGCCCTCGAGAATCTTGAGCAGGGCCTGCTGCACCCCTTCGCCGGAGACGTCCCGGGTGATGCTGGGGTTCTCCGACTTGCGGGCGATCTTGTCGATCTCGTCGATGTAGACGATCCCTCGCTCGCACTCGGAAACGTTGAACTCCCCGGCCTGGAGCAGCCGGACCAGGATGTTCTCGACGTCCTCGCCCACGTACCCGGCTTCGGTCAGGGTCGTGGCGTCGGCGATGGTGAAGGGAACGTCGAGGATGCGTGCCAGGGTTTGGGCCAGCAGGGTCTTGCCGACCCCGGTCGGACCCAGCAGGAGGATGTTCGACTTGTCGAGCTCGACGCCCCCCGCGTCCCGCCCGCTCACCGAATTGATCCGCTTGTAATGGTTATACACGGCGACGGCCAGGGTGCGCTTGGCGCGCTCCTGGCCGATCACGTACTGGTCCAGCACATCCTTGATTTCCGAGGGCGTCGGCACCTGGGTGATGTTGTCGACGACCTCCCGCTCCTCGTCCTCCGCCAGAATCTCGTTGCAGAGGGTGATGCATTCGTTGCAGATGTAGACCGACGGGCCGGAAATGAATTTCCGGACCGAATCCTTCGACTTCCCGCAGAACGAGCACCGCAGGTGCTTGTCGTTGGACATGTCGGTTACAGTGCGCTCCCGCGCCGGCTGAGGGACACCCGAAAGCTCATCCCCCCGCCGGACCGGGTCAAGTGGTGGGCACCGCGGCGACCGCGGCGTCTGGCACCACCGGATCGCGGTGGGGCGAGAAGACCGAATCGATGATGCCGTAGGTCTTGGCTTCGTCGGCGCTCATGTACCGGTCCCGGTCCATGTCCCGCTCGATCTGCTCGACCGGCTGGCCGGTGTGCTTGGCGTACAGTTCGTTCATCTTGGTGCGCAGATACAGGATTTCCCGGGCCTGGATCTCGATGTCGGACGCGGTCCCCTGGGAGCCGCCCGACGGCTGGTGAATCATGATCCGGGCGTGGGGCAGGGCACTCCGCTTGCCCTTGGTGCCGGCGGCCAGCAGGAAGCTCCCCATCGACGCCGCCATCCCCATGCAAATGGTGTTCACCGGGGCGCGAAGGTGCTGCATGGTGTCGTAGATCGCCATCCCGCTCGACACCACCCCGCCGGGCGAGTTGACGTACATGTAAATGTCCTTCTCGGGATTGTCGGCCTCGAGAAAGAGCAGCTGGGCGATGATGATGTTGGACACATCGTCGTTGATCGGCGCGCCGAGGAAGACGATGCGGTCCATCAGGAGACGAGAGAAGATGTCGTAGGTCCGCTCGCCCCGGCTGGACCGCTCGATGATGTAGGGCGGATACAGCATGCTGGTCACGACGTGGCCTCGGTGACGGTGGATTGTGAGAGGAGGAAGTCGAAGACTTTCTCCTCGGTGATCGACCGGGTGAGCTCGGGCAGCCGCTTGGCCTGCTCGAGCGAGCTGTAGATTTGGGCCGGGGTGGCTTTGCGCTGCTCCGCGATCCGCGCGATCCGGGCGTCCACCTCCGCCTCGGTGGCCTTGAGCTCCTTCTGCTCGGCCACCGCCGAGAGCAGCAGCTCTCGGCGGACCTGGGCCGCCGCAACCGGGCGGAACTCGGCGTTGAACTGCTCCGCCTTGTCATGCCCGACTTCGTAGGCGTGGAGCAGGGAGTGGAGCATCCGGTCCACCATCGAGGCGGGGGCCTCGATCCGGTTGGCCTCGATGAGCTGCTGGACCAGCTGTTCCCGGACCGAGGCATCGGCCTCGCGGGCGGCGGCGGTGGCCAGATCGGCCCCCACCGCGTTCCGGAGTGCCTCGAGGGTCTCGAAGTCCCCCACTTCCCGGGCCAGGGCGTCGTCCAGGGCGGGCAGCTCCTGGCGCTTCACCTCGTGCAGGGTGATCCGCACCGATCGGGAGGCGCCTCGTCGGGACTCGTCGGGGTGGTCGTCGGGGAAGCGCACCTCGGTGTCGATGGTCTGGCCGGGGAGGAGGGTCATGATCTTCTCCTCCAGCGCGGGCAATGCCTGGCCGTCACCCAGCACCATGGTGTAGGGCTGGGCGTCCTTGACCTCGCCATCCTCGATGGGGGCCACATCGACACGCACCATCTCGCCCGGGGCAGGCTTGACGCCCTCGACCGGCAGCCAGGTGGCGCGCTGCTCCCGGAGCCGGCCCAACTGCTCGGTGACCATCGCCTCGGTGACCGCCGGCACGGTACGGGTCAGGCTGAAGCCACCCAGCCGCCCCAGGGTGAGCTCAGGGCGGACCTCGACCAGGAGCTCGAACTCGACCGGCTGACCTTCCTCGAACTTGAGGTTCCGGATCGAGGGGTCGGAGATCGGCTTGAGCGATTCGGCGGTCTTGGCCTCCTCCCAGCCCTCCCGGATGACCTCCTCGATCACCCACTGGCGGATCTCGTTGCTGAAGCGCCGCCGCACCACCGCGTCGGGGGCTTTGCCCTGCCGGAAACCGGGGAGCCGGGCCCGCTTGGCGTACTGGCGGACCGCCTTGGAGGTGGCTTCCTCGACCCGCTCCACCGGGATGGTGACCCGGAGGTTCTTGGAGGCGGCGTCCTCGGAGGTCTTGGTTACGGTTATCGCGCTCATGATGGGGGAAATCTAACCGGACGGTAGGGTTGTTGGACGGTAGGACGGCAGGTGGGGCGAGGGGGGGAGACCCCCCCTCAGGGCGCGGTCGAGGGCCCAGCGCCCAGCATCGACGCGATCGCCTGGATCCCCATTTTGGCGAGCCCGCTCACCAGGGGCACTCCGAGCCCCACGCCCAGGAGAAGGGCATCGGCGGTGACCAGCTTCGGGGTCCACTCATCCACCAGCCGCCGGCTCCGGGTCAGGAAGAATGCGGCCAGCGCCGCGCCGTTGAGCAGCACGAAACAGATCGTGGCAAACCAGAAGGCTTTGGAGCTCAATGCGGACAGGAAGGAGACCAGGGACTCTGCCATTGGCGCGTCCTCGGATTGGGTGACTGGACGGCTAGACGGCTGGACGGCTGGTGCTGACCGACAGCCTGACTGCCGGCTGAAGGCTGATGGCTGATGGCTTCCGTTCCATGCGAACGCCGGGAGTCGAACCCGGATGGGTTGCCCCACAGGATCCTAAGTCCTGCGCGTCTGCCAGTTCCGCCACGCTCGCCCTGCAATGAATGCTAGCTTATTATTGCCCGCTATGAAACCAACCCTCCCCGTGGCGCTCGCCCTGGCTGCCGCGCTCGCCGCCTGCTCTTCCGGAGACGCCCGCTTCAAACAGCTCACCGTGGGCATCACCAAGGACAGTGCGCTCAAGGTCATGGGCACTCAGGCGCCCACCCGGACCGACCCCTTCCTGACCGACGGAAAGTTCATCGAGGTGATGTATTTCGCCCCCGCCGGCACCGCCGATTCACTCCCCGACCGGGAGATGTCTCCGCTGGTGACGGTGGACGGCAAGCTGGTCGGCTGGGGCTGGGAGTCGCTGGATTCGGTGGCGGTGGCGACCAAGATTCCGGTGGCGGCGAAGCCGGGGAGCTAGGGAGCTAGCGAACTAGGGAGCTAGCGAACTAGGGAACTAGGGAACTAGGGAGCTAGGGAGCTAGGGAGCTAGGGGAAACAACAACGGGACCCGCCGCGAGGCAGGTCCCGTTGACCGTTGACCGTTCACCGTTGACGCAGTTCCCGCGATCTACTGTGCGAGTTGGACCCGCACCACCCGGCGCCCGCCACCCGACGCGGTACCGGCCTTGTTGTAGAGCACCAGGGTCACGATCCCCCCGGGGCCGGCGTTCTTGAGCGCGGCGCGAAGCTCGGTCTCGGACCGCACCGGAGTCCCCTCCACCGACAGAATGATGTCGGGGTTTCCGCTCTCCACTCCGAAGAGGGGCACCTCGGCCGCCGGTCCTTCCTGATCCACGCTCTGCACCAGCAGGCCACGCAGGCCGGCCGGGGTTCCGATCTCGGCGGCGATCTGGGTGGTGAGCGGCATGATCGTCACGCCCAGGGGCTTGACCTCCGCACCGGCCGGCTCGGCCTCGGGGTCGGCGGTATCTTCGCGGGTCCGCTCGCGATCGGCGGCCACCTGCTCATTGGTCGCCGCGCCCGAAATCAGCCGCACCGTGAAGGTCTTGCGGACGCCGCCCTTGCGGGCCACTTCCACCTTCACCGTCTCGCCGGGGCGCTTGAAGCCCACGATCTGCTGGAGCTGGGCCACGTAATCCACCCGCTGGCCGTCGATGCCGACGATGATGTCGCCCATCTCGAGCCCGGCCGCCTTGGCGGGCGAGCTCTCGTCGGTGAATTCGCTGACCTTCACCCCGCGGACTTCGGTCAGGCCCATGTAGGTGGCGTCTTTCGCATCGGCATCGTTCACCAGGACACCGAGGGCGGCGCGCTCCACCTTGCCGCTCTTGATCAGCTGCTCCATCACCTGGCGGGCCAGATCGATCGGCACCGCGAAGCCGTAGCCGACGTTGAAGCCGGTCTCGCTGGCGATGGCGGAATTGATGCCGATGACCTCACCCCGCACGTTGATCAGCGGGCCGCCCGAGTTGCCGGGATTGATGGCCGCGTCGGTCTGGATGAAGTCCTGGATGGTCCGCGTGGTCCGGCCGGGAAGCTGGAGCTGGCCGCGGCCCTTGGCGCTGATGATGCCCGAGGTGACCGTGAACGTCAGGGTCTCCCCGAGCGGGTTACCGACCGCCAGCACCCATTCTCCGATCCGGGCCGTGGCGCTCTTGCCCAGCGCGGCGGGCGAAAGCCCCCGGGCCGCGATCTTGATGACCGCGACGTCGGTGGTCGGATCGGTTCCCACCACGGTGGCGGGGAAATTCCGGCCGTCGAGCAGCTGTACCTCGACCTTCTGGGCCCCGTCCACCACGTGGTTGTTGGTCAGGATGTAGCCGTCTTCGGAGACCACGAAGCCGGAGCCGGAGCCCCGCTCGATCTGGGGCGCGCGATTCCTGGGCTGCTGGAAGAACGGCTCGAAGCCCTCGGGAATCCGGAGATTCCGGGCCGCCTGCTGCTTCCGGGTGGACTTCACGTAGACCACGCTGGGCCGAACGTGCTCGGCCACGGCCGCGAAGGCGTCGCTCAGCTCGGCCAGGGGCCGAGCGGCGGGCAGCGGAGGAGCCTGGATGGTGGGAATCACCGACTGGCCGCCGGTCAGGCGGGACAGCCCGGCGCCCTGGGCCAGGGAGGTCCGGGGCAGATCGAGCAATCCAGCGAACAGGAGGCCCAGGAAAAATGCCATCCCCACCAGGCCACCGAATTTCAACCAATTCAGAGAACGAACCGACATGTCTGTTTCACCTCGGGTTGAGCAAGTTTCCTACCGGAAGCAAATATAACGATGCTCCCAGGCAGGCGTTGGTCGCACCGCAGTGGTCAGTGGTCAGGTGGTCAGGAACCGCAGTGCCCCTGACCACCGCGCACTGAGCACTGATCACTTCTTTTCCTCATCCACAATCTCGTAATCCGCCTCGACCACGTCTTCCTTGGCCTGACCCGCTGAGGGCTCCGGACCGGGCGTTCCATCGGCCTGGGTCGCCCCCGCGGCGTTGGCCGCGTCGTACAGCGACGCGCCCGCCGCGCTGTAGGCCGCGTTGAGCTCGGCCAGCGCGGTCTTGATGCCGGCGGCGTCGCCGGCGCGGAGCGCCTGGCGGCCCGCCTCGACCGCGGCGTCGAGCCGGCCCTTCACATCGGACGAGAGCCGGTCCACCCACTCCTTGCTGTCCTTCTCGACCTTGTACACCAGGCCGTCGAGCTGGTTCCGGGACTCGATCGCTTCCCGGCGCTCCGCATCCTCCTTGGCGTGCAGCTCGGCCGCCTTCACCATCTTGTCGATCTCGGTGTCGGAGAGACCGCTGGAGGCCTCGATCCGGATCTTCTGCTCCTTGCCGGTAGTCTTGTCCTTGGCCGACACGTGCAGGATCCCGTTGGCGTCGATGTCGAAGGTCACCTCGACCTGGGGCATGCCCCGCGGCGCCGGCGGAATGCCGGTGAGCTGGAACTTGCCGATGGTCCGGTTGTCGATCGCCATCTGGCGCTCGCCCTGGAGCACGTGGATCTCCACCGTGGTCTGGTTGTCCTCGGCGGTGGAGAACACCTCCGACTTCCGGGTTGGGATGGTGGTGTTCCGGGGGATGAGCACCGTGGTCACACCGCCCAGGGTCTCGATGCCGAGCGACAGGGGGGTGACGTCGAGCAGCAGCACATCCTTCACCTCGCCGCCCAGCACGCCGCCCTGAATCGCGGCGCCGATCGCCACCACCTCGTCGGGATTCACCGACTTGTTGGGCTCCTTGCCGAAGAAGCCCTTCACGATCTCCTGGATCTTGGGAATCCGGGTCGAGCCGCCGACCAGGATGACCTCGTCGATCTGCTTGGGATCGAGCCCGGCGTCCTTGAGCGCCTGCTGCATCGGCGGAATGGTGCGGTTGATCAGGTCGTCCACCAGCTGCTCGAACTTGGCCCGGGTCAGGCTCAGGTTGAGGTGCTTGGGCCCCGACTGGTCCGCGGTGATGAAGGGCAGATTGATGTCGGTCTGCTGGGTGCTGGACAGCTCCATCTTGGCCTTTTCCGCGGCCTCCTTGAGGCGCTGGAGGGCCATGGCGTCCTTGGACAGGTCGATGCCCTGGTCCTTTTTGAATTCGGTCACCAGCCAGTCGATCAGCCGCTGGTCGAAATCGTCGCCGCCCAGGTGGGTGTCGCCGTTGGTGCTCTTGACCTCGAACACCCCTTCGGCGAGCTCCAGCACCGAGATGTCGTAGGTGCCGCCGCCCAGGTCGAAGACCGCGATCTTCTCTTCCTTCTTCTTGTCGAGTCCGTAGGCCAGCGCCGCGGCGGTGGGCTCGTTGATGATCCGGAGCACTTCCAGCCCGGCGATCTTGCCGGCGTCCTTGGTGGCCTGACGCTGGGCGTCGTTGAAGTAGGCCGGCACGGTGATGACTGCCCGGTCCACCGTGAAGCCGAGGTAGTCCTCGGCGGTCTGCTTCATCTTCTGGAGGATCATCGCGGAGATCTCGGGCGGGGTGTACTTCTTCCCGGCGATCTCCACCGCGGCGAGCCCGTTGGGGCCGGACTCGACCTTGTAGGGCACCCGCTTCAGTTCTTCCTTGATCTCGTCCATCCGGCGGCCCATGAACCGCTTGATGGAGAAGATGGTCTGCTTGGGATTGGTCACCGCCTGGCGCTTGGCCACCTGGCCCACCAGGCGCTCTCCGTCCTTGGTGAAGGCCACGACCGAGGGCGTGGTACGACCCCCTTCGGCGTTGGGGATCACGACGGGGTCGCCGCCCTCCATGACGGCTACGACGGAATTCGTCGTGCCCAGGTCGATACCGATGATTTTCGAGGCCATGCCGCGGGGCTCCCCGTGAAAGTGTGTGGACGACTCGGTGAGACGTGAGAGGGTTGGTTCCGTCTCACATCTCACATCTCACCTCTCACGGCCCCTCGGGCATATGGCGTACCGACATTTTCTGCCATTTTGGCAGGTTTTTGGCAGGTTTGCCCAGCAATGTTTTCCCGGTGGTGTCCGGAGTCGAGCCTTGCGACAGGATTGGCGAGCGCTAACTTCGGCTTAAGATGCTGCCTTCCTCCAGTCACACCGAACTGGACACCGTCCCGATTTCGCCTAAACCGCGCGACGAAGATCTCGATTTTTTCGGCCTGACCCATCAGGGGCTGGTCCGCAAGGACAATCAGGATCATTTCCTGGTGACTACGCTGCACAAGACCATGCGGGTCATCTCGACCAGTCTGGCGAATCCGGAGCTGCTCGAGATTCCGAGCCAGCGCATCGCCTCGATGGGTCTGGTGTGCGACGGGGTCGGTGGGCATTCGGCCGGGGAGGAAGCCAGCCGGTCGGCGGTGGAGGCCATCGCCGATTACGTGACCAACACCATGCAGTGCTTCTTCGCGACCGACACCCACGACGATACCGCGCTGGTCGAGTCGCTGCGGGAGGCCGCCACCAAGAGTCACGAGCTGATCGCGGACCGGGCCCGGGACAGCGGCGAGCGGAAAGGCATGGCCACCACCCTGACGATGTACGTCGCGGTGTGGCCGATGCTGTACATCCTGCAGGTCGGGGACAGCCGGTGCTATCTCTTCCGCGACGGGAAACTGGAGCAGCTCACCCGGGACCAGACCATGGCCCAGGACCTGGTGGATTCCGGGGTGATGCAGCCGGAGCAGGCCAAGAGGAGTCCCTACGCCCACGTGCTGTCCAGCTCGCTGGGGGGAAGCACCTGGTCGCCCGAGGTGTCACGCTTCATCCTCCAGCAGGGCGACAAGCTCCTGCTCTGCACCGACGGGCTCACCAAGCATGTGCCCGATGAGCGCATCGGGGACACGATCGCGAACATGACTTCGTCGGAGCAGGCCGCCCGATCGCTGGTGGACGACACCCTCAAGGCCGGCGCCACCGACAACGTGACGGTGCTGATGCTGCAAACGGTGAGCCGCAAGACGTGAGATGTGAGATGTGAGACGTGAGACGTACACACCCTCTTACGTCTCACATCTCACGTCTCACTTTACTACCAGCTTCCTCCTCATGAACGGTCGCCGGAGATTGCCGGCGGACAGGCTGTATTCGCCCGGTTCGGGAATCCATTCGAAATCGAAGGTCTCGCCCACCCCGACGTACTGGTTGGCAGGCCGCATGGTCGCCTGAGCCGGGGGCAGATCCGCTCCATCCCGCGCCAGCGCCCGCCAGCGGACCAGAGCCGAATCCCGGCGAATGGCGAAACGGCCACCGGTGGCAGCTCCGATCCCCACAAACCGGAAGCGATGCGCGACTCCAGCCGCCAGCTCGAGCGGGGGGGGCGTGCTGTCCCCGTTGACAAGGGTGCGGGAAAGTCCATCCCAGCCCGCAACGAAGACGTGGTCCCGGGTGGAGTCGAAGCGTTCGCCGGGCGGCAGCACCACGATCGCCCCGTACAGGCCCGAGGTAATCTGCTCGATGTCGTTCATGTGGGTGTGGTAGATGAAGGTGCCGGGACGAGGCAGGGTGAGCCGGGCCACGAAGGAATCGCCCGGCGCGATGGAGGGGGCCAGCCGCTGCATCGCACCGCTCCACCCCGGCACGCCGTCGGAGTAGCTCTCCAGCTCGATTCCGTGCCAGTGGATCGCCGCGGTTTCCTTGAGCCGGTTGATGACAGTGACGTCGGTCGGCTGATGCTGGGTGAGCACCAGGACACTCCCCGGAATCTCCACCGAATCCGCAGCCGGCAACCGCTGGTCCCGCTGCAGCACGAATCCGAGCGCGCGAGGGGCATTGAACCGCTTGGCGCCCTCCTGGACGAAGAGTCGCAGGGCGCGGGTGCCCGCCCGTTCCGGTTCCTTCCACCCGGGGGAGGGTTTGACCTCGATGCCGAGGATCAGCCCCGCCATGTGCACGGCGGGATCGTGGGCGCTGCGGTCCGAATGCTGGTGGGGCGGTGGGTTGAGCCGAGCGTCGGGAACCACGTGGAAACCGATGTGACAATGAAACAGCCAGTTGCCGGGACGATCGGGACCCCAGACGATCTGCATGGTTGTTCCCGGCTGCATGCTGTGCGTCACCGCGAGAAGTCGCCGGTCCCCGGCGTACGACGAGTCGCGGAGCGCGTTCCCCGTCCCCTCGATCCGGAAATAGAACCCGTGGAGGTGCATGGGATGATCCCGCGCGCTGGCATTGATCCAGCGCCAGCGCAGGGTATCGCCCACGGTGGCGGGGATCCGCTCGGTGTGGGGCCAGGACAGTCCGTTGATCGCGAGGGCGTTGCGGTAGACCGTGGAATCGCCCGGCTTCACATCGCCCCAGATATTGATCACGAAGATCCGGTCGTCGGGGCGGTGGCCGACGGAATCCACCACCAGGGCGCCGGCCAGTTGCTGGCGCTCCACCAGGGAGTCCCCAGCCACGACGCTGGCGGAGTAGAGGTAGGTGCCCGGCGCCCCGGCCGCGAATCGAATCGCGCGGGTTTCGCCCGGCGGGATCCGGATTGAATCGTGTTTCGCCGCCGGCCGGGTCATGAAGCCGAGCAGGGTGATGGTGGAGTCCGGAAGGGTGTTGGTCACCGTGGCCTCGATCATGGTCCCGGTTGGCACCCGGATCAGCGGGCCCGGCACCTGGGGCGCCTTGCCCACTTCCGCGAAGACCGGAGCGACCACCGAGTCCCCCCGGGGGCCCTCGGGGTGCCAGACCCCGGTCCGGACCTCCAGCCGGAGGGTGAGCACGCCGTCCCTCAGGGAGCCGGCGGCACGCCGATTGTCGTTGGGAATGACGTGCACCAGGTCGGGAGCCGGCCCGGGGGGAGAGGCGAACAGAACCGCACCCAGCAGGGCCATTCGGGGTAACAGGCTCATCGGGGACGGGCTCCTCGCATGATGGTCCGCAGCTCGGTGAGGAAGTTCTGCACCACGACCAGGTCGCCGGACTCGTCGCCCCGGCCCTGGCGATTCAGCAGGAAGCGCTGCCCGTCGCGGCTCACCTCGAACATCCGGCCATTGAGGCCATTGGTCTCGAACCACGCATCGGCGGGCAGGGAAAACAGCGTGCGAGAGCTGGCATCGCTGGGGCCGCGCGACATGTCGGCCGCCTGGACCGTCCTGCCGTCGGCGCTCCGAAAGTATATCTCACGGCCGTCGGCGCTCCACTGCACCCCATCCGCGCCCGCCGAGGAAATCTGCCACTTGCCCGCGGAAATCTCGGGGAACGGCCGCACGAAGACCTCGGGCGTACCCGTCTCCATGGAGACATAGGCCAGCCAGGTTCCGTCCGGTGACAACGCCGGCAGGGCCTCGTGGTAGGACTCGTTCAGGAGCGGCGTTGCCACCGTGTCCTCGCCCGGCCGCAGGACAAAGATGTCCAGGGAGGACGGCCCGTCTACCACGAGCAGCAGCCTCTTGCCGTCCCTGGACCAGCGAATGTCTCCGACAGCGCCTTCGAGCCTGGTGATCAGCTCCTCAGGACCGACCCCATCGGCTCGCCGGCGCCAGACACTGGATTTTCCGCCTTCAACCGTTGTATAGCCGATGTACTTCCCGTCGGGCGTCCAGGATGGGTGGTTTTTGTCTACCCCCCCAAAGGTCAATCGGGACCTGGGTCCCCGATCGAGCTGCTTGATCCAGATGTCCTGCCGATCGGTGCCCACCGTCACGGCGAGCCGGGTGCCGTCGGGGGAAAGCTGAAACTCCTCGAATTCCGGATCGGTCCACGCGGGATCCACCACCGTGAGCTGCCCGCTGCGGGAGATCCAGACGAAGTCCTCGGGAGCATTGGTCCCGGTGCTCACGTAGGCCAGGGTGCCGCTGGCCGCGAGAACCAGGTCGGTGTGACCCTCGAATCGCACGTCCACGCCGGTGACTAGGGGCACCGGCTGTCCCCGAGGCGACAGGGTCTTCCGGTCGAACTCGACCCCCATGAGGGTGCCGTCATAGGTGAGGTAGACCAGGTGGCCGGTGGCGGTCACCGCGCCGGCGACGCCCTGGAGTCTCTCACCGCGCCGCCCGCTCTTGAGGTCGACCGCGTAGAGGTCATATCCCGACGGGTCAGCCCGATTGATCCCGACCCCCATCACCAGGGCGGTCGCACCATCCGGGAGCAGATTGAGGTAGGAGAATGCTTTGGTGGAATCGGCGCCGCCGGGGCGAAGCACATCCTGCACCGGCCCACCGCCGGCCGGAACCCGGCGAATGGTTCGCCCCGTCTCGTCGAAGAAATAGACGTGGCGATCGGGCCCCCACACCGGTCCGCTTCCGAATCCACCCCGCGCCACCACGACAGGCAGTCCGCCGTGCAGCGATCCCACCTTCAGGACGGGCCCCTCGCCGACCCGGTTGGTGACGAAGGCCAACTGGGTTCCGTCGGGCGAAATCGCCGGCGCAACGGCCGCTTCGGTGCCCTGCAGTACCTGGGTGTCGAGCCGGTCGAGCCGCCGGAGAAAGAGCCCCTGACTTCTGCGGCCGCCGCGGTTCCCTCCCGCATACACCAGCGTGCGCCCGTCGGGGGAGATCGCCAAGCGCGGCGGCTGGGTGATGGTGCCTGAATACGTCAGCGAAGCTGCCGAATCGTCGAGCACCAGGCCGAAGCGGGTGACCGGGGCCTCCGACGGCGGCCGGATCTGCGCCCAGAGGGCCAGCCCCGCCGCGGCAATGGCAACTGCGCACGCGGTCAGGGCTCCCCTGCGCCAGCGCCGGACCACCGGGTCGGCTCCCGGGAGCGCCATCGTCGCGGTCGTGCGGGTCGTCAGCAGGCCTGGCGCGGCCAGCGCCTCTCCGAATTGGGCCGCGCCGGCGAATCGGTCCGCCGGGAGCTTGCTCAACGCGACCATCACCGCCATCTCGACATGGGGCGGAATCGTCTTGCGCTGGATCGTGAGGGACCGCGGCTCTTCGGTGAGCACTCGGGCGACGATCGCCTGCGCGGTGGGACCGGTGAAGGGGGGCTCTCCCGTCAGCATTTCATAGACCACGCAGGCCAGCGCGTACACATCACTCCGGGCGGTGATCTCCCGCTCCCCCATGGCCTGCTCGGGACTCATGTAGTGCGGCGTGCCGAGCGACATGCCGGTTTCGGTCATCCGGGTGCTGCCGCCCGCGCTGCTCACGGCGAGCGCGATGCCGAAGTCCGCTACCAGGGCGCGTCCATCATGGAGGAGAATGTTCTCCGGCTTGACGTCGCGATGGATGACCCCATGGCGATGGGCGTAGCTCAGGGCGTCGGCGACTTCCCGGCCGATTCGGATTGCTTCGTCCACCGGAAGCTGTTTTTCCCGGACCAGGCGGGCGCGGAGGGATTCGCCCTCGATGTACGGCATGACGTAGTACACCACGCCGTCCACTTCGCCCGAATCAAACAGCGAGAGGATGTGCGGATGCTGCAGATTGGCGGTGGTCTTTATTTCCTTGAGGAACCGGTCGCCGCCCAGGATGGCGGCAAGCTCGGGGCGGAGCACCTTGAGCGCAACGCGGCGGTCGTGGCGCAGGTCGTGCGCCAGATAGACGGTGGCCATCCCGCCCTGACCGACCTCCCGCTCGATGCGGTACCGTGATGACAGGGCCGAGGTGACTCGTTCCAGACTCATCGCTCAATATCTCCAGCTCAGCGTATCCACTCCGGCGGGATGATTACGGCGGATCTGATCCATGATCCGGGGAATGAACATCTGGGCGTAGCGGAGCCGCGAAATCGCGTTTGGCCTGGTGTGATCCCCGTTCCAGCAGTGCTCGGCCCGGTCGCCGTAGTCCGCTTCGGCGTCGGCCGGCGGATCGGTGGCCGTTTTCAGGAACTCCTCCACCAGATACACCGCGTTGTTGAGGTAATAGTTGTCCATGTCGCCGACGTAGATCCTGAGCTTGCCCCGCACCTTGGGGCCCAGGGTCTTCCAGTCCCGCCGGAGGATGTGCCCCAGGTCGTAATGCTCCCGCCAGTACGCCGCGACCGAGGTATCGATCGCGCCGGTGAGCTTGTCCCAGATAGGCTTGGGATAGCCGTCCTCCGCCACCGGCGAATACACCGCCTGCCAGATGTCCCACTGATCACCGGAGCGACCCCGAGTGCCCAGCGCGAGCTCGCGGTGGTTGCTCTCCTCGACGGTGGACTGGACCTGGCCCAGGTAGTTCCGGTGGGCCGGCCGGGGGGTCCGTTTCCATCGACTGTCGAGGAAGTACGCATTCTTGTCCTGGTACAGGTTGAAATTGGTGTATTGCCGGAAATCGATAGGATCGGGACAAGCGATCCAGGCCCCGTTGAAATCGTCGGGGTAGAACATCTGCACCGCCATCGCCTCCCACCCGCCGGTCGAGCCGCCGTAGGTGAATCGGGCGTAGCCCTGTCCGATCCCGCGGAAACGGCGCTCGATCTCCGGGACCAGCTCCCGCATGATCGCGTCACCGTAGGGGCCGTTGTTGGCGGAGTTCACCGCGTAGGAGTCGTCGTAATACGGGGTGGGATGCTGGATCTCCACCAGGAGTACCCGGGGAAATCCGGGACCGGTCCAGTCCTTGTAGAACTGGTGAGCCTGCTCCTGCTGGATCCGGTTGTAGCCCGCCAGATTGAACCGGGCACTGAAATCAGGCTTCAGGTTCGGGTCGGGAGGCTCGGGGCGAAACCCGCCGATGTCGGCGGGGAAGTGACCGTGATTGATGACCAGCGGGTAGCGCGCCTCGGGATGGGTATCGAATCCTTCGGGCAGCAGCACGTGTGCGCCCAGGAACATCGGAGTTCCCCAGAACGCCGAGAGCAGCTTGCTCTCGATCCGGATGTGCTTGATGTATTTGGTGTCGGCCGGCGGGGCGATCGGCGGGATTTCCTGGTCCAGGGTAACCCGGTTGAGGATCCGGAGCCTCGGGTCGAGCTGCATCCAGCGGGGCCGGCTGTAGAGATTCCCCGGCTTGGCGTTCCACTGCTGGCCCTCGCCCATGTCGGGGGGCAGCTTGACCACCTTCCCGTCGCTCCGCCGGAAGGTCTGGTAGCGATTGAGCACCGCCTGCACCCAGTAGCGTCCCGGGGGAAGCGCGGCCAGGCTCCGCACCGGATATCCGAACGCGGAACCATCCACCCACACGTCCGCTCCGGGCGCCCACCCATTCACATCGGTCCCGAAGACCAGCTGGGTCTCCG
>Ga0209485_1000210_pt1 | contig 19204 bp, 18 predicted proteins | sample NCAS100_FD_187516 | JGI IMG/M metagenome (GOLD analysis project Ga0209485, IMG submission 187516) | Agricultural soil microbial communities from Utah to study Nitrogen management - NC AS100 (SPAdes) (version 2) | ecosystem: Environmental > Terrestrial > Soil > Agricultural land | place: USA... | reverse complement strand
TCATCACCGGCGTGAAGAATGGATGGCTCGATGCGCGAGTTTACGGACCCGCTGCGCGAAAGGCGTGGTTGGGATTGGTTAACCGTCTGGACCAGGATGCAAACGTTAAGGATGTGTGTGTGGGAACGAACAAGGGGTTTACGGTGCAATACTATCTTGACCGCGAACGTAGGGTTGGGGATCTACATGGACAGGCGCCGTTGCTATGGAGTGCTTCAGCGTTGCTCCGGTAAAACACCACAAATCAATTCTCCCGCGGAGTCGACCGTAACTAGCATTGCACAAAAAGTGAGTTTTGGAAGAGTCTTCTCTGCGGTCCTCTGTGTATCTCTGCTTTCTCTGCGTTTAATCGTAATTTCTACCCAGAGGGCGCAAAGATACACAGAGGGCCGCGGTGACAACCGATCACTATGCGACTGCCTCCGGGAAAAGAAGCCTTCTCGTATAGTTCTGGGGTCCGCACTTGCCACCAAGGCAAAACCAGCTTGACATAAATGCAACGCTTTACTCAGTATTGCACCACACGGGACTAGAGCTACTAATTCTAAGGATACAGGGACGGTTCGGGCTCCATAATTCTCCCGACACTCAGGACCTTGATCGGAGCTACAAATGTCATCTCCAGAGCAACAAAAAGCATACGATGAGTCAACATCGCCACTTCATAAGGACGGCGAAGCCCAGTCACCAGCAACTAACGGTGCCAGCGTCCAGCCGGATATGGGCAACATCGACAAGATCAGAGAGATCATCTTCGGCGGTAACATGCGCGAGTACGACCGACGGTTTTCCCGTGTAGAGGAGCAGCTGGTTAAGGAATCGCTCGAGCTGCGTGAAGACACAAGAAAGCGTTTTGAAGCACTCGAGGCATTCATTAAGGCCGAGCTCGCCGCGTTGACTGACCGCCTTCAAGCTGAGCAACGAACCCGCGACGACGCCGTCTCAGGTTTATGGCGCGGCGTACACGAGTCGAGCCAGGCACTAAGTGCAAAGCTCGGTGAGGCGCAGGAGCAGACCGCGCGGGCGCATAGCGAGTTACGACAGCAGATTCTCGTGCAGTCGAAGGATCTCAATGAGGAGATGCGCCGTAGGCAAGACGACGTAATGGCATTGATCCAGCGAGAGGTAGCGGATCTCAATCACGGCAAGACAGATCGTTCGTCACTGGCCACCTTGCTCACTGAAATGGCCATGCGATTGAACAACGATCTCAAACTGCCCGTCGCCAATTAAGACCGATCTTGCTCACTCTCTTAGGTCGCCACCATGCAGTCTGATGCGCCGGACGTGCTTGATCAGGAGCTAACTGCCTCTTCATCAAACGATGACGAGAGTATGGCGGAGCTCCGAACCCTGCTTCTTGGTCCCGCAGAAAAACAGATTGCCGAAGTACACGAACGATTAACCGATCCACGACGGCAACTTAAAGAAGTCAGTCATGTGTTGCCCGCCGCCATTCGCTCTCGCAAAGACGACGAACTCACCGACGCACTAGCGCCAACCGTAGCAGCGGCACTGCAGCAGTCAGTGCGAAAGAACCCTAAACCCCTCGCGGACGCAATCTTCCCAATCATTGGCCCAGCGATCAGGAAAGCCATCGCCGCCGCCTTGAGTGGGATGGTCCAATCATTAAATCAGAGCATGACCTACAGCCTCTCGGTTAAGGGTCTGCAGTGGCGATTCGAAGCCCTGCGAACCGGGAAGTCGTTTGCGGAAGTAGTGCTGCTCAAAACACTGCGCTACCGAGTCGAACAAGTTTTCCTGATTCACAAGGAGACGGGGTTGCTGTTGCAGCAGGCGTCTGCGCCGGGAATAAAAGTCCAAGATGCTGACATGGTGTCGGCGATGTTGACTGCCATCCAGGACTTTGTGCACGACTCCTTTGCGACGCCCAAGGACGACGAACTGGAGACGTTACAGGTTGGCGAACTAACTGTGTGGATCGAGCGTGGTCCATTGGCCGTGCTGGCGGCAGTTATTCGTGGCAATGCCCCACAGGATCTGAGAACGGTTTTACAGGAGACTTTGGAACGTATTCACCTTCAGTTTGGTCAAGCGTTGAGTGAGTTTCAGGGTGATGCGTCGCCTTTCGAAGATACTGCGCCGCTCCTCGAAGATTGTCTTGAGGCCCATTACGATACCGGACAAGACTCAACCATTCGGCGACGAATCACTCCGCTAACAGTCGTCGCCAGCTTAATTCTTATAGGCCTGCTGGTTTGGGGGTTCTTCTGGTTTCGCGACAAGCGACGGTGGGATGGCTATGTTGAAAGACTTCGAAATGAGCCAGGCATTGTTGTTTCGGAGGACGGCACAAGGGAAGGAAAACGGTTTTTGAGCGGTCTGCGCGACCCGCTGGCTCGCGATCCAAACTCAGTAATGCAGGAGTTCCAGATCAATCCAACTGACGTTGTTAGCCACTGGGAACCATTTCAGTCGTTGACCCCTGAATTTGCGTTGTCGAGAGCGCGAAGTTTATTGAGCCCGCCGGCGACCGTTCGGTTTAGTGTAAAAGATGGAGCGTTGGTAGCCGAAGGATTTGCGACGCACGAATGGGTCACGGAAACCCGCAGGGCTGCTCGTTTCTTACCTGGTCTTGCTGGAATACACGATGAGAAGTTGTTGGACCTGAATCGAATCCAGGATCCGTTGCTGATGTTCCAACTGGATCGATCAGAATTAGTCCCAGGGCAAGACGAAAAATTCAACCTCCTGGTTGGAGATATCGAGCGTCTACAGGCAATAGCCGTGGAACTGAAAAAGAACGTGAGGTTGGAGATCTCCGGGCACGCTGACGGAACCGGTACGGAGGCCCGGAACGCTGTTCTTAGTGAAGAGAGAGCGAGGACGATTGCAACGGCTTTGGAATCAAGGCTGCCGAAGTGGCCTAATCTGACAATTCACGCGGTAGGATCACGTGAACGGGTAAAGGAAGAAGTTACTGAAGCTGACCGAGCAACCAATCGAAGTGTGAAGTTCAGGGTTATTGCGACTGATGTCCAGTGAGTTCAGCTATTTTTGGAGGCTCTAATAAGAGGGCGTTCCCATGATCCAGAAAAAGATTTGTATGTTGGGTAGCTTCGCGGTTGGCAAGACGAGCTTAGTCCGCCGCTTTGTCGAAAGCATCTATACAGACAAGTATCACACCACCGTCGGTGTTAAGGTCGACAAGAAGATTGTCAAAGTTGGTGAACAAGAAACTACACTCCTGCTATGGGACCTCGAAGGGTCGGAAACAGAGCACGACTTGCGCAAGTCGTACTTGAGAGGTGCTTCGGGTTACCTGTTGGTCGCGGATGGAACGCGTAAAGACACTCTCTACCATGTTTTGTCGCTTCAGTCGCGGGCGGAGGAGACACTTGGACCAGTGCCGTTTCTCCTGCTCCTGAACAAATCGGATCTTACCGACATGTGGGAAATTGATGATCGTGAGAGGTCGGCAATCGAGCAGAAAAAGTGGAAGATTATTGATACCAGCGCCAAGACTGGGCAAGGAGTCGAGGATGCATTTCTGTCTCTGACCGAGAAAATGATGGAGAAACACAATGGCTGATTTGCCTGGCCCAATCCGCGAATTCATCGATGCTCTTACGGATGACCTGTTGGCTCCGGCGTTCATGCTGGTCTCAGACGACGGTAGACTCATCGACTGGGGTGGGGCGTTGTCCTCCTACGGAATAAGCGGTTTGGAGGAGAACACGCAAGTCGGTAATCATGTCCCATTTCTCGTGGGTCTCCTACCAGTGGATTCTGGGAGCGTCTTACCCAAGGTCCAAACCGCAGCGCAAGTGTTCGCTGATGTCTACCTTTTCCGGCGGCGCGAAGGAACCTGGATCTTGTTGTTGGATGCAACCGATGACGCCAAAAAGAGGCAGGCACTTCAACAACGCACTTACGACATGGCTCTCCGAGCGGCTGAACTCGAACACGAAGGCCGAACACTTTACGACGCCAATAGTAGGTTGGCGGAGCGCGTCAAAGAACAGACCTCAGAATTGTCGGAAACGGTGGTCCGGTTGCAGCAGGAACTGGCGGAGGGCAGACAAAGGGAGCAGGCATTAATTGAGAGTGAGACTCGTTTCCGCAGCTTGTTTGAGAGCAACGTGATGGGAATTGTGTATTTTGATAGCGACGGGAACATCTTTGAGTCCAACGATGCCTTCCTCCAACTTTTGGGTTATTCGAGAGACGACTTAAAACAAGGCTTTCTCACCTGGAAACAAATTGCGCCGATCACCTCTGAGGTTGGTTCTATTAAGACGGAAGAGACCTTGAGGCAACAAGAGTTCACTCGAAAAGACCAGAGCCGAATCTCTTTGCTTTTTGCAACCGCACCGCAGATGGAGGCACCGGGAAACCGAATAGGTTTCGCAATTGATTTTTCCCAACCGAAATCTACACAAGCCAGCTCATGAGCATGCGGCCTATCGGCGGGTAGCCTCGATTACACAGTGGCGATGAACCAAAGAAAATAATCGCAACCGTGGGTTGGCCAAAGCAGGCGCCGGTTAACCACAACCCGTTTCGGCTTTATTGCGATGTGAGTTGACCGAACGGTCTGTTTCTTCACGCTAATCGCTGACACGAACGTGATTTTCAGTCCTCGTACTCGGTGATGTTGCCAGTCTTAATGCTAAACCTCATTGCCTCATTGAAGGCGGCGACTGGGGCTTAACAGGATTCATGGGGGCAAATCTCCTGACGAGGGCCCCAATGGATCGCTGCGCCGACAGACCTTCTGTTCCCCTCGTTACCGTTAATCTTTTTCGGACACCAGTTTAGAAATCGGCCTCCGCTGGGCTCGGTACGCATTACCGACGTGGCAAGCAGATTGCTCTACTCGGAGAAGGTTCGCACGAACCGCTAAATTACCGAAAGAGTTTGCACACGGGTGCGCGTCAGCGCGCATGTGTTCTCATGCGAGCAGGTCCGTTGGTCCGTAACTCCTCAAACATACTGAAAGGATAGCCCCATGCCCCTCGTCACACGCTTCACCCTAGTAACTGGTCTTTTTCTATTCATTGCGACTCCGGCTCCCGCCCAGAATGACTGGTACAAAATGCCCGGAACTCAGCCTGCCGGAAGCAAGAGGCGAGCGCCCGAAGCGCCAAGGGCGCTGACCAATGAATCGATTCTGAGTTTGATTAAGGCGGAGTTGTCTGACGAGGTGATCATTCGCAAGATTAGAGCCTCTAACTGTCAATTCGATATCTCACCTGAAGCAATAACCGACCTGAAGGACCAGGGCGTCAGCAAGACGGTCTTAGAGGAGATGATCAATGTATCGACGCCAGCACCGACAACTCCTGCGTCGGAGCGCGCTAGTTCGCCAATAGGCGCAAAGTTCTACGTTGCACCTATGCCCGAAGGCTTTGATGGGTTTATATCGGCCGAGCTTCTGAAAAGGAAACTGCCGTTGACGGTGGTCAATGACGAAAGGTCTGCGGATTTCATCATCACCGGTGGAACAAACAAAGGCGTGCATAAATGGTACGACACCGTGTTTGGCAGTGGGTACGAACGCGATAGGAATCAAGGAAACATCAGAGTCATCCGGGTTAAGGATCAGACTGTTGTGTGGGCTGGTGAAGCTGGAGATCGTTCATTTTGGTTTGGCGCGATAAAGAAGGGCGGCCAAAGAAAAGTTGCAGATCGCATCGTCGGCAAGATGAATGGCGAGTTCATTAAGAAGTCACTTTAGCGGACTCGATTCGTTTCTGTCCCTATGAAAGTCACTCATGAGGGCGTCGTCAAGGTTTTAGATTTCGGTCTCGCGGTATTGGAAGGAGATGCTGCTCCCACCGATCTTTCACACTCACCCACTCTCATTAAAGGCACACAGGCTGGAGTAATTCTCGGCACCGCGGCTTACACGAGTCCGGAACAAGCCAAGGGTAAAGTGGTGGACAAACGAGCGGACGTCTGAGCCTTTGGCTGTGTTCTGTTTGAGATGCTCACCGGAAAACAAGCTTTCATAGGGGGACTCATTGACTGAAACCCTGGCGGCCGTTCTGCGTGGAGACGCCGATTTGGACCCACTTCCAAAAGAAACCCCGAGCGGAATTCGACGCTTACTAGTGCGCTGCTTGAATAAAGATCCCAGGCAACGACTGCGTGATATAGGAGAAGCGCATCGCAATCCAGGAAGCGCAACAAAGCAAACCAGAAGAGGCAACTGCCGTTGCTCCGGCGCTTCCGAGTCGACTGCGCACGTGGCATATAGCGGTTCTTGCCTCTGTTCTCACCGCCACTCTCTCAATAGCTTTTAATAGAAAGCTCTCGCACATCGAGAGACGTGCGAGAGCTTTTTGGAATGCAGCCCGTTCCTTAATGCGTTACTGGACTGCCGGCAACGCGATTGCAGCTAAACCGCCTGCAACTGCAAGCCAAAGGACAAACTCAATCAATGTGAAACCAAAGTTAGTGCTTTTCATTTGTGTCTCCTTTCAAAAGACTCCCTTAAGTGAATTAATGTTGCTGACAACTCGTGTTGTCACTCGCTCCTGAAATGCGTGACGCACGTGATTGGCGATGTGGTGATGTATCGAATACCCTTCGGCGATTCGATCCTCAGTTGCGCCTTCCTACCGGGCATCAGCGATGTCGGGTGGCAAACAAATGCTTCGATTGCCGACGCACCCAACACACCGCCTTTCACGACGCCGTACACCTTCACCGGATCGATAACAAAGAACTCGTACAAGCTATGCCGTGTATGGATCCACAGGATGTCGGATACACGGATGTCACCCCCGACATCTGTAGTTTCAACTTCGTGATACATCGTAATGAGACCTCCCGCAGAGGCTCTGTAGCCTCACTACCTGGGAACAAACGTCACGACGTTGATCGATCCGGCAATGTCTATATCGTTATTGACGACCATGTTGTTACCCATCGTGCCGACCGTGCCGCCACTCGCTGATAGACCGGTGCCGTTTCCAGTAACAGAGCAGTATGCGACGCGAATGACACCGCCGTCGGCTTTAACACCGACTTGATTCTTGGTGGCCACCGTGTTGAAGAGCTCGATTTTGCCGCCGCCTTCGGTTTGAAAGCCGATTCCATTGCCGCTCGCGACGCTGTTGCTGACCGCAGCAGAGTTGCCGCCGAAGTGTCGGAGGCCGACTTCATTGCTTTCGAAACGCGTGCGTTCTATCGAACCGCCGTTGCCGTCAGCGCCAGCGACGAACATATTGATGCCAATCTTGTTCGCGCGCAGAACTGAATCGCTGACTAACAACCGGTTGGCGACGCCGAGCTCCATCTGCACTCCTCTTTCGAAATCACTGATGATGGAGTGTTCGATATGTACGGCGACACAGCAATTAGGCGAATTGATGTTGAAGAGCACGCCGTTCGTTCCCGCAACGTTTTTTCCTGGACCGCCGAGTCGCAGTCCGCGCAAAACGACAACGTCTCCAGCGCTGGCGGTAATCGTAACCGCGGCGCCGGTGGTCACGCGGATCGCAACGTCAGCGCCGGGCGCGGCGGCGAGCGTGATTGATTTTGCGATCGTGGTCGAATCGTAGGTTCCGGTTTCCATCGCGACGATCTCGCCGCCCGCATCAGTTTTTGACAGAGCGCCATCAAACGAGCGACAGGGTTGATTGCGTGTGCAGAGGCGGTTGTCACTGCCGCTCGGCGAGATGTAAGAACGGGCTCCATCGGCGCGAGCCGTGGTTGTGAAACTCAAACAAGTCAAGAGAAGACCCATTGCCGTCACGGTAAGCTTGGTAGTTTTCATTTCCTTTGTCCTTTCAAAATCTATTCGGCGAAGTGCCGTTCAAGCAGGCGTATTTATAGAGTTAGGTGCGTGAGAGATCACCGCCTGTTTAGGTAGCTGAACCGTGGCCCAAAAGCGCGTTGGATTACGCGTTAGTAGGTTTCTACAGCGCCCTCCGCGCGCGGACGAAGGCGGCGCCCGGCATTTGAAACGTTATATCGAGTGGCGTTTTGGAGTGCGGCGACTTGGCACCGCTTTGCGCGCGCGAAGAGCCCTTAACGCGTCAACCCATGCCGAAGAGCTTTGGCCACGGCTTCGGATTTGGTGTGAACGTGGAGCTTGTCGTAGATGTGACGAAGATGGAACTTGATGGTGTTTACGGAGACATTCAGTTCCGCAGCCGCGGTCTTGTAACTGTGACCTTCGACCAACATGCGTAACAGTCTCACTTCATGAGGCGTGAGCTCGTAGTCGGCTTCCCGCGGCGGCTTTATCTCGCGGAATAACGAAATCACCCGGCGCGCGACTTCCGGTGACATTGGCGAGCCGCCGTCAACCACTTCCTTAAACGCTTCTATCAGTTTGGGCCAGGGTGTTTTCTTCAACAAGTAACCGCAGGCGCCGGCGCAAAGGGCGTCGAAGATCCGTTCGTTGTCGTCGTAGACAGTCAGCATCAGGACGAGGAGGTTCGGGTAGCGTTCTTTCAAGATTCTGATCCCGCTGATGCCGTCCATACCCGGGAGCCCGATGTCAGACAGCACGAGATCTGGAAGATTGTGAGGAATCTTCTCGAACGCCTCCTCCATCGACACGTAAATACCGGAACAGCGAAAACCCGGAGTCGCATTGATCAGTTGGCCCAGACCTTCGCGAATTTCCTTGAGGTCTTCAACGATAGCGACTTTCGTGATCTGGCCTGGGTTCATGCGAAATTCTGCATAGGATTTACAGGATGATTCCCGAAAGGTCACCGCCCATTCGGGTAGCTAAAAGGCCAGCGAAGCCAACGCGATCTTTGACGGATCGGCACTTTCAGTGTCACTTGCGTTCCGCGACCGACTTCAGAATCGATCTTCAGACTGCCCCCAAGCGCACGCGCTCGTCGCTGCATGCTTGCCAGGCCATGACCACCCATCCCAACCGGGCCGCCGTTCTTTCCGGACTCCGGCGAGTTGAATCCTTTGCCATCATCACTGATCGACACCATCAGCCATGGTCCAACAATGCTGAACGTTAGTTCAGCGTTGCGAGAATCCGAATGCTTGACGAGATTGGTCACACATTCTTTGAAAATCAAATAGACTTCGCGACGCAAATCCGATCCGAGACGAATGTCTTTCTCGTCGAGCGAGGAACGAATCGTGAAATCGATCTCTTTCGCATCGAGAAGATCCTCAGCAAAGCGTCGCATGCGATGCGTCAGATCCGTCAGATGATCTCGTTGCGGATTGACCGCCCAAACAATGTCGCTCATCGCATCCACGCAATCGCGCGAAGTCTCGGCTATCTGTGCGAGCGGTGTGGAGACCGCTACCACGGAACTCGATAGTCCCTGACCCGCAACGTCACTGAGGATCGCAATCTTGGAAAGGTTGGCGCCGATGTCGTCGTGCAGATCGGTTGCGATTCGCGTACGCACGCGCTCGAGCTCGATCAGACGATGAGTGTGGTACCAGTAAACGAGATGAGTCACGGCCGCGAGAAGTAAAATGGCGAACGTGATAAACCACCACCGCTGCCAAACCGGCGGCACGATCGTGAAGGCGAAGGAAGCCGGCTCAGCACTGAACAAACCATCGGCATTCAATGCTCTTACTCGAAACCGGTAATTGCCGGGTTTTAAGTTGGCGTAATTAACTGAGCGCTGATTTGACGGCGCGCTCCAGTCGCGGTCCGCGCCTTCCAGCACGAACTGATAGCGCAGCACGTCGCCCGTGCGAAAGCCAAGACTCACAAACTTGATCTCGAGTTGGTTCTTGTTTGTCGCAAACTCGACTCTTTGAATCTGTGTTTCACCCAACTCGGAAATCGGCAGGTCGTCCCCGGCCACACGGACACGTTGAATCAGTATCGGCGGAGCTTGCACCGGACCCTCGAGCGACGGCACGAGTTTCGACAAGCCCTGCAGTGTGCCAAACCAGAGCACATTGCTGCGATCTCTGTAGGCGATACTGACAAAGCCGTTCGGCAACCCGTCCGCAATGGTGTAGCGCTTCACGCGACCAGTGGTCGGATCGAGACGATCTACACCCAAACCCGTGCCGACGTAGATCCGGCCCCACTGATCTTCCGTGATGCAGGTTATCTGATCGCTGGAAAGACCTTCCTTTACGGTGTACTGGCGAATCGTCGGATGGTCCAACGTGGGATCGTCAATGCGACCGAGACCACCTTCGGTACTCGCGATCCACAGTCGCCCCTGTTGATCGCGATGAACCGCTCGAATCATTCCCCCGGGTACTCCATCGGCTTTGGTGAACGGATCGAAGTTGCCGTTTCGATAACGCACGACGCCGCCCCAGTAAAATCCGACCCATAAATTACCCGCGCGATCCTGTTGAAAAGCAGTGGGAGCACTGTCCTGACGCAAAGCGATGGATTGCGGATAGGCATAAAACTTATCCGTCGCTCGTTCCCACCTGTTCAGGTAAGATGCGGCGGGCGTGCTGATGATGCTGATCCAAATATCGCCACGCGTGTCCTCAAACAAGCGAAAGGGCTCATTTCCGCTCAGCCCATTTTGCGACGTATAAACCTTGAGCGGCCGAGCTCGCGCAAACTCATCAAGCGATCGCAGAGCCGGAAATCGAAAAAGACCACCTGTCGTCGGCACCCACCACTGCTGGTCGCGATCCTCGACGAACAATTGATCCCAACCCCACGACGGCACCACGCCACGCGGCAAGTTGACGCGAATATTAGAAAAGCGCCGGCCGTCAAAGCGATGAATATGAAAAGAAGGTGCGTTGAGTGAACCGGTGATGACAAACAACTCGCCGCTGTGTGTCTCCCCAATCGCGGCAATTCGCGCACTCTCCAGTCCGTCCGCCTCCGAATACGAAGTGAAGCTGCGCCTGATCACTTTCATCGCGCCGCCGCCCTCGGTGCCGATCCACAGATTGCCGTCGTGGTCTTCAGCTATCGTGCGTAATCCCATGTCGCTGAGACCGTGCTCGCGTGTGTAATTGATGAAGTGTCCGCCGTCAGACAGTGGTTGGGGCGAGAACTCGGAGAGACCCAACGTCGTTGCAAGCCATAACCAGCCGGTCGAGTTACGAAACAGCGCGTTTATTCCTTCGCTCAGCATTCCGTCTTTCTTTGTGTAAAGACGGTCAACGATCGAATCGCCGGCGCGAATGTCTGCCTTGAGACGACAAAGCCCGAGACCCGTTGCGGCCCAGACCGTTCCATCCGGATCTCGCAGGATATCGCGCACGTGATCGTGAGGTAAACCATTCTTCGTCGTGAATCGCTCCGCTCTGCCGTCTGCATATCGTCGAAACAGCCCGGTCTCAGTCGCCACCCACAAAACGCCGGGCGACGCCTGACGGATGGCGGTGATGTCCAGGTGTTCCTCCGCCTTCTCACCGAGGCTGACGTATTCAAACTGCACGTCGCCGCCGTTGTCGCGTAATCGCAGTAAACCATTCCCGGTTCCTGCCCAAATTGTGCCGAAGTCGTCTTCGAACAGGTCGAGCACCATTTCGGATTCGGGCCGTTGAGTGGGCACGTAAGATTTGAATTTCGGATTCGATGTTGCTGAAAAAGGATTGAAACGCGCGATGCCGCCGGAGGTCGCGACCCAGTAATCGCCTTGTCGTGCAATCACCAGGTCGTAAACTACACGATGAGGCAGTCCGTCGCCGACGCTGTAGTTGACGAATTCATAACCGTCGAAGCGAGACAGTCCGTCGTAGGTGCAGAACCACAAAAAACCGCGCGGATCGTTCACGATCTTGTAAACGCGGTCGCGTGCGAGGCCGTCGGCGGTCGTGTACGTCCGAATCGGGAGCTTTTCAGCGTGGGCGTGAGCGAATGCCAGGAGAAGCAGTGCAAGGGTTGCGATGGACCCACCTGTGAATCGTTTTGATGGACTCATGGCAACGCGAAAGATAACATGAAGTGTCGACACTTCAGCAAATGCAGGTTAACGAAAAGCACTCGCACAAATGCAACGACACGGGTTTTCTCGTGCTCGAGAAGTTCGCTGACGAGAGCTCGTGCGAACAGCTGCGCGCGCGTGTTCATCCTTTGTCGCGGATAATAGTTGAGGTACCAGCCGTTTAGCAGGCACGTTTAGCAAACCCCTTAGGTCAGTTCAAAGAAGTTGCAATGAACAGAAAACTGACAAGTGGCCCCGCGACTCCCCCGACTCCTTGGCGTGATTGCAAATCGTTCTACTCTATCGTGCTGTGCACCGCGACATTCAGTCTACTGGTCCTAGTACCTAGTGCACTGGCGCAACAGTTGACAGGCCGGATCAAGGGTACAGTTAAGGTCACTACTGAAGCCTCAGATGCGCCTCCGTCTTCACTTGTCGGGGCGCGGCTTAAGCTCGTCAATCGTGACCTGCCGGAGCAAGTTTTCAACGTAGTCACTGACGAGGCAGGCAATTTTATCTTCACTGATCTGCCGGCGACGACGTTTGTGCTCACGGTTGAGGCCGATGGCTTGGCCACAGTGAAGCGTGAAATCGGTCTGGCATCAGGTGTAGCGTTGACTGTTGAAATCGTGATGAAACCTACGATTTCCGAATCGGTTACCATTCGTGAGGAAGAGGGGCTCCTCAGTACGGCCGAAACAGCCACCAGCAATACCGTTCGCTCACAAACATTGAAGGACGTGCCGCTGCCGGCAGAGAACTATCAGAGTGCGCAGTTGCTGACTCCCGGCGTGGTGCGCGGAGGGGACGGAGTGGACCACCAGAAAGGCGCCCGCGCAGGCCAGAGCGCCTACACAGTCAACGGAGTGGACATCACGGATCCTGTTACTGGAAACCTCGCCTTCGACATCCCGCTCGAAGCGGCAGCAAACGTAAGAACCGAAGAGAACCCTTACTCGGCGGTGTTTGGCCGGCTTACGGGCGGCTCGACCGATCTCGAAACCAAAGGCGGCAGCAACGATTTCAAATTCACAGCCGCACGCTTCTTTCCAACCTTTCGCAACATATTCTCCGGCGGCCAGATCGATTCATTTCGCCCGCGCGTCACCTTCAGCGGCCCTGCAGCCCGCGATCGTCTTTTCTTTCTGCAGTCCTTTGAGTACCGCTTCACGCGCACTCGAGTGCCGAGCCTCGCAGCCCCGGGGGACGACTCAACATCCGAGACCTTCAACTCATTCACGCAGTTCGATTTCAACATCAACAAGACTAACAGCGCCAAATTCGTCGCGGCATTTTTCCCGGAGAAGGTACGCTTCGCCGGACTCAACACTTTCAATCCGCAGCTGACAACACCGAATACGAAGCAGCGAGGCTTTCTCGTCTCCATCTCCGAACAGGCAATCTTCAAGAATGCCTCGTTTCTCTCTTCCACATTAAGCTACAAGACCTTTGACTTTGACGTCTTCGCGCAGGGGATGCAACCCCTCGAGTTGTTGCCAGAAGGCAACACTGGTAACTACTTCGCCGACATCCGCAGGCGATCTCAACGGTTTCAGTGGCGGGAAATTTACTACGCCCACGGGCTTGAATTTCACGGTCAGCATTCCTTGAAGCTCGGCGGCGAAATTGATTACTCGCGCGTGACGGGTGTGTTCCAAGAAAACTCGATCCTGATCCGACGGCAAGACCGAACCCTCGTTCAGCGCATAGAGTTCGGAGCCGCGGCCACGGTCTCGAGCAGTCTGAGCGAATTCACCGCCTTCGCGCAGGATCGCTGGGTCGTCAATAAGAAGCTCACGGTCGACGCCGGGCTGCGCTTCGACCGTGACCAGTTGGCCCGGCAAAACACCGTCTCGCCGCGCCTTTCGTTCTTGTACCTGCTGCTCGAAAATCACGCTACGGTCATACGCGGCGGAATCGGCCTCTTCTATGATCGCGCCCCGCTTAGCGTCGGCTACTTCACACAGCTTCCCGAGCGCACTGTTACCACGTTTGCCGCAGACGGCATCTCGATAACTGACGGCCCGCGTCGTTTCTTCAACATAGTTCCAGCACGGTTGCGCAACCCCCGCAGCGTGCGGTCGAATCTGCAAATTGATTTCCCTATCACGAGTAGGCTGACGGGACGCATTGGCTATCTGCAGCGCTCAACGACAGACGATTTCATCATCGAACCCATTGACGAATCAGGCCAGGGCGCCCTTGTGCTCAGCAACCTGGGCCGTTCGCACTACCGCGAGTTGCAAGTGCTCGCCATCTATGACAACCCGCGCATCGGTACGTGGAACACTGCATACGTGTGGTCCAAGGCTCAGGGCGATCTCAACTCTATTGATAACTTTCTCGGGAACTTTCCAGCATTCGTAGTGCGGCGGAACGAGTACGGACCACAGCCCTTTGACGCGCCTCAACGATTCCTTGCGTATGGCCAGTTGCGAATGCGCTATGATATCAACATCTCGCCCCTGGTCGAGATTCGATCGGGCTTCCCTTTCTCCTTCGTTAATGAGCGCTTGGATTTTGTTGGTCCACGCAACCAGGCGGGACGCTTCCCAACATTTCTGTCGCTAGCCGTGCAAGCTACGAAAGGTTTTGCTATACCAAACGTCGTCCCCAGGATTGCAGGACGACGAGCGCGACTCGGCGTCGCCGTTCTTAACACCACTAACCACTTCAACCCCAGAGATGTGCAAAATAACATCGCAAGCCCGCAACTCGGCCAGTTTTTCAACAGCCTCGGTACGACCGTGCGCGGCAAGTTCGAGTTCGACTTCTAGGCGAGGGTGCTCCCGCAGCTTGTCTCGCGGAAGCGAGGTCTCAATGAGATCGGTCCAGGTCGGCATTGTCAACTTAACTCAAGAGAAGGACGATAGGGTTCACACAAGATGAATCCAACTCTCGTCAACTGGTGAATTTACGATCGCCTAGAGGCAACGGGCCTCATCCCATAATGCGAATCTCGACTTCATCACTTCCCGATAGCCACGAGCTCTGTACCGATGTCTACCAACGCGGAAGTGTGACGTAATGAGTCCGAAGACTGAAAGAAAACGTTGCGCGTGTCCTGATGACTTGAACCGTCTCATCACACGCTCTCGCAATCTCGTTGGCTGATGTGAGTTCTCGGCCCGATTGTTCAGTCTCTTATCATCGAAGTGGTCGACACTCGGCAGCACTTCGGCGTTCCACGCACTGTAACTTCTCAACCGGTCTGTGATAATCACGCACGGAACATATCGCAATCCCTATAATAGTTTGCGGAAGAATCTCTTGGCAGCATTCTTGTCTCTTTTGCTTTGGACCATGATGTCCACAACGTCACCATCCTGATCAACTGCACGCATAAGTAATGAATGTGTCCATTGATCTTGAGGAATACCAAGTGCCACTGGTCGCCAGGCCGCGGAGATCTTCGTCGCAAGTCGTTGGCATAAGTATGCCCGGACTTGAGGCACCATTCTCGGACGGTTCCATAAGTGAGGGCGACGCCGCGCCTCGCTAACGTTTCCTCGACGTCGCGAAATCTCAGAGCAAAGCGAAAGTATAACCAAACGTGACTGATGATTTCGGCGGGAAGCGATGACGATTGTAAAAAGAAATGGAGGTGCGAATCAGTGCAGTATGCTGCTTCAGTAGCTTAATCGCATCTCGTCAGTTAATCTGACAATACCGAAAAAGACTAGGCTTCCTTTAAGAGTCAGGATGTCAAAAAGTTGAGATGGCCCAGAGAATTCTAGTGGTGGATGATAACCGGGACCTCCAGAAGCTGGTCCGCAGTGCTCTGGAGCATGAGGGTTACGACGTACTCACCGCAAGTGATGCAGTCCAGGGCTTAGAGCTTATAGCAAGAGGTAAGATAGATGTGGTACTGCTTGATGTGATGATGCCAGGGATGGATGGTCTAACTATGCTGTCGCATCTCCGCGAGCATAACGAGAATCTGCACGTTATTATCATGACAGCTCTCAATACTCCCGAAACAGCCGTTAGTGCCCTCCGCGACCAAGCGTGTGATTGGCTCAGCAAGCCGTTTGGGATTCAACAACTACTTTCCGCGGTCGAGACGGCGCTTGAGCTCAACCCGCGCAATGGAAACATTGAAGTCCTCTCGGCCCACCCCGAATGGATAGAGCTTCGTGTGCCCTGTGATCCTGCGGCAGTCGATCGGTTAGAGAGACTGATGGCCCAGTTGAAAACCGATTTGCCGCGCGAAACGCGGGAGAATGTCACTTATGCCTTTCGCGAGATGCTCCGCAACGCGATAGAGTATGGCGGAAAAAGCGATCCCAACCAATGTGTTGAGGTTAGTTATCTGCGCACGCCGCGGCTGATACTTTACCGAATAAAGGATCCGGGTGAGGGCTTCCGCATTGAATTCCTCAAGCACGCTGCTATTCTGAACCCGGAAGGCGACCCGCTTGGGCATGAAAACGTGCGCACTCTGCAGGGTTTGAGGCCTGGAGGGTTTGGCATTCTCATTACCCGCAACATGGTGGATGAGATGATCTACAACGAGCGTCATAACGAGGTGGTACTGATCAAATATTTGGACCCAGCTTCCAAATCCGCGAACTAGCGCTTGCAGCGGACTCCCTGGTAAGTGGCCATGCAGAAGCGAATTGAAAATTGGACCGAGAGAACAGCAAGTTGCTTGCTGATCTTCGACAGGCGGTTTGGCTTCCAGACCGGGGAAGATCTTTTCGCATTCGCCGTTACAGAGAAGAATTCAAATAGGGCGGCACTCAAAGCTTGTCTTCCAACACAACCGGCGTCACACTAAGGCTCATGAGAAAAATTGAAGTTCATTACTGTTCCGTGTGACCGATAAAAAAAGCAATAGCCGCCCGGGTGGTGGCTGAACTATCGAAAGAAAATGATCTTAAAGTGGAGGCCGTCAGAGGTGGTTTGGGTGAGTTTAGCGTCTCCATCGACGGTCAAAAGGTACTTGATACCAATCGTTTTTGGTATCCGACGCCTGGCAATGTTGTAACCAGGATCCGAACACTGTTAGCCACGGAACGTTCGTAACGCATTGAAGCCAGCTCCGTCGTGTTCTCTACAACTGACGACTGGTTTACAAATGTAGTCGCATCGCCAGAGTTCAGTGCCCCAACTCGGTTTTCCGCCGCTTCCATCTCTTTCATACGACTCTGATTTATCTTGTGATGTAGATTTTGTCCCAGATAAAGATTTACGACCTGGTAGACCGCGACAAAGAGACAACAAAGGAGAGACAGGAATAGGAGCTGTGCATCACTATTGCCGGATAGAACAGCAAGGATGACGATAGCTGACGTTAGCGAAAGGCCGGCGTTCACTGCCTCAAAGACCCGCATCTTTCTGATCTTTTCTTCTCGCGAACGCTTTCTGAATATTCCTGGTCGCGTATGAGCCTCGACGTCGGGTAGCCAGTCACCACAACGTTTGCAATAGGATTCCGCATTCTGATCAGCCGCGCCGCATTTTGGACAGAACATCGTTTTTGTCATCTTTGAGAGTTTAGCTGCTACGTTTCAGAAAACGAAAGATTCGAATGCATCAGTAGTTCCAAGCGATGCGTTAGCGCCAGGGGCCAAATACTTGTCCTCTTGATCGCCCAATGGATATAACAGAGCCACAAAAGTTTCACGCACCACCTGTGAGGTAATACGCTGCAAGAAGTAGACATCGTCAGCCCAGGGTTTAAGGCCGACCCATTTTCATTCCTCGCGAATTTGCGAGCGTCACAACCTATTTACCGCACTACGCTTCCCGATAAGACTCCCGTCTGGCTAATAACTCGATATGAAGACGTTGCTGCCCTCTTAAAGGATGAGAAGTTTGTTAAGAATCGGCGCACTGCGATGTCTCAGGACCAACTCAAAAAGATGTCGTGGGTACCTCCAATATTTCGACCCCTGGAGCGTAATATGCTCGACCTTGACGCCCCTGATCACACACGACTCCGATCGTTAGTTCACAAGGCTTTTACTCCTGCGCTCATCGGACAAATGCGGGCGCGAATTCAGAGCTTGGCGGACGAACTGCTTGATGTTGTCGCACGTAAAGGTGAGATGGATTTGATCAAGGATTACGCACTACCACTGCCGATGACTATCATCACTGAAATCCTGGGTGTACCAACAAGTGATCGCAACAAGTTTCATAAGTGGTCGCAGGCCGTGGTGTCGCTCACCTCACCTAAAGCAACCCTCCGCGTGATCCCCAACGTCTGGATGTTTATCCGATATCTTCGAGCATTTTTCGTAAAGCGAAGACGTGATCCGCGAGACGATTTGGTCAGTGCGTTGATACAAGCCGAAGAAGCCGGAGATAGGTTAAGTGAAGACGAACTGCTGGCAATGGTGTTTCTCTTGCTCATAGCCGGACATGAAACTACGGTAAATCTAATTGGCAACGGCATGCTCGCGCTTCTGCAGCATCCTGGTCAGTTAGCAACGCTACGCGATAATCCCGACATGATAAAGACGGCGGTCGAGGAACTGCTTCGTTATACGTCGCCAGTCTTTATGTCAACTGAACGTTATGCTCGCGAGGATTTGCAAATGCACGGCATAAACATACCTCGCGGTGAGATGACGCTGGGTGTAATCGGATCGGCGAACCGCGATGCGGAGATTTTCGATCACGCCGACGAGCTGGACCTTGAGAGGGAGCCCAACAAGCACTTGTCGTTCGGGCAAGGAGTTCACTTTTGCATTGGTGCTCCGCTGGCTCGACTCGAATCGCAGATAGCAATCAACACTTTTCTGCGACGGATACCCCATTTAAAACTGGGCGTAGCACCTGACTCGTTACGCTGGCGTCCCAGCATGCTTCTGCGAGGCCTCGAGTCGTTGCCGATATCTTTTAGTCCGACAAATTAGTTTGTCCACTCAAGCTTAGAAGATGACTATTTCCACTTGGTTAGACAGGCGCCGCCTTTCCGCGCCAACCGATGTCGTTCTCAATTTCAAAAGTGAAGGTGCGGTTGTGGTGTTTGGCACTCTTAACGAATGTAAGATTGGTCACAAGGCTTTCCGTATTGACGGGCGGTTCGCCAACTTCTATTCAACTTGCGCACCGTTCCCTTTCCCCGACTGAAGGTTAGGAAGTGAATCGCAAAAGTAGTCGTCGTCTTATGATGCCCACGATATCTGCCAATCGCTCTGCTTCATCAAGGTTGTGAGTACAAACGATAATCGTCCGTCCTTCGTTCTTGAGCTTCACAATCATTTCACGCACAAGCAAAGAAGCCTCGGGGGTCACCCAAAACCGGCCATAGAGAAGTAGTCGCGCGGGACGTTGACGGCGCTGCGAGGCAAGCTAGCCTGCAGCGGCATGAGCAACGTATTGAGCGACGATAAACGACAACAAATAATTGCCTTAGGTCGCCT
>Ga0209485_1000203_pt1 | contig 19827 bp, 15 predicted proteins | sample NCAS100_FD_187516 | JGI IMG/M metagenome (GOLD analysis project Ga0209485, IMG submission 187516) | Agricultural soil microbial communities from Utah to study Nitrogen management - NC AS100 (SPAdes) (version 2) | ecosystem: Environmental > Terrestrial > Soil > Agricultural land | place: USA... | reverse complement strand
CCTGTCTCACGACGGTCTAAACCCAGCTCACGTTCCCCTTTAATGGGCGAGCAGCCCCACCCTTGGCTCCTGCTGCAGAACCAGGATGGGAAGAGCCGACATCGAGGTACCAAACCGCGGGGTCGATAGGAGCTCTCGCCCGCGACGAGCCTGTTATCCCTAGGGTAACTTTTCTGTCACCACCAGCCCCCAATAGTGGGGACATGATGGATCGCTAAGCCCGGCTTTCGCCTCTGAATCTCGTATCATTGGAGATCCAGTCAGACTGGCTTCTGGCTTTGCCCTCAACAGCGGAGTTCTGTCCCGCTTGAGCCAATCTTTGGGCCCCCTCGATACTTTTTCAAGGGGGTGCCGCCCCAGCCGAACTGCCCACCTGCCGATGTCCCCGTGATAACGGGTTAGCCGTACGGTAGCGGATGGCTGGTGTTACAACGTTGCCTCCATCAATCCCGGAGGACTGACTTCGAAGGCTCCCAGCTACTCTCTGCATTCGCAACCATACAGCAACAACAGGCTGCAGTAAAGCTCCACAGGGTCTTCTCTCCCCGACAGAGGTTTGTGGACTGTTCGTCCACATTATGTGGCTTCACCGGGTTGTAGGCGGGGACAGCGGGGCCCTCGTTGTTCCATTCATGCACGTCGGAACTTACCCGACAAGGCATTTGGCTACCTTAAGAGAGTCAGAGTTACTCCCGGCGTTTAGCGGCCCTTAGCCCAGTTGAACCCAGGTTTTAGGTACCGCCACTGGCCAGGATACAGAGGCCGTACACATCCTTTCGGACTAGCGACCACCTGTGTTTTTATTAAACAGTCGGGACCCCCTTGTCACTGCGACCTGCGGTTCCCATTCTTCATGAAAACCGCAGGCACTCCTTATACCATAGGTACGGAGCTATTTTGCCGAGTTCCCTCGCCATACGGTATACCCGATAGACCTTAGACTACTAATCTAGGGCACCAGTGTCGGATCTCGGTACGGTCTTGAAAGAATCTTCTCATTCTTGTTTTCAGTGTCTCCTGGATTCAAGCAAATCCTCCTTGCGGAGGACCATTCATCTCTCGTTTCGGATCTCGTCATTATGACACTCCCCAAAACTCGAAAACTTGGACAGAACGACGATTCTGCTTGCCTTATCCGGAAGCAGCAAGATGAGTGATAACGATCTTTCAAGGCACTGGAATATTAACCAGTTTCCCATTCGGACAACTCTGTTGAGGTTGTTCTTAGGACCGGCTAACTCCCGGCTGACGACGCATTGCCGGGAAACCCTTGCCCATTCGGTCGCCGAGATTCTCACCCGGCTATGCTGTTACTGCCGCCAGGATCTGCACTAGTAAATCGGTCCACTGGATTTCACAACCCAGCTTCTACCCAATCACTACGCCCACCTACCATACACCAACATTGTTGGTGATCTAAAGTATCGGTAGTTTACTTGAGCCCCGTCCATTTTCGGGGCCTCGGAGCTCGGCAGATGAGCTGTTACGCACTCTTTGAAGGATGGCTGCTTCTGAGCCTACCTTCCTGCTGTCTCTGCTCCAAGACACCCTTTTGTTTGACACTTAGCAAACATTTAGGGACCTTAACTTTAGTCTGGGTTGTCCCCCTCTCGGTTATGAGGCTTACCCCACATAAACCCGTCTCCTAGTTTCTACGACGCCTGTACATTCGGAGTTCGAATGGTTAGCGAGCTCTTTCGAACCCTTACTATCCGATCGGTGCTCTACAGCACAGGCAATCTCAACTAAGGTAGGACTGCGATCCGATTCGGTGGGAACTAGCGATCACCGGACTAGATTGGTTTTTGACCCCTAATCCCAGATCTGAGGACCGATTTGCACGTCAGGACCCCTTCGGACTTCCAGCGAGCTTTCGCCCACCTTCATCCTGTCCAGGAATAGATCGTCCGGTTTCTAGCCTTATTGCTATGACTCAAGACCCTTTCAGATCCTTCGCCTTGCTAATGCTGCGCGAAATTGGTTTCCCTTCGCCTACCCCTTAACGGGTTAAGCTCGCCATAACAACAAGCTCCCTGGCCCGTGTTTCTAGACGGAACTTACAACTCTAGAAGGCTTCAGTCCCTTGCGGAACCTCTACCTAAATCCTTTCAAGCTGTAAACGTCTGTAACCGGTTGGTTTCAGGCGCTTTTGACCCCCCTTCCGGGGTACTTTTCAACTTTCCCTCACGGTACTAGTATGCTATCGGTCTTGATGAATATTTAGCCTTAGATGCTATTTTCACCTATTTTCATTGGCCACTGTCAAGGCCAAATACTCTCGCTATAGAAAAATCCAAGATTCATTCGTCTACTGGGGTATCACCATCTATGCCAATACGTTCCAGTATATTTCGACTATAAATACAGGACCTAGATCTATAGCACACCACATCCCTATTATTTTACAATAACAGGTTCAGTTTGGGCTCTTCCGTTTTCGCTCGCCGCTACTAACGGAATCTCTTTGATTTCTCTTCCTCGTCCTACTCAGATGCTTCACTTCGGACAGTTCGTCCTCCCAAGCGTAAGCATGGGAGTTATTGAGAGACCTCATTCGGAAATCCTAGGATCAACGGTCGCATGCACCTACCCTAGGCTTATCGCAGCTTGCCACGTCCTTCATCACTTATCAAGCCGAGTCATCCTCCAACCGGCGTCTGTGCACCAGCATTTTTACCAGATTTTCGATGTACTTCAACTCATTCAATTTTACGGAATTTCCCATATGATCAATTTGCCACATTTTCTGTCAGTGGATTTTTTTGTTCTTTTGTATGACGATCATTACAAGCCATCTGCTTGCTTCATCCTTCATTTCTTCAAAGCATGAAGAAATTGCATATTATTATAGTTACACAATATTTTACACAGGATTGTCCGACCTCGAATTTAAGGAGGTGATCCGGCCGCAGGTTCCCCTACGGCCACCTTGTTACGACTTCTCCCTCGTTGCTGATCTCAGGTTCGATAATGCCAAATCGCACCACCTCGCCTAAAACCAACTTCGATGAAGCGACGGGCGGTGTGTGCAAGGAGCAGGGACGTATTCACCGCGCGATGATGACACGCGATTACTAGGGATTCCATATTCATGAGGACGAGTTTCAGCCCTCAATCATAACTGTGGTAAGTTTTGCGGATTGCCTCCTCCTTTCGAAATCGGAACCTATTGTACTTACCATTGCAGCCCGCGTGTGGCCCGAGGGTTTCGGGGCATACTGACCTGCCGTAGCCCCCTCCTTCCTCCGCCTTAGCGGCGGCAGTCCTTCTAATTAGCCCTTCTACTCCGGAGAATAAAAGTAGCAACTAGAAGCAGGGGTCTCGCTCGTTACCTGACTTAACAGGACACCTCACGGCACGAGCTGGCGACGGCCATGCACCTCCTCTCAGCTTGTCTAGTAAAGTCTTCAGCTTGACCTTCACTCTGCTGTCGCCCCCGGTAAGATTCCCGGCGTTGACTCCAATTGAACCGCAGGCTTCACCCCTTGTGGTGCTCCCCCGCCAATTCCTTTAAGTTTCAGTCTTGCGACCGTACTACCCAGGCGGCAGACTTAACGGCTTCCCTGCGGCACTGGACTAGCATTAAGCTAGTCCATCACCGAGTCTGCATCGTTTACAGCTGGGACTACCCGGGTATCTAATCCGGTTTGCTCCCCCAGCTTTCATCCCTCACCGTCGAGCGCATTCTGGCAAGCCGCCTTCGCCACTGGTGGTCTTCAATGGATCAACGGATTTTACCCCTACCCACTGAGTACCGCTTGCCTCTCCTGCCTCCTAGTCTTATAGTATCCTCCGCGGCCCATCTGTTAAGCAGTTGGATTTAACGGAGGACTTGTAAAACCGGCTACGGATGCTTTAGGCCCAATAATCGTCCCGACCACTCGGGGTGCTGGTATTACCGCGGCGGCTGACACCAGACTTGCCCACCCCTTATTCTACACCATTTTTAGAGATGTCAAAAGACTTTCTTAGCGAAAGTCACTCAGAATAACCCTGTCAGGCTTTCGCCTATTGCAGAGGTTTCGCGCCTGCTGCGCCCCATAGGGCCTGGGTCCTTTTCTCAGTACCCATCTCCGGGCTCCTCCTCTCAGAGCCCGTACCGGTTACAGGTTTGGTGGGCCATTACCTCACCAACAGCCTGATCGGTCGCAGTCCAATCCAAAGGCCATATAGATTTTGATCAAAAACCATTCCAGGTATCTTGGTCTATCGCGGTTTAGCCTCAGTTTCCCGAGTTTATCCACGTCCTCTGGTTATGTTGACTACGTGTTACTGAGCCGTGTGCCACGTATTGCTACGTTGACTCGCATGGCTTAATCTCATTCTGATAGCAGTCGGGTCCGGCAGGATCAACCGGAGTCGATCCTTAATCTATTATAAAATAGTACGGTCGGACAATCAAGTTATTGTGCATATTGTGTAACCATGTCAGATTCAATTTGTTGTCGAATCTCCATATTATGAGCGCAACTGGAGGTCGATGAATCATGGAATGGCCAACTGACCAAAAATCATCTACGACGCCGCCTATATGATTGCGTTCCTAGAAATTCTTGTCTAATTTAGATATAAACGTTCGCTTGACAATTAAATTAGATTTTTCAAAAGTAGAAATCAAATGTTAGCTTGCCTAAAATCACGTCGGTACTGGTTTCAGAATAAAAAAGGTACACTTAAAATATTCACGCAGAAGAATTACTTGGTCTATGAAGAATAAGATTTGTATGTCGCATAGGGAAGATGTTGACGGGGTATCTTCCGCCGCACTTATCAAAACCGCGTTTGATGTTAACACGATAGTTCTTGTTGATTATGCAAATATGATCAAAACATTACGAAGTATGGTATCAAACGTTCATAATGGCACTAACAAAATAGATGAATTATTCATTTGTGACTTAGGATTAAGTAAAAAGAATGAAAATGAATTTGTCAAAATACTGAAGGAAATGATCGAAGGAAAATGCAAAGTTACGTATATAGATCACCATGACTTGGATAAGAGAATTTTATCTGACTTGAAAAAAAATGGAGTGAAACTAGTGCACAGCACTGATGAATGCACTAGTATTCATATTTATAACAAATACAAAAAAAGATTTGGTTCTTATTCAGCTTTTATTGCGGCAGCAGCGGCACTAACGGATTATTTGGAAACAAAACCTATTGCTTCTAATTTGGTATCAAGATTTGATCGTCAGTTTTTGATGCTTGAAGCTACTGCTTTATCTTACATGATCTCCTCAAGCCAGCATGATAGTGATTTTCTAATGAAGATCGTAGATGAACTATCACAAAACAAATATCCACACGATATTGAAGGTGGATTTCTAAGGGCTGAAAGACACGCAAAGAAGGTCCTATCAGTAGTAAAGTCTATTGAAGACTCGATAGTTTTGAGCAAAAATTTGGCATATGTTCAGATTAATTCAGAATTACCGTCCAGCATGGTTGTTAATTTCGTGCTTGGTACATCTGGAAAACCAGTTGCACTTGTGTACAAGACTAAGGAGGAGATTAAATCTTGTATTATCTCCATTAGAGGATCAAATGAATGTAAAGTGCATCTTGGTAGAATTGTAAACAACCTTTCTTCAGCACTCTCTGGAAGCGGAGGAGGTCACGAGAAAGCTTGTGGGGCTGTCATACCAAAAGATAAATTTTCAGAATTTATCAAACAATTAGATAAGAAGTCAAGGTAAATACGAACATTATTTGTTTGCATTTGAAGAAGAATAGAAAAACATAAGAATTATTCTGGACAGGCGGTTAAGCCCATCCAGAATATGTTCCCCATCGGTTTGGTCGATGTATTCTAAGAGTCATTGGTAAGGCAATTTAAATGTGATGCCTCAATTCAACGGTGTCTGATCAATGGGTCTTTTGAACTTAGTTGTGCATGACTTGCCAGCATTGCCCTCTGACAACTCTTGCGTGGTTAATCTGAAGTCAACCTGTTACTATATATAGTTAAACATTAAAATCAGCAGATCTCATTAATTTGTAATCCCCATCCCTTTCAAATTTCAAGTATGGCAATTTAGGATTTTAGTAAGTTTAAGAACTATGAGATGTAAACTTCAAAAGTGAATATTCCTGATTTTCGAAAGAAATTTCTTAGGGATTTTAAATTACTACAAGAACAATTTGACTCAACGCATGGTGATAACGATAGTATGCGAATAATTATTGAAAAGCAATTACAATTGTGCAACGCTTACAAGCCATTGATTAAGAATCTACAAGAATCAAATGAGGTCGCAACTATGATTCACGATTTAACTACAAAAACGCTAGTACTAAAACTAACTGGTGATCTAGAGAAGGATGTTGCCAAATTAGCTAGTCGTCTTGATAATCTAGAAGAAAAATTGAATCGATAACTTTTTGATTAAAACCCAGTTTAATTATTGCCGACTAAATCTCGTGTATAGTCTCTGTATGGTTTTTTCCACGTATCATTCAAAACACGGAGAACAATTCCACTCGACTAGTAACTGGTAACTTGAACTAACTTTTGAGGGTCAATCCTGAAGCAAGTACTATTTGTCTGAACGTTTTATTCTTTAATGTAAGATTCACTTTCTTAGTTAAATTATTTGCAGGAATAAGGATTCTCTTCGGGAGAACTTCGTCAAAAGATAGTGCAAGAGTGGTTATTGGCACATTGCGAGTGCAAATATTATACCTGGATTGAGGGTTTGCTTTAATTTTACTTTTGTATTTGACAATCGAAATCTTTTTTACTTTATTCGTAGGACTAAACGCAGGCTTTGTCTGCAGGCAACTACACTCACAGATTTCAGGATGACCCGTAGGATACGAGCACTCGCAGGCATCGGTGCTACATGAAATTCCACATTTTTTTCCCACTGAACAGGATATTCCCATTTTAATCATATTACCTGTAGATCTTTATAAATATTTATGAGAATTATTTTCCTAATTGTCACTAGTTTCCTTCTTTAGTGACGTACCGTTATTTTAGATATCTAACTAACTTACTGACTAACCTACTTACTTGAATCGATATTTTGCCATAGTTTATTTAATTCACTTTTATGTTTCTGGTAACAAGAAACGCAATAGAATTCAACTAGTTTTATCAGTCTTTTATCTGAAGTTTATCTAAAATTTTATCAATTTTAGCAATAGGTTTATTTTCATTATCTGATATTTCCTGATGAGAAGGTGGCTTTGCAAAATATTCCTTGTTATTTTCAGCAATTCTTTCATGATAAGAAGGAATTAATTCGTTCTGATAAAAGATACCGATTGGAATCTTATCTCCCCATTCGCTTGAAAATTCTAGAATCTTTGTCATCTTCTCATTAATTTCTGATTCGTCTTTTATCGTTCCATCATAGCCGGTTTCCTCAATTTTATAGATTCTAGGCATTGACTTACCTGTCTCCTGGTTGTTTATACCCTGATACCATTCCCTAGTGTGGATGTCGTCATATGTTGGACAGGGTTGTAGAACATCTACAAACGCTAATCCTTTGTGTGTTATTGCCCTTTTTATTGTGTCTTTCAGATGTTTAACATCATATGAATATGAACGTGCGATAAAGGTAAATCCAGAGACTAATGCTAATGCTATGGGATTTACAGAATTGCTTGTATTGGGTGTTACAAGTGATTTTGTCTTTTCGCCCAACCTCAATGTAGGTGAAGCCTGTCCTTTGGTGAGACCATAAACCGCATTATTAAAAATGAGATAGGGAATGTCAACATTTTTCCTTCCTGCTCCAACAAAATGTCCTGCCCCAATACCCAGACCATCACCATCGCCTCCAACAGCAATTATCTCAAGATCTGGATTTGCAATTTTTGCACCTTGGGCAAATGGTAAAACTCTTCCATGTAAAGTGTGAATACCATATACATTTATGAAATGTGGTGTTTTGCCAGAACAACCGATTCCTGAAAAAATAATTGCTTTATGTCTTGGAATCTGCATTTCACTTAGTGCCATTTGAATTGCGTTTAATATTCCAAAATCTCCACAACCAGGACACCAATCATTATGTACTGTTGTTTTATAATCAGCTAGTTTAAGTTCCGCCATCTAATACAATCCTCCTTTCATTGCTACCAGATAATATAGCCTTAAGTGCAATATAAAGTTCCGTAGTGGACATTGGTCTACCATTGTATTTCACAATTTTATAATCAATTTCCCTACCAGTATTTTGCTGTACAAGTGATCCTAATTGCGAAGTGTAGTTCATCTCAACATCAATAACTAATTTAGCATCCTTCAGGAATTTTTTCACAGTTTCAGTAGGAAATGGATGAAGCAGGCGAATTTGAATGAATTTCATTTTGTTTCCCTCTTCAGATAATTTTTCTAATGCTTCTAAGATTGCACCTTTTGTGGAACCCCAGCTAACAACAACATTTTTACCCTCTGAATCAAAATCATGACATATCGCCATATCGTCTTGATTTATTTTTTCCAGTGCTAGGTCGAGTTTTTTCATTCTCTTGTCCATCATTTTGTTCCTATTTTCAGGATCTTCAGATATGTGACCTTCTTCTGTGTGTTCATCACCAGTATTCCAGAATATCGCGTTTTCAGTTCCAATTGGCACCCTCGTAGAAATAGGCGAATCGTCGAGTTTGAATCTTTGAAAATGACCGGCCGCACCTTCGCTTTGATTCCTGCCAATAGTATTCTTGAATTCTCCCCTTTCGATTTTGAGATCATTGCTAAATCTTTTGCAAGTTTGGATACTGCTACTAATTGCCTTGTCTAGTAAATGAATTACTGGTAGTTGAAAGATTTCTGCAAAATTAAAGGCCTTTATAGCATCGTAAAAAGATTCTTCAATATCCCCAGAGGCTAATACTATTTTTGGGAATTCACCATGCCCAGCGTTAATCGCAAACAAGAGATCACTTTGCTCGTGTCGGGTGGGCAAACCGGTTGACGGTCCCGCTCTCTGATACATTGTAACTACCAATGGAACTTCGTTCATACCAGCCCAACCAAGTGCCTCAGCCATAAGTGAAAAGCCAGGACCTGATGTAGCTGTAGCTGTTCTAACCCCTGTTAATGATGCGCCAATTGCCATGGTTATAGCAGCAATTTCATCCTCTGTTTGCACTACGACAATAGAACCACTCTTACCATCGACCTGATCGATGATCTGATTTGATTCTAAGAATTCACTTTCGTCACTTGCTGGTGTAATTGGATAATAAGTTTGAAATCTACAACCGGCCACTATTTTCCCAATTGCTGCAGCCTGACTTCCTGATAGCAATAGATATTCCTTTAGAGCATCTTTAGGGGTTATTTTGTATTTAATATTCTTGGTATCGTATTTAGTGCCTATGTAGGAATGCGCATATTCCGCGGCCTCTATGTTACTAGCAAGTAGTTTAGGCTTTGATCCAAAGACCTCTTGAATGGCGTTAATCAACATATCTTTTTTGATACCTAGCAAAGAAATAGATGCGGAGATTGCCATAACATTAACTACTCTAGAGATCTTACTAAGTTTAGGATCGTTCATTTTTTGTGCTACCGTTTCTAACATTTCAAAATAAGGTAGCCCATAGACCATGCAGCCTCTCGACTTTGCAAACTCAAGCATTCCACTCAAATTCATAGACTGTCCAGAGTCCTGTAACAATTTGCGAATTCTATTACTTGCTTCAAAATCAATTGTAGGTACCTCCTCTAACACCGTTTCAGCAAGAGACAAATCATAGATTATCATGCCACCTGCAGATACTTTGTCTGCATGCCTGAAGACGGTCTCAGCATCAAATGATACAAGCACATTGATTTCTTCCAGGTGCGAACTAACGGGCTTGTCTGAAATTCTTATTGTAAAATAGCTATGTTCCCCCTTAATATTAGAATAAAATTCCCTCTTTCCAAAAATATGAAAACCTTCTTTCGCGCACGTCTTAGCAAAAATATTTGCAGCCGAATCTACACCACTTCCTTGTGGTCCACCAATCAACCAGGATATAGAATTCACACCAGTCAAAAAAGACAATGAATTACTTTCTTCTCCAAAGTATTAATCAAATAATAGATATATAAAATATGAAATCTGAAATCATCCGCCGCCGGTAGCAGCGTCGTATAAACAGCATTCGCATGAATCACGTTCCCCACAATAAGGACAAGAACACGTGCATGCATCGATTGGAATCCCACAAATGTCGCATGTAATACCATCATCGACAGAATCGTTCTTTGCAGACATTCTTGTAAGATAAAAATAAGCTAGCTAGAACTTATACTTTGCATTAAAAATTAATTCTACTAGATTCTTTTTTGATTATAAAGAACGAAAAGTACTAAACGATAGCTGATTTAAAATTCTAAATTCTAAACAAAAGAAAATAAAAATAAAAGAGGATGTGGTTTTAATCCCACTTAGACCAGGCGGCCATCCATCTGTATGTCCAGGTATTTAGTTTTGCGCCCAATGCAGCGATTGGAACGCTAAGTACAGCTCCCGCCCCGGATCCTAGCGCCACGGGACTATTGTAGAATTTACCGACCTGAGGCTCAATTGGTGTCATGTATGGAGGCAATGTTGGACGAGGATACTTGAATGCCATCTCTAGAGGGTCTCTGACCAGCAGTAGATTTATCATGTTGAATATTGGCAATGAAAGTCCAACCAATGTTCCGCCAATTATAATGGCAGCATGTTTATTCCTTCTTGTTGCCCAATATGTCAAATCTAATAGCATTGCTGAAGGTATCCAAACTGGAGTTACGATGAAGTCGTATGGATATCCTAGTGCAAACCATGCTCCTTTGGCTACCCATGTATAGATAGTCATGATTGTTGCATAATATGTTGCAGTCCCTGGTACACCGGTGAATAGCATGTAATAGATTGCTCCCACTACAAGCATTGTTGATTGGGATACTGAGAATACAACAAATGATGTCCATGCCCAATCTGTATAGAATATGTAGTCTCCTGCGTTGATTGTCAATAATGTACTATTTACAGCAACTACAACTATGAATAGATAGTGTGTAGTGCGTCTAAGCCAGACCATTACCAAATGTCTGCTAAAGGTTCTATATAAAATTTTATTTTGATATTCTTAATTAATCCCTGGGAAAAATTTGATACATTTGGAAATTTATTCTAAAAATTAGCTTTGTGAAATATAACAAAGAAGGAGTTAGATTATTCTAATGATCTGAAATTGCTACCGATTTCTAAAATTATAAAAAAAATGAATATTAATAAAAAATAAAGTTTAGGAGTGACCTAGTCTTTCTCTAGCGATTTTCATTATGAAGAAGAATCCTAGTGCTTCAATGACTGTCAATACTGATAGAGCATAAAGTCCACTTGGTAACGGATATGCCCATGGGTAAACAGTTACACCAACATAAACACCACCAGCTGTCGCAACCCAACAAAGTATGAAGCCTATGATGTAAACTGGCGTCATCTTTTCTACACGTCTACCAATCATGTGTTCGACTTCGTCGCTACTGCCGCCTGTACTGGTACGGCCACCGCCGCCGCCACCGCCACTATATCCCTTTGGATAGGTCATTGTGTTTACCATCAAAGGATTCCTTTTTAAATTTTGCGTCTAATATCTGCAAGCGTACTTTTTTGATTAGAAATTTCTACCTTACCTTTTCATGCTTTAAGAATTTTGGCGTGTTCCAGATAATATTATCGCTAAATTACAATGAAATGCACAACGAGAAGGCAATGTCATAGCAAAGCATATATCTTTGTTTTTTCTGGTAAGGCTAGGTGTGAATTATACGTCGAACATAAAGATAGCGGTAGTTGCACTATTTGCAATAGTAATGTCCACTTCGACAATGATAGCAATAGCTCAAACTGCTGAAGGACATGGAGTTCAAGCTCAGCTTCAAAGCAGATTCGTAAGAATTCAAGATGAAGCTTTCTCAGCACAAACATTGAATACGGGAGATCAGCTCGTTGTGACTGGAAATCTACAAAGTCTTGTAAATAAACCATTGAGAGCATGGTTGTCACTTTTCAGTGAATCAACCAATGCTGGTAACAGATGGGAGTTTATAGCAAGAGACCCTCCAGGAAACATATTTGATATTCCTCCACAAGGAACAATTCCGTACTCAATTACTGCAAAAGCTCTTGAACCAGGAGTTTACCATGTTCATACACAGTTGAATGTCGAAAGTGTGGGTCCTGGACTTGGTCCTGGTCAAACTATACAGGTTTCCGGACCAGCAATATTGAAAGCAGTTCCGTGGGGCAATGTTGCATATCAGGTAATACTGATTGGTGCTGGACTTGGAGTAACGTTTGCAACAAGACCGTGGCAAGTAATTTAAAAAAATCCACTATTTTTTATCTATTTTTTTAGTTCTTTTATTAAGTAACTATTTGTTAAATTCAGTAACTATTTGTTAAGGTTTCAATAAACAAAAAAGTACAGATGTATAAAAAAATTATAGTTTTAGATGTATCTTTAATCCTTTGTACCTATTTCTTATGGTTACTTCCGTTACCCCAGCAGCTTCTGCTACATCTTTCTGAGTTTTATTTTCACCATTCATTACACAAGCTACATACAGAGCAGCGGCCGCTAATCCCATAGGATCCTTTCCTGCAGAGATTTTGCCCTGTTCAGCTTTTTTCAATATCTCTAAAGCTTTTCTTTTAGTTTTTTCAGAAAGTCCTGACTTGCTTGCAATTCGTGCTACACATTTAACAGGATCTACGACAGGCATTTTCAAGTCAAGTTCTCTTATCAATAGTCTATAACATCTGGCTACGTCTTTCTTCTTGATGTTACTTGCATGAGCAATGTCCTTTAATGTTCTTGGAGTCTCGGTGTCCCTACAGGCAGCATAAAGTGCAGCAGCCACCAAGGCGGAAATTGATCTTCCCCTAACAAGTCCTTTCTCAAGTGCTTTTCTGTACACATATGCAGCTTTTTCGATAACAGCATCGCCTACTGCAAGTTTATCTTTTAGCCTATCCAATTCGCTAAAAGCTTGTCTAAAATTACGATCTACTGGTTCATGTACCTGACTTCTACTATCCCAAGTTCTTAACCTCTCAATAGTACTTTTCATGGATGCGGAGAGTGGCTTTCCGGAGGCATCCTTATCAACAGGTCCAATTATTGTAGCAAGTCCCATATCATGCATAGCAAGAGACGTCGGGATGCCAGCACGACTGCGGTCCTCATGCTCTTCCTTTGAAAAAGCTCTCCATTCTGGACCAGTTTCCTCAATACGCTCAGTAACTACAAATCCGCAATTGCCACAAAACATTTCTCCACTTGAATTATCTGTGACCATTGGACCTTTTCCGCACCTCGGACAGCGATCACTAAATAAAGAAATATCTTTAACCAATTCTAATACCCCACAAAAATTGAGACAATGTTTTTCTCTTATATTTATGTTTTATTCTCATATATATGCATTGTCGTAAATAATTCGTAGTCGATAATATATGGAGGGAATTTTAGAACTTTTCCAAACAAGAGCTCGATTTTGTGCTTTTTTTTCTGGTTTAAGGGAGAACTATTAAATTTATCAGTGTCTTGGAACGATTCGTTTTCTTCTTCTAGACTTTTCAACTTTTTTGCTTTCATTTCTCCTGACGCTATATGCATGTGATTTTTTGGATACTTTCACAAGACCATTACAATTTAGTTCAATATAAAAACCATATAGCATCAGCTTTTCATACTAACCATTTTAAGGGATTATCACAGTGGATGTATATGACCAGTACTGATGGACATACAGATGAAGAAATTAGAAAAATATACAATTTCAAAAACATAGCTGTAGTGGGAATGTCAAGGGATCCTGCTAAAGCTGCTCACTTTGTTCCTAAATATATGATAGAAATGGGATATAATGTAATACCAGTTAACCCTTCAGCTGCCGAAATACTGGGTAAGAGAACATATTCACGTGTATCGGATATCAAATCAGAAGTAGACATAGTAGATGTTTTTAGGCCATCTGAAGACGTCTATCCAGTTGTGGAAGATTCTATAAAGAAACCTGGCATAAGAGTAATTTGGTTGCAGGAAGGTATTCATAATAGTAATGCGGAAAAAATTGCCCAAGAAAGTAATATTGATTTTGTATTCAACAGGTGCATCATGGCTGAACATATGAGACTATTCAATGATGATTAGTCAAAGCTTACATTATTGCTACCTTTTTCAAGGATATATTTGATTTCCGGTATATCTATCAATTATTTTTATTGCCTTTGTAGGACAAGCTTGAGCTGCCAGAACGATCCTATCTAGAGTATCAGCCGTTTCTGATTGGACTCTTGCTTTTGGATTAATGTGCTTGCTTTTATCAACCACGAAAACTTTTGGAGCGATGGTTTCACAACCACCAAATGCCAAACACAAACTTGGTTCTATCAGAATATGAAATCTACTTTTTATGGTGTCTAGAAGCAAGTTATCGAAACCAAGATTACTTGTAGATTCAGGTTTTGCAAAATTATATGAATTCCTTTGCATTTGATCTGATAAATTTTCCTCTTTTTCTTCGTAAGTGGAATCATTTGCATCGTAAATATTAGATGCTTCCAAGTCGTATTGTTTTCTTTTTCTTCTATCAGATAGAATTTCGAATGCTTCATTAATTTTTTTGATTGCTTCTTCTGCGAGCGGAGACTTATTTTTGTCGGGGTGATATTTTTTTGCAAGCTTTCGATATGATTTTTTTATTTCTTGAAAATTGGCGCTTTGCGAGACTCCAAGTATTGCATAATAGCCCCGACTATCCATATGATTAAAGTACCAATACCCATTATTTAATTACTTTTCATAAACTAGAATATTCGATAATAATCGGGTATGGATATTATCAAACTGTCAAGCCTAATTCTAACAATACCGAGAACATTATGATTTTTTGCCAATGACAAATGAGTTGGTAACTTCATAATATTTTTCTAGAGGCATTTTATCATTATAACATCTCTTGCATATACATAGTTGTGAAACTATAGATCTATCACAGACATTCTCAAATTCACATTCAGGGCATCCTGCTAGCGAACCGCAGATAGCACATTTTAGTTGTTTTGAATTAACCAAAGCAAATGCTGGATTTGACAGGTCTCTAGTATGGCATTCAACATGTTTTATTGATTTATTTGATCTTGACCATAGTGCCAATTCACCCTTTGCTATTTTTTTTCCACATGTCTTGCAGTTACTACTAAACTTAACCGTCAGATTTATCCAATCATTGCCATTTGTTTGCAATGGATTGAATAATGCAAGTCAAAGATAATAATCTAACGAAATTTTGTTGACTAGTATTTAATAATGAAAAGGATCCAAACTCAAAAATAAAACTAGTTATCTGAAGATTACTTCAATTTTTTTTACATCGGTTTTTATTCCATCTAGTATAGTCATTACTTGTTGAAATAAATCAAATGCTTCTTGTTCAAAGGCTTGTATTAGGAAATGATCTTCGTTTATTGTTACTTCTATAGAATAATATCTTAATCCATTTAACATGAGTGATATATGACATGGGGCTTGTGTAATTTTCCCGCCCAAATTCAAAATTGTTAAAAGGGCATCAAGACTATTTTTGTAATTCAAAGATATTACTCACATTGTAGAGCCAAAAAGTCACTGAAACAATTAAAGGAGTAGATGAAAAAATTTTCTGTGATATACCGATCATCAATGTAAGATAAGTGAAAATATGATATAGTTATTGGATCATCTAGGAGAGAGGGAGACGATAAGAGAATAAAAGGATTCGGTCAAACAGTCATACTAATTAATTAAACTAGCGATTTTTGTTTGATACGATCAACTGAATAAGTGTTATTCTTATTACACTGTTTACAGATGCCAAACCAACCTGCAATTCTATTTTCCATCTTTTCTTCAAGAACGTTTGTTCCACAATCAAAACAAAAGTATCTTTTTTGCATATGTCTTGTCATTCCATTAATCGAAGGAATCATAGTATATCTTTATGATACCGCCAGTGCATGATCTGAATGGACAAAAAGAGTTCTATTAGAAATCATCATTCTTCTTGATACTGAATACATTTTCTACTTAATTTTGTCTAATAGATACTCAAAGCTATGAGATAAAAATCTCTAGAGTTATTTTTTGGTCTCGACTGCATTAATGCGAATTTATAATAAATAATTTTGAATTCTCGCCATCATATCCTAAAAGATATGCTTGGTCTGTTGAGGAATTAATGAGGATATTCTCAACTATAAAACCTGTTTCAAATTTATTGATAACGTTGTTAGTTGTGTTTACTGCTATCGCCATGCTTTGGGTGCCATTTGAATTTTTAGATAATATGTTAGTCATGTTTTGGTCAACTATATAGAGTAACTTGTCATTTGCATTATACAAGATATTTTTTACATATTCACCCTGTATACTTGAAATGTTTTTCTTGCTTGAGAGATCTATTGCATTAACTTTCCCATCACTACCTGCTTCGTATAGAATCTTTTCTTCTGCGTTAAGAGCTAGTGCTATTGGACTCTGTACTGTTATATTCTCAACAATTTCGTTATTTGACCCATCTATTGTTGAAATCAAATTGTCGTATTTTGCTCCAACATACAATAAATTAGATTCTGGATCTAATTGAATATCCTTAATTCCATATTGCCACTTTTCTAAGTAAACAGATTCTAATGTATTTCCATCTACTATATACAATCCCGGCTTACCGCCCTCAGGATATAACGAGCCAAGGTATATTTTATTGGTAACAGGATTAACAGATATCCCCGCCAGGGAACCTTCCTTGCCTTCTTCGGTTTCACTATATAATTGAATTCTCATGAATTTATTGTTCGTTGAGTTTATCAAATACAGTGTATCGTATGCAATTGTGGTGTCATTTTCATTAACCAAATGTTGACCTGCCGCATAAAGTATCCCCCTTTCAGGGTCAAGTGCAATATTGGAGAGAAAATCATTCTTTTCGGATCCAATCTTAATGGTATCTAGTACCTTGTTCTGGGCAGTGTCAATAACGTAGATTAAATTTTTTGCTCCATTTTCAGTCGCAAATATCCCATAAATCTTGCTCGTTTTTTCATCAATTGTCGCAGAGATTGGTTTATCATTTCCAAGTATGATAGAAGATACTGAAAACGTGTTAGGAACTTGTGAATAAGCTAATTGAAACATAGCGATTCCCGCCAATATAAAACTGAGTGATAATATAGTAAGAACTGCAGTATAGGAACTCCTAAACATATACATATCAATAATTACTAATTTACTTATTAAAGATATAGAAACTTAATGAGGGAAAAATGTTTGCTTCCATCTTAACGCTCAAAAATTAGAATTATTGAATCTAAAGTACATATCGAATCATGCTAATCACTGAGAGCAGGACTACGACTAATTACCTTGCAATTAAGAATTGAATTGTATGGCACATATGGCACAGCCTTGAAATTAAATCTACAGTAAATTCTTACAGGTTCGGCTATTGTAAGATTTATTAAATAATTATTGCCATGTTATATGATGATTAAAAAAATTAGTGCGGTATGTTTTCTAATTTGTTTCTCCTATACAATACTTGTCATTATGCCCACATTAAGGGAATCAGGTTTCGGTTTTTTACAGGCCCAAGCTTTATGGAATAATAGTAATACTACCGTAGCTAATAGCACGCAAATTTCAACCAATGGTACGGCGGCTAATAGCACGCAAATTTTAAAAACTGTGCAAATTACTTCTGCCGATTCCAAAGCACCTACAGATGGAAATAGCCTAAATATTGATTTACAAATTCAACCTTTTCCAATTACAAAAAATGTAGACTCGCAATTCATGATTTCATTTTTACAACCATCTTCCCAAGCAGTGCAAGTTCATGTTGACTATGATTTTGCAATAACCAATAACAACAATGAGGTCTTTCGAGCATCCTCAATAACCGGTCAGCCGCTGCTTCACACGGCTGAGGGTATTGTGAAAATTCCATATAAATTCACTCAAGATGGACAATATTCATTGCAAGTAAGTGTAATGGGAATCAACTTTATCCCAATAAAAACTGAACAAGCACTATTTGACTTGAATGTAAGCTGAGATACTTACTAGTTGATGTTATCCAAATTAGGAATCAAGTCAGCTAGATTAAACATAAATTGAGACTATTGGTTTTCCGTCTCATTGGCTGTTTCATTCCCAGGAGATGTATCAATTTCTATACGAGTGTCAGAATTTGAAATTTCATCAATGAATTTGAAATCGCTATTGTTGATAAATGCAAAGGCGATGAATAGTAATAGCAATACGCAAAATATCGCACTTACTAGCAGAAGGGAATTCATTGTTCTATTGAATATTTTTGAGTAATTTAAATCAGTATTAGAACTTGAGGTTGATATGCAAATCCAACATATGAGTTAATATCAGTATGAAACAATCTCTTGAGATACACTTGAGGATAAAAATATTAACAAAAATTGTAAACATTAACTGAGCTCAATGAATATGAGCCAATAATATCATCACAATGTCCATAAACCAAATTGAATTTATCAAGATATTTAGAAAGATTTGTGGGTAGATTTGACTGGACAACCCTTGATCTGGTGTACCTGAGAAAATGGACAGTTATCGGAATAATCATAGGAGCTCTATCTGGATTATTAGTAATTACTGCTTATGAAGCTATGAGGATTTTTTCATCGTTCTTCCTTAGTGATGTGGTGAGATACATCCAACCATATCCAGAAGATGTGGCCAACTTGTCTTCAGAATATTCCTTGTATGTGTTAAAACCCTGGCTTATACCTGTGATTTTAGGATTAATTGGTCTAGTCATAGGGTTGCTCTCAATGAAATTATCAACTTCGCTAGGTAAAAACGGAATAGATGAGATTAGTGATGAATTTCATAACAAGAAAAACAAATTAAGTATAAAAAACTCATCATTAAAAACATTCTCCAGTTTTCTGGCTATAGGAAGTGGAACTAGCGGTGGAGTTGAAGATTCCTTAGCACATACTGGTTCCACACTTGCATCAATTATTGGTAGAATTTTCAAACTTGATCAGGAAGAAATTCGTATTGCAATTGCCGCGGGAATGGGTTCGACTATTGGGGGGATCTTGAGGTTACCATTTGGAGGAGCAATTTTTAGTTTAGAATTACTATATCGCAGAGACTTCATTATCAAGTCGCTGTATCCAGCGTTCTTAGCATCAATAACAAGTTATATCGTTTCAGGAGTTGTCTTGGATTGGCCTTCTTTCCTATATATTCCACAGGAGTTTATCACAAAAACAACACTTCAGTCTATAGCAGCATATGGTGTAATTGCTGCCATCATAGGAATAGTTGGAATAGGATATGTGAAAACAGTTCAGATTTTTCAAAGACATTTTGAAAATATGAAAATTCCACTTTACTTCAAGCCTGCACTAGGTGGAGTTATTATTGGTATATTTGCAATTGGTTTTCCTGAAATATTAGGTACAGGCTATGGATGGTTACAACTCGCAGCACTGGGTAATCACGAAGTCTTTCCACTATGGATAATGTTCCCAGTAATCGCAATGAAAATATTTGCTACTTCAGTTTCTAATGCCTCACGCAATACTACCGGATTACTTGGTCCTTCATTGGTAATAGGTGGTCTTATTGGGTCTGCATTAATTACATTGTTTCACTCCTTTGGAATTTTCCTGTTCATAGATACAACATCTGCTACATTGATATCAATATTCGCATTCTTTACCGCAAGTACTAGAACTCCTATTTCTGCGATAGTAGTAGGGGTTGAAATGGTTGGAAGCTATACAT
>Ga0209485_1000202_pt1 | contig 19899 bp, 16 predicted proteins | sample NCAS100_FD_187516 | JGI IMG/M metagenome (GOLD analysis project Ga0209485, IMG submission 187516) | Agricultural soil microbial communities from Utah to study Nitrogen management - NC AS100 (SPAdes) (version 2) | ecosystem: Environmental > Terrestrial > Soil > Agricultural land | place: USA... | reverse complement strand
GAATTGAGATTTGTAGAGTACCAGCGGCGTGCAAGCGCTCGCGACCACCTTTTGCGGCAATGGCCAGCTCCCAAAGGCGTTCCGCTTCCTGTCTGTTGGCATTTCGGGAACCCTGTGTCTGTATGTGTTCAGCAGATAGAACCGGCCAGATGAGGCCACTCAACATAAGAAGCGCCGTGACCAATACCAGATTCAATAATGACCTAATCTTCATGGCCCGAACCCAAGCAAGACGAAGGCCGGACAGTCCAGGGGGTATTTACTCAAGATTGGTGCGTGGAATCACAAGGACAACATGTCAGGTGCAATATAGAAATATTTGAGATGATGAACGGTGCGTTGACAGACCGGTTTTGCCCGCTATAATGGCCGTTTTGTGCGCATAGCGCCGAAAAGGACTATCGGCGGCAGTGCGGGGTGGTCATGCGGATTGAGCTCGAGAAGTTGCAGGGTGGAAAGGGCGGTTTCGCTCATGTTTATCAGCCTGAGGAGCTTAATCCGGTCGACGAGCGCGTTAGAGTAACGCAACCGGCGGAAGTTAAGGGTAACGTCAACCAGGCCGGGCACGAGGTCTTTGTTAGCGGACACGTTGAAACGCGAGCGCAGCTCGAGTGCGATCGTTGTTTGCAGCTCGTCGAACTACCTGTCAGCGCTGACTTTGCGCTCGAATACATCACTGGATCGGATTACGAATCCAGTTCCGCAGCGGCGCTCAGCGAAGAGGAATTGGCGGTCTCGGTGTTCGACGGCGAGTCGATCGATGTCGACGAGATCGTAAAAGAGCAGATTCTTTTAGCCGTACCGGCGCGCACGCTTTGCCGCGAGGAATGCAAAGGAATCTGTCCCGAGTGCGGAACTGATTTGAATGCCCGGCAGTGCAACTGCGCCGACGAAGAAGTCGATCCACGCTGGGCCGCGCTACAGAGTTTCAAGAACACAGATAATCCAAATACGGAGTAATTATGCCAAATCCAAAGCGACGCCATTCGAAAGCACGTCGAGACAAGCGCCGCGCGCACGATGCGCTGCGAACGCCGCAGACCACGCTTTGTCCGAATTGCCGTGAGCCCCGCATGCCCCACCGCGTATGCCCCAAGTGCGGCCATTACAAAGGTCGTGAAATAGTGCAGGTGGAACAATCCTAAGCTAAATCAGTGCGAAGTCAGTCGACGAATGAAGCCCACCTGACGGGCAAGGTCGTTCTCGACGCAATGGGTAGCGACCATGCGCCGTTCACTGAGATCGACGGTGCGCTTTCAGCGACCCGCGACTTCGGTGTGGGTGTGATCCTTGTGGGCCAACCGCACAAGGTCGAGCCTGAACTGCGACGCTGTGGTTGGCGTGGTGACGGCGACCAGGGAATCGAGCTGGTCGAAGCGCCGGAAGTCATCGCGATGGACGAAGCCGTTGCTAATGCCGTCCGGCGCAAGAAGAAGAGCTCTTTGAGAATCGGGTCGAAGCTGGTGATTGAAGGCCGTGGCGATGGTTTCGTCTCAGCCGGAAACACTGGCGCTGCGATGGCGACCGCGAAGATGGTTATCGGTATGCTTCAAGGCGTGGATCGTCCGGCACTCGCCGCAATGATTCCTACGAAGGCCGCGAAGCCAACGTTATTACTCGACGTCGGCGCCAATTCGGAGTGCAAACCGCACCACCTGGCCCAGTTTGCGATCATGGGTGATGCGTATTCACGTTCGGTGCTGGGAACGGTCAAACCGTCAGTTGGTCTAATGAGCATCGGCGAAGAAGAAGCGAAAGGAAACGACCTGACAAAAGAGGCTTTTCCGTTGTTACGACAGTTGAGCAACATCAACTTCGTCGGCAACGTTGAAGGACGCGACGTGTTTTCCGGCATGGTAGACGTGATCGTCACTGATGGATTCACCGGGAACGTTATGTTGAAACTGTCGGAAGGTTTGACGGAAGCGATGCTGTCGATGCTGAAGCGCGAGTTGCGCGCGACGGCAGTGACAAAAGCGGGAGCGGTGCTGGCAAAACCCGCTTTTCGGAACATCAAGAAGCGGCTCGACTACACAGAATACGGTGGCGCACCGCTGCTGGGAGTTAACCGGATCGTCGTCATCGGGCATGGACGGTCTAATGCGAAAGCAATTCGCAACGCGATTCGTAGCGTTAAAGAGTTTTCTGAACACCGTACGAGTGAACGTATCGAAAAGGGAATTGGGGAGACGGCCTCGTTGCGGTCAGTCGCAGTTTGATTGGAACTTTGTGCTTAGTACTTAGTACTTTGTTCGCTAGCAATCGTTAAGCTGCAATCGACCCGGTCCTAATGTGAACAAAGCACAAAGTACTAAGCACGAAGTACTGAGCACTAATCACGTTTGGCTTTTGTTTTGAGTCGATATATTCTGAGGCACTTAATGGCAAACCAACGCGCTGGAATTCTGGGTACCGGACACTCGTACCCTGAAGGCATTCTGACTAATGCCGATCTCGCCAAGATGGTTGAGACCTCGGACGAGTGGATCACTACCCGCACCGGCATCAAGCAACGGCGGAAGGCCGCGCCCGATGAATACACGTCACTGTTTGCCGTGCGCGCTGTTCGACAGGCGATCGAAAGAGCACGCCTCGATCCGTCGGACATAGATCTCCTGATCTGCGCGACAGTTTCTCCGGATCAAATACTTCCATCCACAGGTTGCATCATCCAGGCCGAAATCGGTGCTCATAACGCCGCGGCGATGGACGTTGTCGCTGCGTGTTCCGGGTTTTTATACGGAGTCTCGCTGGCTGATTCGATGATCCGAACAGGCCAGGTGCGATACGCGGTGGTAGTTGGCGCTGAGGTGCTTACGCAATACGTCGATTACACAGACCGTCAAACGTGCGTGTTGTTCGGCGATGGTGCCGGCGCGGCAGTTTTGGGAGCAGTCGAAGGGAACCGCGGCATCCTCGCGTCGAAGATAAAGTCCGACGGACGTTACGAAGAACAGCTTTTTTCGCCGGGCGGTGGCACGCGACGAAAGCCTTCGGCCGACACGCTGGCGGCCGGCGATCATTTCTTTAAGATGAAGGGCAACGAGCTGTTCAAAGTAGCCGTACGTTCGATGGCCGAGATCTCGCGCGACGTCCTTCAGCAGGCGGGAATGAAAGCGGACGACGTTGATCTCTTCATTCCGCACCAGGCGAACCAACGAATCACGGAAGCGGTGGCGGATCGATTGAATGTTGACATGTCGAAGGTCTATTCAAACATCGCGGTACACGGCAATACCTCCGCGGCGTCGATACCGATCGCGCTTGACGAATGCGTCGCAGCTGGGCGAGTCAAGGAAGGCGATCTGGTGTTGATGGCTTCGTTTGGCGGCGGCGTCACCTGGGGCTCCGTGTTGATGCGATGGTGAGTTATTTACCGTTTGTCATTTGTCATTTCTCATTTGTCATTTGGGAAAGAAACGAGAAAGCGCTAACCACCACAAATGGAAAATGAGAAATGGTAAATGACAAACGGAAAATGACTGGGTTTGTTTTTCCGGGCCAGGGTTCGCAAAGTCCGGGAATGGGAAAAGATCTTGCGGATAAGTTTCCGGTTGCGCGACAGGTCTTTGAAGAAGCTGATGCAGCATTGGGTTTCGCGCTTTCAAAGCTCTGTTTTGAAGGTCCGGCTGAAGATTTGCAGCTAACTGAGAATACGCAACCGGCGATTCTCGCGGTCTCGGTCGCCGCCTATCGAGCGCTTGAAAGCGCTGGCGCACCGGCTCCGGCATTTGTCGCCGGACATAGTTTAGGTGAATACTCTGCGCTTGTTGCCTCCGGTGTACTGGATCTGGCAGACGCGCTGCGGACGGTGCGCGCCAGGGGACGTTACATGCAGGAAGCGGTACCAGTCGGCACAGGTGCAATGGCCGCTGTGATTGGCGGCGAGTTGAATGAGGTTCAGCGCGTTTGCGCAGACGCGAGTGGAGACGAGGTTTGCACAGTAGCAAACATCAACTCGCCCGGGCAGGTGGTGATTGCCGGAACTACTGCTGCTGTCGATCGCGCGATCGAGTTGCTGAAGGAAGTAGCGCGTCGAGTGATCAAGTTGAATGTCAGCGCGCCTTTTCATTGTGCGCTGATGAAGCCGGCCCAGGACAGACTGGCGCCGGATCTCGAGCGGCTACAATTCGGCGAACCGAAGTTTCCGGTGGTTACAAACGTCGATGCGCGCATCACGACCGCGTCCGGGGAACTCCGCGAGGCATTGGTCCGACAGGTATCGGCACCGGTTCGTTGGGTCGAGTCGATGCAGTTGCTGATTGAGAACGGCGTTGACAAAGTTGTCGAGGTTGGACCAGGAAAAGTTTTGTCAGGGCTCATGCGGCAGACGAGTCGCGACATAAAGTGTCTTAACGTGGAAGACGCAGCAAGTTTGGAAGCGACTAGCGCCGCACTTGCTGCCCCGGATGTATTAGTTTAATTAACTCACAGAGGAGAAAACGATGCCCGATCAAGAGATCGAGAACAAGGTAAAGCAGATTATCGTCGATGAGCTTGGTGTCGATGAGAACGAGGTAACGCCGAATGCGCGGTTTATCGACGACCTCGGCGCCGATTCGCTGGACACAGTCGAACTCGTCATGCGTTTTGAGGAAGAGTTTGGGATCGAGATTCCCGACGAAGACGCTGAGAAGATTCAAAGCGTTCGCGACGCCTATAATTACATCGACCAGCATAAGAAATAATTGATCGGTGATTGAACATCACCCGTCATTGATCGCTTCTGCTGTTATCAAGGAGTTTAAAATTTGACACGTCGTGTCGTGATCACGGGCCTCGGCCTCGTCACTCCCGTTGGCAACACTGTCGAAGAGACGTGGACTGCGCTGATGAATGGCCGCAGCGGTGCTGACTACATCAAGAAATTCGACGCTGAGAAGTTTTCAGTAAAATTTGCCTGCGAAGTTAAAAACTTCGACCCACTAACATTCATCGCAAAGAAAGAGGCGCGCAAGATGGGCGCCTTTATTCATTACGCGATTGCCGCGTCAGTCGAAGCGATGGCCGACAGCGGCATCAAGCTTTCCGAGGCCGGGAAACTCCCGGATGACATCTCCGAAAACGTCGGCACGTACATCAGCAGCGGCATCGGCGACTTCTGGGCCATCGAGCGTGAGCATTCGAAGTTGCTCGACGATGGTCCCGATCGCGTGTCGCCATTCTTTATCGTTTCGGCGATCGTCAATCTAGCGGCGGGACAGGTGTCGATTCGCTTCGGCGCGAAGGGACCAAACTCAGCTACCGCCACCGCCTGCGCCGCAGGCGCGCACGCTATTGGAGATAGTTTCAAGATCATTCAACGCGGCGACGCCGACATCATGATCTGCGGTGGTGCGGAGTCGGCTATTACACCGATGAGCGTGGCGGGCTTCTCCGCGATGCGCGCGTTGTCCACGAACAACGATGATCCGATTCATGCTTCGCGGCCGTTTGAGCGCGATCGCGATGGTTTTGTAATTGGCGAAGGCGCCGGGATCATGATCCTGGAAGAGTTGGAGTCGGCGAAACGTCGCGGCGCGAAGATTTACGGCGAGATCGTCGGCTACGGCGCTGCCGCCGATGCTTTCCATCTAACGATGCCGGACGAAACCGGGTCAGGTGCGCGGCGAGTCATGCAACGAACGCTGAAGGACGCCGGCATCGCTCCCGATCAGGTCGGTTACATCAACGCGCATGGTACATCGACGCCGTACAACGACAAGTTTGAAACACTTGCGATTAAGGACACGTTTGGTGCGCATGCTTACAAGCTGGCTGTCAGTTCAACGAAGTCAATGACGGGGCATTTGCTGGGTGCGGCGGGCGGAATCGAAGGTATCTTCTGCGTTTTGGCACTGCATCGCAACGTCATCCCGCCGACGATCAATTACGTCAATCCGGATCCGGAGTGCGACCTCGACTACGTTCCAAACGAACCGCGTGAAGCGCGCGTCGATTACGTGTTGTCGAACAGTTTTGGATTTGGTGGGACAAACGCGGCGTTGTTGTTTAAGAGGTACGAGGAGTAGTCCGTGGTCAGTTGTCCGTAGTCAGTTGTTTCCGTTTGTCCAACTGACCACTGACCACTGACCACTGACAACTGACAAATAATGAAGATTGTCGTAATGATGAAACAGGTCGCGAACAAGGACGCGATCCTGCGAATTAACAAAGACGCGACGTGGATCGAGGAAGCCGATCTCTCGTTTGAAGTAAGCGAATCAGACGGATATGCGCTCGAAGAAGCGTTGCGTGTTCGTGAAAAACTGGGCGGGGAAGTGGTTGTCTGTTCGATGGGGCCGCAGCGCGTCAAAAGCGTGATCAAAGATGCGCTTGCGCGCGGTGCTGATCGGGCGATTCACGTTGTTGGCGACAACCTGACGCATGTCTCACCGTTTGCGACAGCGACTGTGCTGGCCGGTGCGATTCGTGATGAGAATCCTGATCTGGTCATGACTGGTTTGCAATCAGACGATCACGGTTACGGGCAAACCGGTGTGATCATGGCTGAACTGCTTGGGCTCCCGCACGCAACTATCGTGATTGAAGTTGACGCTGCGGCAGACAAGTTTCGCGTGAAGCGAGAGCTCGAGAGCGGCTGGTACCAGTGGTACACGATGCCGTTGCCTGCGTTGCTGACAATCCAGTCAGGCATCAACCAGATTCGTTATGCGACGTTGAAGGGCATCATGGCGGCGAAGAAGAAAGAGATCAAAGAAGTCACGCCGCCGGCTGAGATCGTTGACCGTCCTTCGCACCAGCGTATAGAGAAGATCTATCTACCGCAGAAGACGAAACAGACGCAGATGCTCGGCAATGGCGACGCGAAAGCCGGCGCCGCCGAGTTGGCGCGGAAGCTGCACACTGAGGCAAGAGTTTTTTAAGAGTTTCCCGCAAAGACGCAAAGATGGTAAGACTGTTTGCTTTGCGCCTTGGCGCCTTTGCGGGAAACTTGGCTCGGGGACTTAAATAGATGAGTAACGGAATTCTTGTTTTTATAGAGAACAAAGGCGGGACTGCGAATCGCAGTTCATTCGAGGCGATCGCGGCGGCGCAGACATTTGGATCGCAGTTACAACAGCCGGTCAATGCGGTTGTGCTCGGCGCGGATGCGTCTGCTTTGGCCCAGGAAATAGCTGGTTACGACATCGCCCGTGTGATCACTGTCAACGATCCGAAGCTAGCTGAATACACACCCGACGCTTACGCCGACGCGCTCGAACAGGTCGTCAAACAAGTAGCTCCCAATCTCGTTTTCTTAACGCACACTTACCAGGTGCGTGACTTTGCTCCGAAACTCGCCGCACGGTTTCAGAAGTCGTTGATCAGCGACTGCATTCGCGCCAAAGCGGACAACGGCAAGATTGGTTTCACGAGACGCATCTTCCTTGGCAAGCTCGATGCTGATGTTTCTTCTGACGGTGAAGCTCCGGTGTTTGCGACGTTCCAAACAGGCGCTTACCGTCCGGACCAGGCGACCAAGGGTGGCTCGGCGGCAGTCGAAAACATGACGGTGCAGATTGGCGACGTGCGAATGGTGCCCGAACCTGCGTTCCAGGAAGCGAAACAAGCAGTCGATCTCACGAAAGCTGAAGTGATAATCGCCGTCGGCCGCGGAATAAAGAGTAAAGACAATCTGGTATTGGCCGAGAAACTGGCGGAAGTCTTGGGCGGCGATCTCGCAGCGTCGCGACCCATCTGTGACGCCGAATGGCTTCCGATCGATCGCCAAATCGGATCGTCGGGTCAAACAGTAGCGCCCAAGCTTTATGTCGCGCTCGGTATCTCCGGTGCGATTCAGCACCTGGTCGGCATGAAGAACTCCGGCACGATTGTGGCGATCAACAAGGATCCCGAAGCGCCGATCTTCGATATCTCCGATTACGGCATTGCCGGCGATTTGTTCGAAGCTGTACCTGTCCTCACCGAGGAGATTAAGAAGATTAAGGGGCTGGCTTAGACACTGTCTTTTTCAGTTCTGCGACGACGTCTTCGGTCTTCCATTCATTGCCGGTGTAGACCTTCGCGACCTTCCCATCAGGGTTCACTATCACGGTCCTCAACGCGTGAATGATCTGATCTTTCTCGGGAAAGTACTGTAGACCAAAAAACTGTGCGATTTCCTTCACCTGATCGCCCGTCGCGAACTCCCAGTGCAAAAAAGTCTCATTCTCGTAGCGCTCAGTGTGCGCGGCGCCGTAGCTGCGCAGCACTTTCGGGTCGTCGTAAGTGGGATCGATCGTGATGCTGAGCAGGTGCGTTCTGGCATATAGCTCTGGATCCTGGCCCAACTGCCGCTCGATCTGCGCGAAGTTATTGCTCATCAGCGTGCATTGATCGGGCTCGGGGCAACGCGTGTAGATAAACGTCAATAGCACCGCTTTTCCGCGATAGTTCTTGATGCGAATCTGTTTGGCGTCCTGGTTCAGAAGCGTGTAGTTCGGAACCTCGTCACCTTCTTTGGCCTGGACCACCGCCGTTGCGGTCACGGGGGTACCCGCATCCTGCTTAACGACGACGAAGAGGTTCTCGAGCCACGAGTGCGAACCATCGACCACGAGCGTAGCAGTAACCTCAGCGTTTGGGACAAGCATTTCAAAGTCAGACTGCTTACGCACACTGAAGGGCATCGTCATGCCGGGCATATAACCCTTGACCTCTTCGTGCGCTATCGTCGCTTGTTGCTTGTCATGATCGACGGACACCACTTTGCCTTTAAGATCATACCGCTTCTCATTTCCGGAACTTCGGCGGCATGACACCCCAACTCCGCCGAGCGTGATCACTATCAGTAACAGTGCGCGCTTCATTTGGCGGCCTGTGAAGTGGGATTGAGTTGAGCGTCGTAAAGTTTCTGGTAATTCCAATAGTTAGTCAGCACTTTGTAAACGTAGTCCTTAGTTTGCGAGAAGCCGATCTCGGGAACGTAGCGGTCGGCTTCGGTCGCACGTGAACGGGCGATCCAACGCGCGAGATTGTCTTCGCCGCCGTTGTAAGAGCCGGCCACTGCCTGTGGTTGATCCGGAAATAGTTTGAAGAGGTTCGAAAGGTATTGCGACCCAAAGAGAATCGCTGTGTCAGGGTTGTAAAGTTCGTCTTGGTCGAAGTTTGTCAGCTTGAGTTCGCCAGCGATCTTGTTGGCCGTTGATGAAATGAACTGCATCATGCCGCGAGCAGCCGCAACGGATTTCGCGTCCGCCTGGAAGCGCGACTCCTGCCGGGCGATCGACAGCACAAAACGCGGATCGACATTTCTCGGCGACGCATGTTTCAAAAGCGAATCGCGGTACGGCACGGGATAAAACAGTTCAAGGAGATCGCGCGGAGCGAGTTCGATCACGTAGTCCGCCGGCATCGTCTTCCAAAGGGGCTCGGCAAAACGGATGGCGCGATTTGGTAAGCCGGCCTCCAATGAGAGAAGCGCGATCGAGTAGGCCTCGTTTGACTTCGAATCGACGGTTCCGCGCGCTGCCAGGTATTCAGGAAGCGCTTCGTCATAGAGTTTGAGAGTAAAGAGATCATCGACGAGTGGACGGTTTGTCTGCGCGAGCATTCGATCGAACTGCGGGAAGCGATAACTGGGCAGCGCTTGATAAGCTGCTTGCAAGCGTTTCAGAATTTCGGCACGCGTTTTCGGATCGTTCGTAAGTCGCAATGCTGACGTTGCGGCCACTCTTGCTGCTTCGTATTGTTCCGACTTTGCTTCGTTCAGAAATGAATTCAAACGCATCTGCACGATCACGCGTGACTTGTCCGCGTTCGCAAGAGCGAGCAAACGCTGCGTGGCGCGCATGCCGTAGTACTCGTTGCGCCCATCCGGAATCGACAAATAAGCGGCGACGGCTTCTTCCGTTCGGCCCATCTGTTCCAACGCAAACGCACGCAGAAAATTAATCTCCGCCGGATTGGTTCCGCCGGGCACGCGCGTGCCGCCGAGATCGGAAGCCTTCGACAGTTCTTCAGCATCGCGCACCGCTGCGGGCCAGTTGGATTGGGCGAGGTGAATGCGCAGTTGCGCAAACAGTGCGAGCGTGCCGCCAATGTCGTTCTTGAAACGCGCGCGCGTTTGTTGCACCCAATCGAGAGCTTCGTTGTGGCGTCCCGCTTCGTGGAAAACGTCGATGAGATTCAGATACGGGCGCTCCGGATTCGGCGCGTCGGGGAAACGAGCGATGAAGCGTTTGTAAGCGGCGACGGCGTCGTCGTAACGCTTCATGCGCAGGTAAGTCGAACCAACAAAACTTAGTGCCTCGCGAGCGCTCGTTGAATCGGGATAAGCATCAGCCACTTTCTGAAACGCTTTCAGTGCATCGTCGTACTTCGTTTCCAGATAAAAACCGCGGGCCAGTTGAAAAATCGCGTTGGGGAGCGTCGTGCTTTGGGGGTAGCGATCGATCAACGTTTGATAATGAAGACGCGCACCGGCGAAGTCGCGATTGAACTGGTAGACGGAAGCGCGTAACAAGTGTTCCGCTTCCGGAAGCGTTGCGTTGTTGTCGAACGCATCGAGTTTCCGCACAGCGGCGAGCGTAAAATCGTCCGGACGCGATGCATCGGGCATCTGCATCACTAGCCGCGTGAAGGCTTCGCGAGCCTCCGCATTTTTGCCGGCGCGAGCGAGCGATTCAGCGATCAACAACAACGCCTCGCGCGAGAGCGTTACGGTTTTAGACGCGATGAGTGGACGGGCACGGTCGGCGGCGGATTGAAAGTCGCCGCTCTCGAAAAAACTCCGGCTAAGTCTCAATGCCGCTGATTCAGCGAGAGTGCTCGACGGCGCGGTCGTGAGAAGTTGTCGCAAACGTTCGCGTTCGAGTGGCAGGTCTCCGGTCGAACGTGCGATGCGAGCTAGCCGCCACAACGCATATTCTTTCAGCACTGAGTTCTGCGTAACGACTGCCTGATAGCTTGCAGTCGCTTTGGCGATGTCGCCCGACTTTTCGGCTTCGCGCCCGCGCCGGTAGTCGTCGTTTGATTGGGCCGCAACCGGTAACGCGAATAACGCTAATAGAAGAATCAGTCTTAACAATGGCATGAGCGAATTATAATCTGTGTATACTATTGCTCAAACAATGCCGGCAGAAACACTTAAAGCAGGTCCAATAGCGGACCAGATCAAGCAGGATGTAAAGCTTAAAATCGAAGACATGGTGAAAACGCACGACGTGCCACCGTGTCTCGCGGCCGTGCGCATCGGCGACGATCCCGCTTCGGCCGTTTACGTTGGAAACAAGATCAAGGCGTGCGAAGAGGTTGGGATCCGATCGGAACACCATGCCTTGCCGGCGGCGACAACCACCGATGAATTGCTCGATTTAATCGCGTCGTTGAATTCGCGCGACGATGTAGACGGGATTCTTACTCAACTCCCGTTGCCGGCCGGGATTGAAGAGCGCGCGATTATCGAAGCGATCGATCCGGCGAAGGACGTCGATGGTTTTCATCCGGTTAACGTCGGAAACCTTGCGCTCGGAAGACCGGCATTCGTGCCCTGCACACCAGCCGGAATCATAGAGTTGCTGGTGAACAGCGACGTCGAGATTCGCGGCGCTCGCGCGTGTGTCGTCGGTCGCAGTCAGATCGTGGGACGTCCGATGGCCCAACTGCTTTTGCAGCGCGACGCTACGGTCACTATTTGCCATTCGCGAACGCGCGATCTTGCTTCAGTGACTCGCGAGGCGGATTTGTTGATCGTCGCGATTGGCAGGACGGGGATGATCGGAGGCGAACACATTAAACCGGGCGCGATTGTCATTGACGTCGGCATGAACAAGGTGACTGACGCGAATCAGGTGCGTGAACTGTTTGGGCGTGAAGCGGAGAAAAGACTCGACGTGTTGTCGAAACGTGGTTACACGCTCGTCGGGGACGTACATCCGGCTGAGGCCGCCGAGGTGGCCGGACGATTGACACCTGTTCCGGGTGGGGTAGGCCTGCTTACGGTCGCGATGTTGATGAAAAACACATTACAGGCTGCGACGCTGCGGCGAACAAAAGCTTGAACTTAGTATTTAGTGCTTAGTGCTTAGTACTTTGTACTTTGTACTTTGTTCGCTCAGTGATGGTTCGACTATTAATTAACCTGTTCGCCAGCGAACAAAGTACAAAGCACTGAGTTCAAAGTACATTTATCTCATGCTTCGTATTGGTCTAACTGGATCGATCGCCGCCGGCAAATCGTTTGTGACATCGGTGTTTGCCGAGCTCGGTTGTCGCGTTCTGGACGCGGATCAAACCGCGCGCGAAGTTGTCATGCCGGGCGCGGCCGGGTTAGAAGCAGTGGTCCAAAGCTTTGGCAGGGACGTTTTGGCGCCTGACGGCACGCTCGACCGCGCGCGAATGGCCTCGATCGTCTTCGCTGATGACGAAAAGCGACTGCGTTTGAATCACATCCTGCATCCGTTCATCATCGCGCGACAGGACGAGATCCTGCGCGGTTGGGAACGTGAAGATCCAAACGGGATTGCCATCGTCGATGCGGCGCTGATGATCGAGTCGGGCGGTTACAAGCGCTTCGACAAGTTGATCGTGGTCCACTGCCGGCCAGAGGTCCAACTCGGGCGGCTGATGCTGCGTGATAAGCTCACGCTCGCCGAAGCCCAGCGACGCATCGCTTCGCAGATGCCGCAGGAAGAGAAACAACGATACGCGGATTTTCTGATCGACACGTCCGACGGTTTTGAACCAACGCGAGAACGAACTGCTGAAGTTTACAAAGAACTACGCAAACACGGATGAAACGAATTTCACCCATCTGCGCGCTACTGCTGATACTGTGCCTGACGCACAGCGGCTGTTTCACCGGCGACGAGCCATCGACGTACTACGGCGGCAACGTCGTCGCACCGCGCACGCAGGAATTTCGCTGGAGCGACGGTGGACTCCCGCAAACGTTTGACCCCGCATTCGCCGTTGCGCCCCCCGACACGGACGCCGTCCGCGCACTCTTCGAAGGATTAACCGACTACGATCCGAAAACGCTCGCGCCAGTTCCGGCGGTCGCGACACGTTGGGAGTCTTCCGGCGATGGCCGCGTCTGGACTTTTTATCTTCGAGACAATGCTCGCTGGACCAATGGCGAGCGAGTTACCGCCCGCGACTTTGTTCGTTCCTGGGAACGCACGCTGAAGATTGGACCGCTTGCGCCACACACCGAGTTGCTCTCGAACATCGAAGGCGCTGCGATTACTAACGGTACGCAACCGCCACAGCCACCAAACGAACAACCCACCGGACAACCGGTAATTGTGAACCCGCCATTCGGTGCGCGCGCAGTAAACGATCAAGTTCTCGAGGTTACACTCGAACACGCGGATCATAGTTTTCCCGCGCTCGTGGCCCATCCGGTGTTTCGTCCCGTCAAGGTGGACCACCCGGATCACACGCAACGTCTCAACGCGCACGAGTTAATCTCCAACGGCGCGTTTCAGTTGTCCGCTAACGAAGCAGACCGCGTCAGTCTCGAACGAGCGAAAACCTACTGGGACGACGCGTCAGTCGCACTCGATCGCGTCACGTTCGTTAACACCGAAAACGCTGAAGACGCTCTTGCTGCTTATCGTGCCGGAAAAGTGGACGCCGTCACCAACGCGCCATTCGAGCCATTGGCACTGAAACTTCTAACGCCATACAAAGATTTCCGCCGCTCGACTTTTGGCGCGGTTACGTTCTACGCCTTCAACACTTCGCGCGCACCGTTTGACGACGTTCGCGTCCGTGAAGCACTTGCGCTCGCGATCGATCGCGAACGTGTCAGCAGCGACGATCTCGGGGGCGCCACCGTACCCGCCGGGAAATTCCTACCCGAGGCGATTACAGGTGAGAAACCGGTCGTTGACGAAACGGAGTTAATCAAACACGACGTGAACCGCGCGAAAGAATTGCTCGCCGAAGCCGGCTATGCCGACGGCGAACGTTTTCCGTTAGTTACATTGCTGATCAATCGTAACGAACAACAACGCATCGTGGCCCAATCGATCGCGGCGATGTGGCGTTCTACACTGAACGTCGAGACGCGGATAGTGATCAAGCCCTGGGACGAGTACCAGGCCGCGATTCAAGCCGGCGACTACGATATCGTGCGGCGCGGAATGGTGATGCAAACCACCAGCGAGTGGACCAACCTGCGCATTTTGTTCGACGGCGAATCGCCGGAATCAGAGACGCAGGCATTGAAGGATCTAAAGGCGATGCCGATTTACTTCGCGTCGTCGTACGCGGTTGTCAAACCCTATGTCTCCGGATTCGATCTGAACGTGCTCGACGCCCCGAATCTCAAGAACACACGAATCAATACAAGTTGGCGGCCATAATCAAACAAGGTGGGGTGATCGCGTTTCGCACCGACACGTTTTACGGGCTTGGCGCAGATCCCTTCAACGCAGTCGCGGTAGCGCGGATTAGAGAGTTGAAGGGCAGGGAAGACGGTAAACCGATTCTGTTGTTGATTTCAGACGCTGAAGAGATCGATCGTCTGATCGTCGAGCCGTCAAAACAGTTTCAGGAGATGGCTGCGAAGTTCTGGCCTGGTCCCTTGACGATCATCGGCAAGGCGGTGCCGGAGTTGCCGCTCGAGATCACAGCAGGAACAGGCACGGTCGGAGTTAGGCTTCCGGCAGACCAGAGCGTGCGCGATCTGGTGCGCGAGTGTGGCGGCGCCCTGACTGCTACGAGCGCCAACCCTGCGGGCCGTGATCCCGCTCGCTCTGCTGCTGACGTACGAAGTTATTTTTCGGAAGGTATCGACTTGATTATCGATGGCGGCCACGTGACAGCGATCGAGCCTTCGACAGTTGTCGACGCAACGGTCTCACCGCCGCGTGTTGTTCGCGAAGGCGCGATCGCGGCAAAGCTTATTGACCTTCGCGAGTGAGGTTCTTCACGAAGCCCCAGTCGCCGCTGGCATTCACCTGAATGTTCCCGACGTTCTTGCGCGCGATCACGATGTTTGACTGGTACCACAACGGAAAAACGGGCACATCGCGACTCACCATGTCCTGGATCTGTTTGTAAAGCTCGCGGCCTTTCGCGCGATCGAAAGTATTGACTGCCTCTTCGACCATTCGATCCAGTTCCGGATTGCTATAGCGGCTGCGGTTGCGCGAGATCTTCGTCTCGGTCGGAATCTCTGAAGTCGCAAACAGATCCTTGTAGAAGATCGGATCCTGGTTACCGCCGACCCATTGCGAGTAACCGATCTGAAAATTGCCGCGACGCATTTCATCAAACAGTGTGGTGCCCTCGTACGTCTGAATCTCGACGGGGATACCGACTTCCTTGAGCTGGTTCTGAATCACTACGGCGTAATTCCGTCCTGCAATACTGCTTCCCGACACGCCGTATCGAACCGGTTTGTCGAAACGCGCGCGTGGTCCATCGCCGTCGGGATCGCGAAAGCCAGCTTCGTCCAGAAGTCTCTTCGACGCTGCCGGGTCGAAAGAATAGGTCTGGCCCGGAGTATAGGACCACGATTCTTCAGGAATGATCGAGTGGGCCACTTTGCCATAACCTCCGAGCAGCGTATTGATCATGGTCTGACGATCGATACCATGAGCGATAGCCTGACGAACCTTGACGTTGTCGAGTGGCGCCGAGGCAGTGTTGATGGTCAACAACACGACGTTCGAACCGTTGAAAATTTTGACCTGAAGGTTCGGATCCCGTTCGAGCCCTTTTACGGCGCCTGGTGAAAGACTTGTTGGCATCGGTGCTATATCGACGCGTCCTGCCTGAAGTTCGGCCTGCAACTGGTTCATGTCGGGCAGCACGCGCACCCGAACGGTCGGCAACTTAGGCGCACCTTCCCAGTAGTCGGCAAACGCTTCCAGGTCGACAAGTTGCTGCTGATTATCGTAGTTGATGAACTTGAATGGTCCAGTGCCCATCGGACGAGTCTTCTGCGACTCGTAACTGTCTTTCGCGATGATCGGAATCGCGACGAGGTTGGAGAGCAGACCGACCCAGGGCCTGTTCAACGACACAACAAACGTTCTTGGATCCGGCGCCTCGATGGCCTTGATGTAACCGGTTTTCTGTTGGCCGGTACCTTCGAAAAAACTCGCGGATTTCGCGAAAGTGTTCGCCAGCAGCAGATCGAGCGTGTACTTCGCATCGGCGGAACTGAACGCACGCCCGTCGTGAAACTTCACCCCATCGCGCAACGTGAACGTGAAAGTCAGACCATCGTCAGAACGCTTGATGTCCGACGCCAGCTCGCCCTCGTAATCAAACTGCGCGTCCTTCTTCACGAGCCTGTTGAAGATCAACGTACTCACGCGCTCGCTCGCAGCGTCAGTTGAAGGCGAACCGATCGGATCGATCGTACGGATGTTGTCGCCCAGAGCGATCACAAACGCGTCGCTTCGAGTGCGGCAACCGATCGGCAGAATCATTAAAAATATTAAACAAAACAGCAGGATAAACGCACTTATCCTCACTTAATCGTGCCTCCGTAAACGTAGTTGAGCTTGCTGTTGAGCTGTTGAATGCTGTCGGACAAAAACTTGAGCCGTTCGAGATCCAGTGGCAGCGGCGGTTCGACAATGGCCTTGGTGCGCGCGATTCGCTGCAACGACTCGCGAATGCGTTTCTCAGGCAGCCGTCCTTTATTCGCCGCTTCTAACAGCGCTTCATAGCCGCGCCGGATCTTGTCGGGCGACGCGCAAATGAGCAGCATGTCCTCGCCGGCTAGTGCCGCGCGTGTCGCGGCGTCGCCAATCTCATAGTGACGCGCGATTGCGCCCATCTCGAGGTCGTCGGTGATAACGAGATGCTTGTATCCGAGTTCGTCGCGCAGTAGTTTGGTGACGATGTTGTAGTTCAGCGATGCCGGTTCGAGCAGTCCCCCTGTGACTTCCTCGCGGATGTCGATGTTTGGAAAACCGCCGTGACTCACCATCACACACCGCACCCGATCGTCGCGGCGTTGGAACAGTTCGATGTACGGCGCGAGATCCTGCGCGATCAGGTCGTCGTGCGACAGCCGGACTACGGGCATCTCTTCGTGCGAGTCGACTTCGCCCGCGCCAATCCCCGGGAAATGCTTTAGACAACCGAGACAACCCGCGCCCTGAAGCCCGCGCATGTAAACAGTCGTATAACCGAGCACCTCACCGGGCGAACGCCCAAACGAGCGCGAATACAGACCGTTCGACAACAGATCGCGATCGTCGGTCATGATCGACATCACAGGCGCGAAGTTGATGTTGAAACCCAGCATCCGGAGTGTTTCGCCGGTTATGCGTCCAAGCGCGCGGGCCGCGGCGAGGTCACCATGCTGGCGAATCGTTCGCGCGGCGGGCATCGGCGTGAAGATGCGTCGCAAGCGATCGACAAGTCCGCCTTCCTGATCGATGCCGAAGAGTAATGGCGTTTGCACCAGTTCACGAACGTCGTCGAGCAAGCCACGCAGTTGTTCCGCGCTAGCAACGTTGCGACCGAAGACGATCACGCCGCCGGGCTGCACGTCCGCGATCAGCGCGCGCGTTTCCGCGTCGAGTTCCGTGCCCGGAAGTCCGATGAAGAGAAATTGTCCGATTTGTTGTTCGCGGGGAAGTGAATAAAGATTATCAGGCACCATTGCTGACGAAAGTTTAGCATGAGCTTGGAACTTTGTGCTTGGTACTTTGTACTTTGTTCGCTAACGAAAGTCATGATTTAGACCTCAACCGCAAACAAGCGAACAAAGAACCAAGCACAAAGCACAAAGTACAAGACGAAAACATAAAACACCTAGTCGTTCCCGCCTGTCTGTAGTATAAACGTGCGCATGCCACGCGAAATCACCGATCGGGGTCGCGTCGTTGAAGCAGTCCAGAATCTTTCTCTCACTGCCGAACTTTTCGAAGAACAGAATGGAAAACAGAAATACGGCACCGATCTTGAGGTGATCGTTCAGGGACGCGACTACGGCAACGGCAAGCGTGTCGGTCCCTATGTGCGACTGCTCGCGTACGACTCCGGCGAAGAGATCATGCGTCAGGGTGAGTGGGGTGGAAACACTTTCTACATCGCCGTAGAAGGCTCGCTCGATGTATACGTGCGTGAAGGTGATGGCCAAAAACGAATCGGCGAGCTTGAGCCCGGTGCGTGTTTCGGCGAGATGGCGCTGCTCGCCGGAATCGAACGGAATGCGACGGTAAAAGTTCCCGCCGGTCAAACTGCGGTGGCCCTGGAAGTGACGCGCCCCGCGTTGCGTCTGTTGCGCAAGCTGCCGAAGTTTGGCGTGAAACTCGACGAGACCTATCGCACGCATGGATTCGGTCGGGTGCTCGAGGATCTGGCGCTGATATCCGACAAACCGGTGGGCCAGGAGCTTGCCGCGGAGCTGAAACGATCGGCGCGTTACATGGTCTATGGCAAGAACCATGTGATGTGTAAGGAAGGCCAGCCGATCGATCGACTGATTTTGATCAAGAGCGGTTGGGTGCGGCGTTCCCGCGGTGTGCCGTTCCACGCGACCGCGCCGGAAGTTGTGATGGGAGTAAATGAAAGCATCGGGGTCGACTTTCTCGGCGGTGGTAATTGTCTGGGGCTCGAAGGCCTGCAACGTTCTGAAAGTTGGAAGTACAACGCAAGTTTGATGGCCCGTACGGAAGTGCTGGAAGTGCCGCTGACAGCGTTCTCGGCGGATCCGCAGCTTCGCGAACAACTACTCGCGACCTTTTCCGCGTTTTCAAACGCCGACGATTCCTTGCCTCTGACTATCGAGGCTGTTCCCGATCTCAACGTTCTGAAATCAGCCGAGCAGGAGATCGCGACCGGCATCGTCGACGGCGCGAACGTGCTCGTTATGGACATGGACCTTTGCGTGCGCTGCGGCAACTGCTCGCTGGCGTGTCACAAGGTGCATGGACAGTCGCGACTCTTGCGCCGCGGGATTCAGATTGAACGTCCGGTGGCGATTGGCAAAAAGCGACTGCAACACGCACTTGTGCCGCAGGTGTGCATGCACTGCGCCGATCCGGAGTGTTTGACTGGTTGTCCGACGGGTTCGATCTTTCGCGACGCGTTGGGCCACATCGACATCGACGCTCCGACCTGTATCGGCTGTTACGACTGCGCCACGCAATGTCCGTACGATGCGATCTCGATGGTTCCTCGCGAAGCACCGCCGGCGAATGGCGGTTTCGTTTCGAAACTCCGCAAGGCCTTCAGTTTTAAAATCGATCCGGTAGTAACGCCAGATCCGGGCGACGATGTAGTTGCGATCAAGTGCAATCTCTGTCAGGGCACGTCGCTGAATCCGACGGGCGCGCGACGTAAGGCGTACTCGTGCGAAGAGAATTGTCCAACCGGCGCTCTCGTGCGGGTTAATCCGATCGAATACTTCACGGAGATCGGACCGACGCAGGGGATCCTGTTCAAAGACGAAACCCATGCGATCGGACGCAACATTCATAAAAGCGATCCGCTGGCGCGTGCGTGGCATGTCTTCGGTGCGTTGTTGACGATACTCACGGCGGTTCTCGTGATCTGGGGACTGACGCGAAACGGATTCGATGGAGTGATCGCAGGCGCGTGGCTCACGATGCGCTGGCTAACTGGACTCGTCGGACTGTTCGGTGTGGCTATCGTTATGACGTATCCACTGCGCAAACAGATCTATCGTCGTCGTGCCGGGGCTTTGCGTTATTGGATGTTGGCCCACGTCTACATTGGCGCCACCGCGGGGGTTGTGCTGTTGCTTCACTCAGGCACGAGCACTGGAGGCGCACTCACTACATTACTTTACATCGCATTCGACGTAGTGATCATGTCAGGCGTGCTCGGGGTCGTTTCGTACTACTTCGCGCCGCGAATCATGACGCGCATTGAAGGTGAGCCGCTGTTGATCGAAGACCTTCAGGAGCGGCGCGCGGAGTTGCAACAAAAGTCAGATGAAATACTCGCGCAGAGTCAGGGTTGGCTGAAGGATGA
>Ga0209485_1000201_pt1 | contig 19916 bp, 16 predicted proteins | sample NCAS100_FD_187516 | JGI IMG/M metagenome (GOLD analysis project Ga0209485, IMG submission 187516) | Agricultural soil microbial communities from Utah to study Nitrogen management - NC AS100 (SPAdes) (version 2) | ecosystem: Environmental > Terrestrial > Soil > Agricultural land | place: USA... | reverse complement strand
GCGGGACGCGACCAACGCCTGCATGCAGATGGGCTGCCGGATTATCGACGCCAGCCCGAAGGATTGCCACGTGTCAGACCTGACGCGAGTCTAGCGCTCTGGATCGACCCGCGCGGCTAGGGTGGCTGCGGCCGTCCGCACCCTGCGCACCCTAAGCACCCTTCGCACCCCGCTTTAGTCCGTCCTGAGCGCCACCAGTGGATCGACACGCGTCGCCCTGCGCGCGGGAATCATGCAGGCCGACAGACCAGCCAGCGCCAGCACGACCACCACGGCCCCGAAGATCGACGGGTCGCGCGGTTGCACGTCGAAGAGGAGGATCGTCAGCAGCTGCGCCACGCCGGCCGCCAGCCCGAGCCCCAGAACGAGGCCGACGCCGAGCTGCCACGCCCCCTGCCCGAAGATCATCCTGATCACGTCACCCGCCTGCGCGCCTAACGCCATGCGGATCCCGACCTCGCGTACCCGGCGGCTCACCGCGAACGACATCACCGCGTACAGTCCGACCGACGCCAGGAACAGCGCAATGAATCCGAAGATCATGAACATCGTCCCGAAGACGCGGATGAACCACGTCGGGCGCGCAAACGCTTCCTTCATCGAGTACACGAAGTAGATCGGGATGTCGGGATTGAGCGAAGCTACCGTCTGGCGCACCTGCTGGGTGATCGCCATCGGGTTCCCGGTGGTCCTCACCGCGAGGCTGGCGAAACTCGAATGGCGCTGCGCCAGCGGCACGTAATACTCGGCCTCCCGCGGCTCATCCGGGTCGCCGCTGTACAATGTCGGGACGATCCCGACGATCGTCAGCCAGGGTTGCGGGCTGGTCCGGCCACCCTGCCGGATCCGGCCGCCTAACGCGTCCTTACCCCGGAAGTACTGCTCGGCAAAGGCCTGGTTCACGACCGCCACCGGCAGGCCGGCCTCCCGATCATTTTCGTCGAGCAGGCGACCCTTGATCTGCCTGATCTCGAACGTCTCGAAGAACCCGGGTGAAACCGCGTTCCAGGAGGAGTTCGGTACATCCCGTTCTTCGTTGTACGTCACACCTTCGACGGTGAAGTTCCCGCCATTGCCCCCGACCGCGGGCAGTCCGGCCATGATCGCCGCCGACTTCGCCCCGGGGATCTGTAACAGCCGCTCCCGCAGCTGCTCATGGAAACGCTTCTGCAGCGCGGTGTCGGTGTAGGTCGCAGGGAAACCCACGCGAGCCGTGAAGATGTCCTCGGTCCGGAACCCGGGATCCATGTTCCGCAGCCTGGTCACGCTCTTGATCATCAGGCCGGACGCCACCAGCAAGCCGCATGACAACGCGATCTCGAACACCACCAGCGCCTTGCTCATCTTGCCGATCTTGAGGCTCGACGAGCCGCGCGATTCATCCTTCAGCACTTCATTCAGGTCCGCGCGCGACGACTGGTACGCCGGAATGACCCCCGAGAACATCGTCGCGCCAAGGGCGATCAGCACCACGAAGCCGAGTACGGGCGGATGCAGCGCGATATCGATGAAGAAGGGCGGTTGCGAGTCGACAATCGCCGCGTTGAAGAGCGTGATGCCGACCCAGGCCAGGATAGTCCCGAACACGGCGCCGATAGTGGACAGGACGAACGCCTCGGTCAGGAACTGGCGGATCACCGCGCTGCGGGTCGCGCCTAACGCGGTCCGGATGCCGACCTCCTTGGACTTGTGTGCGGCCCGGTCGAGCAGGAGGTTCGCCACGTTGGCGCAGGCGATGAGCAGCACGAAGATGACCGCGCCGAGCATGGTATAGAGCAGTTGCCGCGGCTCAGGGCCCATCTCCGCGTCGACGAAGTTTACCACGCGCGCGCCGATATTTTCGTTCGTCTCCTTGTAGTCCTTCGCCAGGCGCTGCGCGATTGCGTTCACTTCATTGGATGCCTGCTCGATCGTCACGCCGTCCTTGAGCCGCCCGGCCACAGTCAGCCAGTTGCCCTGCCCACGGGGCAACGCGACCGGATCGAGCTGTAGCGGCAGCCACAACGCCGCGTCGTCCGGGAACAGGAAGCCTTCAGGCATGACGCCGACGATCGTGTAGGGAATCCCGTTGGCGCGAATCGCCTTTCCTACGATCGCCGAATCGCTGCCGTACCGGCGCTGCCACATGCCGTAGCCGAGTACGACCACGCGGGGTCCGCCGGGAACGTCGTCTCCGGGCTGCAGGTAGCGTCCCAGATGCGGGGGGACGCGCGGAATTTCGAATGTTGAAGCGGTGACAAAGGCGCCGGTGAAGCGTTCCGCTTCCGCATCGCCACTGACGTTGACGGTGCCTGTGTAGTACGCGGCCAGCGATGACATCGACTTCTGCTGGTCGCGATAATCGACGAAATCGCCGATAGGCGTCCCCATGTTGTTACTGCCATTCGTCGGATTGAAGCGCGTCATCTGGACGATGCGATCGCCTTCCACGAACGGCAGCCCCTTCATCAGCGCGCCGTAGATGATCGAGAACATCAGCGCGGTCAGGCTGATGCCCAGTGTCAGGGCGAGGCTGGCCACGAAGGACAGTCCGGGGGCCTTGGCGAGCGACCGGATGCCGTAACGGATATCGCGCAGAATGGATTGCATGATGGGCTTGGGGCACGGGGCACGGGGCATGGGGCCCGGTCCGCCTTACGCCCACGTGTAGATGTGGGTTTCGGTTGCCCAATCCGGAGGACAGTTTTTCGCACGCGCGCGGTACCCCGTGCCCCATACCCCATGCCCCGTATCCAATGACGGCTACCGCACCGGCTCAACCGACTCTCGTCAAAGCCATCGGTCGCTGGAGCTTCGCGGCCCTGGTCTTGAACACCATCATCGGCACGGGCGTTTTCGTGCTGCCAGGGACGCTCGGCGGCACGCTGGGCTGGTCGTCGATGTACGCCTGGCTGGTGGCCGCTTTGCTCACCGGCACGATGATCTTCTCGTTCGCCGAGGTTGCCTCGCGATTCTCACGGGCTGGCGGTGCGTACCTCTATGGAACAGCGGCGTTCGGTCCGTTCATTGGAATCCAGTTCGCGTGGATGGGATATTTCGTCCGCTGCATAACGGCGGCGGTGCAGGCGAACCTGTTCACGACGTACCTGGTCGAGTTGTGGCCGGCTGCGTCGGGACGCCCGGCGCAGGTGGCGGTGACGGCAGTCTTCATCGGGCTCCAGGCGCTGGTGAATATCCGCTCGGTGGGATCGGGCGCGACGGTAAGCAACGTCTTCGCGATCGTGAAGCTGCTGCCCCTGATCGCCTTCGGCACACTCGGCATTATCTGGCTGACGATGGGGAAGGCTGTGGCGCCCGCCGTCGCAAGCGACCCAACGTTAGGCGGCTGGCTCAACGCGATGGTCCTGCTGATGTTCGCGTACGGCGGTTTCGAGTCGGCGCTGATCCCGATGGCGGAGGCCAAGGACGCGCGCCGGGATGCGCCATTCGCGTTAATCGCCGGCCTGGCGCTCGTGACCCTGGTGTACCTCGCCGCGCAGTTGACCGTGCTGGTGACCCTGACCGAACCGGCGGCGACGAACCGGCCGCTGGCGGCGTCGGCTCGGGTAATGTTCGGGCCGGGCGGTGCGATCCTGATTACGGTGGCTGCGCTGATTTCCGTCTATGGCTGGGTGGCGTCCAACATGTTGAACGTCCCGCGCCTGACGATGGCGATGGCACAGGAGGGTGTGCTGCCTGCCTTTTTTGCGAAGATCCATCCGACATTCCGCACGCCCTACGTCTCGATCCTGATCTTCGCCGCGATTTCGCTCGCGCTCGCTCTCCAGGCGGATCTGCTTCGAAACCTGAGCCTGTCGGCGGTGTCGAGACTTTTGCTGTACGGTGGGGTCTGTTTGTCGCTGCCGGTGTTCCGCTGGCGCGAGTCTCGGGGTGCCTTGCCGCCTGGAGTGGAGCCGGCATTGTTCCGGGTGACCGGTGGTCCGTTCTTCGCGGCGGTGGGGGTGGCGCTGTCGCTTCTGTTAGCGACGCGGATGTCCGGCTCCGACGCGATCAAGATGGCTGTGGTGATCGGCTTTGGCGCGCTCCACTGGCTGGTGATCCGTTCCAGACAAAAGACGGGAAGCAATCGACCGTAGCTCCGCGGAGGCGTTATGCGGCGAATCATCGTTCTTGCGTTTGTCATTGGCCCCTCGATCGGTTTGGGCCAGGCACCACCAAGGCGGGTCGCCCTGCCGCCGCATAACGGGCGGCTCGCGACGGGGTTTACCGTCATTACATCGGTTCGCGAGCTCAGCGACGGTCGGATCCTTGTGACCGATCCACAGGACTTGCAGTTGGTCGTTGCCGACTTTCGCGGCGGAGAGCCCAAACAGATATCGCGTCGCGGTCAGGGGCCGGGTGAATACGGAATGGCCGGGCCGCTTTTTGGCCTGGGTGGCGACTCGAGCCTCATGTCCGACTTCATGGGGCGGCGCGTACTCCTGCTCGACGGAGACAAGATTGTCGCGACCGTGCCGGCCGATAATCCAGTTCTCCGGGCGACGCAGGGATTCGTTCGCTTTGCGGATCGCTTCGGACATGTCACGTCGCTCAAGTCGCCCGATGTACCAACCGGAGCGTCAGTCACGGGCGTGAGGGATTCGTCGACCGTGCTACGGTTTCACAGGACAACGGGCAAAGTCGACACCATCACCAAGATCCTCGATCGGCCGTCGGCTAGAACGATTACGCGAGACGCCAAGGGAGAGATTTCATCAAGCAGCTCGCGCGCGCTTCGACTGCGTGTCGGCGAGCAATACATCATGCATCCCGATGGATGGATCGCCGTCGTGCGGATCAATCCGTTCCGCGTCGACTGGCGCTCGCCCGAAGGTCGCTGGACACTCGGCACACCACTTCCCGTGCCGGTCATCCGAATGACCCAGAAAGAGAAAGATGCGAGCCGGGCACGAACGGCTGCTTCACGCGCGGCCAATCCGTCATCGACGCCTCTTCCACCGCAGTTGCAGACCCCGGACGACGAGTGGCCGGACGTGATGCCGCCGCATATCCAGGGCGAGCTGACGTTCTCGCCGGACGGTGACGTCATCCTCCGGCGGCAGCCGTCAGCCGATCACCCGGGGACTGCGTATTACGTCGTGGACCGTCGCGGACGCTTGCTCGGCGTTCTGGACCTGAAAGACAATGAACGGATCATCGGCTGGGGTGCCAAGTCGCTTTACATCGTGGAGACAGACACCGACGACCTGAAATACATCAGGCGTCATCCGTGGCCGAGCGTTCGACTGCCGGGTTGACCTGCCCTTTGGCGCAATTGCGAATGAACGTGTCGCCCAATCGATTTCGCTGGTCGAGGACGCTTCCCTCCGCATCTCATTCAGACTCAATGACCTCTTCAATGATTGCACGGTTGGTTTGTGGATCACTTCTGGCCACGTCGACCCTGCTCGGCGCCCAGGACAACGGCCCGAAACGGTGGACCGTCGACGACGTGATGTCGATCAAGGGCGTTGGCGACATCGCCATCAGTCCCGACGGCAAACGCATCGCCTACGTCGTCACTGAACGCAACACGGCCGACAACGTCAACAACTCCGACGTCTGGATCGTGTCGACCACTGGCGGCGACGCCCGTCGCGTCACGTCCGGGCCACGGGCCGATCGGGCTCCGCAGTGGTCCACGGATGGGTCGTGGCTCGCCTTTATTTCCGATCGCACCGATAAGCGCGCACAGGTGTTCGGCATCGACCCGAGCGGCGGCGAAGCGTGGCAGATCACGAAGCATGAATCAGCCGTCTCGAGTTTCAAGTTGTCGCCGGACTCGAAGCGCCTCGTGTATACGGCCAACTCGCCTGACTCACGCGCCGAACAGGATCTCGACAAGGCCCGGGGCAAGGCGATCGTTCGCGACAGCGCGTACGCCTCTGATTTCGCGCGCCTGTGGGAAGTTGTTCTTACGGAACGTGAGCCCGAGATCGGTCGTCCGGTCTCTCCGGAAGGACTCCACGTCAGCTCCTTTGTCTGGGGCCCTGACTCGCGGCAGTTCGCGTACGGGGCGCGACCGCAGCCGACACTTGTCTCCCAGAGAGACGGCGCGGTCTACCTGCAGAGCGAGCCGGGCGCCGAATCACGCGCGCTGACCACGATGCCCGGCAGCGAGGAGGTCGTCGCCTGGACGCCAGCGTTAGGCCTCATCATTTCCGCGTCCGGTGAATTCCAGGGAACGGAGAACACGAAGCTCTGGACTCTTTCCATTACCGGCGGACAACCGGTGTCGCTGACGGATGCGCTCGACGAGGATGTGAACTTCGTCGCGGCAACGGACAAGGAGCTTCTCGTGGAAGCCTCGGTGAAGACCGCCCGCGCCCTCTTTCGTATTCCGATCGCCCAGGGCAAGCCAGCCGGTCCGCCCCAACGGGTGAGCAGTGACCGCTTCAACTCGAACTTCCAATCGGTTGGTGGCACCGTCGCCTTCATTTCTGAGACGGCGAACGAGCCGCCCGACGTGTACGCGTCGACGGGAGCCACGTTCACGCCGCGCCGCCTGACGAGCACCAACCCCCAGGCCGCGGAATTCGGACACGGCGCGCAGCGCGTGGTGACGTGGAAGTCAGCGGCTGACTCGGAATCGATCGAAGGTGTCCTGACGCTCCCGGTGGGGCATCGCGAAGGGACCCGCGTACCGCTGCTGGTCGTGGTGCACGGCGGACCCGCAGGCCTTTCTTCGGCACGTTATCCGTCAGCGTCGTCGGCGTACCCGGTTCAAGTGTTCGCCGGCATGGGATACGCGGTGCTGCAGCCGAACTTCCGCGGTTCAACCGGATACGGAAAGCGTTTCCGCTCGCTGAATCACGGCGACATCCTCGGGAAGGACTGGATCGACGTGAATTCGGGCGTGGACGCGATGATTCGGACCGGCATTGCCGACTCCACAAAGATGGGCCTGATGGGGTGGAGCTATGGCGGGTTCCAGACGTTCTGGGGGATCACGCAGTCACGGCGTTTCGCCGCTGCCAGCGCCGGTGCGGGCGTGAATGATCTCACGGCCTTTTTCTCCCAGACCGATATCTCGGACTACCTCGGCATGCTGCTCAACTCCGCGCCGTGGGAAAAACCCGAGCTGTACCTCGAGCGCTCGGCGTACCGGAAGGTAAAGGACGTCACCACGCCACTCCTGATTCAATCAGGCGAGGCAGACCGTCGCGTGTCGCCCGAACAGAGCATCCAGTTCTACGAGGCAATGAAGCGGATCGGGAAAGCACCGGTGAAGCTGGTGCTCTATCCCGGTCAGGGCCACGGGGTGAACGACCCGCGCCTGAGCAAGGACCGGATGCTGCGCAACGTGGAGTGGTTTTCGTACTGGATTCCGGTGGTGGGCCAGAAGCCAGTTATTCGAATGAATTAGCTGGTCACACGCTGTTAAACACAAAAGGTCAAAACACTTTGCACGCAGAGAACGCGAAGGATTCGCGGAGGAGCGCCGAGTAACCAAATCATTCTCTGCGACCCTCTGCGAGTACTCCGCGAAACTCTGCGTTCAAAGTGTTTTGATCTTGCTTTTATCCTAACGATCCAAGCTCGCGTACCAGCGCCCGCACGCCCTCGGGATCCAGTTCGCTACGCTCCGGAACTGGAATCGTCGCACCGAAGACGATATCGCGCGTCGCGAAGGCCGATTTCGCTCGACGCTTGGTCGGCCGGGCATGAACTTCGCGGACGCCGGAGACTTCCAGCAGTTCGGTGACGTGACCCGCGCGCACGCCGCCGCCTGCGATCAGGCTCATCGAGTCTCCCGTCTGTTGCGCCAGCCGTGCGATCGCGCCGGCGCCGACCAGTGCCGTGGATGCACCACCGGACGTGAGAATGCGATGCACGCCCAGTGACCGTAACATCGCCAGTGCGGTCTCGAGTTCGGGCGTCAGGTCGAACGCACGGTGGAAGGTGAACGACAGGGGGGCTGCCGCCTCGATCAACGCTTTCGTCGCATCGCGATCGATCACGCCTGTCGATTCGAGGACACCGCTCACGATGCCGTGCGCTCCGGCGCGTTTCATCGCCGAGATATCCCGCCGCATCACGTCGAGGTCGTTGTCGTCGTACGTGAAGTCGCCGCCGCGCGGTCGAATCATCACGACAACCGGTATCCGCACGCGCTCCAGAATCGCCTCCACCAATCCGATGCTTGGCGTCGTGCCCGATTCTGACATGGCGGCGCAGACCTCGAGCCGGCCCGCGCCGGCTTCGGTGGCCTGAAGCGCCTCGGGGAGCGTTTCTACGCAAACCTCCAGTAACGCTGCGGCAACACGATGGGATGTCATCGAGGGTTTACTTGTGTGGTCAGACGGTTGAGAGTTGTAAAGCGCAAAACGCAAAGAGAGTTGAATGAGTTATAAAGTGCAAAGCGGCCCAAGTCTCGAAAAACTTTGCGCTTATTACTTTGAGCTTTTCAACTCATGAGCCAATTCGACCTCTTTCCGGAACGCGTGACTGTTGAGCGCGTTGATGCGCGGTCATCCGCCGGCGAACGCTCTCGCGTGAAAGCGATCTTCATCGTCCAGTTCGAGCGGCGACCGGGACGCCACCAGGTCTTCCACGACCAGCACGGTTGGTACTGCGTGGAGCATGGCCAACAATGCCCCGCTGTAGATGCCGCCAGGCGAGGCCAGAGGCCAGAAGCCAGAGGCCAGAGGGACGTGAGACCCAGGAGCTGAACCGCTTCCCGGTTTCTGGGGCATGGGGCAAGTTGGGACAGGTGATCCCCCATCCGCCAACCCCCATCCGCCTTCGTGGTAGCAATTCGACGCCCCGACATCGATGACCAGCAACTGCTGGCCTCGGAACGCGATCGCGCCGAACGACTGCTGAACGCCGTTCGCCTCGTGGTGCTCGCGCTCCTTTGCGGCGCGGCGCTCGCGTATGCGCCTTCGATCCCGAGGCCGCTGAATGTCGTCAACGCGTCGCTCCTGGCGATCACGCTGACGTGGACGGTTGGACAACACCGCCTCTTCTACCACCGTGACCGGCTGCCGGGCTGGCTTTCCGTCACGAACTTCATCGTCGACATCACCGCGGTCACGGCGTTGATCGCGGCGTACGGGTTTTCGTACATGCCCGGGATGGCGCTGAAGGCACCCATCATCGCGGCGTATTTCATCATTCTCGCCGCAATCCCCGTTGCTTCGTCCACTCGTAAGGCAGCATGGGTGTCGGCACTCGTGGTCGCCGAATACGCGATACTGATGGTGGCGTTCCTCGCCAGTGGCCGCCTGACGACGGTCGTCAGTCCTGTCGCCGCGGCCTCGTCTGCCGCGGTGTCGCTACTCGACGAAGGAGCCAAGATCCTCCTGCTCGCCTGCGCGGGCGCCGTCGCCACGTACGCGGCGCACTGGCAGGAGCGTCTCTCCCGGCGCTTTTCCGAAGCCGCCCGCGAGAGCGAGGAGCTCCAGGGGCGGCTAGACCAGGCCAGGCTGCAGGCGCTCCGACTCCAGCTCCAGCCGCACTTCCTGTTCAACACCCTGAACACCATCACCGCGCTGGTCCATCGCGACCCGCCGTCGGCGGAACGGATGGTGACGGGGTTGAGCGAACTGCTGCGCGTGTCGTTAGGTAACGCCGGCGAGCAGGAAGTCCGCGTCGACCGGGAGCTGGAGGTGCTCCGGCACTACCTGGACATCCAGCTCGTCCGCTTCTCCGACCGGCTTTCGGTGCGATTCGACATCGACCCGGCGGCGCGGGACGCCATGGTCCCCAGTCTCCTCCTGCAACCGCTCGTCGAAAACGCCATCAAGCACGGGATCTCGCCTCGCGTCGCTGCGGGCCACCTGCACATATCCGTCCGGCGACACAACGAGAAGCTTTCGCTGGAGGTCGGCGACGACGGGGTGGGCACTCGGGGCTCGCAGCCGTTGGCCGAAGGTGTAGGATTGGGGAACGCGCGTGCCCGGCTTGCTTCGCTGTACGGTGAGCAGCACCGGCTGGAAGCAGGACCACGACCAGGAGGCGGATTCACCGTGAAGATCGAGATTCCCTTCTACACCGAACCGCGCTGGCCGCGTGAGGCAGTCGGCCGATGATTGCGTCACGTGTTCGCGCGCTCGTGGTCGACGACGAGCCGGTCGCCCGCAGTCACCTGCGCGCACTTCTCGAGGATCGAGGGGACGTCCAGGTGATCGGCGAGTGCGGTGATGGCGTAACGGCTGTCGAGCGTATCCGGTCACTCGGCCCGGATTTCGTGCTCCTCGATGTGCAGATGCCCGAACTCGACGGACTTGGCGTCGTGCGTGCCGTCGGGCCCGATCGAATGCCACCAGTCGTGTTCGTGACGGCCCACGACCAGCACGCGGTCGATGCGTTCGAGGTGCATGCGCTCGACTACGTGTTGAAGCCGGTGCACCGCGCGCGATTCAACGGCGCCATCGACCGGGTGCTGGAGATCATCAAATCGGGAACGGCATCCAGTCGCAGCCGGCCGCTGGCTGAAGTCCTCGATCGTCTGGCGACTCCTGGCGCCGAACGTATTGCCGTGAAGTCGGGAGATCGCGTGCTCTACCTGCGCGTGTCGGACATCGACTGGGTCGAGGCATCGGATGACCTCGTAAAGCTTCATGTCGGAAAGACGGTTCACGATCATCGTGCGACGATGACGCAGATCGAGCAGCGGCTCCCCGCATCTCGATTCATGAGGATCCACCGCTCGACAATCGTGAACGTCGAACGGATCCGCGAATTCCAGCCGTGGTTTCAGGGCGACTGGATTCTGGTGCTAGCCGACGGAACGCGCCTGCAGTCGGGAAAGAGTTACCGGAAACGCATCCGGGACTTGATCGACTCGTAGAACTTCACCGTCCGGGAAGACCCGTTCACCGCTGCCGGGCCGGCCTTTGCCGCGGAATGGTATCGTCATGTGGTTGACTGACTTACCATCCCGGCGTAGCGCACGGCAGGTTGAATGACGAGGTGGAATCGGTCTCGACACTTCCGGAGGGGAGCATGACAGTCGCTCGTTGGGCCTGCGTTGTTGTCACGTCGGCGCTGCTTGGTTGCGGAGGAGGCGGGGACGATGACGGTGGCACCAACCCACCGCCTCCACCACCGCCACCTAACAACCAGACACTGGGTTCGATTTCGACGAACGTCACGTCGCTGAACCTGGTGGCGGGCAACACACAGACGATCACGGTCTCTGCGTTCGATACGCAGGGCGGAGTAATCGTGAATTTCGGAACGCCTACGTTCACCGTCGTGAGTTCGACGGTTGCTGAAGTTGATGCGGGCGGGACGGTGCTTGGACTGACGGGCGGTTCGACGACAGTCAACGTCTCGGTGACGATGGGAGCCGTGACGCGAACGGCACCGGTTGCGGTTGTCGTCACTGGCGCACTTCCAACGCTGGCGAATGTCTCGACGCAATCAGGAGACATCTTCACGCCGGCCAAGGTGGCGATTTCACAGGGCGGGCAGGTGACGTGGACGTTTGGCGGCGTGGAGCACACGGTCGTGTTTTCGAACGCGGGTGCACCGGGCGGCATTACCAGTGGCGGATACTCATCGTCGCACAGCCGCACCTTCGGGTCGTCCGGCAACTTCAACTACGTCTGCACGATCCACGCGGGGATGAGCGGTCAGGTGATTGTCAGGTAAGTTTTCAATCCTGAGCGCATCATGGGGGTGTACCGTTGCCGATTGTGGGGGCAGGGCAATACACGTGTCGACGGCGGTACATCACCACCCGTGCGGTTTCGCACGGCACAATTCTAGGCGCGCTCTGTTGCGCATTCGGGACCGCGCTCCCGGCACAACGAGTTCTCGAGCGCCATCCGTTTTCCGATCCCGAAGGACGCCTCCTCGCGTTCTATTCGGCGGCGATGGCGTTTTCACCAGCGGGTCACGCGCCTGACGACACCCGGCTCTCGGTAAGCCTCGAGATCTCGCACGTCCCGTCTCTCGACGAGGACCAACGTCGTCCGTCGATCGACAAGCCGGAGTCCACAAACCTCGCGCCGTTTTTCCCGCGGCCGCGTGCGGCGCTGCGCATCGGGTCGTGGGTCGCCGAGGCGAGCTGGATTCCGCCAATGCGCGTGTTCGACGTCGAGGCGAACCTGGCCAGCTTCGCGATTGTCGCGCCACCGCTGAAGCTCGGGTCACTGGCGATTTCGCCGCGAATGTGGGGCACGTTTGGCCGCGTACGTGGCTCGATGACCTGCTCGTCGCAGACCATGATTGGCAACGGCGCGGACCTCGAGCTCTACTACTCCACGGTCTGCCACGGACGCGAGAGCGACGACTGGTTCGAGCCACGGATGCTGGCCGGCGAGGCGGTCGCCAGCCGGACGTTAGGCAGCGGCGGCGGCCGGCTCTACGCGCTCGCCGGCGCCCGCGTCGACCGCACGCGCTTTGACATCGGCGTACTCACCCAGGACGGCGTGCGCGACACGGATCACCCGATCCTGCAACTGAAAACCGTGCGTCCACATATGGCGCTCGGTGCGTCGTGGCTCGTGCGCCGCGGCGTGCTGGCCGGCGGCGAGCTGTTCTACGCGCCGGGGAGCGTGCTGACAGCCCGGGTTTCGGGCAAGTGGGTGGTGCGGCGATGACACGCTGGCGAGTGATTACGCTGGTCGCGGCGGGCTTCATTGGAGCGTGTGCGGATTTCGACGGAGTCTTGAACCCGACAGGTGGTTTGCCGGACGTCGTGGTCGCGGTGCCGCAGTTTTCGCGCGACATCGTTCCCATCTTCGAGCGCCGCTGCGGAATCGGTGGCTGTCATTCGGACGCGGCACACCAGGCGGGGCTTGTGCTCACGCCAACCGCGGCCCACGCCGCGATCGTGAACAAGCCCGCCCAGACGCGGATTGGCCAGATTCTCGTGCGACCGGGGGACGCGGACAACTCGTGGCTGGTGATCGCGATTCGAGATGACGAGGCTCGGCGGATGGGACTGGCGCGCATGCCGCTCGCTTCAGGACCGCTGACGCCTAACCAGATCCAGACGATCGTGAACTGGATCAACCGCGGCGCACCGAACGACTGATGGACACGCCCCGCGCCGTCCTGGCGGTGGACCCGGGCAATGCCAGCGTACGGTTCAGCGTACGCTGGTTCGGCTTGATCACGGTGCGCGGATCATTTTCGGTGATCCATGGAACGCTGGAGGTGCCTAACAACGGCGACCAGCCTGGCATTTCAATCGCGGTCGACAGCCAGTCCATACGCACCGGCATCGGCCTGCGAGACCGGCACCTCCGCGGGATGCGATTCCTCGACTCGGCGAAGCATCCCGAGATCAGGTTTGAGAGCGACCGGGTATCCCGGCACAACGGCGTCTGGGATGTGAAAGGGCGGCTGATGTTGCGAGGCATGGAGCGGAAAGTCGCGATCTCCGTGCTCGACGAGGAGGCGTCTCCGACCCAGCGTCGCCTGACTGCGCACTTCTCCGTCCCGCGTCTCCCCCATGCTATTGGATCGGCGGGTGGAATCCGTAAGCTCAATCCGCTGTTATGGGCAATCGGCCGCGAAGTCGCGATACAGGTCGAGCTGATGGTGCCGGCAGCTATGCTGGCTCCGGAACACGCCCCCGCGCGCTGACTGGCCACGTCGTTTCCACGACGGCGCCGCGCACGCCGTGCATGACGTCGTTCAGGTGCACCACGATGCAGACATGGTTCGGCACGATCCGGACCAGGTCACCCACGTGAGGCTGCCAGTCACTGGTCCGGAGGTCGAGGATGCCGTGTTCCTCCGACATTCGGATCACACGGATGTCCGGACGGTCGAGCAGGCAGCCGTACCCCGCCTCATCGCCGGCCGGCAGCGGCTCCCTGCCTAACGCCTTGCTCCCGGCGTCGACGACCGCCTGTCCCGGGACGGCGGTGCTGATCACGGTGGCGAGCACCGTCAGGGCGCAGTCTTCCCACCCGCAGGCTCCGACGTCGACCGTGGCCCGGTCGTTGTAGACGTACGTGCCGGGCCGGACCTCGGTCACGCCCGTGACTTCGTGCATGCGCCACGCCGCCGGCGTCGAGCCGCCGCTGACCACGTCGGGCGCCAGCCCCGCGTCACCTAACGCCGCCAGCCAGCCGGTCAGGTCGTTTCGGAGCCGGCCGAGGGGCTCCTCCTGCCGCATGAGGTGCTGCCGCACGTGGCCCGGATAGAACGTGATCCCACGATAGCTCAGCGGCGGCAGGCCGCGCACACGCCGGGCGATGGCGATCGCCTCGTCGTGTGTCGCCACTCCGACGCGGCGCATCCCGACGTCAACTTCGACATACACACCCACGTCCCGTCCGACCGCGTCGGCCGCCTCGGCGAGGGGCTCGACCGCTTCCAGGGAGTCGATGGCCACCGTCAGTTGCACGTCGCGATTGAGCGACATGACGCGGTGGAGCTTCGCGGCGCCGATGGGAGGATGCGCCAGGAGAAGGTCGTTGCTGGTCTCGGACATCACCTCGAGCTCGCGCGGCGTCGCGCAGGTCAGCCCCGCCGCGCCGAGTCGCAGCTGTGCGGCGGCGATCCGAGGCGACTTGTGCGTCTTCACATGTGGCCGCAGCGCAAGACCGTGCAGCACGCAATACGCCGCCATGCGCTCGAGATTGTGAGACAGTCGATCGAGATCGACAAGCGCGCAAGGCGTTTCGAGCATGTCGAGGAACTGTGGAGACGAGGTACGGAGAACGGACATACAGGATTAATGGATGGCGGATGGCGGATGTCGGATGTCGGATGGGAGAAAACGGCTACTGACGATAAACACAAAGACGCTTGGGCATTGCGCGGATAGTTCCTTTCGGCATCGGTTGATCGTGCTGCACTTGTCTCCCATCCTCCATCCGAGATCGGCCATCCGTTCGAATTCACCACCATCCCAGAATCTTCCACCACGCCGATCCCAGCACCCCCCACAACGAAATAGTCAACAGCGACACAATGAACCCGATCCGCCACCACTCCCGCTGCGTGACATACCGGGCCCCGAAATAAATCGGAGCGGGCGTTGTTCCGTAGTGCGTCAACGCGGCGCTGAGGTTGGAATAATAGGCGAGTCCAAGCACGGCCAGCGTGAGTGGAGCCCCAGCGTCCCTGATGACGACCAGGAACGGGATGAACATCGCTGTGGCATGTGCCGTGATACTTGCAAACGCGTAGTGGGCGTAGAAATAGATCAGCAGCAACACGATCAGCGCCGCCCACCAGGTCCAGCCCACCGTCCACGTCGCCACGGTCTCGGCGAATTTCTTCGTGATGCCGGTCTCGCCTAACGCCTCTGCCATGCGGACCAGGCCCCCGTACCAGATGAATACGTCCCAGGCCGGCCGCTGTGACATGATGTCGTCCCAGTCGAGCACCCGAGTGAGCAGCAACACCGCCACGCCGACCAGGGCCACCACGGCATAGTGGATGCTGTGCCACGCCTGCGTGATCCAGAGACCGGCGACCAGGGCGAAGACGAACTGCATCATCCGCTCGTCGCGCGTCATTGGTCCCAGCTTCTGCAGCTCTTCGTTCGCGAACTCGGTCGCGTGCGGCGTGTGCTTCACCTCGGGCGGATAGATCCGGTAGATCAGCAGCGGGACGAGCAGCAACGCGACGATACCTGGAACGATCGAGCCGAGCATCCACTTGGCGTACGTGATTTCGTAGCCGGCGGCATCCAGCGCGAACTTCGCGATCAGGACGTTCGACGCCTGGCCGGTGAGGAACATCGCGCAGGCAACGACGTCGCACTGATACACGGTCGCCATGAGGAACGCGCCCAGTCGACGGGAAGTCGGACCCGGCGTCGAGTCATACGCCTCGGCGAGGCTCCGCGCGATAGGGAAGACGATGCCGCCGGCTCGCGCGCTGTTCGACGGCACGATCGTCGCGAGGACGGCATCGGTGGAGACGAGGGCGTACGACAGGCCTAACGAGCGCTTGCCGATGGCGCGGATGAACAGGAACGCGAGGCGCCGGCCCAGTCCCGTCTTGAGCACCCCTCGGGCGATGAAAAACGCGCACAGCACCAGCCAGACGATGGGATCCGCATACCCGCGCAGCGATTCGGCCGGAGTCATCGTGCCGGTGACCGCGATGGCGCAGACGCCAAGGAACACGATGGCGCCTGCCGAGAGCGGCTGCACGATGGACCCGATGATCGTCGCCGCGAAGATCGCGAACAGCCGCCACGAGGTCGCTGTGATGCCCTCGGGGGGCCCGAATGCGAGGATCACTCCGGCGGTCGCGAACACCGCCGCCCAGCGCCAGATCAGGAGTGGCGGTGTCGAAGGGTGCGGCTCGCCCGGTACTCCTGGTGCCGCAGCTGGGGTTGGCATGCGCAAAATTGCAGACGGGGGCCGGGAGGCGGGAGACGGGTGCCACCGCAAAGTCCAAAGCGCCAAGCAGTTGCCAAACAGCCCAAGCACGCAGCATCACCCCCAGCAAGCAGCAATCAGCACGCAGCCGCCCCTGTATCGCGAAACCATCCTGGCTGGGGCTGTGTCAGAAGGGCGCCTCAGCAACACGGGGCAAAAACTCGACCCGATTCAGTGTCCGAATCCCAGCTCGTCGCCCGGGCCATAGAGGGCGATCAGGCCGCACAGCGCGCTCTCTACGACGCCCATGTCGACCGGGTGTACCGCCTCGCGTACCGCGTGGCGGGGGATGACGACCTGGCACGGGACTTCACCCAGGAGGCGTTTATCCGCGCATTCGATCGTTTGCCGACGTTCCGACGCGAGTCGTCGTTCGGAACGTGGCTGTACACGATCGCCATGTCGGTGTCGCTGAACGGCATCCGCTCGATCAAGCGGCTGCGGACGAGGGAAGTCTCGATCGACGCGGCGGAGTCGTTAGGTAAGCGGGACCGGCATGCCGATCCCGATTTGAAAGACCGGTTGAAACGGGCGATCGAGGACCTGCCGCCCGGTTATCGCACGGTGTTCCTGATGCACGACCTCGAGGGCTACACGCACGAGGAGATTGGCGAAGTGCTCGGCATCCAGTCGGGCACCTCCAAGGCACAGTTGTTCCGGGCCCGGGCCCGGTTGCGCGAAGTCCTCGCGGACTTCGCTGGAGCATGGTCAGCATGAGTGAAGAAAAGTTCGAAGCCTGGTTGAAGGAAAACGCGGACGACTATCATCGCCCGCCGACGAACGTTCCGCGCGAAGAGATGTGGGAAACCATCGCCCGCGCTCGACAGGCACAGCGGCTGTCGCCGATTGCGGAGCGGTCGCCGGTCGCCAGTCGCCGGTCGCACGTTTCTGGTCGCTGGTCGTCGATCGCCGGTCGCTGGCCCATGGCCGTTGCCGCCACGCTGCTGATCGGCGCCGGCATCGGGCTCGGATACTGGATGCGTGGGCCGAGTGCGGAGCAGGCGCCCGTCGTCGCGTCGCTGACGTCCGCCGCGGATTCTGCAATCAGCAGCGCGACCTATGACGTTGCCTCCGTCGCGCACCTCACGGCGGTGGAAACGATGCTGACTTCGTTCCGTGGCGATCAGCAGACGGAGACCCAGGCGAGCCTGCAACGGCTGGCGCGGGACCTGCTGGCCACGACACGCCTCTTGATGGATTCACCGGCGGCGGAAGATGCCAGCCGGCGCCAATTGCTCGCGGACCTCGAGTATGTCCTCGCGCAGATCGTTGTACTCGACCCCAATGCCCCGGCGGAAGATCGCGCCATGGTTGATCGCGCGATCGCTCGTGAGCAGGTGCTCACCCGCATTCGCTCTTCCATTCCCGCCGGTTTCTCGCGCGGTAACTGAGGATTCTCTACCAATGAAACGCACGTTCCAGGTAATTCCCGCAATCACCATGATGTTGCTTGCAATGCCGGCGGTGCTGGCGTCGCAATCGGTGTCGACTCGTGAGGCGCGCTCGACGCGCGACGCTCGCGAACGGTCGATTGCAGCATCATCCGACATCGCGACCGCGCTCAGCATCGCGAACGCGCTGGGGGTGAACATTGCACCGACGGTTGTTTCCGCGACGGCGATCGCGGCCCAGGCGCCTGCCCTCGTCTCGCAGGCCTTGTCCGGTGCCAGCCAGGCCCTGATGTCGACGTCGATCGTCTTCCCTTCGAGCTACACCAATGAGTCCGAGCGCCAGGCGGATTCGGCGTTGAGCGTTGCCAAGCGCACGCTCGAAGACGGTGACTTCCGCGAAGCGGCTCGGCTCTTTGCGCGCGTGGCCGATCGGTATCCGCGCAGTGCGCAGGCGCCGGAAGCGCTCTACTGGCAGGCCTTCGCGCTGTACAAGGCGGGGAACTCGAGCAATCTGTCGTCGGCGCTGTCAGCGCTGAACGACTTGAACCGGCTCTATCCGTCGTCGAGCGCCAACAAGAATGACGCCGGCTCGTTACGTCAGCGGGTCTGCGGTGAGCTGGCACGCCGCGGCGACGAAGCGTGTGCCCGCGAGGTGATGTCGACGGCCACCGCCTCGTCAGGGTCATCTTCGCAAGGGTCAGGGCAGAGCTGTCCGCGCGAGGATGACGACAACGATGAGCGCATCATGGCACTCAACGCGTTGTTGCACATGAACTCCGAGGCGGCGGTGCCGATCCTCGAGCGCGTGCTCGCCAAGCGCGATGATTGCTCGAAGGCGTTGCGCAAGAAGGCTGTCTTCCTGATCTCACAGAAGCGCACCGACAACGTCGTCGACATCCTGATCAAGACCGCACGCGAGGATCCATCACCCGACGTGCGTGAACAGGCGGTCTTCTGGCTGAGTAACGTCCGCGACCCCCGCGTCGTCGACCTGCTAGCCGAGATGGCTATGAACTCGAACGACCCGGCCATCCAGGAGAAGGCAATCTTCTCGCTGTCCAACACGCGCAGTGAACGGGCGTCGCAGATCCTGCGAGACATTGCCCAGCGCGAGGGCGCGTCGAAGAACGCCCGTGAGCAGGCCATTTTCTGGTTAGGCAACCGTCGCGACGCTGCGGCCACGGAGTTCCTCAAGGGACTCTACAGCCGGCTGACGGACAAGGACCTCAAGGATCGCGTGATCTTCTCGATCGCCAACCAGCGTGGACCGGGGAGTGGCGAGTGGCTGATCGGGATCGCGACGAACGACCGCGAGTCGATCGAGGTGCGCAAGCAGGCGTTGTTCTGGGCCGGCAATCAGCGCGCCGCGTCGCTGTCCGACATCGCCGCCCTCTACGACCGTATCGGCAATAAGGAGATGAAGGAGCAGGTCATCTTCGTGCTCTCGCAGAACAAGGCCGATGCAGCAGTCGACAAGCTCATGGACATCGCGCGCCGCGATACCGATCGCGAATTGCGCTCGAAGGCAATCTTCTGGCTGGGACAGTCGCGCGACCCGCGCGTACTCAAGTTCCTGGAGGAGGTGATCAACCGGTGAACACAATCCCAGGCACCCTCCGCACCCTATGCACCCTCAGCACCCTGGTCATGCTGAGCGGTGCTCAGGCGAGCGCACAGTCCGTCGCCTCACGAGTCAACAGCGTCCGCGAAGGTGAAGTCCGCATGACGTTCGCGTTGAGACCGGGCGTTTGTGGAAATGGTAGCAATGTCTGGTACGACAACAGCCGCAACTACAACAGGAATGACAGCCGGTCGAGTCGCGACGTGGAGTACGACATCGACTGCAACACCGGCCCTGGCCGACTCGTGGTCGTGCGTCGCGACGGCGAAACGACCGACCTCCGCTTTTACGTCGGTGGCCGTTGGCGCGCGTCGAGCACCGCGACGGACATCGGACCGGTCAGCTCGAGAGCGGCCGTCGACTACCTGATCGGTCTCGCGGAGTCACATTACGGGAAGGCTGGCCGCGAAGCCATTTTCCCGGCGACGTTGGTTGACAGCGTCACGATCTGGCCGATGCTGCTCCGAATCGCACGAAACGACACTCGCCCCCGCTCGACGCGCGAGCAGGCGACGTTCTGGCTAGGGCACCTCGCCGAAGAGCCTGCGACGCGAGGTCTGTCGGAGTTGGTGGGGGACGCGGCCGTCGACCGCGAGGTCAGGGAAAGCGCCATTTTTG
>Ga0209485_1000199_pt1 | contig 20004 bp, 14 predicted proteins | sample NCAS100_FD_187516 | JGI IMG/M metagenome (GOLD analysis project Ga0209485, IMG submission 187516) | Agricultural soil microbial communities from Utah to study Nitrogen management - NC AS100 (SPAdes) (version 2) | ecosystem: Environmental > Terrestrial > Soil > Agricultural land | place: USA... | reverse complement strand
GGCGGGATCGAGCTGGGTCGAGAGCGCCACCGTCAGCCGGCCCTCCCCGGGTCGGGGCGGGGCCTCGGTGCCGGTGACGGTCCAGTTTCCTCCCGACTGATAGAGCAGCTTCTTGCCGTCACCGGAGATCGCGAACTGTCCCACCCCGGTGAGGAAGCTCTCGGCCCGCCGCTTGGAGAGCTCGTACTTGTGCAGGGTAGTCCCCGGCTGGAGCGGCACCCGCTCGGCCAGGAAGACCACGCCGGTGGGACCGGTGGCCAGGTCGGCATAGTCCCGGACCGGGACCTGGAGCGCGAGGATCCGGTTGCCGATCCGCTCCAGGTCGATCCGCATCGAGGCGGTGTCGGCGCGGGTTATGGGCGGGGAGGGCGGGGAGGGCGCGGGGGACGCGGGCGCCGGCGCTGCAGACGGCGTGCTGGGCGCCGGGGGACGCGATGGCGCGGCGGCGGCCTGTCGTTCCTCGTCGCTCTCCGGCGGGAACGGCGTGGAGTCGGTGGCGCGGAGCAGGGCGAGGTAGGCACCCCGGGTCACCTGGCGCCCGATGCTCGAGATGTTAGCCCAGCCGCTGGCCAGGCCCAAATCGGTGCTGGCCAGGAAATAGAGATGGCGGCCGTTCCGGTCCCAGGCGGGACTGATCGCATCGGCCAACGCGTCGGTGACCGGGGTGGCTTTCCGGTCCGCCACCGACCAGACCACGATCCGGCGGAACCGGTTGGGAAACGCCTTCGAGTACGCCAGCCACCTGGAATCGGGCGACCAGGTGATGCCGATGAGGTTCCGGGCCAGCAGGTTGCCGTCAGTGTCGGCGGTGGTCAGGGCACCGCCGGCCAGCTCGATGACCCGGATGCGAGAGCGGTCGTCTACGAAGGCGATGCGCTTCCCGTCGGGCGACCACTCGGCGTAGTAGGCAAACTTGGCGTCGCCGATGGAGAGCTCCCGGGGAGGGGCCAGGCCATCCTGCCCCGCGATCAGCAGGCGATAACCCTTGCCGCTGTCGGAGAACCAGGCCACTTCCTTCCCGTCGGAAGACCAGACCGGCGTCCGGTCCGCGGCGCCCGGACTCCGGGTCAGGTTACGGGCGTCGCCCTTCTCGACCGGCACGGTGAATATCTCTCCCCGGGCCTGGAACAGGGCGCGCTTGCCGGTGGTGGACAGGGCCGCATTCGCGATGGAGCGGCTCACATCGCTCCAGCGGGGAGTAGCCCAGGGAAAATCGCCGTGCACCGAGATAGCCAGCTTGCGCGCCGTGCCGCTGGCGGGATCGAGGGTGTGGAGATAGCCGTCCTGCTCGATGACCAGGCTGCCGCCGCCGGCCGTGAGGTACTTGACGTCGGCATCCTTGAAGCGGGTGACCTGACGCGGCGGTTTGCCGGTTTCCCAGGCCCAGACGTTGACCGCGTAGTCGCGGTCCGAGAGGAAGTAGATGGTCTGGCCGACCCAGATCGGCTGAGTGTCGCTGGTGCGCTCGTTGGGAAGCCGGGTCTCGTCGAGAGTGGCCAGATCCAGAATGGTGAGCGGGGTGTTCTGGCCTCCCCGGTAATTACGGAACTCGGTGTCCCAGCGGGTCACCCGGTCGTACACCATCCGCTTTCCGTCGGGCGACCAGGCGCCCCGGAACGCCATCGGCGCGGGAACCAGCCGTTCGATGCCGCCTTCAGTCGGCACCGTCCACAACCGGGCAAAGGATGTGGGGGCGGTGTTCCGGTTGGAGGCAAAGAGCACCAGCTTGCCGTCGGGCGACCAGCCGCGGGCGTCGTCGTTGCCGGGATGCCAGGTGAGCTGGCGGGGGTCGCCGCCTTCCACCGGCATTACGTAGACGTCGCGGTTGCCGCCCCGGTTGGAGGTGAATGTCAGGGAGCGCCCATCGGGCGAGAGCTGGGGGTCGGCCTCCACAGCGGGAGTGCTGGTGAGCCGACGGGCCTCGCCGCCGCCCTTCTCGACGATCCAGAGATCGCCGCCATACTCGAAGGCGATGTGCGCGGCGCTCACGGTGGGCTGGCGGAGCAGCCGGGTACCCTGGGCGGTGAGGGTCTGCCAGGGAGCCAGGGAGCCGGGGAGCCAGGGAGCCAGCAGGGAGAAGAGAACAATGCGACGTATGTTCATTGGTGTTTGACCTTGTTGAGCATGCGATCGAGCCGGTCGAGATGGGTCACCGTTACCGCGATGGCGCCGAATTCCTCTTCCACCTTGCCCCGGAATATGAAGGGCCCCTGATCGAACAGGACGTGTCCACGCGCCCGGTGGACGTCGGGGAAAAGTACCGTCTCGATCAGTCCATGGCCATCGTCGAAGGTGGCGAACTGCATCGGTTCGTCCTTGGCGGTGTGCACCGGCTTGGCGGTGGTGAGCATCCCCGCCGCCAGGACGTGGCGCCCCACGTGCTCGGCCAGCCGGGTGGCGGGCACCAGGCGGAAGCGGCGGAGATCCTCCTGGCGGAGCTCCATGGGATGACAGTCGGTGGCGAAGCCGAGGAGATCGCACTCTTCGCGCCTTCGGCGTTCGGGGGAGTATTCGGGTAGGCGAGGAGACGCGGAGACGCGGAGACGCGAGGACGCGAGCTGCAAGTCTTCCGCGCCTTCGCGCCCTCGCGCCGTCGCGTCCATTTCCCACAGCATCTGAGGTCGAGACAGTCCCCCGGAAATGCTGTCAAATGCGCCCACCTTGATCAGCAGTCGCAGATCGTCGGGTTTGATCCCGGTGCGCTCCCGGAAATTCGCGAGGCTGCGAAATGCGCCGCTGTTTCCAGCCGTCGAGCCGTCCAGCCGTCCAGCCGTCCGGCTCGCGAGGATCTTCTCCGACGCCCCGGCGCTCAATCCCTTCACGAACTGCAGCCCGATCCGGATCTCGGCGCCCCGGCCGGTGGTGCGGAGCTCGCTCGCGTTCACGTCGGGCGGCAGCACCGTGAGCCCGGCGCGGCGGGCCTCCGCCACGTAGGCGAATGGGGCGTAGAAGCCGCCCCCGTTGGCCAGCACCGCCGCGAAGAATTCCGCGGGGTAGTGGGCCCGGAGGTACCCCGACTGCTGGGCCACCTGGATGTAGGAGCAGGAGTGGCCCTTGCAGAAGCTGTAGCCGGCAAAGCTCATCACCATGTGCCACACTTCCTTCGCGGTCTCCACGCTGCGCCCCAGCGCCAGCGCCCCGGCGAAGAATTCTTTCGCGTACGCCGCCAGCGCCTTGGCCGGGCGCTTTTTGGACAGCGCCTTGCGGAGCCCGTCGCCGGTGGCGAGCGGCATGCCGGCAAACACCGAACAGACGTTCACCACGTCTTCCTGGTAGACCATCACGCCGAACGTCTCCGAGAGCACGTCGCGCAGGCTGGGATCGAGGGGCTCCCAGGCTCCGCCATGGAGCCGCTCGAGGTAGATCCGGATGAACCGGTTGGAGGCGGGACGAATGATGCTGGTGTTGAGCACCAGGATCTCGTAGTCCTCGGCCTTGCTCTTGATGCAGAGGGCCCGTGACGCGGGGGATTCGGTGTAGAACACGCCCATGGTGTTGCCGGTCCGGAAGAGCGTCCGGGTTTCGGGATCCTCGCCGGCCTCGGCGCTGGTGTAATCGAGCTGCCGGCCGGTATTGGTCCGGACCGCCGCGATGCCGTCGCGGATCACCGCAAGCGACCGGTTGCCCAGCAGGTCGATCTTCACCAGGCCGGCGTCTTCGGCGCCGTCCTTTTCGAACTGGATGACCGGCACGGTCAGGTCGGGGGCGCCGTCCAGCCGCTTGGCCGCCGGCTCGATCGGGACGTAGTCGGTGAGCGCGCCGGGAACGATGACTACTCCGCCGGGATGCAGGGAGAGATGCCGGGGAGTGCCGACCAGCGTGCTGGCTCGCCGGGCCAGGCCCTGCCAGGCGGCGGGAAGGTCGAGCCCGGTGAAGTTGGGATGCTCGGCCAGGAGCTGCTCGATCGGCACCTCGTCGCTGTACCAGGGAATCCGCCGGGTGACCTCCCGGATTTCCGCCGGGGGCCGGCCGTCCACCTTGGCCACCTCGCGGAGCGCGCCCCGCAGCTTGAGGGTGTTGTGATTGGCGACCATCGCCGCCCGGGGCATGGGATAGCGGCGAAACACCCAGGCCAGGATGCGATCGCGCTCGTCCCAGGGAAAATCGAGATCGATGTCGGGCGGGTCCCGGCGCTCGGGATTGAGGAAGCGCTCGAAGAGAAGTCCCGCGCCCAGCGGCTCCACGTGGGTGATGCCGAGACAGTAGGACACGATCGAGTTGGCCACCGAGCCGCGGCCGCAGTGGGTCGGACCGTGCTCCACGATGTCCTTGACCACCAGGAAATAGTCCGCGAAGCCCTTCATCCCGATGATGGCAAGCTCGTGCTCCAGCCGGTCGCGGGTGATGGGGGCGATGGTCCCGTAGCGCCGGGCCGCGCCCCGGTAGGCCAGGACCCGGAGCTGCTGCAACGCATCGGTGGCCTCGACATAGCGGGGAGGGATCACCCGCTCCCCGATGGGCATCAGGTAGCGGCAGCGCTCGGCCAGCTCGCCGGCCCGATCGATCGCATCGGGCACATCGGGGAAGTGGCGGGCGAGCTCGGCTGCAGGTTTAAGCCATGAGGAGGACGGCTGGACGGCCCCTCGCTGTGCTCGGGGGAGCCCTGGACGGCTGAACGGCTGGTGAGTGACCTCGAGTCCGCTCATCGTGGTATTGGCCGCGATGGCCGAGAGCAGCCGGTGCCGAGGATGATCCTCCGGATGCGCGAACATGACGGCGTTGGTGACCACCGGAAGAAGGCCCAGCCGGCGGCCGGCGGCCAGCACGGCGTGGCGTTCCTTGCCGGGGATCAGCTCGGCGAAGATGTCGGTGGGGCCAGAGCGCGAAACGATACGGTCGAGAAAGGGGACACTGGCCGACAGGATCAGTGCCCCCTGCCGGTCGGGGGCGAGGATGTCGGACAGGCGGACGCCGTCATCCTGAGCGAAGCGAAGGAGCGAATCCCCGGACATGGCCCCTTCGCTCCGCTCAGGGTGACATCCCCGCCAGTGAATCGCCGTCGCGGCGCGACAAATCGCCCCCCACCCCCGCTCGTCCATCGCCAGCGCCACGCATTCCTCGTCGCCCAGCACCAAGTGGGCGCCCAGGATCGGACGGATGCCGGCTTCGAGTGCTGCGCGCTGAAATTCGACCGCCCCGTACACCCCGTTGGTGTCGGTGCAGGCGAGGGCGGCAAAGTCCCGGGCCGCCGCAGCGGCGATCAGGGCCTCTGGGCTGGAGGCACCCTGGCCCAGGGAGAACCAGGAATGGGCGTGGAGGTGGCTGAACACCCCCTAGAAATACCGAAGAAACACCGAAAATCAAGTCCAATCATGAGCGTTGTGCCGGAACGGGCCGGTGTTCGGGGAATGATTGGAATTCGTCCTCCGATCATGAAGCTCACCCGCCTGATCCGGTCGGCATCGCTCGCACTGGCCACCGCAAGCCCGCTCGTGGCCCAGCAGGGGGAAGAGGCGGTCGCGACTCGATGTGCCCCTGAGGCGGCGCTTCCCCCCATCGTGAAGAGCATGCTGTGCATGATCAGCGAAGCGTATCGCAGGCCCCTGCATCCAATGGTCCGCGAGATCGCGCCTGGTGGAGGCCTCGGTGCCGGCTTGGAGTTTACCCGGCGAGCCCGGGGCCCCTGGCAGGCTCGAGCCGCGGGTACGGTCACCATGCGAGGTTCCTGGAGCGGCGAACTGGGCGCGGGCTACCAGGGCCGACGCACGGCAGCGGAGATCTACGGCCGAGCCCGCGACCTGCCCCAGTTGGACTTTTTTGGACCGGACATCACGGGGCTGACCGCCCACACCAACTATCGGCTGCGGGAAACCGTGGTCGGCGCGATCGCGACCCTCCGTCCCGTGTCGGGGCTGACTCTCGGAGGACGGGTGGAGCGACTGTGGCCCGAGGTGCGGAGCGGGCGTTCGTCGAGTCTGCCGAGCCTCGAGGACCGATTTGACGAATCCGAGGCTCCCGGGGTGACGGCGCAACCGGCCTTCATGAGGTATGAGGCCGCCCTCGACCTGCAGATTCCCGCCGCGCTCGGAGAGGCACTCTATCAGGGCGCCCGGTATCGGATTGCTTACTCGATTTATTCCGATCGGGAGCTCGATCGCTTCAGCTTTCGACGGCTCGAGCTCGAAGCCCAGCAGCGATTCGCGCTGCTCGGGCCGCTCCGCCGGCTGACCCTGCATGGGTGGCTCTCGCTCACCGAGACCGACGCCGGACAGGCGGTTCCCTTTTACCTCCAGCATACTCTCGGCGGCAAATGGAATTTGCGCAGCGTCCACGAGGATCTGATCGGGTCGGACGGCACCCAGGCTACGTTACGCGGATTCCGGAATTTCCAGTTCCGCGACCGCAACGTGTTGCTGCTCCAGGCCGAGTACCGCATCCCGGTCTGGGGTCCCCTCGATGCCACGGTATTCGCCGATGCGGGCAAGGTGACCAGCCGGCGGGAGGATCTCGACCTCTCCGCGCTGCGGCATAATGTCGGATTCAGCCTGAGCGTCATGCGGGGACCGGCCACCGCGGCGCGAGTCGATTTCGGGGTCGGGGAAGAGGGGATGCGGGTGTTTCTGACGCTTCGCCGCGAGGCGATACCGTGAGGCTCATGATCCTGGGCGGCCTGTCCCTCTGCGCCACGGGTTGCGCCCTCACCACGCGTCCGACCCTGCCGCCCGGCATCATGGCGGAACTGTGGCAGGAGCCGGCGGATCTGGAGCATCGTGACCTGTTCTACGGCGCCGGGGGCGCGCGTCGCGCGCCGGATCCGAACGACCGGCAGCAGTTTCTCGGTGCCAAGGCGACGGGTACCCAGCCGGGGTACGACGTAAAGGACAGCCGGGGTCGGCAATGGAGCGTCAAGATGGGCCCCGAGGCGCGCGTCGAAGTCGTGGTATCGCGTGTGGTCTGGGCGGTGGGGTACCACCAGCCGCCGGCCTACTACCTGCCGCGATGGACGCTGGTTCGGGACGGCAGGAGCGTGGTGCAGGAAGGAGGCCGGTTCCGCCTGGAGCAGCCGACCACGAAGAAAGTCTCGATGTGGTCCTGGCGGAAGAGCCCCTTCATGGGCACCCGGCCGCTTGCGGGGCTGTTCGTGCTGATGGTCATCTTCAACAACTGGGACCTCAAGGCGGCGCAGAACGCCGTCTACCAGGTCGGCCCCGACGGCGAGGATGCGCCGCAGCGGTACATGGTGCGAGACCTCGGTGCGTCCCTGGGAAAGACCGCCTGGCCGACCTTCGGAAACAAGGACAACCCCGACGACTTCGATCGGGAGCCTTTCATCCTCGGAGTCGAGGGCAATCGGGTGCGATTCGGCTATCAGGACGGCTGGTTCGAGCCCCAGCTGCTGAACAGCGTGGTGCCCGACGATGTCCGGTGGATTTGCCGGCTGCTGGCGCGACTGTCTCCGAAGCAATGGAGCGATGCGTTTCGCGCCGGAGGATTCACCGATCAAGAAGCCGAACGGTACATCCGGCGCTTGCGGGAGAAAGTCGCGCAGGGCCTCCACTTCGACGCGTCATCGCCTTAGCGGCGGCACGCAGCCGCAGCATCGAAACACAAGGGGGCGGTTTTGCCGCCCCCTTCGTGTCTGCTTCAGGGCTTGGAAGCAAATTTCTCGGGGAACTGTTTGACGATTCCGCTGGACAGCAGGTCGGCCATGGTCAGAATGTGGGCCACGATTTCATCGTAATCCTTGATGTCCTCGTCGTACTTCCCCGCAATCCGGTCGCTGGCCTCTTCGAGGGTCTGGTCCAGATGCATCTTCATCGCGCTCTTGAGCGTTTCCACCGGCCAGTGCTTGGGATTCGCGGCTGACAGAAACACAGCGATCTCGTCAGCGTTCTTGTACCAGCGGGTCTTCGCATCCGCCGCCTTGGCCTGGTCGCCCGCCTTGGACGCGGTCACCAGCTCGGCGGCCTGGAGAATGTGGTCCTTGAGCAACGCGGTCAGTTTGGTTCCCGCCTCGGCGCCGTAATAGCCGGCCACTGCATTGCCGATGTCCGCCTGATTCTGAAGCAGCCGGTCGGTGGTCGGCTTGGCGTCGGGCAACCCGGCCGCGGCGCTGATGATGTACATCCTGGTCCAAGCGACGTGGTCGATCCAGAGCTTGCGCATGGTGTCGTGCAGCATCGTCGCCGGCGTATCCCCGATCGGCGCCGCCGCCGGGCGGGGACCGGGTGCGGCAAACACGACCGCGGCCAGCGCGGTGGGTCCCAAGGTCAGTTTCATCATAAGAAGTCCTTTCTGTACAAAAGGCGCTAACACGCGCGAACTGCACAATCCAATGTAGGAACGCCGGACAGGGTGTCGTCAACACACCATCGCGGCAGGGCTGTGCGCGTCGTTTCCACGACTTCGTCTCACCCCATGGATCGCACTGCGGCCCGTGGATTTGAAAGGAGCGCATTGAATCATGAAACAATTGCGTGTCTCCGCCGCCGCGGGTCTGGCGGCAGGGGCTTTGCTACTCTTCGCGTGTCAGGAACCGTCGACCACCGAATCGGCTCCGGCGCTGGCCAAGGGCGGCCAGCCGGGGCAGGTGGCCAGCGGAAAAGACATTTTTCGTTTTGACACCTTCGGGGACGAGACCTGGTGGACCGATACCCTGCAGATGCACACGGTCATCAGCGCCGCTCTGACCCCCACGCTGGCACTTCAGCTCGGGCTCAAGGTCGATATCGACGCCCTGCCGGCTCCGGTGCGCGCCGACCTGGAGGCGGGACTTGTGGACCTGAGCAGTCCCGCTACGACGGTCTTGCTGATCAAACTGGGTGCGGTCGTCGGTGTGGTCGGCTCCGGGGCGGGCACCACGCTCACCCGGGTGGGCACCACGTGTGCGCTGTGTCACAGCACGGTGGACAATTCCTTTGGGCCGGGGATCGGCAAACGGCTCGACGGGTGGCCCAACCTCGACCTCGACCCGGGGAGGATCATCGCGCTCTCGCCCTATCCCCCGGTGGTCGCGCAGGCAGCGGTTTACAACTCCTGGGGCCCGGGCCGTTACGACCCGCGGTTCAACTTCGACGCGATCAACGGTCCGGTGGTGATTCCGCCGGCCTACGGCCTCCGCCATGTGAACAGCGTGACCTATACCGGCGACGGAACCGAGATCGCCTACTGGAACCGGTATGTGGCCGTGACTCAAATGCACGGGCACGGCTCCTTCAGCGAGCCGCGGACCGGGGTCAACAAGAACAATCCTCCCGACCTGGTCAGCGACAAGCTGCCCGCGCTCCAGGCCTATCAGCTGAGCCTTCAGGCTCCCGCCCCGATTCCCGGGAGTTTCGATCCGGCCGCCGCAGGGCGAGGCCGGGCGGTGTTCGTGGGCGCCGGACGCTGCGCCGATTGCCACTCCGGGTCCGAGCTCACCGATGCGAATATCCGGCTGCATCCGCCCTCGGGGGTGGTGAGCGAGCCGGAGCCCGGCGGGGTGCCGAGCTACGCCTCCCGCAGCGCGACCAAGCTGTACCGGACCACCCCGCTTCGCGGTCTGGCCCATCGGGGCCCGTACTTCCACAACGGGATCGCGGCGACGCTGGAGGCGGTGGTGGAGCTCTACAACACCAAGAAAGGTCTGAATCTGACGGCAAAACAAAAATCCGACCTGGTGCACTACCTCAGGTCGCTGTAAGAGGGTGAGACGTGAGAAGTGAGAGGTGAGACGGACCGGCACTTCCGTCTCACCTCTCACTTCTCACGTCTCACTTGTAACCGCAGGTAGGGGGGCCGGGCCGTCAGCACCCGGGAATACACCGGACAACTCTCCCGGTGCGCGCCCGGGAGGTAACCGGTGCTCAGCAGAAATTCCCCGACGATCTCGCCCCCGGTAAACCGGAAAGTCTTCTTGAAGAGCGCCACCCACTCTTCCTTAGTGCGCGCCCGCTTTACGTCTTCGTCCACCGCCAGGTGGGCATCCAGCCACCCCGCAAACGAGCCATGCGATTTCCGCAACGCGAGCACCGTCTTCGCATTGGCGATCGCCGCCTCGATCTTGAGCCGGTTCCGGATGATGCCGGCGTCGGCCATCAGGCGGCGAACCTCCCGGGCGCCGAACCGGGCCACCACCGCAGGATCGAATCCCCGGTAGGCGGCCCGGAAGGCCTCCCGCTTCTTCAGGATGGTAAGCCAGGAAAGCCCGGCCTGGTTGATCTCCAGGATCAGCCGCTCGAACAGGTCGGCGTCGCCCTGGAGGGGAAAGCCGTATTCGGCCTCATGGTAGGGGCCGTGCCACTCGTGGCCCAGCGCGAAGTCGCAGTAGAAGGACATGAGACCAGGTGAGACGTGAGAGGTGAGACGTGAGACGGATTGTGCAGCTCCGTCTCACCTCTCACATCTTACGTCTCACGTTTCGGCCGCCTGCATCTGCGCGAAGCCTACCGTGTGCCCGCCCGGCTCCCTGACATAGATCTCCGCGCTGCCGTAAAAGGTCGTGTGGCGTGGCTTGACCACCGGCGCGCCGGTCACCGCCTGTTCCACCGCATCGAGATCGTCCACCTCGATGAACAGCACGATCGAGCGGCCGGCCAGCTCCGCGGCCATCGCCGGGTCGTCCTCCAGCACGCTGGCCCGGCTCTGATACATCACCTCGATGCCCCCCTGCTTCACGCTCGCAAACATCAGCTTGCCGTTCGGTCCGGGAACCTGGTGGACCTGTTCCAGGCCCAGGCCACCGGTCCAGAAGCCGAGGCAGGGTTCGATCTCGTCGACGATCAGCACGGGAGTCAGCTGTTTCAGCATCGGTGCTCCTCGCAGCGGTTCAGGTATAGCTCATGGCCGGGAGTCCCGCGTGCTTCCGCAGCAGCGAGAGCTGTCCGATATGATAGCTGTCGTGCTGCACCATAAAAGCCAAGAGACCGAGCACGGAAGTATCCTCGATCGGCATCTGGGTGCCGCTCGGCGCATCAAGTGCCTGCGGCGTGATGTTCCCCATCCGGGTCTCCAGCGCGGCGGAGACCTCGGCCCAGGCGGCCCGGATCTCCCGGTGGGAAGGCCATTCGGTGATCTCGTCGATGCCACGCCACTCGCCCAGATAGCGCTCCAGCGGACAGGGGACCCCGGCGCCCAGCATCTTGAGAGTGTAATAGCGTGATTCCACCAGGTGGGCCGCGACGAAGGTGGCATGGTTGGTCGCCTCGGACGGCCGGATCCGGGCCTGCTCCTCCGTGAGATCGTCGAGACAATTGCCGAACAGTCGGGTGTTGATCCGAAGGATTCCGGCCAGGGGGGCGATGCGGGCATCCATGGTGCTCTCCTCAGTTGACTGTTTGGCGTCCTTCGTTGACCCTTCTGCATGCGCGCGCTCACCCATACCGGATCCGGCGGAGTCGAAGTCCTCGCTCTCGCGGAGCGGCCCGACCCCGTTCCCGCCGCCCACCAGATCCGGGTCCGAGTGCATGCCGCCGGTCTCAACCGGGCCGACATTCTCCAGCGCCGGGGCCGCTATCCCGCGCCGCCGGGGTGGCCCCCCGACATCCCCGGGCTCGAATATGCCGGGGTCGTGGAGTCAGTGGGCGAGGGCGTCACCCGCTGGCAGCCCGGCGACCGGGTCATGGGGCTGGTGGGTGGCGGCGGCCACGCCGAGTACGTCGTGGTGCACGAGTCGGAGGCGCTGCCGGTGCCCGGCCATCTCGGCGATACCGAAGCGGCGGCGATTCCCGAAGCGTTTCTCACCGCGTACGACGCGCTGGTCACCCGGGGCCGTCTCACCCACGACGAAGGCGTGCTGATCCACGCGGTCGCGAGCGGGGTGGGGACCGCGGCGGTGCAGCTGGCCAAGGTCCTCGGCGCCGTCGTGCTGGGCACCTCCCGGAATCCCGACAAGCTGGAGCGCCTCGCCGGACTGGGACTCGACCTCGGCATCGATACCTCCGGGGGATCCTTTCGGGATCAGATCACCCTTCCGGTACACCTCATTCTCGACGTGCTGGGAGGACCCGCCCTCCAGGACAATCTCGCCCTGCTCGAGCCCCGCGGAAGGCTGGTGCTGCTGGGCTTTCTCCAGGGCTCGTTGGTCCCCGAGGCCGACCTCAACCCGATCCTGCGCAAGCGGCTGGAGATCATCGGCACCGCCATGCGCACCCGCGGTCTGGAAGAGCGCGCGGCGCTGATCGCCGAGTTTGCCGGCCGGGTGCTGCCGCTCTTCGGCCCCCACTTTCGTGATGACTCGCCGATGCTCAGCATGAGCCATCCCGAGCAGAGTGAGGCGGTGCTCCGGCCGGTGGTGCACGGGGTGTTCCCCATGACCGAGGCCGCCGCTGCGCACGAAGCCATGGAAGGCAACGGCACGGTGGGGAAGGTCATTCTGACCTGGTGAGTGAGACGTGAGAGGTGAGACGTGAGAGGGGGCTTTACGTCTCACCTCTGACGTCTCACCTCTCACCTGGTCAATCGCCCGCTGGAGCACTTCGGCACGGGTGGCAATGCATTCGGCGGGTGAGTCGAAGAGCTCCAGCTGGGCGCGAGCTTCCAGCAGGCGGTCCGCCGTCACCGTCACCATCCGCACCGCGAGCCGCCGGGTCAGCGCTTGCCCCAGGGCGCGGCGGGCGCCGTCCCACAGCTCCCGATCCAGCGCCGCGGCGGGGAGGGAAATGCCCCGGGACGAGCTGGTGGAGTCGGCGTATTCCACCTCCACCACCATGCGCCGCGCGCCGAGCCCGCGATGCCGGAGCCGGCGGCCCAGTGTTTCGGTGAGCCGACGCAGCAGGGCATGCAGGATGTCGAGATCGTTGGTGTCGGTGGCGAGGATGTGGGAGACCCGGTACTCCGCTTTCACTTCCGGCGGGAGCACCGGCCGGGCGTCGATGCCCCGGCTTTGGGCGCGGAGCAGTCGTCCCCGCGCCCCGAAGACGGCACACAGCTCGCTCTCGGCGATCTCGGCGACCTGACCGATCCGCTCCAGCTGGTACTCGTCGAGGCGGAACAGGATGTCCTCGGGAACTCCCGGGAGCAGCTGCACCAGGTGTGGTGCGAGAAAGGGCGCCTCGCTTCCTCCAGGCACCAGCATGGGCCAGTGCGCTCCCAGCCGTCCAGCCGTCCAGCCGTCCAGCCGTCCTGTCTCCAGCCGGCCTACCCGGGTCGCCGCTTCCGAAACCAGCTTGTTCCCCGACGCACCGACCGTGAGCGGGAGCCGGAGCCGGGCGGCGGCTTCCCGGCGGATTCGCTCGGCAACGTCCACCAGAGGTCCGAAGAGACGTTCGGTGCCGGTCAGATCGAGAAAGGCGTGACCATAGCCGCGAGGCTCGATGACCGGCGCGTAGATCCGGAGAATCTCGTGCAGAGCTCGCGAGGCGCGGGCATAAAGTCGGGGGTTGGGCGGCAGCAGCACCAGATCGGGGCAGAGCTTCTTCGCCTGCCGCACCAGCATCCCGCGCGCGATACCCGCGGCCCTGGCCTCGGACGAAAGCGCGAGCACGGTGGCCCGATCGGCGCCCGGGGGCGCCACCGCAAGAGGACGACTCCGCAGCGCAGGCGCCACCATCCGCTCGACGGTGGCGACGAAGGCTGGTGGGTCGATGAAGAGGACGGAGCGAACCATGAGCCGGTGGTCAGTGGTGAGTGGTCAGTGGTCAGTGAACGTTGTGTCGAGGTCCCTGACCACCGACCCCTGCTCACTGATCACTACTTCGGCCTTTATTCGGGTAACCTACCGCGCTTTTTAGGGCAGTCAATAGTCTCGGATTGAAACATCTCAGGCGCGTCCCCACGTATATCCACTCGTGGATATAGCGCCCCAGTCACCCATCCCGCCGGCCGAGCGAGTCTACCGGCTCCTGCTTCGGTGCTACCCGAGACGGTTCCGCCGAGAAGCGGAGCCGGAGCTGCTGGACTGGTTCCGGCAGAGCTGGGCCGTGGCCGGCCGGTCCGGCAAGCTGGCGCGGCTCCGGCTGGGTGGGGTGCTCCTGCTCGACACGCTTCGCTCGGTGCCGCCGGAATGGTGGGCGGCGAGAGTTCCCGATCCGGTTCCGCCCCGAGGAGCAACTTCCGTGGACACCTTTCTTCAGGACCTGCGCTATGCGCTGCGCTCGTTTCGCGCGGCGCCGACGGTCACCCTGGTCACCGCGCTGACCATCGCGATCGGGATCGGGGCCACCACCACCATGATGAGCGTGGCCAACGCGCTGCTACTGCGTCCGCCGGCGGGCATTCGCGAGGCCGGCCGGCTGGTGACGGCGCACGCGGTGAATCCCGACGGGTCCGGTTTCCACACCTTTTCCTATCTCGATTACCGCGACCTCGAGCGCGCCGAAAGCGGCCTCGCGGCGCTGGCGGCCTACACGGTGTTTCCGGCCAGCCTGCGGACCGGGGAAGACCCCGAGCTCCGGATGGGCATGCTGGTGTCGGCGAACTATTTCAGCGTGTTAGGAACCCGGCTCGCGCTGGGCCGCTTCTTTCTTCCCGAGGAGGACGCCGGGCCCGGCGGCCCCCGGGTGGTGGTGCTGAGCCACGCGGTGTGGCAGGGTCGCTTTGCCGGAGATAGCGGCATCGTGGGCCGTGCGGTGGAGCTCAACGGCCAGCCCTTCACGGTGGTCGGAGTGAGCGAGCCGGGATTCCGGGGCAGCATGGCGGCGCTGGACATGTCGCTCTGGGTGCCGCTGGTGCTCGATCCGGTGGTGTCCAACCGTCAGATCCTCGACTCGCGGGGCAGCGGCTGGCTCGAGCTGGTGGGCCGGCTGTCCGACGGTAGCACCCGGGACCGGGCCGCCGCGGCCCTCTCGGCGGCCCGGATCGGTGACGCCGCGGGCTCGACCGGAGTAGCGAGCGGCAGGATGGTGGACGTGCGCCGGTATGCTGCGCTCCCCGGGCAGGTGCTCATGCCGATCACCGGGTTTCTCGGCCTGCTGCTGGCACTGGCCGGTTTGGTGCTCCTGATCGCGAGCGCCAATGTCGCCAACGTCCTGCTGGCGCGGGCCTCGGCCCGGGGGAAGGAGATCGCCGTGCGGCTGGCGATCGGTGCGGGGCGGGGCCGGTTGATCCGTCAGCTGGTGACCGAAAGCCTGCTGCTGTTCGTGCTGGGCGGAGCCGGCGGGACACTTCTGGCGGTGTGGGCCACCCGCGGATTGAGCGCGTTCCGGCCGCCGATGCCGATGCCGATCGCGCTCGACTTCCACCTCGACCTGGGCGTGCTGGCAGTCACGCTGGTCGTCACCCTGATTACCGGACTGGTGTTCGGGCTGGCGCCGGCGCTCCAGTCCACCCGGCCCAACCTGACCCTCGCTCTCAAGGACGAAGGAGGCAGCCGGCGGGTGGGGCGCTTCCGGCTGCGCGGTGCATTCGTCGCTGCCCAGGTGGCCGGCACCACCCTGCTGCTGGTGACCGCGGGATTGTTCACCCGCGCCCTCGATCGCGCCGGCACCATCGACCTGGGCTTCGATCCCGCACCGGTGCATGTGCTCGGTCTGGAGCTCCAGGTGAAGGGCTACAGCAGCGAACAGGTGCTGACCCTCACCGGGCTGCTCCTGGAGCGCGCGGCGGCCCTCCCCGGCATCGAGGCAGTGGCGGCGAGCGATTTCCTCCCGATCAATTTCGGCTCCCGGGAGACCGTGGTGTCGGTGAACGACCGGGAGCCCCGGATGAACGTGGGGCACTTCCAGACCGATTTCTCCTCGGTGACACCGGAATACTTCCGTGCGCTGTCGCTCCCGCTCCGGTCGGGACGCCCATTCCGCCCCGGCGACCGCGCCGGTGCGGCTCCGGTCTCCATCATCAACGAGACTCTGGCGAAGCAGATCTGGCCGGGCGAGAACCCCATCGGAAAGCGGCTCCGGTTCGGCGTCGACCCGGCCGCACCGCTCACCGAGGTCGTTGGGGTCGCCCGGGACTCCAAGTATCGCTCGATCGGCGACGCGGGCATCCCGATGTTCTACCTCCCGCTGGCCCAGACCGAACCCCGGAGCGTTACCCTGCTGGTGCAGAGCCGGCCCGGTGCTCCGTCCCCGGCGGCCGCGCTGCGCGGACTGGTGCGGGAGCTGGATGCCTCGCTTCCGATCGCCTCGAACAGCGCCTACGCCGAGATCATTGGTCTCTCGCTGGTGCCGAATCGGGTGGCGCGCGGGCTCGCGGGGCTGTTCGGGGCGACCGGACTGGTCATCGCCTCGGTCGGGCTCTATGGCGTGCTGGCCTACATGGTGAGCCGGCGCCGGCGGGAGATCGGAATCCGGATGGCGCTGGGTGCCGCGGCGCGCAACGTCCGCAACCTGGTGCTCCGGGACGGATTGCGAATGGTATCGGCCGGTCTCTTGATCGGCTTTGCCGGCGCCGCGCTGATCTCCCGGCTGCTGGTTTCGCTGCTCTACGGAGTGAGCCCGCTGGATCCCCTGACTTATGGGGTGATCGCGCTGCTGCTCGGCACCGTGACCATGCTGGCCTGTCTGGTTCCGGTGCGCCGCGCGCTGGGCACCGAGCCGCTCGAGGTGCTGCGGCATGACTGAGCGTGACCCCACCAGGCTGCTTCCGCTCCGGCCCAGGGTCTTCGCGATTCTGCTGGCGCTGGCGGAATCGCCGCTCCACGGCTACGGCCTGATGCGCAAGCTCTCGGACCATGGAGAAGGCGGGCTGCTGGGACCGGGCACCCTGTACCGGCTGCTCAAGGAGTTGCAGGCGGACGGGTTGATCGTCGGCACCACCGCCAGCTCCAGCGATTCCGACGGCCCGCCCCGGCGGTATTACACCCTGAGCGGATTCGGGAGACGGGTGGCGAGGGCGGAGGGCGAACGAATGGAGAGACTGGTCGCGAAGATTGAGATGTTGCTGAGCGAATAGCGAGTAGCGAAGAGGGAAAAGGACACCCGCTTCGCTCTTCGCTACTCGCTACTCGCTACTCGTATTCGCTGCCGTGAATCAATTCTCCTTGCGATCTCCGAGGGCCTCCGCCGCCATCTTCCGGATCTCCGGATCGGCATCCTTGATGGCGCGGAGCAGGAAAGGGATAGTGCTCTCGTGCTCGATGTGACTGAGCGCGTGTACCACCGCCCGCCGGGTTTCGAGATCCGCTTCATTCATCGAGCGGCCCAGCGCTTCGACCGCGCGGACATCGGCGATCTCGCCCAGCGCTTCCGCCGCGGCGCGGCGGACCCGCACATCGCTGTCCCGCATCGCTTCGAGCAGCTCGTCGGGCGCCGATTCCAGGTCCTCTTCGAGCTGACCGATGGCCTCCGCCGCTGCGATCCGTACCCGAACGTCCGGATCCTTGAGCGCCTGGGCCAGTGGTCCGGCCGCCGAGACCTGCTCGAGCTGGCCCAGGGAGTGGGCGGCCAGCAGCCGGGTTCCGGCATCGCTGTCCCGAAGCAGCGGGATCAGCGGGGCGGCACCGGCGGGGTTCTCGATCTGTCCCAGTCCGTGGGCCGCGGCCCGCCGTACCCGCACGTCCGAGGAGCGGGTCAGCTCGGCCAGACGGTCGACTGCCTCGGGGCGCTCGAACTCACCAATCGCCCAGGTCGCCATGGCAACAACCGCGGGATCAGCGTCGCGGGTCCCCTTCATCGCCTCGTCGTACAGCTCGGGGATCTCCGCGCGGCCTACCGCCAGCTGGGCGGCTTCCCGCACCCGCGCGCTGGGATCACGCAGCGCCGTTTCCAGCGCGGCGACAGCCAGCTTCCCGCTGTTGCCCAGCATCTTGGCCGCGGCGCGGCGGACACAGGGATCGTCGTCACCCAGGGCGCGGACGACCCGGCGCCGGGCCGCGGGATCATTCACCGGGCTGAACAGCGAATCTCGAACCGCCTCCCAGCGCCGGGTGCCGGCATCGGCCAGCGCGCCGACCCGGTCGTCTCCCATCGAATTCCAGAAGTTGCCCAGTTGATCGGAGACCATGTCGCACAACATCGGGTCGGCAGCGTGGAGCGCAGCGAAGAAGGCCTCCACTCGCGCGCTGTCGGGGCCGGCGTGCCGGTCCTCGCCGGAAAGGACCTGGGCCACGGGACTCCGGAGAGTGACCGCCGAGGCCACTCCGGTGATGGCGAGGCCGGCGGTCAGCAGAATCGTCGAGGTACGCATCGCCCCGCCTCCTAGTTCCGCTTGCCGAGCGCATCGGCCGCGGCCTGGCGGACCTTGGCATCGCGCGCCTTGAGCGCGCCGATGAGCGCCTGAATGGCCGCTTCGTTCCGGATGGAGGCCAGCGCCTCTACCGCGGCCTCCCGCACCTCGGCGTTGGGATCCTCCAGCAGGGTGCGCAGCGTGGGCACCGCGGCGGCGTCCTCGAAGTGCCCCGCGACGTGGGCCGCCTGATGGCGCACGTCGGGATCGGGATCCTTGAGAGCGTCGCGATATCCCGCCGGGACACTGGTCAGCTCGAGATTGGTGAGGGCGGAGAGCGCCTTGGCCCGCACTTCCCGGTTGGAATCCTTGAGCATCGCCACGATCGCGTCGGCCGAGCCGGCGTCCTCCATTTCGGAGAGCGCCTCCAGGGCCGAGCCGCGCACTTCGGGGTCGGAATCGCGGAGCGCTTCGCGGAGCGCGGGAATCGCCGCCGGGCTCTTGTGCTGGCCCAGCGATCGGACCGCGGCGCGGCGGACTTCGACGTTGGGATCCTTGACCACGCCGAGCAAGGCGTTGACGATCGCGCGGCCAGTGTCGGCCGGGGCCTGCTCCTGGGGCGAGGTCACCGGCTGCTCTTCCCGGGACTGGGGCAGCAACACGGCGGCGTGGCGGGCGAGCGATACCCCTGGCACTGCGAGAATCGCCACCGCGATGATGGCAACGGAAACTCCGATCAGGGTCTTCCGGGCCGGAGCCTTGGGGAAGGGACCGCCCTCGAGCAGACGACTCACCCGCGCCACCAGATGGGAGCGGTCCTCCGCCATCCCCGCGACCGGCACCGAGCGGGGCGCGGTCTCCAGCCATTCCGCCACCTTGGCTAGGCACTTGGCCAGCAGCACACCCGAACCGGTATTGCGTACCGCCCATTCGTCACAGAGATATTCGGCGCTCTCCTGGATTCGCCGCCGCGCCAGCCGGTTGAGCGGCTGGAAGAAACCGATGCACTCGGCCACGCAGGCGGCGGTGAGCCAGCCGGGATCGCCCCGCTGGAGGTGGGCCAGCTCATGGGCCAGCATGGAGCGCTGCTGGCCCGGTTCGAGCTCGGTAAGCGCGGCCTCGGGCAGGGCGATCTCGTTACCGCCCAGGGCGACCGGGCTGGGCAGTGCCGAGGATGCAGTGAGCCGGACGGGACTGACCAGACCGGCGGCCCGGCGCAGCTCCTCCAGCATCGCGAACATGGGCCCGTCGAGCACCTCGCGCCGGTCCGCGATGCGGCGAATGAACCGGGCCCGGCGCACCAGATAGCGTCCCAGCAGCAGCGCGGCACCCACGGCCCAGGCGGCCAGCAACAGGGTTCCGGGCCGGGGCAGGGAACCTGAGGAGTCAGCCGGAGCGGCGGGTTCGATGGCCGCGCTCTGCTCCGATTCCTGGAGCTGCGCGATGGCGCCGGAAGCCAGACTTGGCTCATCGCGGTCGGGGATGGCTTCGGAGATGGAGACCGTCACCCGTCCCCCCAGGGGGCTGACCTGAAGGAGGGACTGGCCCGTGGCGGTGAGAAAACCGCCAAAGAGTGCCGTCTTCCAGAGCGCTTCCCGCACCCGGTGGCTCCGGATCCGGCCGGCAACCAGCCAGGCCAGGGCGAGGAGCACGGTGCTGTGCACCGCATAGGTCAGGAGCCAGCCGGTGAGTTCAGGGTTGGACATGAGAGGAGCCTCGGGTGACTTCGTGGGAGCTGATCAGGGCCTTCACGCGGGCCAGGTCGCCGGGGCTCATCTCGCGGGCCGAGAGAAGCTGACTCACCAGCGCGGCCACGTCGCCCTCGAAAACGCGGTCGGTGAGCTCGGCCAGCAGGGTGCGCCGGACCTCGGGCTCGCTCAGCACGGCGGAATAGATGTATTGCCGCTGCCGGGTTTCATGGCTGACGATGCCTCGTTTCTCCAGTCGGGTGAGGATCGTGGCGATGGTCTGCTGCGCCAGGCCACGGGATTCCTTGAGCGCCTCGGTGATCTCGGCTGCGGTGGCGGTCCCCCGGTCCCAGAG
>Ga0209485_1000196_pt1 | contig 20067 bp, 19 predicted proteins | sample NCAS100_FD_187516 | JGI IMG/M metagenome (GOLD analysis project Ga0209485, IMG submission 187516) | Agricultural soil microbial communities from Utah to study Nitrogen management - NC AS100 (SPAdes) (version 2) | ecosystem: Environmental > Terrestrial > Soil > Agricultural land | place: USA... | reverse complement strand
AGACCGGGTTTGTCGATGAGCCGCGGGAGGCGGTCCAGCGGGCTGATGCCCTGGTCGATGAAACCATCAAGCGACTCGCCGCGGTGTTTGGCGACGAGCGCGCAAGGCTGGAGCAGGAATGGGCGCGAGGCAGCGAGGTTTCGACCGAGGATCTCCGTCAGGCGTTACGGCGGTATCGCTCCTTCTTCGATCGGTTGCTCTCGGTGTGAGCGGGCCCGGGCTCGACGCCGCAGCGCCAGCAGGGCGACGAGACAGGAGGGGCTCGAACCAGGACTCTCCTGATCCAGCGCTGGCATCGTAACCCTTTGAATTCCTGCAACTTGCAGCTCCACCCGCGAGATTCTGCCGTCCGATGCCGGGTTTCAGAGGGTCAAATGCAGTTCTGGGTCGCGAAGCGGCCCTCCCACTGTTGGTCGGCCTGCTGCATACTTGCGGCAGGCGACACCAAGCTATGTCCGCCGACAGCAGCCGCGTGCTCTTCCGAGCGAGGTCGTCCCCACTGGGAGGAATGTGATGAAGCCCAAGCTTCTGAGGGCCTGCGCTTGTGCACTGCTGCTGGCAACGCCGACGGCCCCCAAGGCGGCGCGTTACCTCTTTGTCTGGGCTGGCGATGCCGAGGGGAAGCAAAGCGATTTCCTGTCGGTGCTCGATGTCACTCCACAGAACCCCACCTACGGCCGCATCGTGGGGTCGATCGGCGCGGGCGCCGCGGGCACGATCCCGCACCACACCGAATACAGCATGCCGGAGTCCGGTTTCCTGTTCGCGAACGGATTCCGATCGGGCAAGTCGTTCATTTTTGACGTGCGAGATCCGTTGCGGATGAAGCTGGTGCGGGCCTTCGATGCCATCGACGGATTTATGCATCCCCACTCCTTCGTACGCCTTCCCAACGGGCATGTGCTGGCCACGTTCAGCATGAAGCACGGGGAGCGCGGCGGCGGCCTGGTCGAGCTCGATGACGATGGCCGAGTCGTACGCACCGTCAGTGCGGTTGACTCGTCCGATGCCGACGTCCTCATTCGGCCCTACAGCATCGCCGTGCTCCCGAATCTCGACCGCATCTTGTCGACCAGCTCGCCCATGCCCTTCCTCGATGGTCCCGGGATCGCGGTTCAGGTCTGGAGAATGTCCGACCTCAAGCTGCTCCGAACGATTCGCCTCGCGCCTGGATCGCGCGGCTACGGACACGAGGATCCGCAGGAACCGAGGGTGCTGGCGGATGGGAAGACCGTGCTGGTGCAGACCCGCTCCTGTGGACTCCACCGGATCAGCGGCCTCGACAGCGACGAGCCACGAGCAGAATCGGTGTACACCTTCCAGGGGGGTCTCTGCGGGGTGCCGCTGGTCGTGGACCACTATTGGATCGAGGCAGTTCCGGCGATGGGAGGTGTCGTGGTGCTGGATGTCTCCAACTCCGCCAAACCGGTCAAAGTCTCCGAGCTCTCCCTCGGAAAGGACCAGTTTACCCACTGGCTGGCGTGGGATGAGACGGGGAGCCGGATCATCCTCAATTCCGGGGGCTCTGATAGCAGATTGTTCATGCTTCGATTCGACCGCAGCTCCGGCCGGCTCACCGTGGACGACGCGTTCCGTAACGCGGATTCCTCACGCCCGGGGTTCAGCATGACCAACCTTGCCTTACCCCATGGGTTCCGCGGGACTGCGCTTCCGCACGGCGCGGTGTTTTCTCGCTGAATTCGGACCGGGCTCGACGCCGCAGCGCAAGCAAGGCGACGAGACAGGAGGGGCAATGAAAAAACGGCGGGCATCTGCCCGCCGTTTTCATTGCCCCTCCTGGGCTCGAACCAGGACTCTCCTGATCCAGAGTCAGGCGTGTTGCCAGTTACACCAAGGGGCAGCAATCTGGATCACTTCAATTGTCATGGAGCGGAGGGGGATCGAACCCCTGACCTCTGCATTGCGAACGCAGCGCTCTCCCAGCTGAGCTACCGCCCCCAAAGGGTCCGATCCGCCACCCCTGCGGGCGGGGTAAACTAATCTGAGGCGCGGGGATGGGCCAGACCGGAAGGAGACCTCCAGAAACGCATCGAGCGGTGAGCAGCTGACCGGGCGGGGGGTCGTAGACCTATACCTCGCCCAACTCAACTGTCACCGCTCTGCACTGCGTACAATCTAATACTGCATATTTCGTTCCGGCAAGCCCCCAGATTGCTTCGGGGCCCTTCCGGGCCCCTCGCAATGACGTGAAACCTGCCTGTTGGCTGTTGCCTGTTGCCTGTTGCCTGTTGCCTGTTGCCTGTTGCCTGTTGCCTGTTGCCTGCTGCCTGCTGCCTGTTGCCTCCAGCTAAATCGTGCCCGTCTTGGTGGACGACACCAGTCTCCCACCCTCCTGGCAGGCCGAGGTCAGGTTGGTGCCCGATCCCGACAGGGTCCACTGGACCTGGTCGCCGGTTGCGGGGGCCCAGGCGTTACTCCACCCGGCCAGCGCCGAGAAGTCCGGCAGGGTGAGCGAGACATTGAGCCCGCCCAGCCAGGCCGCCGACGCCACGATCGAGCCGGCCTTCCCGGCCACGGTCTGGTCCGAGAAGACCATCACCGCCGAGGAGTTGAGCTCGGCGGGGAAGGTGGTCACCACCATCGGCCGCTTGTAGGGCCCACCGGCGTTGCTCGCGGTCACCGCTCCGAGTGCGCTGGGAAGGGTGAGGGTCCGGTTCCCGATGTTCTTGAAGTCCTCGGTCACGAACCTGAAATCGGTGGTGCCCTGGATCGCCGTAACCGTGAGGCGATGGAGATCGGTGGCCGCCTGGTTTGCGGTGCCGATGCCATAGGCCGTAAAGGGCGATGCCGAGAACGGCCCGATGGGATAGAGGACCGAGAGCACACACGACGCGCCGGTGAGATAGAACATCGACTGCGAGTAGGTCTCCCCACTGAGAGTGCCGGCCAGGGTAATCGTTCCCGGGGTCACCGCGAAGGATCCGGTGCCGGTGAAGTCCACCGTGCCCAGCGAGCCCCCGCTGGCGGGATTGAGCCCACGGGCCAGGAACACCCGATCGGTGGCGCCGGGGCCTAGCAGCTGCCCGGCATAGGCCACCAGGTCCTGAGATCCGTCCAGCACATTGGTGAGCTGCACCGGCCCATTGACCACGACCGCGCCAAACCCGCCGCCGAACGACACCCGGCCCTGCGCCCCGGCGGGCAGGTTGGCCACCGTGGCGTTCACGGTCTTCCCGGTTGCTGCCGCGCCGCAGAAGTTGAGGACCCCGGCGGTCATTTCCGCCTGCGAGTAGTACTGCACGTTTATGGTGGAGGTGCCGGTCCCCAGCACCACCCAGGCCACCCCGCCCTTCCCCTGCGTGATGTTGAACTGGTAGACGTCGTTGGTCCCGGTCACCCGGGTCCAGGCGCCGGCCGTGCCGTCCTGGAAAGCGACCCACACCGCCCGGTCGGCCACCGCGCAGGCGGCGAAGCTCACCGTCACGTTGCCGGACCCGCCCCCCGAAGCGGTCACGTTCACCGTCAGGTTGACGGTCTGCTCGGCCAGCCCGGCGAAGTTGCCCCGGATCACGATCGGGTAAGCGCCCACCGCCAGTCCCGCGGTCGCCGCGAGCGTCAGGGTCGAGGTCGCCCCGGTGGCGCTGGTGGGGTTGAAGGTGGCGGTCAGCCCGGCGGGCAGGCCGGTCGCGGTGAGGTTCACCCCGCCGGTGAATCCGCCGGTGCGCGCCAGGTTGACCGTGACGTTGGTGCTGCCGCCCTGCACCACGCTGGCCGAGGTCGCCGGAGTGGTGGTGAGAGTGAAGCTCCCGACTACCGGCGCGGTCACCGTGAGGGTGAGCGGGGTGCTCTGGTTCCCCACCGACGCCGTTCCCGTCACCGTCAGGTTGTAGACCTGGGCCGGCACCGCCGCGCCCACCGTGAGGGTCAGCACCGAGGAATTTCCGGTCGCCGGGTTAGGGGCGAACGCTGCCGTTACCCCGGCCGGAAGACCGGTCACCGCGAGCTGCACGTCGCCAGTGAAGTTGGTCCGGTTCAGGTTAACCGTGGTGGTCGGCGTACTGGCCCCCTGGGCGATGCTGAGGGCCGCCGAGCTTAGCGAGAGGGTGTAGCTCCCCGCCGGAGCCGCGGTGACCGTCAGCGAAAAATTCGCGGTGGCCTCGCTCACCCCGGTTCCGCTGCCGCGCACCACCAGCGGATAGGTGCCTGTGGCCACCGCCGCGCCTACCGTGACCGTCACCGTGGCAGTGGTGACCAGGCCGGTGGTCTGGATGTTGGAAACCGCGGTGGTCACGCCCGCGGGAGCTCCGGTCACGCCCAGGGTGACGCTCCCGCTGAAGTCGCCACTTCGGGTCAGCGTGGCGGTGGTCGTGGTATTGCCGCCCTGCGCCACCGAGGCGCTGGTCGGATTCAGCGCAAGCGTAATTGCGCCAGGATCGGTGATGTCGCCGTCGTCCTTGCACCCTACCGCCACCAGCGCGGTGAGCAGGGCAAGTCCGTAGCGGATCAGTTGGCTTGGTTGAGTGCGCATTGAGCCTCGAAAGGCGAAAGTGAAAGAGTTAAGAAATGGCAATGTATGGTGGGGCGGTGGGGATGCAAGGGAGGATCAGCTTCGGAAGGGTACCTCCACGGTCAGGCCGTCCCTGGCCACCGTCGTTTCCGGAAAGATCTCTTGCGCCTCGGCCAGCAGCTCGGGCGCTTCCCGGCTGTATCGCGCGCTCACGTGAGTCAGCACCAGCCTGAGGGCTCCCGCTTCCCGGGCGATGATCGCGGCTTCCCGGGCGGTGGAGTGACCGGTCTCGAGGGCCCGGCCCCGCTCCTCCTGTCCGAAGGTGGCTTCATGCACCAGGAGGTCGGCGCCCCGGGCCGCGGCCAGCACGGCCGGATGAGGCCGGGTGTCACCGGAGAAGACCACCCGGCGCGCCGGCCGGGGCGGCCCAACCAGCTCGGCCGGGGTCACGGTCCGGCCGTCCGGCAGCGACACGGTTTTCCCCTTGTGGATCTCTCCCCAGAGCGGGCCCTCGGGGATTCCCAGCTCGCGGGCGCGCTCCGGATCGAACCGGCCCAGCCGGTCGTGTTCCACCAGGGCATACCCCACCGTATCGGCGCGGTGCTCGGTCTCGAACACGGCGATCTCGTAGTCTCCCCGCCCCAGCCGGTCGCCCGGCTTGACCTCGATGATCTCAACCGGAAATTTGGTGCGCTCGATGCCGATCCCGAGCGCCGCGGAAAGAATCCGCTGGGCACCCTTGGGACCATAGAGCGTCACGCCCTCCTTCCGGTCCATGAGTCCCATGGTGCGACAGAGACCGATCACGCCCAGGAAATGGTCGGCGTGATAGTGGGTGAAGAAGATGTCTTTGAAAGAGAACCCCACCCCGTAGCGCATCATCTGGCGCTGGGTCCCCTCGCCGCAGTCGAACAGCAGCATCTCCCCCTCGCGATGCACTGCGAGCGAGGAGACGTTGCGGTCCACTGTGGGGCAGGCGGCACCGGTGCCCAGAAAGGTGAGGCTCAGCATGGGCCGGAAAGGTAAGCGGTGACCGCTCCCCGCTCACCTCCATCAATTGTCCGGTGTATGATTCCCCTGTGCACCACATACTCGAGGACGCGGATGCAGTGGCCGGCCGGGCTGCCGGCTGGATCGCCGATGCGATCCGGAAGACCGTGCGGGACAAGGGTACCTGTACCCTGGCATTGTCGGGTGGCAGCACACCCCGCCAGGCGTACCAGCGCCTTCCCGCCCTGCCGGTGGTGCCCTGGTCCCAGGTCGAGATTTTCTTCTGTGACGAGCGCGCCGTTCCCCCCGAATCTCCCGACAGCAATTTCCGGATGGCCCAGGAAGCGTTCCTGAGCCAGGTCCCGATCCCGATGGCGAAGGTTCACCGGATGACGGCGGAGTTGGACGATCTGACCACAGCCGCCCGGGACTATGAGGCCCTCCTCCCCGCCACGCTCGACGTCCTGCTGCTCGGCATCGGGCCGGACGGTCACACGGCATCCCTCTTTCCCCACGCGCCCGCGCTGCTGGAGCGGGAGCACCGGGTGGTCCGCGTCGTGGGAGGCGAGCCGCTGGTGCAGCGGCTGACGATCACCCCGCCGGTCATCCAGCACGCCGTCCGAGTCCTGGTGCTGGCAACCGGCACCGACAAGGCGGATGCGGTCGCCCGCGCGCTGGAGGGGCCCGAGGATGTCGAGTCGGTGCCCGCCCAACTCGCCCGCGGCGGCACCTGGATCCTCGACCGGGCCGCCGCCCGGTCCCTGCGAGGGGCCGGAGGCCCCGAAGCAACCCCGTCGTAGTTCGCCGTCATCCCGTGTTAATCCTCGCCGCCGACATCGGCGGGACCAACACCCGGCTCGCCCTGATCGAGACGACCGGGAGTGGCGCCCGGATCGTCGCGCGGGACAGCGCCGAAAGCCGCACGCTCTCCGCGCTGCCGCCGCGGGTTCAGCGCTTCCTCGCCGGCCAGCCGGTCCCCGCCCGTGCCTGCTTTGCCGTTGCCGGCCCGGTGGTGGATGGCACGGTGCAGACCACCAACCTTCCCTGGACCATCCGGACCGCCGAGCTTGCCCGCGAAATCGGGATACCCGACACGAGGCTGATCAACGATTTTGCCGCGGTGGGCGAATCACTGGGCCTGCTGGGTCCCGCGGAGCTGGTGACCCTCCAGGTCGGCCGGCAGGATCCCACCGGGCCGATTGCCCTGATCGGCGCCGGCACCGGGCTCGGCCAGGGCTTTCTTTTTCACGATGGAACCCGGTACCGGGTTCGCGCCAGTGAGGGTGGTCATTCCTCCTTCGCCGCCCAAAGTGCGCGAGAATGGCGGCTCCGCACCTGGCTCATGCAGCGGCTCGGGCCGGTCTCCTGGGAGCACCTGCTTTCCGGCCGCGGCCTCTCTGCCGCCTATCAATGCCTGAGCGAGTCGTCGGTGCCCGAGGAGCCCGCGGCGATTTCGGCCCGGGGACTCGATGGCAGCGATCCGGCCGCCGTGGAGGCGCTCGATCTGTTCGCCGCCGTGTACGGGACCCAGGCCGGCAACCTCGCGCTGACCGTGCTCGCCACCGGCGGAGTGTACCTGGCCGGGGGCATCGCGCCCCGGCTGATCGCCAAGCTCGGGGACGGTACTTTCATGAAAGCATTCCGGGAGAAGGGCGAGCTGGCAGGGTTCCTCGCCCGGGTGCCGGTGCAGGTGATCATGAGTCCCGACGCGGGCCTCCTGGGCGCGGCGGTGGTAGCCGCGCGGGGAAGCTCCTAGTCATTGCGAGGCGGCGAAGCCGCCGAAGCAATCTCGTAACTGTGGAGGAGATGTCATGCAGCTCGGGATGATCGGACTCGGCCGCATGGGCGGCAACATGACCGAACGGCTGCTCCGGGGCGGCCACCAGGTGGTGGTGTATGACCGGAGCGCAGAGGCCATCGCGGCCAGCGCCACGCTGGGCGCCACCCCATCGAGCGGCCTCGAAGAGATGGTCGCGAAGCTCGCGGCGCCCCGGGTGATCTGGATCATGGTCCCGGCCGGTGGGCCGGTGGACAGCACCATCGCCCTGCTTCAGCCGCTGCTCGCTCGCGGAGACATCCTGATCGACGGCGGCAACTCCAACTACCATGACACCGTCCGCCGGGGAGAGGCGCTCGGGTCGGCCGGCCTCGAGCTGGTGGATTCCGGCACCAGCGGCGGAATCTGGGGCCTGGAGAACGGATACTGTCTCATGATCGGCGGCTCGGAGCAGGCGTTCGCGCGCTGCGAGCCGGTGTTTCGCACCCTGGCGCCGAAGGACGGCTACGCCCGGGTAGGACCGACCGGTGCGGGGCACTACGTCAAGATGATTCACAACGGGATCGAGTATGGAATGCTCCAGGCCTACGCCGAGGGCTACGAGCTGCTGCACGGCTCCACGCGGTTCTCCCTCGATCTCCATCAGGTCGCCGCGCTGTGGAACCGGGGGAGTGTGGTGCGATCCTGGATGAACGAGCTCGCCGAGCGCGCTTTCGCCGGCGACCCGGCCCTGGAGGGCCTCAAGGGCTACGTCGAGGACTCCGGCGAAGGCCGCTGGACCGTGCAGGAGGGGATCGACCTCTCCATTCCCACGCCGGTCATCGCCCTCTCGCTGATGGCGCGGTTCCGATCCCGGCAGGAGGAATCGTTCGGCGCCAAGGTGATCGCCGCGCTGCGGCGGGAATTCGGCGGCCACAAGGTGAAATCGGCATGAGCGCGCCGGCGGTGCACGTCCACACGGGAGAGCTGCCGGCGGTGCCGGCGCCCCGGCCCCCGGGCCCCTGCACAATGGTGATTCTGGGCGCCGGGGGAGACCTGACCCGCCGCAAGCTGATTCCCTCGCTGCTCCATCTCCAGGGCGATGGGCTGCTGCACGAGCGGACCCGGATCATCGGAGTGGGCCGGTCTCCCATGACCGACGAGGCCTTCCAGGAGGACCTGCGCAAGCTGCTTGAGCCCGATGCCGGGCTCTGGAAGAAATTCGCCCCCCGGCTGTCGTGGATTGCCGGAGATCTCGCCATGCCCAGCACCTACCAGGAGATCAAGGAAACTCTGGAGCTGATCGAGACCGGAGAGCCGCTGGACCTGGGACGGCTGTTCTACCTCGCCGTACCGCCCAGTCTCTACATCACCGCCGTCTGCGGCCTGGCCCAGAGCGGCGCGGCGCCCTGGCAGGACGACCCGAAGGATCCCCGCTGGGCCCGGGTGATCATCGAAAAGCCTTTCGGGCGGAGCCTGGAGACGGCGCGGGCGCTCAACCGGGCCATCGGAGACGTGCTGGCCGAGCACCAGGTGTACCGGATCGATCACTACCTGGGCAAGGAGACGGTGCAGAATCTGATGGTGTTCCGCTTTGCCAATTCGATCTTCGAGCCGGTGTGGAACCGCTCTCACATCCATCACGTCCAGATCACCGTGGCGGAAACCCTGGGGGTGGAGCACCGCGCCGGATACTACGAAGAGGCGGGGGTGGTGCGGGACATGTTCCAGAACCATCTCCTCCAGCTGCTGGCCCTCACCGCAATGGAGCCGCCGGTGAGCTCGAAGGCCGATGCCGTGCGCGACGAGAAGGTGAAGGTGCTCCGCGCCATCCGGCTGATTCCACCGGAGGAGCTCGCGGGTTACGCGGTGCGGGGGCAGTACGGCCCGGGAACGATCGACGGCAAGCCGGTCCCGGGATACCGGGCGGAGCCAGGAGTTGCCCCCGGCTCCAGGACGCCGACCTACGCTGCGATCCGGATGATGATCGACAACTGGCGCTGGCAGGGAGTGCCGTTCTTCCTGCGCTCCGGCAAGCGGCTGGCCCGCCGGGATAGCGAGATCGCGATTCATTTCCGCGCTCCGCCCCACCGGATGTTTCCGGTGCAGCAGGGCGGCCTGTCCGAGCCCAACGTGCTGGTGATCCAGGTCCAGCCGGAGGAAGCACTGTCGCTCTCGTTCGAGATCAAGGTCCCCGGCGCGGGGATGCGGCGGACCGGCGTGCGGATGGACTTCAATTACCAGGAGGCGTTCGGCCGCCAGGACCATGACGCCTACGAAACCCTGCTGCTCGACTGCATGTCGGGAGACCCGGGGCTCTTCATCCGCGCCGACGCCACCGAGGCGGCGTGGAAAGTGGTGGATCCCCTGATCTCGGCCTGGGACAACGATCCGGGAGATGTCCCGCTCTATCGCGCCGGAAGCTGGGGTCCTCGGGAAGCCGAGGCGCTGCTGGCGCCGGCGGGGGCGGTCTGGCGAGAGTAGGGAGGAGCGAAGAGCGAAGAGGGAGGAGGCAGCAGGCAACGGCCAATGGCAGTCATTGCGAGGGGGCGAAGCCCCCGAAGCAATCTCGCCGCGTGGGGCGCGTTAATCTGTGCCGCTCTCCCGTATTTGAGATGCTCTTCACTTAGAGGCCGCACCTATTCTGGATAATGCGGGAGTACTACGTCTACCTCCTCACCAACAAGCGCCACACCGTCATTTACACCGGTGTAACCAATGACCTGGCTCGCAGGCTTTTCCAACACCGCCAGAAAAAGGGTGGGAGGTTCACCCGCAAATACCAGCTCCACAAGCTGGTGTACTTCGAGGTGTTCGCAGATTCCTACAACGCGATCAGCCGCGAGAAACAGATCAAGGCGGGTTCCCGGGCTCGAAAAGAGCGCCTGATCAGCGCGGCGAACCCAGAATGGCGGGAACTGCTACCGTGCGGGTGACGAAGTGGTCACGGCCCGGAGGATGAACGCCGCTCCTTCGGGCCCGAGCAGCCGTACCGACCCCGCCGAGGTCGTCACCTGAAAGCTCCTCCGCTCAACGACCAGCATGTCGCAGGGCTCGTTGGGGGTGGTCTTCCGAAGCCAGACGTCCGTCGAAGTCGGCGAGGTCGCGCGGGCGCGGATCTCGAACTCGTGGCTGCCCTGGCAGCCGCCGTATTCGAGGGTCACTTCCAGGGTCTGCCCGGTGAGAATCGGCGGATCGGGAGTCTCCTGAATCCGGTACAGCGCGCCGAACGCAGCCGGGTCGGGAGCCACCGGATCGGAGCAGCTCAGCAACAGCAGCGCGGTCACAGCGAAGAGCGATTTCATGGTTCCTAGGAGATGCAAATCCGGTGCAAGATTGGTGAGCTTCCTGAAGCATTGTCGGACTTCGGGTTAGTCTCGAGTCAGCGTTGGTCCGTGTCCAAATGACGCGTGTCGGGGTGAACTGGGCGTGTCATTGCGAGGGCCGTAGGCCCGAAGCAATCCCGGTGAGATCGCTTCGGGCGCTTTGCGCCCTCGCGATGACTCCTCGCTCAGCCCTCGCGATGGCTCTCAGAAGATCCTGACCGTCAGCCCGAGTTTCCCCGGGTTCTTCTTGAGGTCATCCACGAACTCCTGTAGCGCCTTCACCAGCCGCTGGGTGTTCTGATACAGCGCGGTATCGGCCACGAACCTGCCCAAGCTTCCCTCGCCGCGATTCACCCGGGCGAGCACCGAATCGAGCTGGCTTGCGGTGGACTGCGCCGAGACGGAAAGCCGGCCGAGATTCACCATCAGCGAATCGGCGGTGCGCGCGGCCCGGTCGAACTGTGCCGCCACCAGCACCGAATCGATCCGGGCGCTCACGGTCCGCAGCCCCTGCATGGTCGTGGTGAGCTGGGCGATCGGCCCGGTCACCGTGTTGCTGTAGACGCTGGCCAGGCGTTCGAAGGCCCGAAGCGAGCGCTGCAGGTCCTCCGAGACTTCCTTGAACCTGATCTCGTTGAACCCGCCCAGCACCGTACTGGCCTGGTCGCCCAGCCTGGTGCCGATGTCCATGAAGCCGGACTTCACGGTACCGACGATGACCGCGTCCTCGGGCAGCGGCTCCGGCGCAGTCCCCGGGACGAAGTTGATCACCGCGTCGCCCACCAGCCCGATCGACGCGAGCTCGGCGGCGGCATCGCGCCGGGGGGCGGCGGCTTCATCCAGGTGAAGGTGGACCAGCACCTTGCCGTACCCCTGGAATTCGATCTCGTCCACGCTGCCGAGCTGGACCCCGGAGACCCGCACCGGCGATCCCCGTTTCAGTGTCCCGGCGTCGGCGAACTGGACCGCGACGGTGGGCCGGGTGGAAAACTGCTTCCCGCCCAGCCACATGGTGCCGCCGATGAACAGCAGGACGCTGACCAGCACCAGGGCACCTACCGTGGCTTCCTGCTTGTAGTGAAGATCCATGAGGTCCGTTCAGGCGGCGAAGGAGTTCTCGAAGTCCCGCTCGAGAAACGCTTTGACTTTGGGATTCTCGGACTCCCGGAATTCGTCGGGAGTTCCCTGGAGCACGATTCGACCATCGGACAGCAGCGCGATCCGGTCGGCGACGTTGAACGCGCCGCGGACATCGTGGGTCACCATGATACTGGTGACGCCGAGCTCTTTGTCCAGCCGCTTGACCAGCTCGTCCACGATGTCGGCGTTGACCGGATCGAGCCCGGAGGTCGGCTCGTCGTAGAGCAGGTATTTGGGGGCCCCGGCGATCGCCCGCGCGATGCCCACCCGCTTGCGCATGCCACCGGAAAGCTGGGCCGGAAACTTGTCTTTGGTGTCGGGAGACAGGTTCACCAGCTTGAGGCACTCCGCGACCCGTGCTTCGGCATAGTCCCGGTCGTTGAACTTGCTCTCATCCGACAGCCCGAGGCGGACGTTCTCGAAGACATCCATGGAGTCGAACAGGGCGCCGTTCTGGAACACATAGCCGATCCGGGTGCGCAGCTCGGACAGCTCCTTCCGGTGCAGCGTAGTGACCTCGAGCCCGTCCACGATCACCTTGCCGGCGTCGGGACGGATCAGTCCGTTGATGTGCTTGAGCAGCACGCTCTTGCCGGTGCCCGAGGGCCCGAGAAGGGCGAGGGTCTCTCCCTCGCGCACCTCGAAGTCCACCCCGTCGAGGACCACCTGCTCGCCGAAGCGCTTCTTGACCCCGCGCAGCTCGATCATGCGCTGACCAGCAGCCTCGCGAGCAGGGCGTTGAGCAGCAGGATCACCACCGAGCTGCTCACGATGGCGGCCGTGGTGGCCTTGCCCACGCCTTCGGCGCCCTGCTTGGTATTGAAGCCCATGTAACAGGAGATCAGCCCGATGGCGAAGCCGAACGAGGTGGCCTTGATCAGGGAGTAATAGGCATCGAATGGCTTCCAGAACGCCTTGGCCCCGTAGGCAAAGTCCGCGTCGGTGACCGGGAGCACCTGTTTCACGCTGAAGAGCCCGGAGCCGATGGCGACCACGTCGGCAATGACCACCAGCACCGGCAGCATCAGGGTGGAAGCCAGCACGCGGGGGATGATGAGATGCGATGCCGGCGAACGGCCCAGCGACTCCAGCGCGTCGATCTGTTCGGTGACTCGCATGGTGCCCAGCTCGGCGGCATAGCGTGCGCCGATCCGTCCGGCCAGCACCAGGCCGATCAGCACCGGCCCCAGCTCGAGCACGATGGTCTCGACGATCAGGGTGCCGAGAACATAGACCGGGAGATTGCTCTGCCACTGGTATCCGGCCTGGAAGGCCGTGGTCACGCCGGCAAAGATGGCGATCACCAGCACGATGGGGAGCGATCCGGCCCCCACGCTCGCGGCTTCCGTGAAGGTACGCGGGACCCAGATCCGGACTTCCGACAGCCCCCGGACCAGCTCCACCACCAGGAGGCTGATCCGGCCGAACTGGGACAGGAAGCCGAGAATCAACCGGCCGGTGAACCGGGGAAGCCGCAGGATGGTAGACGTCATAGGGGCTCCTTATCTTGGGCTCCCATGCCTCCGAAGTCCACCCCGCCGCATGCCGCACGTACCCGGCTGTTTTCCCGCCGTCTGCTCGAGTGGTTTCGTCGGCACGGACGCGACCTGCCCTGGCGGCGCACCCGTGACCCCTACCGGATCGTGGTTTCCGAATTCATGCTCCAGCAGACCCAGGTCGCCCGGGTCAAGCAGTACTATCCCCGCTTCCTGAAACAGTTCCCGACGGTCGAGGCGCTGGCCGGCGCGAAGCCGGGAATGGTGCGGGAGGCGTGGGAAGGACTGGGGTACTATCGCCGGGCGGCGAACCTGCACCGGCTGGCCCGCGACGTGATGCGCGACCACCAGGGCAGCATTCCCGGGGAGACGGATCTGCTTCGACGCCTTCCGGGCGTGGGGCGTTACACCGCCGGGGCGGTGGCGAGCTTCGCGTTCGAGCGCGCGGTTCCCGCGGTAGATACCAACGTCGCGCGGGTGCTCCGGCGGGCGTTCCATCCCCGGGCCGGATCCGGCGCCGCGGGCCAGGCCACCCTCTGGAACGCCGCCGCGCGGCTCCATTCCAGGCATGGTCCTCGGGCCTGGGCGCTCAATCAGGCGATCATGGAGCTGGGGGCTGTGATCTGCACCGCGCGGGTGGCGAAGTGTGGGGAGTGTCCGGTTGCGAGCGAGTGTAAGACCGGAAACAACCGTCAACAGTCAACGGTCAACGGTCAACGGGACAAGCCCCTCGAACGGAGAGCAGCTCGCAAGAACCGTTGACTGTTGACCGTTGACGCAGTTATCGGAGCAGAATCCCGCTGACCAGGGCGACGACGCCCAGCACCCCCGAGGCGAACCCGGCGAGCTTGGCCCGCTCCCGTAGCACCTCGAAGAGCGTGGCATGCGGCCCGCTGGGATCGAGGCGGGAGAGCCGGGTGATCGCGGGGAACGAGACGGTCAGCGTGATCCCAGCGCCGATCAGCCCGGCGGCCTGCATGACCATGAGCGCCGCGGGAAAGCCGCTCACGCTGGTGGCGGATCCGTAGAGCCGCAGGGTGAGGACCAGCCCCGAGAGGACCACCATCACCGCGCCGGGCAGGATCAGTCCCCGCAGCAGCCGCGCCTGCACTTCCACCGCGACGCCGAGATCCTTCCGGGGAAGTTGCTGCATGAAGATCCCGGTGCTCATCGCCGCGAAACCGCCGCCCATCCAGAGAATGAAACCAAAGACGTGGAGATAGAGGAGGAAGTGCCTCACGAGAGCGTGGTAGTGAGAAACGTGGCGTCCACCGGCTGACGTCCGGCGTAGCCCGTGTCGATATCGTGCCAGTGGGTGATGTGGTCCTCGTCCACCCTCCAGCAGAGGAACACCAGCCGATCCTCCCGCAGCGTGTAGAAATCCACCAGCCCGGCATCGAATCCCTTGAACAGGCATCCGATCGCCTCGATCTCCCCGAGGTAGGCGCTGATCCGGTCGGCCGACTCGGTCACCGTGCGCCGCGCGCCGAGCAGCTCCTCGGTTTCGCCCCGGTCGGAGCGCGCCCCGCCGGTCAGCAGCTCGTAGTCCGCGAGAGCGTCCTGCCAGACGCGGTATTCCGCGCGGAGATCGGTCAGGATCCGCCGGAGAAGCGGGAGCGTGCGCTCCGCTTCTTCGAGGGTGAAGATGCGCGCTTCGGCCACGCTATCCTCCGCCGTCGTTGTGAAGGTGTATCTCTAACATTCGACGCCGGGGCCGGAAGGTCAAGACTTGCGCTGGGCGAGCGCGGAGATTGCGGCTCGTTCACCTTCGGCAAGGTACCAGCGGAGCTGATCGGCGGCGAAAGTATCGCCCGAGCGGACCCGGGGACGGATCCAGAGCAGCGGCGCCCGCCCCGGCGTGCATTCCCAGAGCGCCTTGGTGAGCGCGGTGTTGCTCGCCATCAGGCAGCGCTGCGCATCCCCCTGGAGCCGGAGCAGCGGAGGCGGCCGGGGGCCGGTCTCGCCCGGCTCGGTGTCGAACCCCGATCCCACGTCGATCGCGACCACCAGGTCGGCGGGAAACCGGGCCGCGACCGCAAGCGGCACCACCTGGCGGAGTCCGCCATCGGCGCAGCGCCGGCCCTCGAGCAGGAAGGGCGGGAAGAAAAGCGGCAGGGCGCAGCTCGCGCAGAGCGCATCGAGCAGCGGCACGTCCTCGCCGCCGGCGCCGAAGACCAGCTCCGCTCCGCTGTCGAGATCGGTGGCGGTGACGCTGAGCGGAACCGCGAGCTCCTCGAACCGGGTGACCGGCAGCAGCCGGCTCAAGGTCTCCCGGAACGGCTCCGGCCGGAGCAGCGCCCGGGCCCACATCCCCTTGATGAGCGAGGTGCGGTCGAGGGCAAAGATCTCCCGCTGGGACACGGCGAGCAGCCGCCGGCTCACCTCCTCGGGGGAAAGACCCGCCGCGAGCCCGCAGCCGATGACCGCGCCCATCGAGGTGCCGACATAATGGGCGGGCGTCATCCCCTGGGCGAGCAGCGCCCGGATCGCGCCGAGGTGCGCCGCCGCCTTGACGCCGCCGCCCGAGAGTACCGCGATGATGCGAGGTTGAATCACCCGCGCTTCCGCGCCTCATGCCGGATCCGCGCGGCGGCGTAGCGGGTCCGCTCCTCCTCGGTTTCCGGCAGCAGCCGCGGCACCCGCTTCGGCCTCCGCTCCAGGTCAATGGCCACGAAGACGACGTGGGCGGTGTGGGTGTGCTGGCGGGCCCCGGTGCTTACCTGCTCGGAGTACACCTGCACCGTAATGTCCATCGAGCTGTTTCCCACGAAGTCCACGGTCGAGGTGCAGGTGACCAGCGCGCCTACCGGAATCGGATGATGAAAGTCGAGCCGGTCGATCGATTTGGTGACCGCCGGCCCGCCGGCGTGCCGGATTGCCGCGACGGCCGCCGCCTGATCCACCAGCGCCATCAGGTGGCCGCCGAACAGATCCCCCAGCACGTTCTGCATGTGGGGCATGACAAAGGTGGTGATTTCCCCGCGGGAGAACGACATCGCTCTGGAGTCCGGTACCACGGCGCTCCTCCCTGGAAGGCCTTCAGCCTCAGCCGTCAGCCATCAGCAGCTGAAGGCTGAAGGCTGCAGGCTGACGGCTTAATAATCCACCGGCCTGAGATAATACTCCCCGATGGCCGTCTGGCTCACCATCGCGACGGTGGGGAGCTTGCGCTTCCAGTGGGTCGAATCGAGCCGGTGCCGCACCCGTTCGACTTCCTCCGGGCTGAAGCCCAGCGCGGCGATCCGGTCGGCCGGGTAGCCGGTCAGCAGCCAGTGCAGGATGGAGTCGGCCTTGGCATAGCTGATTCCGAAATCGGATTCGTCGGTCTGGCCTTCGATCAGATCCGCGGTCGGCGGCTTGGCCACGATCACCTCGGGAACGCCGAGATGGCGGGCCAGGGCGTTGACCTGGGTCTTGAACAGATCGCCGATGGGATTGACCGGCGGGGTGTCGTCGGCATGCCAGGTGAAGTAGCCGAACAACCGCTCGGTCTTGTTGCCGGTCCCGAGCGGGAGCGCGTGCAGCGCCGCCGAGCGGTCGAAGAGCGTCGTCATCCGGAGCCGGGCGCAGATGTTGCCCAGCCGGGCGGCGTCGGGGGGCGCGGCCAGCTGGGCGGTCAGGCCATCCACCGCGGCCGAGATGTCCACGGTCTCTTCGCGAAGGCCGAGCCCGGCGGAGACCAGGCGAGCGTGCTCCAGCGAATGGGGACTGGAGAGCCGGTAGGGCATCCGAAGCGCGGTCACCTGTTCCGGACCCAGCGCTTCGGCGGCGAGATACGCCACCACCGCGCTGTCGAGGCCGCCGGAGAGACCGACCACCACCCGGTTGAACCGGCGCCGGCGGATGACTTCGTCCCGGAGGAATTCCACCAGCCACTTGCGGGTGAGCTCGGGGTCGATGGCCAGCGGGTCGGACCTGGCGCCGAGCCGGGAGGGCTGGGGAGCAAGGGCGCGACCGTCATTGCGAGGGGCCACAGGCCCCGAAGCAATCTCGTCGAGGTCGCCACGGCGCTCCGCGCCTCGCGACGACGGGTTGAGCTCGTCGAGCAGGTGGGGCAGACGGATCTCGAGGTCGGAGAGCAGCGGCATGTCGGCACGCACCCTGGGGATCTCGTCCAGCTCCACCGTAACCCGCAGAAGATCTTCCTCGAACACCCGGGCCCGGGCCAGCACATCGCCCCGGGGACCTACCACCAGGGAGCCGCCCGGAAACGCCTTGCCGCCCTCGAATCCGACCAGCTGCGCCAGCGCGACGTAGATCCCGTGTTCACCCGCGATCGCCTGAATGGTGCGCTCCCAGCGGAGCAGGCTGGCCGGCCGCTCCTCGCCTCCCTCGTCGGGAGCGAGACCCCGGGCCGGGCTCGCGCTCACCACGATCAGCACCTGCGCCCCATCCAGCGCGGCGATGGTAGGCACCAGCGAGTGCCAGGCATCCTCGCAGACGATCACCGCCGCCCGGCCCCAGCGGGTGTCGAAGGCCCGGACCGAGCGGCCGGGCTCGACGAAGCGCTCCTCGTCGAAGACGCCATAGGTGGGCAGAAACACCTTGCGGTGGACGTGCCGGATCCCCGGGTCGGTGCCGCCCAGCGTCGCCACCAGGGCGGAGTTGTGCAGCCGGGTCCGCCACAGCTCGAAGAAGCCCACCACGATATCGAGAGGCGGTGCTCCGGATTCCGCGTGCAGCGCGGCGAGATCGGCATAGAACGCATCGGCACTCAGGGCCAGCTCCCGCACCGCCCCCTCGACGAAGTACCCGGTGAGCGCCGTTTCGGGGAGAATGAGCAGATCGGGTGGCTCGGGCTCGCCGGCCAGGGTGACGAATACCTCGCCCAGGCGGGAGAGGTTGTGACGATAAGCCCCTTTGGAGGGCTTGAGCTGAGCGATGGCCAGCCGGAGCATGAGACCAAAGGTAAGCGGGAAGCGGGAAGCGGTGAGCGGGAAGGTCTTTCCCGCTTTCCGCTCTCCGCTCCCCGCTTAGCTTTCGGGAATGTCCGATCTCCTCCAGGCCCTCGCCGGGGTGCCCAACGCCTCCCTGCCATTCCCCGGACTCGCCACCGCGGGGCAGCCCAGCGCCGCCGCGCTCACTGCCTTTCGCGACGCCGGGGGCGAGGTGGTCCTCGACATTCGCGACTCCATGGAGCCCCGTCCCTTTGACGAGCCCGCGCTGGTTCGTGAGCTGGGCATGGAGTATCTCAACCTGAGCGTCCGCCAGGGCGCCCTCGACGACCGGGTGATGGATCAGATCCTGGAAGTGGTCCGCGACCGGACCGCCCAGAACCGGCCCCTGCTGGTGCACTGCGCCAGCGCCAACCGGGTGGCCGGCGCACTGCTTCCCCATTTCATCCTCGATCGCGGCATGGACGAAGAATCCGCGGTGGAGACCGCCATGCAGCTGGGGCTTCGGGGAGCGGACTTGATGGAGTGGGGATTGGATTACGCTCGGCGGCATGCGAAGACATGAAATAGAGGGAGCTAGAAGCTTGGGAGCTAGGGAACTAGGGAAAAACTCCACCCTAACTCCCTAGCTCCCTAGCTCCCTAGCTCCCTTAACCCTCCCTACGGTCTCCGCGACCGCCCTCCGCCACCACCTCCACCCCCGCCGCCGCGCTGAGCCCCGCCCTGCCCGCCCCGATCTCCTCCACCATGCGCCTGGGCGCGGGGCGGCGAATCACGGCGCGGCTCGGCCGAACGCGAACGGGAAGGCGGCTCCCGACGGACCGGCTCGGCACGCTGAGCCGGCGGGTCACGACGCGCCGCCGGTGGGTCGCGACGAGACGGCTCGACCTGGCGGGGCGATTCCCGGCGGGCCGGCTCGTATTGGCGCGGCGGTTCCCGGCGGGCCGGTTCGACTCGCTGGGGTGGCTCGCGACGCGATGACTCACCGCGTGCACGAGGTGCTTCCCGCTCGAAGGGGGCAACCCGCTCCGGCCGGGAGAAGCCCCGGCCCGGCTCCGACCGGTCGGCCCCGCGCGCCGGCACAGCGTACCGGGTCTCCGATCCCCTGGCCCGGCGGGCGGGAGGAGCAGCCCGGGAAGGCTCCGGGGCACCCCGGGTGATCGTCGGCCCGTCACGACCCACCACTTCGCGGGAAGGACGCGCGGGACCTCGGGCCCGGCCACGGGAATCGGGCACAAACCCGTCACCTCTGGTGGGTCCCCGCGACGGACCAGTCACCGCGCTGCCAATGCTGCCTCGACTGCCCCGGAACCCGGAAGCCAGCGTGCCCCGCGGCACCACGGTGTATCCCCGCGGACGCCCCACCAGCACCGGAGCCTTGCCCACCGGGAAGTACGAAGGCCGACTCGGGAAATAGGGGTAGCCATATCCGTAGCCGTACCGATACGGCGAGTAATAGCCGTAGTACCCGTAGCGGTAAGGCCGGTGATACCCCAGGCTGAACGACCAGTAGTTGTCGTACGGCCACCGGCGGCAGCCGTCGTAGCGCCAGTTCCAGTTGTTGCAGAAAAGGTAGTCGTCGTAGACGTAGGTCGGCCCGGCGGGATAGACGTAGGTGTTGTAGCTGGTGTGGGTGACCTCTCCGTACACCCGATACCCCATCACGTCATAATCGAAGCCGCGAGGACCGGCCAGCCGCTGCACCAGCTCGGTAATTTCCGGCTCCGGGTCGTCGGCTCGCGCGTCCAGCTCCAGGCGGGTCAAGTCCCAGCGATCAGCCAGTACGATCTCGTCGAACCGCCAGGGCTCCTCCGCCACCGCGGTGTAGACGAATCCGGCCCCGTCCCCGCCGGCGCGGAAAGCGGCGTTAGCCCCCTCACTGCGGACCTCATAGCGGCGGCCCGCCTCGATCCGGGTGTCATCCCGGGGATCGAGCGGAAAGAGCACCCGCAGCCGCCCAGTCGGATCGTAGTTGAGCACCAGCAGAAATCCGTCT
>Ga0209485_1000192_pt1 | contig 20174 bp, 15 predicted proteins | sample NCAS100_FD_187516 | JGI IMG/M metagenome (GOLD analysis project Ga0209485, IMG submission 187516) | Agricultural soil microbial communities from Utah to study Nitrogen management - NC AS100 (SPAdes) (version 2) | ecosystem: Environmental > Terrestrial > Soil > Agricultural land | place: USA... | reverse complement strand
GCCGTGATGATTGCGCCGATGCCGCTGTTCCCGCCGCGCAGGTCCTGGTTCAGTCGCGCCACGAAGTAGTTCGTGCGCGGCTCTACCTCGAGATCGCTGCCGACCAGCTCGCGGTCGGTGACCGCGTTCATGATGCCTAACGAAAGCCCGTTGCCCAGCCGGCCCGTGATCTTGGCCGCGCCGAGGATCGTGCTCGACGTGGGCACGGCGTTGAAGTCGTCGCTCAGGAAGCCCAGCTGCGGCGCGCGACCGATGCGCCGGGAGTAGAAGAGTCCCGTGCACTGCCCGTCGTTGCAATCCTGGTCGAAGCGGAAGATGCCGGTCCCTTCGAGGAAAAAGGGACGGCGCTCGCCGAAGAACTGCTCGAAAGCCGACAGGTTGAGCACCGATGGATCGGCCTCGACCTGGCCGAAGTCGGGATTGATCGCGGCGTCGAGTGTGAGGTTCGAGGACAACCCGTACTTGACGTCGGCACCGATGGTGCCGCGCTGGGTGCGCTCAAATCCATTACCGCGGCTTACCGACGAATTGGACTGCACCGAATACGGCATGAACTCGAGACGGCGCGGGCTGCTGATGCCGGTGATGCCCTGCACTTCGCCTAACTGCGACGCCAGGCCGGTCTGGGACCGGCGCCACACCGGCCAACTCGACCGCTCGTTGGTACGGCCCACTTCGCGATGCACGGCGACACCGAAGGTGTGCGATTCCTTCTTCGGGTAACGGAGCTGGCTGAGCGGAATTCGAAATTCGGCAATCCACCCCAGCGAATCGATGGTGGTTTTGACGTCCCACACCGCGTCCCAGGAAATGTCTTCGTTCGTGTCGTTGTAGAGATAGAGATCGCGCTTCACGCCGGCCGGGTTGACCATGAACTGGTAGCCGGTGCGGCGATCGTGATACGAATCAATGATGACGCGGATGTAGTCCGACTGCGTACGCTCGTCCCGGCGCGACAGCAACGCCATGATGCTGTCGGGCCGCGAGTCGTATGCGCGCACCAGCACGTACAGGTTGCGCTCATCGTATGCGAAGCGGGCTTCGGTGCGCTGCGCCGGTTCGGCGTCTTCCTGCGGATCGAACTGACGGAACCCGTCGACGGCTGGCGCTTCTTTCCACGTGGCGTCGCTATCAAGCCCGTCGATCAATGGCGATGCAGACGCGCGGATCGCGGTGGCGACGGTGGTCGCGGCAGGGCGTGTCGCACCCGGCGGCGTGCCCTCACGCCTAACTAGTTGTTGGGCGCCTGCAGGGGCCGCGATCAAACAGGAGACGACGAGTATTCCAATCTTGCGTTGCATTGCAAACCCGGATGGCGGATGTGGGATGTGGGATGTGAGACATTGCGACTCACAGCCGAGTCACGAGTCACAGATTCACATGGACCCGGAACTCGGCATCGTCGCGAGGCGGAGTGTATCGCTGTCACCGGCGACCCCGCGCCCCACGCGACGTGAATAGGACAGCGGCGACCCATGAAGGGTTGAACGGCCGTGATAAAGCGTCCTTGTTGACGCCTGACGACACCCGTAACTTGCCCGCGCCAACGCGCAGGCACGCAAGCAATTGGCAGGACGTGATCTATGACGCCAGCTCAGCATAAATCCGACCGCCCGATCGCGGCGCTCCTCGTCCCTGACATCCTCGCCCTGCTCGACGAAGCACCGGGCGACCTGGCGGCCGAGACCGAGGAGATGCACGCCGCCGATCTGGCCAATGTCGTCGAGGCGCTGCCGCCGGCGCGGGTCGGCGATTTCCTGCGCGCGCTTCCGGCGAGCCGTGCCGCGCAAGTCATCGAGTATCTCGATGAAGAGCTGCGCGCGGAATTCCTCGAGCACGTCTCCACGGAGCAGGCCGCCGAGATCATCTCGGAGATGACGCCGGACGATCGAGCGGACGTGCTGGAGACGCTCGAGGAAAAGACCGCCGACGAAATCCTTTCCGACCTTCCGGACGAGGCTCGGGAGGAAACCCAGAAGCTGATGCAGTACGAGCCGGACACGGCCGGCGGCATCATGACCACGGGATTCGTGGCGGTGAAGCAGGTTGAAAGCGTCGAACAGGCCCTGATGGAGGTTCGGCTCGCGGCACGTTCCGGGCGCCGCGAGTCGATGCATGCGCTCTATGTGATTGACGACGACGACCGCCTGGTCGGGGTGATGTCGCTGCGAGAGCTCGTCGCGGCGCCAGACGGGGCGAGCGTGGCAGACGTCATGCACACCGAGATCGTCTCGGTGCAGGCCTCCGCGGATCGTGAAGAAGTGGCGCGCGTGACCTCCGAATACGACCTGGTGGCGATCCCGGTCCTGGATGGCTTTGGTCGCCTGGTGGGCGTGATCACGGTCGACGACGTCATCGATGCGATGGTCGAGGAGCAGACGGAAGACGTGCAGCGGTTAGGCGCTGTGCAGCCGCTGGAGGATCCGTATTTCGTCGCCAGCTTCTGGGATCTCGTGCGGCGGCGGGTCGTCTGGCTCGTGGTCCTGTTCATCGGCGGAATCTTTACGAGCACCGCCATGACGTCGTACCAATCCACGATCGCGGCGGCGACATTTCTGGCCGCCTTCCTACCGTTGATCATCAGCTCGGGGGGCAACTCCGGGTCGCAATCGGCTACGCTGATCATCCGTGGCCTGGCGGTGGGCGACGTCGAGATCTCCGATGTCCTCCGTGTCCTGCTGCGCGAAATCGGTCAGGGTGTGGCGTTAGGTGCGTGCCTCGGGGGCATTGGATTCCTGCTCATCGTCGTGGCGACGGATCACGGCGCGCTGTTCGGCGCGGCGGTCGCGCTGTCCCTCGTGCTGGTCGTCCTCATGGGGACTGTGGTCGGCTCGATGCTGCCGCTGCTGCTGCGCAGGCTGGGATTCGATCCAGCGGTTGCGTCTTCACCGTTCGTCGCCTCGATCGTCGACGTCACGGGCATCGTGGTGTACTTCACGGTCGCGCGCCGGCTGCTCGGGATCGCGTGAGTCAACACCCCCGCGCCGCCGCAACTCTTTCGCTAGTCGGTGCTGCGTTCGGGTTTTCAACCATCGCGATTTTCACCACGCTGCTCGCCAATGCGGGGACGCCGTTACTGACCGCGATGCTTGGACGGTACATCGTGGCCAGCATCGTCCTGATCCCCGCGGCTGGTGGCCTGGCGGCGATGCGGCTGTCGCGCGTACGGACGGCGCAGCTGGCCGGCATCGGAGGACTGGGCCAGGCGATGATTGCGTTCCTCAGCCTGTCGGCACTGGAGTACATCCCGGCGGCGATGCTGGTGTTCCTGTTTTACACGTTCCCGGCATGGGTGGCGTTGCGGGCCGCGATTCTCCGGACGGAACGACTGACGGGCACGAGACTGCTCTCGCTATTGCTCTCGTTCGCGGGCGTTGCCGTCATGGTCGGCTGGCCCGGGGCGGAGGCGGTTCACCCGTTAGGCGCAGGGTTGGCACTCTCGGCCGCTGTGGTCTACGCGCTATTCATCCCGCTCATCGACCGCCTTCGTACCGGAGTCAGTGCGGTGGTAGCGACTGCCTGGGTTGCTCTAGGCGCCACGCTGATCTTCCTGGTCGCGGCGGTCGTCACCGGTGAGTTGATGTTGCCTTCAGGGACGCTTCCGTGGCTGTACATCGTCGGACTGGGCACGGTCAGCACCGCCCTGGCATTCACGCTGTTCCTTCGCGGGCTGCAGGTCCTCGGCCCGGTCTCGGCCGCCATTGTCACGACTGCAGAGCCGTTCTTCGTCGCCATACTCGCCGCGCTGGTACTCGGGCAGCCGATTCAGCTTCAGACGATCGTTGGTGGGACACTCATCGCGATCGCGGTTCTCGTCTTGCAGCGCCGCGCTGCGTAGCTCAACTCCGATTTGTTGCAGAGTCCCGCAAAACATTGACGCAGAGGCGCGCCGAGGAATCACAGAGGCGCACCGAGGTAACCCTCAGTTCACAAACTGAAAACCAACAGGAAACTTCGGGAACTGTTATTTGTGTGTTCCTCCGTGCGCCTCTGTGTTCCAGGCTTCTCACGAAGCCCTAACGAGCAACCGCAGCCGGTCGGAGCGCAACGTCCGGCTCAGAGTCGACTTCTTCGGCTGGCTCAAGGGACGATGGCGGTGCCATGATGCCCGCTTCCAGCCACGTGTGCTCGCCGCGAAGGACTTCCTGGGCGAGTCGGTAGTGGGCGACGTCGTTCCTGCCGTCGAGCGAAGCGAACAAGCGACGAATCCGGAGACGAGCCTCACGACAGAAGACGTCCGCCAGGCGTTCCGCTTCGACCTGACCACGCTGCGCCAGCATCCGCGCGCGGACGCAGGATGCGGCGATCGCGTACAGTTCCGCGCCTATATCCACGGCACGGAACAGGATCATCTGCCGACGCTCGAGCTTCGGTCCATGCCGCACCATCGCGTGGAAGAGCGCACGACCCAGTTTGTTGGTCGCCCGATCGGCAAACCGCAGGTGACGGCCCAGCTTCCCGAACTCGGCGTACACCGCCGGCCGCAGCGCGCCTAACCAGCGCGACGGGTACCAGGTCGCGTAGAACGGCGCCGACTTCCGGAGCCCCGCCAGCCGCTCCTTCATCGTGCTGTCAGGGTTCACGATCGGAAACGCCAGCGCAAAATGATGATCGACCGCCTCGCGCGCGATGAAGAGCCGCATGATCTCCGAGGTCCCCTCGAAGATCAGGTTGATCCGGAAGTCGCGCATGGCGCGCTCGACCCCAATCGGCGCCTCGCCGCGCGCTCGGAGGGAATCCGCCGTTTCGTACCCGCGGCCGCCGCGGATCTGCAGCGTGTCGTCGACGATGCGCCAACCCATCTCCGTGTTCCACATCTTCGCGATCGCTGCCTCGAGGCGGATGTCGTACCCGCCCTGCTCATACAACGCCGTCGACAGCTCAGCGACCGCTTCCATCGCAAACGTGTCCGCTGCCATGCGACCAAGCTTGTTCGCGACGGCGTCGTGCTTCCCGATCGGCTGTCCCCACTGGACACGCGTCGACGCCCATTCGCGGGCGATACGCAGCATTGCCTTGGAACCACCGACTGCGCTGGCCGGCAGCGTCAGGCGGCCGGTGTTGAGCGTGATGAGGGCAAGCTTCAGTCCCTTCCCCTCTCCCCAGAGGATGTTCTCGCGCGGCACGCGCACGTTCCGGAAGCGGATCAGGCCATTCTCCATCGCCCGCAAACCCATGAACCGGCACCGATGCACGACCTCGACGCCGGGCGCCGTCCCTTCCACGATGAAGGCGGTGATTTGCTTGCGGGTCTTCCCGTTAGGCAGTTCCTGGTCCGCCGTGCGCGCCATGACCACGAACAGGTCGGCGCGCGTCCCGTTCGTGCACCAGAGCTTCTCGCCGTTCAGGATGAAGTGGCTGCCGTCCTCCGAGGGCGTCGCCGTCGTCGACATGTTCGCCGGATCCGAGCCGGCGTCCACTTCTGTCAATGCGAACGCGCTGATCGCGCCCTTTGCGATGCGCGGGAAGAACTTTCGCTTCTGTTCCTCGGTGCCGAACAACTTGAGCGGCTGGGGAACGCCGATTGATTGGCTCGCCGACAACAACGCAGTCAGGCTGCCATCCTGCGACGTGACCAGCTCGATGGCCCGGATGTATGACATCTGCGACAGGCCCAGTCCGCCGTACTCGCGGGGAATCTTGATCCCGAATGCACCGATGTCGCGCAGCGCCTGCACCACCGACTCCGGGATCTCTCCTTCGCGGTCAATTTCATCCGAATCGACCTGCTCCAGCACCGCGCGCAGCTTCGCGAGGAAATCCGCAGCGCGCGCCGCTTCATCCGGATCGTTCTGCTCCGGGTGGGGATGAATCAGGTCGAGCCGGAACCGACCGAGGAAAAGCTCCCGTACGAAACTGGGATGCTCCCATTCAGTCTCGCGCGCCGACTCGGCAGTGTCCCGAGCTTCGCGTTCCGAGGCGAGTGCTTGCGAGCGTGACATAAGTGGCGGCCAGGACGTTTGAGGCGGGGACATTGGACTGCACAGTCCGGGCCACAGGGAAGTTACCTCAGCAATGCGGATTGGTGCCCCGATCCGGGCCGACGCTTTCTGTCACGTTGCAGCACAACCAGGCTCCCGGCGATTCCGACGACGGCAAATCCGAACCACTGAATGGCATAAGATCGATGCGACCCTTCGTCGAGACGCGGCGGTTGGACCCTCACCGGCGTTCCCCGGTCCACGGCCGTGAATTCGCCCGAATCCTTCTGCTGAATGAGGACGACGGCTGCCAATGGATACGGCAGCCGGGCAGATATCGAGTCCCGGTCGAGTCGCCGAACGGCCCGTTCCACGCTTGGTGTCGAGACTGCCCCTGACGCGATCGAGAAGTCCTCTACGAAACCATCGATGATTCCGGCGGAATCTTCTCGAAAGACATTGAGGTCGACGGTCATGCCGTCAGGCGTATATGCCCACCCTCGATTGACCAGGAAGGCAGTATCGGTTCCCGTTCGTCGCAACGGCGTGATGATGTGCACGCCCGGAGCGCCGTTCCGCGTGCGGGTCGTGACTACGAATTCGTTTGCGAAATCGTACGTGCCCGTTGTGGTCACCCGACGGAACCGCACCGTGGAATTCCGTGGCAGGTGCTCCAGCGGCACGGGTGCTTCAGCGAGCCGGGCCAGCACCTGGGCGTTTTGTGCGCGCCGCGCGCGCAAGCGTTCCAGTTGCCAGAACCCGAGCCGTATGCAGCCTAACGATACCGCGAGGGAGAACAGCGTGAAGAAAACGATCCGGGTGCGCACTCCCTAGAATAGCGAAAGCTGTTCGCCGAGTTGCGACGGATCGACGACGGGGAGTCCGAGGCGGGCCTGGAGGTCGCGAGCGGATGCCGGGCTGTGACCGGCAAAGTGGTTATTGAAGTAGCCGTACACGGCGACTTTGGACGCGATCGCGGGCAGGATCTGGGCCCACGCCTCGATTTCACGGGAGCGGTCGACCTGAACACGTGAATAATCGACGATGTCCCGGTCCGGTCCCATCCACCGGATGTAGGTGAAATCGGCCGTTGGACGCTCCGCCAGAGAGAGCATTGTCTTTCTCGGAATCCAGCGGGCGTCGGTGAGCGCGAGCGCCACGTTATGCTCGGCCAGCAGTGCGATCACGCCATCGTGGATCCATCCCCGTTGCCGGAACTCGATGGCGACTTTCAGGTCACGCGGCAGCGAGGGAAGGAACGTCGCCAGTGCCGGCAGTTCGTTCGGTGCAAAATCGGGGCTGAGCTGCACCAGGATTGGTCCCAGCTTCGGCCCGAGTTCGCGCGCCCGGTCGCAAAACTGTTCGAGCGCCGGCGCGACGTTCCGGAGTCGGTTCTCGTGACTGATTTCCTGCGGGAGCTTGAGCGCGAACTGGAAGTCGTCAGGCACACGTTCGGCCCAGTCGCGGATCGTGCGCGGGGCGGGAATCGCGTAGAACGTCGAATCAACTTCGACCGTGTCGAACGCGCGCGCGTAGACGCGCAGGAAATCGACCGGTCGCGTGCCCTCTGGATAGAAGGGCCCGATCCAGGCGTCGTAGTTCCACCCCTGGCACCCGATGCGAACTCTCGGGGTCGTCTTTTTCGATTCGCGTGTCACGGCGGAGCGGGACGTCGGTCTGCGATCTGGCACACGCGGATTTACACGCGACGCGACCAATTGGACAGGCCCTTCAGGCTAACTCCCTGTCCTGCCTGAATTTGCGAAATTCTTTGACTCTTGGCTATCGTAGTGATATCATATTGATACCTTCCCACTAACGGAGTCATCAAGAAATGCTGCGCGAGAAGGAGTTGAAGGCCACGAGCGGGATGTTCGCCCTCATGACCGGGCTGGCGGTGCTTGCCCTCGCAGTCCTCGGGTTCGTCCGCGGAGGCCAAAGCGAGAGTCCAGCGATCATCATCGCGTCGTCCGTCGTGATGCTCGTCGCGATCATCATGATGGCCGGACTGTTCACGGTGAACCCTAACGATGCCAAGGTCCTGACGCTGTTCGGGCGCTACATCGGGACGGTGCGCGAAGCCGGCCTCTGGTTCGCCAATCCGTTCTACGCGAAGAAGCGGATTTCGCTTCGCGTGCGGAATTTCGAGACCACGAAGCTCAAGGTGAACGACAATCACTCGAACCCGATCGAGATCGCTGCGGTCGTGGTCTGGCGAGTCGTCGACTCGGCAGAAGCCTTGTTCGAAGTCGACGACTATCAGCACTTCGTGCAGACGCAGAGCGAGTCCGCGGTTCGCGCGCTTGCCCAGTCGTATCCGTACGACGCGCACCTGGTCGAGGAGATCGCACTCAGCACGCACCCGGCCGAAGTGGCCAAGGGGCTGCAGACGGCGATTCAGGAGCGTCTGGAGAAGGCCGGCGTGAACGTGATCGAGGCGCGGATCAGTCACCTGGCGTATGCGCCGGAGATTGCGTCGGCGATGCTGCGCCGCCAGCAGGCGAGCGCCATCATCGCGGCGCGAAGGAAGATCGTGGAAGGCGCCGTGGGCATGGTGGAGAACGCGCTCGAACTGATCTCGCAGAAGTCGATCGTCACGCTCGATGATGAGCGGAAGGCGGCGATGGTGAGCAACCTTCTGGTGGTGCTCTGCTCCGACCGTGACGCGCAGCCGATCGTGAACACGGGGACGATCTACCAGTGACGGTATTAGTAGCGACCGGCGACCGGCGAATAGCGACCAGGTCCATCGTCGGTGGGCGGGGAGGTCGTGATGGCCGAGCGTAAATCGTTTCTGCTTCGCATCGATCCGCTGGTGCTGGAGAAGATCCAGCGGTGGGCGAACGACGATCTGCGCAGCCTCAACGGGCAGATCGAGTTCCTCCTGCGTCGCGCGTTGCGTGAAACGGGGCGGGAGGTCGTGCGCGACCGGGAGGGCAGCCCGGCCGATGATTCCAGCAGTTCGTCCAGCAGTCCCTAACGAGAGACTTCGATGATCATAGCTCCAGGACTACCGCCCGTTCAGGAAACCAGGCACTCGCGGGAATTGAGCCGGAAAATTGACCAGGTGGTACGTGATTACCAGCGCGATCACCCGGACGCGTCTTTAACCGATGTGCGCATCGCGTTGATGCAGATGACGCCGGGCAGCGATTCGCCGGATGTTGTACGGCGCAGGCGCGTTCTTGGTGTCGTCATGGGGGCACTCGTCGCTGGTGCCTTCGGCGTCATGGCGACGACGGGTGGCGGGCGCTTTGAGGGAAACACGACAACCTGGCAAATCATCGGTGTCGCGGCGGCGGTCCTTGGAGTGGCGATAGCGGCTATTCGGATTGTTCGGCGTGGGTGACGATGGGGTCGAGTATCGAGGCTCCACCCTATTCGGCAGATGAAGCGACGAGTACGCGCGACGCCAGCGCCGCACCCACCTGTTGCGTCGTCGATCCAACCTGGATCGTAAGCGGACCGTCGAAAGGAGCCCGGTCGGTCAACCTGACCTCGACACCGGGACGCAGGCCTAACGAATCCAGGTAGCGAAGCATGCCGGGATCCTCGTCACCCACCCGGACGACTCGCTTCCGCGAGCCGACTTCGGCGTCGGCGAGCGATTCGTGCGGCGTTTCATCGATCGTTCCTTCGCGCGTGGGGATTGGTGCGCCGTGCGGGTCCGTCAGCGGCTCCCCGATCGCCGATGCCATGCGATCGATCAACGTGTCGCTGGCCGAATGCTCGAGCCGCTCCGCCTCCTCGTGCACCGAATCCCAGCCGTAGCCTAACGCCTGCACCAGATAGGCCTCGATGACGCGATGGCGACGGAGCGTCCGGAGCGCTGCACGGCGACCCGCCGCGGTAAGTCGTACGCCACGATAGCGCTCGTACGCGACGAGCCCCTGGTCGGCGAGGCGCTGGACCATGCCACTCACCGATGCCGGCGCGATGGAAAGGCGCTGGGCGATGTCGTTCGTGGCCGCCGCGTGGCCGTCACGCTCGAACGCGTAAATCGCCTTGAGGTAGTCCTCGACTGGAGCGGTGAGTGGCTCGGGCCGAGGCGCCGGCCTGGTCGCCTTCTTTTTTCGAACCGTCACGTCGCCGCCGCCTTGGCTGGTGCGCGAACGAGAAGTACAGGAACCATCGACTTATGGCGGACCGCATTGGCGACGCTGCCGTGAATCACGTCGCCAATCAACTTGTGGCCGTGGGTCGCCATCGCGATGAGGTCGCAGTGCTCGCGATCCGCCGCCGCGGTCACTTCCGAAGCCGGGTCGCCCGTACCGAGTATCGCTTCCGTGGGGATGCCGTCCGCGACAAATCCCGCGGCGACGCGATCGAGGTACTCACGATCCTCGCGCATCTCTTCCGATTCACGAAGGTCGAGATGCTTGATGTTCCGCGCGGCCCAGCCGTCCGCGACGTGGATGAGCAGGATCGACGAGCCGCACAGCTTCGCGAGGCCGCGCACATGATCGACGATATGCTGATCGGTCGCCGAGTTTTCGAGACAGACGAGGATCCGCTTGTACATCAGGAGAGCCACCCCCGAATGGTCTGCCATAACAGCCAGATGTTGAGCGTCGCGATCACACTCGCCACGGCATACGCCAGCACCTTCAGCCAGAGCGGATTGACGAACGGTCCCATCTTCCGCTTGTCCGACGTGAACATCACCAGCGGGAAGACGGCGAACGAAAGTTGCATGCTGAGGATCACCTGGCTCAGGACCAGCAGCTTCGCCGTTCCGCTTTCTCCGTACAAGATGGCCGTGAAGGCGGCCGGCACAATGGCAATAGCGCGCGTAATCAGCCGGCGCAGCCACGGCCGGATGCGGAGGTTGAGGAATCCCTCCATGACAATCTGCCCCGCCAGCGTCCCCGTCAGGGTCGAGCTTTGTCCGGAGGCCAGCAAGGCGAGTGCAAAAACGATGCTGGCGAACCCCACACCAAGGAGCGGCGACAGCAGATGATACGCGTCCTGGATCTCCGCGACCTGCGTATTACCGGTGCGATAGAAGGTCGCCGCGGCAACGATCAGGATCGACGCATTGATGAACAACGCAAACGAAAGTGCGATGGTCGAATCGATGAATGCATAACGAACCGCCTCACGCTTCCCGTCGTAGGTTTCCTCGTACATTCTCGTCTGCACGATGGACGAGTGCAGGTAGAGGTTGTGCGGCATAACGGTGGCGCCGAGAATGCCCATGGCGATGTAGAGCATGGCCGGGTTCCGGATGATTTCGGCGCTGGGTACGAAGCCACGGAGGACACCAGCCAGCTCGGGTCGGGAAATGATGATCTCCAACAGGAAGCAGAGACCAACCGTCGCGACGAGTGTAATGATCAACGCCTCGAGCCAACGGAAACCCTTGTTCTGCAGGTAGAGGACGAGCAGCACGTCGAGCGCGGTGATCGTCACGCCCCACGCAAGCGGGATTCCGAACAGGAGATTGAGCGCGATCGCCGTGCCGATGACTTCAGCCAGATCGCAGGCCGCGATGGCAATTTCACAGAGGACCCAGAGTCCGAATGCGACAGGCTTCGAATAGTGGTCGCGACAGGCCTGGGCGAGATCACGTCCGGTGACGATGCCTAACTTGGACGCGAGTCCTTGTAACAGCACCGCCATCAGGTTCGAAAGCAGGATGACGGCGAGCAATGTGTAGCCGAACTGGGAACCACCGGCGAGATCGGTGGCCCAGTTCCCAGGATCCATGTAGCCGACGGCGACAAGGTATCCCGGTCCAGCGAACGCCAGAATCTTCCGGAACCAATGGGCATGCGCCACCGGAATGGTCCGATAAACCTCGGCGAGGCTTGGAGTTACGCGAGTGCGGCGCCAGCCGGATTCGGCGGGATCGGGAGTTGGGGCTTCGGGTTCTTTGCCTGCGGGAAGGGTCATTCTTCGTGGCGATTAGCGAGCGGCGAGCAGCACGCGGCGGCGATTAGCGATAGCGATAAGCGAACAGCATACGACCAGCCGCGGTCGAGAGTTTTATCGCGAGAAATTTGATTTTAGGCCGTCCTAACTTACTGCCGACAATAGACGACCGGCAAGGTGGTGCGTTTCAGCCGGCCCCGAGGGCGCGGATTCGCGTGGCCAGTTGGCGGAGCATGCGCTCGGTCATTCCCCATACCACGCGTTCGCCGACGAGGTAGCTCGTCACCGTCCACGATGCCCCGCGAACCTGCACGGTGCTTTCATCGAGTCGCGTCGGGTCCTCGAATGTGCTCCAGGGGACCCAGAACGCATCGGCGAGTTCGTCGCTGAGTTGCAGAGGGGTGTCGCCAGCGACAACAGCCACGAAGGGCGTGACGATGATCGGTGGTAGCACCGGTGTTCGGGGCCGGAGCTCGTCGAGCATGCCTAACACGACTCCGTCGGTCGCGAGATCGAGTCCGGTTTCCTCGAATGTCTCCCGGATCGCAGTGTCCTGTAGCGTCGCGTCTTCGGGATCGCGCCGGCCACCGGGAAGGGCAATCTGGCCGGACCATGGGTCGCCTTCGCGGACGGAGCGCTGGATGAGGAGGAGTTCGAGTGACGGGGCGTCGTGACTCGTGACTCGTGACTCGTGACTCGGCGGCACTTCCTGTGGCCTGTAGCCAGTGGCTTGTGGCCTTGTGCGTAATACGACCGCTACGGCAGCGCGGGCAGGATCGCCTTCATCCGTCTCGGGGCGGCCCGGATTGGCGCGGAGATCGGCCGCGAGGAGAGGGAGAAGAGGGTGAGAATCCAGGACGGACACTGAACGCTACGTGCTGATGACTGATTGCTGATGCGAGGATGCCGCGTGCTCGGGCTGGAACTAAAAGTTGAAGTGGAAGGCAGAGGCTCCAGCACCAGTACGTAGCAGCAGCCGCAGCAATCAGCAATCAGCACGCAGCCGGATGTTCAGGCGTCGACGTCTCCACCAGCCGCGATCCATGCCCGGAATCCGCCGGCCATCGTGGCGACATCGGTGAAGCCCATCTCCTGTAGCGTATCGGCGACGAGGGCCGATCGGTTCCCGCTGGCGCAATAGATGATGACCTTCCGGTCGCGCGTCGCCACGCGTTCGATGTTCTGCTCCAGGATCCCGCGCGGGATGATGACGGCGCCGGCGACCGTGCCGAGGGCTGCCTCGTTAGGCTCGCGGCAATCGACGATGACCGTGCCGGGGTGCTCGGTCAGGATTTGAATCGTTTCGGACGCCGTGACTTCCTTGACGCGCGTCTTGGCTTCGCGAACGAGATCGTGGTAGGTCTTGTTCATCGGATGGGCGAAGGCCGATATCGGATGGGAGAAATGTTCTACCCACAAAGGTCGGTGTCTGTCTTGCCGTGCGCCATCACCCATCGCCCATCCGGAGGAAACCTCGCAGGCCCGTCACCGGTAGCGGGGAAGCGCGTCATAGCTACCTTTGCCGCCCATGTCACTCACGACGCGTGTCCTGTTTGCGCTGGTCGCCGGCCTCGGACTTGGTCTCGTTGTTTCGTCGACCGGGAATCCGACGCTGGTCACGATGACCCGATGGATCGAACCACTGGGCACGTTGTTCATCAATGGCATCCGGATGACTGTCATCCCGCTGGTCGTGGGCAGTCTCGTCGCGGGCATTGCGTCGGCGCCGAATCCGTCGGCGTTGGGCAAGATCGGGGTTCGCGCGCTGGCGATTTTCATCGTCACGCTGTTCGCCGGTGCGATTGCCGCGGCACTCATTGCCCCGCCGGTCTTCGCGTTGTTTGCGATCGATCCCGCGGCCCAGGCAGCATTGCAGGCGAGTGCAGCCGAGTCGGCGACGGCGACCGCGGAGAGCGTGCGACGAATACCGGGGTTTGGACAGTGGCTGATCGATCTCGTCCCGACCAATCCCGTAAAGGCTGCCGCGGACGGAGCGATGTTGCCGCTCATTGTGTTCACGTTGGCGTTCGGACTCGCCGTGGCAGGATTGAAGGGAGACATCAAGACAGTCGTCGTGCGCGTCTTCGAGGCTATTCGCGATGCCGCCATGACGCTCGTGCGCTGGATCCTGTGGACGGCACCGATCGGGGTGTTTGCGCTGGCGCTGGCACTCGTGGCGCGACTTGGTGCGTCAGCGATTGGCGCGCTCGCGGGTTATGTCGGGCTCGTCGTCGCAGTGTCGGTCATCTTCGCCGTACTCGTGTTGTACCCGATGGCCGCGATTATCGGGAAGGTGCCAATCCTCGAATTCGCGAGGGCCGCACTGCCGGCCCAGGCCGTCGCGTTCAGCTCGCGGTCGTCGCTGGCGGCGCTGCCGGCGATGATCGAAAGTGCCCGCGATCGCCTGCGCCTGCCCGAGGAGATTACGGGCTTTTTCCTGCCGCTTGCCGCGTCCGTGTACCGGATCGGCGCCGCGATCGGGCAGACGGTGGGCGTCCTCTTCGTGGCCCAGCTGTACGGCGTCTCGTTAGGTCCGGCGGCGCTGGCGAGCGTGGTGCTCACGGCCGTGGCCACGAGCTTCAGTGTACCCGGAATCCCGGGCGGTTCGATCGTGATCATGGCACCGGTGCTGATGGCGGCCGGCCTGCCGGTGGAAGGGATCGGCATTTTGTTAGGCGCGGATACGATTCCTGACATGTTCCGGACGACGGCGAATGTCACGGGGCATATGGCGGTCGCGACGGCGGTGGCGGGTAGACGGGTAGACGGGTAGACGGGTAAGACCTAACGAAAAGGGCCGCGAGGTTGCTCCCCGCGGCCCGTTTACCCGTCTACCCGCTTACCCGATGCTCACACTCCGGGCGCGACCACGCAGTTGTCCTTGAACATCCACTTCGCGTCTCGCGGGCTGTCGAGCAGCTTGAACCACTGCGTCAGCCAGTTCTTGGCATCATTGCGATACCGCGCGTCCAGGCCGGGCGTCTCGTCATACAGCTTGAGGATGGCGTCCTTGTTGTCCCGGTACGTACCGAGGAACGCCGCCAGCTCCTGCGGTTCCTTGCAGGGACCACGATAGAGACGGTCCTTGACGCTGCGGATGCCAAGTCGCGAATCCGGGATCGAGTACTTCGTGCTGACCAGGCCCGTGAAATCCATGTCGTAGAGCACCGGCAGATAGTTGCCGTTCTGCTGCCTGACGAGGCGCACGTTATGCAATGCCGCCAGCGACCAGTCCACGTGTCCGATGAACGCGGCGAAGATCGACAGCTCGAGGATCTGGTTCGGGTCCACGTCGTCGAAGAGAGCGCGACGGACTTCAACGATCTCACCTTCCATCCGCTTCGCGACGTCATCTTCGTGCTCGACAAAGACACCGTTCCTGGTCTCGATCACATTACCGGTCGCCGAATCGACGTAGGTGACCTTGGCCAGGCGGGCGCGGTAGCTGCGCGGCGTGATCAGGTTGTGAACCTTGTACGCGAGGTACTCGCGGATCATGTACTCCTCGTACTGGGCATTCGGCTGGCAGTGCGTGACCAGCTTCAGCTTGTCCTGACCGTCGAACACCGTCTCCTTGACTTCGCTCTTCTTGAAGTCCAGGCGCAGCGGCACGAATGAGCAGTTCCGGTTGGCGAGACGATAATGACCGCGCGTGCGCAGCTGGACCGGGATCTTCAGGTCACCGCCCTTCCCGTCAGACATCTGCACTTCGCCCCAGTACTCTTTCGTGCTGAGCGTATCGCGGTCTTTGGAGATCACCTTGAAGTTGCCGACGAGCTTGAACTCGACTGGCGTATCAGCCGTAAAGAGAGCGCGCGCTTCGGCGTCCTTCTTCCATTCGGCGATCTTCTCGGGAGTCGGCGGCTCCTTCGGACCTTTGTCTTCTTTCTGCCCGAATGCCGTCGCCGGTACGGCGAGGAGGCTGCCCAGCGCCAGGGCGAGCAGCGAACGTCGGCGCGTTGTTTTCAGGCCCATCTTTCCACCTCCACGTTGGCGACGAATGGCGCCGCCTCATTAGTGAGCGTTTTCGAGATCTCTTCCAGGTTGTGTCCCTTCTTTGGACGCACGGCGTACACGATACGTGCTTCTCCGTCCGTCCGCTCAATACGAACCATTTTCCACCGCTTGAGGCTGGCTTGCAGTACCGCTTCCACCGCCGGCTGCGCCTGATCCGGATCCCCCACGTGCACGGTGATCCGGCCTTCGAAGCGAGGTCCTTCTTCTTCGGCCGCTTCGGTCGTGAGACCGAACTTCTGCTTCTGCTTGTCGAGGCGCGCCTGCAGGGCGTCGAGTTGGGCGGGCGCCATCGAGTCGAGGATCTCGCGATCGAGACGCGCCACGAACTGGCTCGTTCGGTTGGCGATAGCCACCGCCTTCTCGTAATGCTTCTGCGCCCGTTCACCCTCGAGCGAGGGCGGCGTACGAGCGAAGTCAGAATACCAGAGGATGAGCACCACAGTCACGAACAACACGGACAGCACCGCAGCAGCTTCCAGTTGAACGCCACTGGCCAGGCCAAGGGCCATGACGGCGAAGACGAATACCGCGTCGCGGCTGTCCTCGAGGGCGACGCGGAACCGCACCGCAGCCACGATGCCGGCGAGGCTGAACGCCAGTGCTGCATTGCTCCGAACAAGTGTCGCGACGATTGCAACCACCACCGGCAGAAGAATCAGCGTGTGCACGATCGTCTGGTTATATCCCTTCTTCTGCCGCGTGAACATGTACGTCCACGACACGGGCACACACATCACGATCGCTGCGCCTGACGCGATAACGCCCATCAACACGACGGCCAGCGGTGGCAACGCGTCGACCACCGGATCCGGCGTCATGAACCCCGTCGGAGGCGCGTTGCTCAAACCGACCAGCGGCTGCGTGGCGGAGTACAGCAGATCCTTGAATGACGTGGGAAGGTATTTCCACGCCACGATTCCCACGATAGCAACGACTACGTAGTAGACGACCAGCCTGATGATGATGTTCGAGCCGAGGATTCCGAACGCGTTGTCGTCAGGTCCGTGAATCGCCGTGTGGTTCGTTGAGCCCGTTGCCATGAATGTCCGTCGGGGGAGCTACTCAGGGACGCTACGACGATAATGCTTCCGGTCGCCTTTTGCGAGACAAGGCAGACCCTGATGGGCGCCTCCCGGCGGGCCTGACCGGTCCAGATTTCGAATCCTGCGGCGACGAATTGCTGCCGGCCGCGTTGTGGGGATGACGGTCCGAAATGAGAGGCTCTTCACGTTGGCGCCATGCGCGCCGCCTGGGCCCAGCTTCTTCTCGCCGACGACCCGACGTCTCTGCTCCAAAACGCGGCCACTGCCCTGGGGTTTACGGAGTGCGCACGGCTAGACCGCCCAACAATGACCGGCATTGGAGTGCCGGAGGACTTCGAGGACGGAGTCGTGGCGCGGGGACCGGGAACGGCACGCTTCCTGGGGCTCGTCGCACATGGACACGCCCCTATCCGAGAGCAGGCGGCCCGTCTCTCTGACCGTCTCTCGCGCAGGGCGCCCCACCTCCTCTGGCTGCTGGCTCTGGTCGAGCCGGCCGGCAAGGACTTGCTCGTCGCGGCGTGGCAGGCGTCATCGACCCGGAACCGGATCGCGGCGCTGTTCGTGAAGGCCTCGGAGGTATTGCCGAGTGACGCCGACGCGCTGGACGCCGTGAAGGCGTCGCTGAGCAACGCCTCTGACCTCGAGGCGCATGCGCAGTGGGTGGAAATCCTTGGCCGCGAGACCATCACGCGCCGGTTCTTCCAGGCGTTACAGGCGCTCGTGCGCCAGCTGGCCGACGGCGCCAGCGGGAACTATGACGCCGGTGTTCGCCATGAAATCGCACTCCTCTACGTGTCGCGGCTGCTCTTCCTGGCGTTTCTCGAAGAGCGCGGCTGGCTCGATGGCGAGCGGCGGTTCCTGGCGCGGGCGTTCGATGACTGCATGGCGCAGCGCGGGTCTTTCCAACGAACCGTTCTTGCTCCCCTTTTCTTCGGGACACTGAATACTCCGACGACCCGGCGATCCCCTCGCGCTCGGGACCTGGGCAGGATTCCGTTCCTCAACGGCGGCCTGTTCACGCGGACGCCGGCCGAAAAGCGGGCCCGGGACCTCGTTATGCGCGACGAGGATTTCGGCGATCTCCTCGACCAGTTGCTCGTGCGCTATCGCTTTACGCCACGCGAGGAAACAGCGGCATGGCACGAATCGGCCATCGACCCGGAGATCCTCGGCCGTGCGTTCGAGTCCCTGATGGCGGCATCGGAGCGCCGCGTGACCGGCACGTTCTACACGCCCCTCACCCTCGTGACACGGGTGGCCGACGCGGCATTGGAAGAAGTGCTCATCACGCGCGGTGCTCCGCCGGGGATCATCGAACGGCTCGGACACGACGGGTTGGATGAGAAGCGGGCCTCCGTACTCCGACGAGCGCTGGATGATTTGCGCGTCCTCGACCCAGCCTGTGGGTCAGGGGCGTTCCTGGTCCATGCGATGGAGCGCCTGGTACAGCTTCGCATTTCTGCGGGAGACGATCGCTCGCTCTCCGCGATCCGTCGTCAGGTGCTGACCGCCAGCATTTTCGGCGTCGACATCAATCCCACTGCCGTGTGGTTGTGCGAACTGCGGCTCTGGTTGTCCCTGGTCATCGACCATCAGGGTGATCCGGCCGCTATTCCGCCGCTCCCCAACCTGGATCACAACATCCGCTGCGGCGATACGCTGATGGGCGGAGACTTCTCCCTGACCACGTCACCTGCGCACGGGGCGACGATCCTGCGCTCTCGTTATGCGCGCGCGACCGGTGCGCGGAAACGGTCACTGGCCCGGGCACTGGATCGTGCGGAACGTGCGAGCCTGATCCGTTGGCTCGACGCCCGACTGGAGCAGGTGAAGGACCAGCGGCGGTCGCTCCTGATGGCTGCCCGTGGACGGGACCTGTTCGGCGACCGCCGCGGCACCGTCGCGGGAGAACGGCAGGAGGCTGAGCATCTTCGACTCACCGCGCGCCAGCTGCGCGCGCGGCGACGGGCCGTGCTGTCCGGCGGTGCATTGCCGTTTGTGTTTGCGGCCCATTTTCCCGACGCCGCGCGGGCCGGTGGATTCGACGTGATCATGGGTAATCCGCCCTGGATCCGTGTTCATCACATTCCGCTGGCGTCGCGGGACGTTTTTCGGCGCGAGTTTCGCGTATTTCGCGAGGCAGCCTGGCTATCCGGGGCGCGGGCCGCGCGGGCGGGAAGCGGCTTTGGCTCACAGGTCGACGCGGCCAGCCTGTTCGTCGAGCGGAGCCACCAACTGCTCCGCAGCGGCGGCGTCCTGTCGTTGCTGGTGCCGTCCAAGCTGTGGCGATCTCTGGCCGGCGGCGGCGTTAGGCGCCTGCTGATGGAACGATCGGGGCTCGTCGCGGTCGAGGACTGGTCGGCCGCACCGGCCATGTTCGATGCCGCGACCTATCCCTCGCTGGTTGTGGCACATCGCGCTCCGCAAAACGGCGCACCGGTGCGGCTGGCCGTGCATCGCGGGCGGATGCATGTCGCCTGGGAATCGCCCCGTTCGGATATACCGCTCGATGCCAGCGCCGGTGCGCCCTGGTTGGCGCTGCCGCCTGACGCGCGCAAGGCGTTCGACCGGATTACGCGCGATGGCGTGCCGCTCGCCGACGCCGGCCTGGGAATCCCGACCCTGGGCGTGAAGTGCGGATGCAACGACGCATTCCTGGTTCGGGCGGTCAGGTGCGCGGGCGGCGTTGAGATCAGCGATGGCACCCGACGCGCGGTCGTCGAGCCGGAGTTCGTGCGGCGCGTGTTGCGTGGCGAGTCAGTTCGTGCCTGGTGCGCCGACGTTGGCGCGGAACACATCGTCTTTCCGCACACGATGAACTGCCGGCCAGTCGAAAGGCTGACACCGGCCCTGCGGAACTGGCTGTTGCCATGGCGATCGCGTCTCGAGGCGAGATCCGATGCGCGAGGACATCGCGCCTGGTGGTCGCTCTTTCGTGTCGAAGGGTCCCGTTTCGACAAGCCGCGTGTCGTCTGGGCTGACCTCGGCAAATCGCTACAAGCACTGGTGCTGGATAGCGGCGACAGGACCGCGCCACTCAACACCTGTTACGTCCTGTCGACGCGGGACCTCATCGACGCCCTGGCACTGGCGGCCCTGCTGAATTCAGCCGTTACCGACGCGTGGATCGGCGCCGTAGCTGAACCAGCGAGAGGCGGATACCGGAGGCATTTCGCCTGGACCATGGGTCGCCTTCCGCTGCCTGACGACTGGGCGCGAGCGCGCGAGGCGCTTTCACCACTCGGCGAGCGCGGCATCGGCGGCGATCCGCCTGGCCGCACCGAGCTGATGGCGGCCGTACTCGACGCTTTCCGCATCA
>Ga0209485_1000190_pt1 | contig 20231 bp, 20 predicted proteins | sample NCAS100_FD_187516 | JGI IMG/M metagenome (GOLD analysis project Ga0209485, IMG submission 187516) | Agricultural soil microbial communities from Utah to study Nitrogen management - NC AS100 (SPAdes) (version 2) | ecosystem: Environmental > Terrestrial > Soil > Agricultural land | place: USA... | reverse complement strand
CGGCATTCCAGCCCCGTCAATCCACACTTCTGCGTACTTGTAGCTCGCTTTACCTTTCGGCACGAGCGTCAGATGGATGGTACTTACACCGCCCCACAAACTCTCTTCGCGAACGTCTTTGACCGGCTGAAAGCGTGCTTCGAGCTGCGCCTTCGACATGCTCATCATCGCCAACAAACTACCTGCGTTGTTATCGCTACCTTTAAGTCTGTTGGAAGAACCTGTGTAGACAGTCCCCAAAGCTGGACGGTAAACGGTATAGCGGCTGTTGTTAACAGCGATAGATTCCTTACGCGGCTTGGCCCAGTCAATCCTCACTGCGGCCTCACGTCCGCCAGTGGGCATATAAATAACTACACCGCTGAATTTATCTTCCGTTCCGAGCTGCGAGTTGTACTTCACAACGTTTATGCCAGCCCGCAGCGACTTCAATGTCTGACGATTCTTTTCCATGCGGCTTAGAACCGAACTCACCAGGCCTGCTCCCTGTCCGTTCACGGTTGGCGACACCACCGCGAACGCGGAAACTATTAAAGCCACCATCAGGCCTGAAGAAACCAATCTCTTCATAAGTGCTCCTTGCTTGAATCTCCTCTCCCCCCGGGGTCGCAAAAAACCTCGCAATTATAGGGAAAGGCTATCGTATGTCAACCTCGAAACCGCGGATCCGGCCGTCATTGTCCAGCAGTTCCCTGACCTTAACTACTTCCACTTCCTTCCGTCCGGTCAGTTCCTTTACGCGCTGCTCGATTTGACTCTTATCTCCTTGATTGCCAACAACTTCACGGCTCAAAAACACCCTGGTGGCAACTGGGCTTTGATGCCCATTATTTACGGGTCGTTCGCTGCTCGCAAACCAGCTTTTTGGTGTCAAAAAGATAAAGATTAAACAGACTACACAAAGAAGATCCCATTGCCATGTGTTACGCGGGTAATTCCAGAAGAATATCTTCTTCAGTGTAGTTGTCAGGCCTCGCACGTCTTCCAGCTTGCAAGTAAGCAGCCACTCGAGTCGTGGCTGGCGGGTCGGTTGATTCTACCAAAATCTGTGTTTCCTCTGGAACATAAAAACAACGTTATGTCCGGAAAGATTCCGCCATTAAAGGCGAACAGATGGCGAAGGCTCAACGATGTGGCCATCGCGCATCTGCACAATGCGCCTGCACATCGCGGCGGCCTCCGGATTGTGAGTGATCATTATGATGGTCTGATTAAACCGGTAATTTAACTCCTGAAACATGTTAAGTACGAGTGACGAGTTCTCGGAATCGAGGTTTCCGGTGGGTTCGTCGGCCAGGACGATTGCGGGACGTGTCACCACGGCACGCGCCAGCGCTACTCTCTGCTGTTCACCGCCGGATAATTCGAGCGGTTTGTGATGAAGCTTGTCCTCCAAACCCAGCAGCCGCAGAACGTCACGTCTAAGCTGCGGATCGCCTCCACCATTGCCATGAATTCGCTCCGCTAGTCGGAGATTTCCTTCAGCCGTTAAAGTGGGGAAAAGATTGAATCTTTGAAAGACAAACCCGATTTTTTTGCGCCGGATAGCAGTTCGTTTGGCGTCAGAAGCGGCGGTAATATCCTCGCCATCGATGACGATCCGGCCCTCGGTCGGAGTCAGCAAACCACCCAGCAAATGAAGCATCGTCGACTTGCCACAGCCCGACGGCCCCATGATCGCGACAAACTCGCCCTCCTGAACCTCCAGCGACACCCCACGGAGGGCGGGCACGTCGACCTTGCCGATGCGATAGACCTTTACCAGGTTTTCAGCTTGAAGAATCGTCCTCATCGAATGAATTAAGAGTTATATCACTGACCAGAGAAATTGTTTATTTATTAGCGGTTACTTTCTTGTGCGTAGCGTCGAGATCGACCTCCGGCAGCCCCCACTTGTTCTCCAGTACAAATGCCTTCGGCCCGTAGCCGCCTGTCCGGTTTAACTCAACGGAACTCGCATCCTGATAGGCAATGCTTATTTTGTACTGGTCCTGCGGACGAGTGATCTCGATCCGGCTCGGCAACGAAGCCGTTGGACCGGCGCCAAGTTGCTTCTCGTTAAAGTAGGCAACATCGGTGACTAATTTCCCCGCATCGTCAAACGACTGAATGCGAGCAAGCCGGATTCCAGAGACGCGATCGAACCACAAGCGCCGCATCAGTTTTGACTGACCTCCGCTCGGTTGCGAAAACTCATCAAGCACATAGTAGGGACGCATGACCCGTGAGTTCTTTGGTGCTGTGGGACGGGTATCTGCCTCTTCGAGGAAAAACTCGCTCTGCGCGTAGACCAGTGGACCATTCGGATCGATCGGACGAATCATGAACGCGTCAGTCAAATGTTGCGGTCGCAGGTTCGAGAGCGCGTTCACGGTTTCCTTCTCGGCATTCTTTTGGTTGTTCGCCTGCTTCTGGTTGTTTGCAGGCCCCGCGGGCTCAACCTCGTCGAGCTTTTTGTAGACTGCGTTGTTTGTTCCTTTAAGAAAGCGCTTGTATCGTTCACCTTTCAAAACGGCGACGCGAAACTGCTCGCCGTCCGAAGTCATCTGAGCGATATCTACCAGTAAAAACTGAATGATGAGATAAATTTTGCCGGGCCGTTGGAGGGTTATGTCACCATCGACCTGTCGGTACTGATCGGCAATACCAAAGCTCGCGAACGACGTATCTTCAAACTGGATATCGAGCTTCCCGTGTATCGTTGTTACGTTTGAAAGTCGATTGACTTCATAAAACAATCGATCCCTGCCTGCTTCCGTTCCTGTAAGAAGCTGCGGCACCTGAATTTTCTTCTTCGCACCAAAAAGGCCACAGCCTGACGTCAGGAACAAAACTAAAACAGCGAAAACCGTCAGCAGCAACCGGGGGTGAGCAAATCTGTGGGCGTTCAGATAATTGAGCATTACTCTTAAGCCGCAAATCATACGTCAAACGCTTGAGAATCGCGAAACTGCCGTCGGTGTGTGATAGAACTTCCCTTTCAGTCAAGTTGCAAAGGCGGCTTGCCAAATCGTTTCCGCAACTTGTCGATTGAGTTTCTAACCGCAGGTCGATACAACAACTTTCGTTCCAGCCGGTCCTTACCCGGAAAATCAACCAGCATAATACCCAACAAAACTGTCAACAGACCCTGCCCGGGTACACCTGGCAGCGTCATGATAATGCCGGCAATAATCAGGATAACGCCGAGAAGATTTTTGCCAATGGCTGCGGTGATTCTCATCGCTGGTGCACGCCCCGACCATATCTGGCGGTCGTAGTGGCTGCAAAAATAGTCGGCAGGTAACTTGATCAGAATCAGGGATACGAGTCCGAGGCTGCCTGTGAACGTTATGAGAAACAGCACTACACCGAATAAGGCGCGCTGCCATGTCATTCCGGAAATCATGTCGGCCAGAAAATCAAACATGACTTACGCGATTTCGCTTCGGGATTGCAGAACCGCTTGAAAGACTTTGCGAACAATATCGTCTGCGGCGGCTCCGAGTTGGAAGCTCGGCTTTTCCGCAACCTCCCAGAATTCATCGAGCCCGCGCGCTCCGGCACGTTCGAGCGCGAGGAGTTGAACCAGTAGATCGAGTACGTCCGCGGCCTTCACCAGCCGGGATTCGAGAGTGGTGCGGTGTTCGTAATCTTCATAGAGGGCTGTGTATAAGTCTCTCTTCAAATCGCTCACTACATCAACAAACGCGCGAGTCTCAGCTTCCTTTCGCACATCGGCGCCGAAGTAAGCAGTTGCGACTCGAGGCATGTCGCCAACGCGAACTTCGGCCCAATCGTGAAGCAATGCCATTCGCAATACCTTTTCCACATCAACCGAAACACCTTGTGCCAGCAATTCGTCGGCCAGCAGCATGGCGGCCACGCAGACGCCAAACGAATGGGCCGCCACTGATTCCGTTCCGTTCGGCAGCCCACGCAGAGTCCAGCCCGTGCGATCGAGTCGCTTCAGTCGCTGCAATTCGATAAGCGTAGAGAGCATAGATACGCGAGTATATCAGGACGAAACCGGTTCCTGTGGGGTCTGGTCCCAGTCGCGCCACGATGTCACACCACTAGTTTATAGGGGATTGTTAATTGGACCTCAGCGCTTGGAAACGGCGTTCAGTTACCTGCAACCAGGATGCTCACAACCACAGGCTATCTCCGTAACTTTCGCGTCTTCGGCATTCTTGCAGTACTCGCTGCAATACTTACTGTCCTTTGTCGCCCTGCAGTCACAAACGCCATGCGCGCACTTCTCATTGTCTGCCATAGATTCTATCCATCCAATCGGGTTCATTATATCCGGCCTTACAGGCTCCCGAAACTACTGCGGTTCACGTGGCGGCGGTGGCGGAGTTGGCGGCGTGCGCGGAAGCAGGTGCGTCGCGACGATTCGCCACTGGGTCGCTTCGCAACGAATGCGTACGCCCGGACTATCAGTCTCAAACGATTCATCAACCGCAACTGCATCGGCTTTGAAAATCCCTTCGCCACAGCGGATACCCGCCGCGTCATAGAAAGTCACGACACCCGAAACGAACGCGTACGAAATGCCGCTCGTGTTCTTGACGATCAGACGAACGTTTGTAACTGGCGACTCGGGAGAGCCGTTTAGTGAGGTAGTTCGCAACGTACCCTGGAGCGCAGCAACACCGTCGTTGTCGTGGGCCACCGCAAGTTCGTTCAACGACACGCGCTTTTCGTTTCCATCGCTGGTCGTCTCCTGCGCGCTTACAGATGTGCAAGCGGACAGAACCACGAGGGCGATAGCGAGTTTGATCGTGAGTTTCATCTCATCTCCTTAACAGTTATTCGAGGATTATTGCGTACATGAGCTGGTCGATCGTTTGCCCATTCTTGGTGACACTCTTTTTTAACCGGCCTTCAAATTCATACCCGGCCTTCTCGAGCACTCGCGCCGAAGCATGGTTCCACTCGAAGACGTGCGCGTACAAACGGCACAGATCGTAATGCCTAAACGCATAATCAGTCACGGCGACCAATGCCTCGGTCGTAATGCCGCGTCCCCAGAATTCTTCTCCGAGCCAGTAACCGATCTCGGCTGAACGACGCGCAACGTCGTGTTGGACCGTAAAACCAATGCCGCCAACCGCCTCATCGTCAACTGCGATCGCGAAACTGTTTTCCGGACTGATACCAACAACACATTCCAGCCAGTTTCGTGCGTCTGCGTGCGTGTAGGGATGCGGGAAACGATCGCGCAAATTGATCCAGACGTTTCGATTGTTGGCGTGCCGCACGAGTGCTTCTCGATCACGCCACTCCCAACTACGCACGCTACAGGACGTTAACTTGAACTCCACCTCGTCAACCCTCTAATCGCGGCAACACAGCCGCACCACGCGGCATGATGAACCCGTCGCCGCCAGCCGCGTGTTCCACAGCTTGCTCAATCGAACCCACCGGCAGCATCCGCATTTTCTTGACCTGTTCGACGCGCAATTCCGATACTAAACAAATCCGGTAACGTTCCGCTTTTGTCATCAGCGACCAGGCCGTTTGTCCGTTGACTTCGTACCCGTTGCGCAACTTGTTTTCAAGCGCGCCGGAATCAGCAGCGTCAAACCACTTCAAGAAATCCGATCGGCCCAGACCGTCGCGACATTCAGCGAGCAGAATGATCGTGCCGCCTTCTTTGCACGCATGCGCCGCCATGTCGAGCGCCTTGTGCGCCTGAATCATGTTGATGTCGTGCGGAAACCCACCGCAACTGGCGATCACGATGTCACGTTTCTTCCCAATCGCAAACGAGTGACGCTGCAAATAACGCTCGCACGCCGCTCGGTGGGCCATGCGCCAGTCGCCGCAGAACACGCCCACGGCGCGGTTTCTTTCGTCGACTATGGTATTAACGCCAAATGCCGGAGCGACAAGTTCGGCAACACGTTCGCACTCTTGATGTACTGCATTGCCATCAAGCACTCCTGGCCCAACACCTGCCTTACGCCCGCCACGTTCGAAATCAAACGCCAGCATGTGCGTGGCCTCGATTGTCCGAGCTGATGCCAGACCCGGACAAACCGACTTGCGGCCTCCGGTAAAGCCCGCGAAGTAATGAAAGTTGATTCCTCCGATTAGCACCACATGCGAAAACTCTCGCAACGCCGTACTGACTTCCACCGGCACTCCGTTCGCGGTCGTTCCCAGCGAGTAGAGTTTCGCTTCGTCGTAAGCATTATGGTCCAACGTGCGAATTCGTTGGACGATGAACGACGTCAACAACTCTCTTTTCTCTTCTTCGCTAACACCGCGGTGAATTCCCGTAGCAAAGATCACGGCGATGTTTCCGGGCGAGACACCGGATTGAACGAGACGGCGAACAAGCAAATTGACGATCTGAGCACTGGCGGTCGCGCGCGTCGCGTCCGACACGACCAGGAGCACCGAATCGTCGCTGCTCACAATTTCGTCTAGCGGTGGCGACCGGATGGGAGCGTCGAAGGCAGCACCGATCTGCACGTCTTTCAGGGGCGGCTCGGAACGCGAATCGTCGGAAATCACTCGGAACCGATCCTCGTCGTCAACAAATTTTAGGGAACCGTGTCCGTAGGAGAGATCGAATGTGCGGGCCATAAACGCTCTGGATCAAATACCGAAATCAATGAGGGCTTTTTCGATGACGTGGAACGACGCCAAATCCGACTGATCGGTGCGCGCGTCCTCGAGCCATTTGCGGAGCTGCCGCGCTTCACGGATCGAGCCGATGCGACACGCCCCGGTCAAAGCCAGCGTGACGAGCGCGTCCGGAGCGCCATGTGTAACCAGGGCCGCTTGCAACGCCGCCTGTTCTCGCAGGTCGAGAGTGATTAGAAGGTTCAGTTCCATCGATAAGACTGGTGCTTTGTACTTGGTACTTTGTACTTTGTTCTCAAGCGCAACTTTCGTATTCAACTAACACTCCCGCTAACGAACAAAGAACAAAGCACAAAACACTAAGCTCTAACTTCTTTCAGATCGAAAACACGCCGTGCCGGCATGACAGAAATGAAAAGTTTCGTCTTCGAAATCCGGGGTTTCCATCTGAATCGTGAGGTGATCGACGCCGAAACGATCGTGCAGCTTCGCGCGCAACTCGCGCAACAAGTCCGGCTGCGAGATGCTGTGGGCGTGAATCACGTGCGCGCTCAATGCGTCGCGCCCGGAGGTGATCGTCCAAATGTGGAGATCGTGAACGTCCGCTACTCCCTGGGTAGCCAGAATTGCATCTTCCACCGCCGCAAGATTGATGTGCGCCGGCGTGCCTTCCAGCAACACGTTCGTCGACTCGCGAATCAGCCTGATCGATCCCCAAATGATCAGCAAAGCGATGACGACGCTGAAAAGCGCGTCCGCCTGGTACCAGCCAAAAAGCGCCATGCACGCGCCCGCCAGAATCGCAGCCACTGAACCCAGTGCGTCACCCATCACGTGCATCCACGCACCGCGAATGTTCAGATCGATATCGTGGCGCCCGTGGAGTATCCACGCACAGACCAGATTCACTATAAGACCGCCCGCGGCTACGACCATCATTGGCCCACTGCGAACAACGGGCGGTTCGATCCAACGCTCGTACGCGCCGTAAAAAATAAGCAGCGCCATCACGACCAGCGCAACGCCGTTGACGAGCGCCGCAATGATCTCGAGACGATAGTAACCAAACGTTTTTCTTGAAGTTGCAGGACGAGAACCAAACCACACCGCACTGAGCGCGAGAATAAGTGCAGCGACATCAGTGAACATGTGACCGGCGTCAGCCAGCAACGCCAGCGAGCCAGTCCACAACGCACCGACGACCTCCGCGACCATGTAAAACGCCGTCAGAAACAACACCAGACTCAGGCGTCGCCAACTGCTGCTGACTGAGTGATGTCGATGGTCGTGATTGGAGTTCATACCCGTGTTTCTCGGTGTGCGGACACAGATTACACAGATATAGGCAAACTACAAAGCAGTCAAATTAAAGGCACCGTTGAAGTCACGGTAGAGCTCGTTGTACTCACGCAACGCCACCTCCATGATGCGATGAAGCTCATCGACGTCGGCCACATTTACCGCGAGGTTCACATTGTTGAGAAACGCGGCATGCGCGTCCATCGTGCGCATTGAAGGTGATATGAGAACGAAGAATATACGACGGCGTTGCGGCGGACGCATTACGTTGATCTCCCTGATCACAAAAGCCGATCCTTGTTCAGCAGGATCAAACTGCGGGTCGAGCAACACGACGTCCATCTTGTTGCCGCGCATCGTCTCGACCGCCTGACGCGTGTCTTCAGCCACGAAAACTCGATAGCCGCTTTCCGTCAAACGACGAGCAATTGTGTCGCGATAGCTTTCGGAGGTACAAACCAACGCCTTGCGCTGGTCCCATGAAGGTCTCGCGCCCGGCTTGTCAGGTGTTTGATTCGTGCTCTTCGACAACAAATCCATCAGCATGCGGACAGCATCGTCATTAGTTCCGCCGTTTTCAATCCGCTGACTCACTTTCGCCGGCGGCTCGTATGCGCGAGCCGTGTTCTGATCAAAACGCGGATGCTCCGTCGCCGGAGAGCCACCCACCGCGAGCGCGCTATGCTCCGTGGCCGGGCTTGCCACACCCGAACTCACCGTCGCATTGCACTTCGGGCAACGAACATTGAACGGTCGGGCCGGCGACTTTTCCTCGTCAACCTGCAAGCGGGTCGCACATTTTTGACAAACGATGATCATGATGGTCGTTGAAACAGGTGGGACTATTCGATCATGCCCAGCATCGATCCGGAGTCGGAAAAGGCGTTGACCGCCATTGCGTCACCATCACGGCGAATGAAATCTTCGGCGGCCGTCATGCCTTTCAGCGAGAGCAGAAGGTTGTTTTGATTACTTGCGAATGCGAGTCCATCCTCGAGCGATACGACCTTGTTTTCGATCAGGCCCTTGATGACCGTGTCAAAGTCCTGCATGCCGTCCAGTTTTCCATCGCGCATCGCATCGAGCAGCGACTTGCCTTCAACCTCTCCGACTTCGATGTACTCTCGTGTACGTGGACTCGACCGTAGTATCTCCACTGCTGCGACTCGCCCGCTGCCGTCCGCTTTCGGAATCAGTCGTTGCGAAACGATGCAGCGGAACGTTTGGGCCAGTCTGGTCCTGATCACGGGCTCTTCGTTCTTCGGATAGAGCCCGATGATGCGATCGACGGTCTTGGACGCGTCGATGGTGTGCAGAGTTGAGAGCACAAGGTGACCGGTCTCCGCGGCTTCAAGCGCGATTTCAGTCGTTTCGAAGTCACGCATCTCGCCGATCAGAATCACCTTTGGCGCCTGGCGCAGCGTGGCGCGCAACGCTGACGGAAAGTCGCGCGTGTCATGGCCCACTTCACGCTGATTGATCGTCGAGGCTTTATGCAGATGCAGATACTCGATTGGATCTTCGATGGTGACGACGTGATAGTGCTTTTTCTCGTTGATGATGTCGATAATCGCGGCTTGGGTGGAACTCTTTCCTGAACCCGTCGGACCAGTGATGAGCACGAGGCCATTGCGCAGCTCGGCAATGTCTGTCAAGTGCGACGGCAATCCCAGGCTCTTGATGGTTGGAATGTCCGTCGGAATCACGCGCATGACGATTGAGTACACACCGCGCTGCTGAAAGATGTTGACGCGAAAGCGGGCGCGAGATGGTAGTGAGTAACTCAGGTCGGCGGTGCCGGTGCGCGCCAGACGCTCGGCGGCGTCTGGATTCCCGTGGATGAGCGTTAGCGCGATGATCTCGGTCTGATATGGCGTTAGCTTCTGCATCCCGAGAGGCTGGACGGGCGTCAGTTTGCCGTTGATTTCGACCTGTGGCGGCTGCCCGACTGAGAAATTGAGGTCGCTGATTTTGTCAGACACCAGCAACATTCGCTCAATTATGGGCGGTAAGTCGAAGAAACTCATCTAAATGGGATCCGGAGATGCGCGCACGAAGGTGATTTGATCCTTGCCACTGAGAGGAAGGGTGGTTACAGAGCTCTGGTGCTCGAAACCGCGACAATTCTCGCGCATAACGATGATAAACGCAAGTAAATTGTGTTTGTCACGATGACAAAATGCGGCTGAGTGAGCGGAAGCTGTCGGAAACGGACTTTGCACCGCCTGACAGGAGCGCGCTGATTACTGCAACGGAGTCCGCGCCACCGTCGATTACGCTGGCCGCGTTTTCCTGCGAAATCCCGCCAATCGCTACCAAGCGCGCGTCGCCTATAGCCTTGCGCACCGCCCGCAGCCCATCGAGACCTACCACCGGATCGGGGTTCGCTTTCGAACTTGTCTGGAAGATCGGACCGATCGCTATGTAGTCCACGGGAAGAGACGCGGCGCTGATCGCCTGTGAGACGGTGTGAGTCGAGTAGCCGATAATTGCGTCGTCACCAAGCAGCTTTCTGGCGGCCTCGGGCGGGAGGTCGTCCTGACCGAGATGGACGCCGGGCGCCCCGAGCGCGAGTGCGACGTCCACGCGATCGTTGATGATTAAAGTTACGCCTCTCTGTCTGGCGACGGTGAGGGCTACTTTTGCTTCGTTGTAAAAGTCGAGGGCCGGCAGGTTCTTTTCCCGCAACTGGACGAATGTTGCCCCGCCATCCGCGAGCAATGAGACCTGATCCGCGTGTGAAACGCCGGAAAGCTGTGTGTCGGTGATCGGGTAAACCCTGCTTCTCACGAATTGCTTTACTAATCCGAAGATTCTCTTTTCTTCGGGCGCTGATTAGCGGGAAGAACGCGTTTCCGTAAACGAATCGTCTCCGGCGTGACCTCGACGAGTTCGTCATCAGCGATGAACTCGAGCGCCTGCTCCAGCGACAGCTCTTTCGGCGGAACGAGTCGCAGCGCTTCATCAGCAGTCGAGGCGCGCATGTTGGTCAGCTTCTTCTCCTTGATGGCGTTGACGTCGAGATCCACAGGGCGCGCGTTCTCGCCGATGATCATGCCTTCATAAACGCGTGTGCCGGGCCTGGCGAAGAGCGTGCCGCGTTCCTGGAGATTGTAGAGCGCGTAGGTTGTTGTCTCGCCCATACGGTCGGCGACAAGTGAGCCCGTGGAACGCCCGCGCATCGCGCCCTGCCAATCGCCCCAGCGCAGAAACATCGTGTTTAAAAGACCTGTTCCTTTTGTTTCCGTGAGGAACTCGTTGCGAAACCCGATTAACCCCCGCGAAGGCGTTTCGAACTCGAGCCGAACGCGGCCCGTGCCGTGATTCACCATCTTGGTCATCTGTCCCTTGCGCCTCCCGAGCGCTTCGGTAATGACGCCGATGAACTCATCCGGACAATCAACCACCACTGCTTCGATCGGTTCGAGCAGTCTGGCGCCGGCCTTGCGTGTGATTGCTTCGGGCTTGGAGACCTGAAGCTCGTAGCCTTCGCGGCGCATCATCTCGATCAGGATTGCGAGCTGCAATTCGCCGCGTCCGGAAACTCTGAACTGATCCGGCGAATCCGTTTCTTCAACTCTAATCGCGACGTTGCCGAGAATCTCTTTGTCGAGGCGCTCCTTGAGTTGTCGCGACGTTACGTACTTCCCTTCGCGCCCGGCGAATGGAGAATTGTTGACGCCGAAAATCATAGCGATTGTCGGTTCGTCAACGGCGATAGCGGGCAACGGGTGAGGATTGTCAGGCGACGTGATCGTGTCGCCAATGTTGATGTGCTCGATACCCGCAAGCGCGACGATCTCGCCGAAGCCGGCGCCCTCAACCGATTCTCGTTTGAGCCCTTCGAAAGCGTAAAGCTGCGAGACTTTCGTTTTGTGTAGCGAACGGTCGGGTTTCACGACCGCGATCTGATCTCCGATCTTGATCTCGCCCGAGAAGATACGGCCAATCGCCAGGCGCCCGACGTAATCGTTGTAGTCGAGGTTTGCGACCAGCAGTTGGAGAGAATCGCTTCTTAGTTGCCTCGGCGGTGGAATCGATTCGACGATCTGCTCGAAGAGTGGTTGCAGATCTCGCGACTCGTCTTTCAACTCTCGTTTCGCAATGCCCTCGCGCGAGACAGCATAGAGGATGGGAAACTCGATCTGTTCGTCGGTGGCGTCGAGGTCGAGAAACAGTTCGTAGATTTCGTCGACGACTTCGGCGGGACGAGCATCGCTCCGATCGATCTTGTTGACGACCGCGATAGCCGGCAGGCGTGCTTCGAGCGCCTTGCGCAGGACAAACCGCGTCTGCGGCAGACAACCTTCGGCGGCATCGACGAGAAGCATCACGCCGTCGACCATCTTCAAGACCCGCTCGACCTCGCCACCGAAATCGGCGTGACCTGGCGTATCGACGATGTTGATCTTTACCTGCCGGTAACGCACGGAGGTGTTCTTCGCCATGATCGTAATACCGCGCTCACGCTCGAGATCCATCGAGTCCATGACGCGATCGCGGACTTGTTCGTTTTCGCGAAATGTTCCCGATTGCCGGAGCATCGCATCGACGAGCGTGGTTTTTCCGTGATCGACGTGCGCAATGATAGCTATGTTTCGTATGTCTGTTCGTTGCATCGGTGATTGATCACAGATTACATCATTGAAATTGGCCTGTCTGCCGGAGCGCCTCGAAAAGCACGATGCCGGCGGCGGTGGCGAGGTTCAAGCTGCGGATGTTCGGATTTAGAATGGGGATGCGCAGGCAGTTTTCCCAATTAGCGCGGAGGAGGTCTTCCGGCAAACCGCGTGTTTCCCGGCCAAAAACGAGGCAATCGTGGGGTTGGAACTCACAGTCGGTATAGATGCGATCCGCTTTGGTAGTGAGATAGATGAAACGTGCTTCCGGAAGTGATTCATAAAGCGAGTCGAGCTTGCGATGACGTACGAGTTTTACTTCCGGCCAGTAGTCAAGACCCGCGCGACGCAAGGCGCGGTCGTCCATGCGAAACCCGGTGACGCCGACGATGTGCAGCGGCGTGTTGGTGGCGGCACAGAGGCGAGCGATGTTGCCGGTGTTCGGTGGAATCTCAGGTTCGACTAGCGCAACCGTGATCATAGTGTCCGTGTCAATGTCAAATGTCGCGGTCAGGAGCATTATCCGCTGACTGCGGACAACTGACTATTGGCAAAAACAAAAAGAAACGACGAGCTTCGCTTGAAGGTCTCGTCGTTTCTTTTGCAAGGCCCCGTAGGCCTCAGAAGTTTTTGTGCGCCGGTGGAAGTTACGTGCTGTAACCTGCTGGTTCGAGTTATCTCTTCTTTGCGGCTTTCTTCGTTCCGCCCTTCTTCGCGGCCTTCTTGGTTCCGCCTTTCTTCCCGCCTGCTTTCTTTCCACCTTTTTTAGTTGCCATAGCTTCTATGTGCTCCTTCTTTCGAGTTTGGTTTTTCTGTTTCCTTCACGACCACAAGATACTGTGCTTAGTTCTCTCTTGTGGGCTAGAGTAAACGGCGCACAACATCTTGCTATATAAACGCAAACACAACACTTGTCAACAACTTATTACTGTGAGGCGGAAATATTTTTCGCACCGCGCGCGATCATTTTTTCCACCTCGCGCGTCCTTAAAGCGTAACGTTGCGCGCTTGCGTGACGCGATATTCGCAAGTGAGATCGGCAGCGGTCACAGTTGGACCATCATAAGCATGTGATTGACGGGAGTTTGAATTTTCCAGTTGAGCGAGAGAAACGAAGTTGCGCGGTGATCCAAATTCTAATTACGAAAGAGAGGAGTGAAGATCCATTGATCGTGTTGCTCGATACCGTAATAAGTCAGGACAGAAGATCTACGACTACGACTCGCAACGCCGACGAATGGTCCACTCGAATCGTCGTCGATCGAAGAGCCTGGCCGGCGTTCTCCGGGTCTGCCGAGATTTACCAGGTTGGTAAGCGCGGGGACTGCAAACTGTTGTAACTGCGCCATTTGCTGTTGGCGTGGCGGCGGCAGGGCGTTGCCTGCGTAGAACATAACCGACTGCTGAAACTCGACCAGCGATTCGCTGCGCGGACGAATGAAACGCCACTCACCTTCGATCGTTAAAGGATCGCGCGCGGCCGACAAGCGCAGGATCATGCGGTTCTTCGAACCACCGGGGATCGGTATTCCCTGTAGTAGTTGGTCCATAGATGTTGGCAATGCATTATCACCAACCTGGCCCGTAGTGCCGGAGCGATAGAGGTAGTAATTCTTGATCGCCTCTGCGATTTGCTCACCACGAAAGATTGCTTCTTTCTCGCGTTCGCGCACCGCTTGTTGTTGCGCGCTAGGCGCGACCGCCATCGCGAAAAGGGACAACGTGGTCATGAGCGCGAGCAGCGCGACGAGTGTATATCCTGCTTCCGAGGGCCGCTCACCAGCCAAACCGCGGCGCGAGGCGGCCACTGAGCGCGCAGGCCCCGTACGGCATATCTTGTGGTTGGACCATCCGCTAAGGTTCGTCATCTTCGGCATCAACTCGCGGCGTCGGACGAGTTAAAGGAGACCCCACGCCCCTGTCACCTTCAGTCATCGTCAGCTTGTGCTGAATCTTCAGAGTCGAATCCATCAGTACCAACTCTTTCGGCGAGATACTAGTCACGCGGAAACGGCCGCTGAGTAAATCGCCACGCTGAACACTGATAACACTCTTGTTGTTCTTGTCCTGAACTAAGGCCACATCGTCGACGTGCATGACCTTACCGATGATACCAACGTAGTTGTAGTTGGGAATCGGCGCTGCGGCAACGCCCAGCGTGACGATGTTCGAGTAAAGACTGTTGTCGGGAGTGCGCACCATGACCGGGCGCGGGCCTGGATTGGCGATAAACGTCGCCGGCACCATCGCCGAAAGCTGTTGCGGACTGGTGTACTTGGTGGGGAGCTCTCTGCCATCTACAAAAATGCGCATCTGGGGAGTGAACTTGTCGCCGGCGGCTTCGATTGTGAACTCAGGAGCTCGCGCATACGCGTTTGCGGGAGAAATCGACGCCAACAGCACTGGAGGGGTGGGGGTTGGCGATGGTGGTACTTCAACCTTCGGTGTTGGAACAGGTTTCGTGGGCACGTAATACGCGAAGATGTTTCTCCTTGCCTCCGCCGCATCGTACGAGGATCGCTGATAATCTATTGGACGATAGGCCGCGAGGTTGAGTATGTCTGTCGAAGCCTGTTGACCGCCATTGCCCGCATTGCTCTGTCCGGCCGGGCGTGGTGTCGCGGAGGGACTGGCCGCTCGCTGGGTTGTACGCGATGAACTGCTGCCAAAGCCGAAAAACGTCCACCATAAAAAGATGATCGCGACCAAACCAAGAACAGCCGCCCAGATTACCTTCTTCTTTTCGCCAGGCTTATTTAGATCTACGAGTGCCATTGGCTATTCCTGAACTACGGAGCAGTCTCCGCGGTAGCGCGCTGAAAGTAAGTGGCCATGCTCAATTGCAGGCTCACGAGGGATCCACGCGAACCCGATCCCGGTGCCGGTTGAGCGGGTTCAGAGTCGTCACCTTCCGCCGACACTGGAGCATTGGTGTCGCGCGCCCGCTGCAACTCCACTTCGTTGATAACAACGAACTGCTGGCTTCGTTCCACGTCGCGAATGAAACGTCTGACGTTCTCGTACTGACCTTCGACAGTAACCATCACCGCGACGCCCGGATAAAAGCTTTGCCAGCGCGTGGCTATGTTCTTACCACCGGTCTGCTTTGTGCCTTCAGGCTCGAGTTCCGTGTAGGTCGGGCCGGACGTGTTGCGAAGTCCATTCTTGATGATCAGCTGATTGAGTTCTTCGTACAGTTCCATCCGCCCGAGATCCTGTCGTGGCAGAAAATCGTTTTCGAACTTGCCGAGGCTCGTGGTTATCTGCTGAACGGTTGCTGTCGTGTTTTGTTGGTTGCGGGCGACGCCAGAGAGTGTTTCCAAATTGGTTTTTAGTTGCTTGTTGTCACTGGTCAGTGAAGCGACGCGCGACCGAGCAGGTACGAAGAAATAGAGATAACTCAACATCACGAGCAAAAGGATCAAACAGCTACCCGCCAATCCTACAACTTCCGCAATGCCAAACATTTTGCCGCGTCGTGAGTCAACAAACTCGCCGACCCGCGCCTTGTATTGAGCCACACGGATGTTTGGAGATTCCGATTTAACTTTCGGTTCCGCGCTCATCTCGCCGCCTCGTTTGAACCCTGTGGACTACTCACGCCCGCCACACTTTCCGATGCGTATCCGGCACGCGCACGGTAAAGCACATCAAACTCGTATTCCGTTCCCTGCTCGCCGCGGCCTTTAGCCAGATTCTGCGATCGCAACACGAGTTGGAAGATGCCTTGCTTGTGCATGTCGGCGATCATTTGGCTGATCGTTGCCGGGTCTTTTGTGAAGACGGCCAAATCCAGGGTCGCGATCGTGGAGTCTGCCTGGGTCATCACATCGCGCACTGCGATTCGCGAAACCCTCACATTACTTGGAAGCGCCGATTCGAAATCCGCCAACAGTCTGGACCAGGAAAACTTCTTGCGATCGATCAACTTATGTGCAGCGGGGACAGCCTTCTGCTGTTCTCCAGTCATCTCCTCCTTAACAGCGTTCGCCGCGTCCAGCAGTGTTTTCTCCTGCTGTTTGAGTGCGTTGTTTTCTACCTGGATGGAGGCAGCCTGACGGTTAGCGACAGTCGTAAGCCGCACGACGATGATTAGGCCGATGACCGAGACAAAGAGCACAATCGCAGTCAACGCCCACGGAAGGACGCGATTACTAAACGGTTTTGATGCCAGATTGAGGCTGCTATTCACTAAGGACTTCCTCGCCGATTATCGTTGGGGTCGGCTTCGAGAAGAATACAATCCAAATCCTCTTACCGCAAATCCGATACACGCCGCGATCCGGGAATAGTTGCGAAACCACGGATGAATACGGATAATTGCCAAACCGTATTTAAACCTTGCAGAGTCCCTATGGAATTACAAGCATTAGAAGAACCGTCCTCGACCACGTGCTGCGATTCTGTCGATGAGCCCACTGTTGAACGGGTTGCCATCGCAAATTTGCCCACGGAGTGGGGCGATTTCCAAATTGCTGCCTACCGTTCGCTAACCACGCAGGAAGAGTTCGTAGTCCTCTATAAAGGCGAGATGAGCCGCGACGTGCCAACGCTCGTTAGAATCCATTCACAATGCCTGACGGGCGACGTATTCGGCTCCACGAAGTGCGACTGCGGCAAACAACTTCATCGCACGATGCAAATGATCGAGCAGGAAGGCCGCGGCGCAATCGTTTATCAGCAACAGGAAGGCCGGGGCATCGGCATCGTCAACAAGATCCGGGCCTATGCGCTACAGGATCAAGGTGCGGACACGGTCGAAGCCAACGAGCAGCTCGGACTTGCGGTTGACTTGCGCGACTATCGTCAGTGTGCGGAAATCCTCTTCGATCTGGGTCTGTGCAAGGTGAAGGTGATCTCCAACAACCCGCTGAAACTGCGCGCGCTGGAAGAGGCAGGATTGAAGATCGTGGAGCGAGTTTCGATCGAGGTTGATGCTACTGAAGACGCCGCGGATTATCTACGAACGAAGAAAGAAAAACTCGGACACCTGCTCACGCTCAAGCGCTAACCACAAAAGGCACAAGAGACACAAGAGGCACAAAACAAAAAAGTCAGGTAAGACTGCGGGCCTAACAAGCTAGCCCACTTGCAACCTGCCTGAACTTCCCTTCTGTTTTTTTGTGCCTTTTTTGTCTCTTGTGGCTTTTGTGACTAACTAGCCCTTTTGTGGCTACGACTTGTTCCGCAGCTCTTTAATCGTGTTACGAAGCCTGTCAGCATTCGGGGCCTTCGGTTCAAGCTTCAGGAACGTTTCCAGCTCGTGGGCAGCTTCCCTGTGCTTGCCGGTCTGCCAGTACAATCCGCCGAGATAATAGTGCGCCTGCCCGGCTTTTGGGCCACCAATGGTGATAGCCTTCCGCAATTGTCCTTCGGCCTCAGGGTAGTTCTTGACGTAAATGAGCGTGATGCCGAAATACAAATGCGCTCTGAAATTATTCTCGTTCTTCCTTAGAGCTTCACGTAGTTGCTTCTCAGCATCCGGAAACTTCTTCTGCTGCAACAGGACGATTCCGAAGTTCAAGCACGGCTCTGGCGCTTCAGGTGAGATCTGGAGCACCTTCTGCAGCGCGTCCGCAGCTTTATCGAGTTCGCCTTTGACCAGGTACTGCACGCCGAGTTCGTTAAGCGCGAGACCAAAGTTTGGATACAAGACAATCGCGCGTCTCAAATCGTCAATGGCCTGGTTAGTTTCGCCACGAGCGGCTGCCTGGACACCTTTCTCGTAGAGATCCACCGCGGCCTTCGGAATGTTAACCAGTGCGGCATTCAACACCCCGGGCTTGTTCTGAGCATCTCCCGGCTTCGACCGCAGATAAATCTGGAGTGTATAAGGTCTCGAAAGCGGACCGACAGTCATATTTGTTCGGCGGTCAGTTATGGTGGGTTCGATGTAGAGAGTTTCTCGCGCTGTGTCAAAGAAGTCGCCGCCCTCAACAACAACGGTATAGCTACCGGCTCTCAATCCACGAAACGTAAAAGTTCCGTTACCATCCGCGAGCACAAATAACTCACCATTGCCGGAGCTTTCCAGCCGTACCTTGAGCCGTGTATCGGCCCGCTGTCCGGAAGGAAACACCAGACGGCCACTGATTGAATGCTGGCCTCCGGTGCCGGTTGTATCGACGCCTCCGCCCGCCTGTCCGTTTACGGCGACAGCAACACACGAAAGAAGAGTTAATAGAAGTGAATAGCGAAACGAGGTGCGTAGGATTACTGAATTCTGAGCCATCTCGATAACTCCGTTACGAAGCAGTTGCCGAGCAAAACGTGGAGGATTTGTTCTTGATTGGCGCTATGAAGGTTACCACAAAAACAAGAAGGGAGGCGTAAATTTTACGCCTCCCTTTTCAAAACTGCCACACTCGAAAAGTGTGGTCACAGTGTGTGCAAGTCCTTAGAACTGGAACTTCACACCGAGACGAACCGCCGACGGGAACTGGAAGATCGTGCCAGTGCCATAGAACGGGTTCGGAACCGGCGTAATACCCGGAGCGCCGCTGTTGATAAGGAGCGTTTCGTCCTCTTTGATGGCTCGCTGGTTGTTGAAAACATTGAACCAGTCGACCTGGAGGCGAAGCTGTTTACCTTCACCAACGGAGATCGGGTAGTAAGCACCGAGATCCAAGTTGTACGTCGTCGGAGTGCGATTGCTCCCCGTCAACGGGTTGATCGCCGTGCCGCGCGGTACGCAACTGAGGCCTGGGATACAGAAGCCTTCGTTGTCACCGTACACCGGGTGCGGAACCAGAGCGTTGAACGGAACACCAGACTGAGTACGGAACGACGCGCTCGTCATCAGTTTGAACGGCCATTGATAGCTGCCGTCCAATTTAAACTGGTGCGGACGATCGTTGGGCAGTCGGCCGTAAAGACCATTGAGCAGGCTGACGAGGTCGAACAGCGAAGTGATGTTCGGGTCAGACTGACCGTTGTCGTTACGGAACAATCCTTCATAGTTACCAATCAGGCTCGAGAACACGTAAGAAGCGATGAACTGATAGTTGTTCGAGAAGCGCTTCGTGGCGGTGAACTCGAGGGCCCGGTAATAGCGGCGAGCAGGACCAAAGCAACCGATGAGCGGGTCGTTACAGGCCAAATCTTCGGTTGTGGTGAAGTTGCCGGTGCCGCGACGGCCCGGGTTGAACAGGAAGTAGGTGGTACCGTCGTCGAACGAACCATCTTCGATGACTTCGTCCTGAGCACGGTAGATACCGCGGAAACCGAAGGTAAGGTCGCGGAATGATCGCGGACCCCACTCGATACCAGCAGTCCACTCGTTGACGGTTTGTGGCTTCAGACCTGCATCGAACGGCGTGACATGGTTGCCGAGATTACCGAAGTTACCAAAACAACCCAAGTCGGGGTGAATTGGTGCGCATTCTGCGCCGGGTAGGCCGTTCAAGCGACTGATGTTTAAGTGGAAGTCGTTCTGAATCTCATTGCCCGAAGCACGGACGTTGATATCCAGCGGGATCGGCGTTTCGAGGTAACGGGCGAAGTTCATGAAGAACTTGCCGCGACCTTCGCCGGTGAAATCCCAGGTCAATCCGACGCGTGGCTGAGTGTTGCTGACGAAATCGTTCAACGTCAGATACGTCTCCCCGCCTTTCGAGTAGGCTTGCTGGAAGTCCCAACGCAGTCCCAGGTTAATCTGAAGATTGCGAGTAGCTTTCCAGTCATCCTGGAAGTAGAAGCTCTGGGTCCTCGTATCTGTGAATTCGCCCTGAGTAT
>Ga0209485_1000189_pt1 | contig 20437 bp, 16 predicted proteins | sample NCAS100_FD_187516 | JGI IMG/M metagenome (GOLD analysis project Ga0209485, IMG submission 187516) | Agricultural soil microbial communities from Utah to study Nitrogen management - NC AS100 (SPAdes) (version 2) | ecosystem: Environmental > Terrestrial > Soil > Agricultural land | place: USA... | reverse complement strand
AGGTGGGCGACGCCTTCCATCATGAAATCGAAGTTGTCGGTGCCCACGATCGGCAGATCCACCTGGGCAAAAGGTCCGAGCCCGGCGACCGGCGCCAGCGCCTGCTCGACCGCCGGCAGAATCTCCGGCCGCCCTCCGGTAAAGAAGCCGGTGATCCGCCCGGTGCCGATATCGATGCTCGTGGTCATCACGTGCCGGTCCAGCTCGGCCGCGTGGGTATGGGTGTATTCCAGCGACCCCCGCAGTCCCTGCTCTTCCCCGTTCCAGAGCGCAAACCGGATGGTGCGGCTGGGGCGGATCCCCAGCCGCCGGATCTGCCGCGCGATGTCGAGCACCATCATCGCGTTGGCACCATTGTCGAGGGCGCCGGACCCCAGGTCCCAGCTGTCGTAATGAGCTCCGATCAGCACGATCTCGTCGGGCCGGGTGCTGCCGCGAATCTCTCCGATGATGTTCGAGCTCTGGTAGGCCGGGCCGGTCTCCAGGTCGAGTACTGCCGTCATGGTGAGGGGAACGCCGTCGCGCAGCAGGCGGAGCGCCCGGAGCGCGCCGTCCCGTTCCATTACCAGGCCGAGACGCTCCCGATTGCCGAAGCCGAGATTCAGGTTGTGGCGGTAGAGAAGGTTGTTGGGCCGGGATCCCATGTACACGATACCGCGCGCTCCGGCCCGCCAGGCCCGCGCCTCGATCTGAGCCGACTGGGCATACTCGCGAAACAGGCCGTCAATGTCCCGGAGCTCTTCCTGCTCGATCAGGATCCAGGCGCCACGGGCCCGGCTGCCGAGGCTGGCGAAGGTCGCGGAATCTCCCGCCGCGCCGTCGAGCAGCGGTCCCACCGCCCCGCTCCCGGGTGTGCCCGCGGAGAACGGCAGCGCCGCCACCCGGGGGGAGAAGGGTATCGGGGTCCCGCCGATCGTGGCGGTGGATTTCCGCTCCAGCCACAGTCCCGGCATGGTGAACGGCTCGGCTCGGGCTTCCACTCCTGCTTCCCGGAACTGGGCCAGTCCCCACTCGACCGCCTTGATGTTGGCCTCCGAGCCGGTGGCTCTTCCTCCGAACCGGTCGGTCAGCCGGGCCACATCGCGAAGGAGAGGGGTGTCGCCGAGCATGGCGGCCACCAGCCGCGCCACGTCGGCGTCGCTGGCCTGGGCCGATGCGGCGACGGGGTGGGCAAGGGCGAGGAGGAGGGCCGAGCTTGTCACCAAGCGGAAGGAGATCACTCGCATGTCCTGTGAAGAGGGGCGGGATGAATCTCCCGCCGGGCCGACCCGGATGCAACGCGGATCCTCACCAGGGCGGTTCTTGCTGAAACCTATCGTAAGATATATCGTATGCTATGTCGTGGGACCTATCTTGAAAGGCAGTCCAGATGAATAAACCACGTGATGACTGGGGTTTAGGTGACTTCGCCGACTTTATCTCCTGTGGCTTCGGCCCGGGAGTTTTCGGGTTCAAGATGGGCGGAGGCCGGAGTCGAGGGCAACGGCGCCGGAGCCAGATGTTCGAGTCAGGCGAGGTGAAGTTCGTCATCCTCCGCCTGCTCAAGGAAAAGCCCCGGCACGGCTACGAGGTGATCAAGGCCCTGGAGGAGAAGCTGGCCGGTTGTTACACCGCGTCTCCGGGAACCGTCTACCCCACCCTCCAGTTGCTCGAGGATCAGGGCTACGTGCGGGTGGTCGAGGAGGGCGGCAAGAAGGTCTACCATATCACTCCGGAGGGCGAGGCCTTCCTGGAGACCAATCGCGACGCCATCGAGGACATCTTCGACCGGGTCCGTGATACCGTGCGTGACTTTGCCGGCGGACCCATGGGCGACCTGCACCAGGCGTTTGCGCGGATCGCCAGCGTTACCTACAAGCGGGCCTGGCGCTGGGGCGCGGGGCATCCCGCGGTGCCGAGAATCACCGAGATCCTGAAGCGCACCGCGGACGAGATCGAGCAGGAGTGGGCCAAGGAGTAACTCGAACGACCCCTGGGGGACACGGCCATGCCCAGCTGGATGATCTTCGTGCTGATCGTGATGTTCATGGGACCGATGATGCGGATGATGTTCCGCGGCAAGCCGAATCCCTGGTGGAAGTACGAGCAAATGGGAAGCGGCAGCCGCGAGGAAATCCGGCGGCTGGAAGGCTCCCTCGCCGAGCGGGATCTGATGCTGGAAGACCTCCAGCACCGGATGTCGGAGCTGGAATCCCGGCTGGATTTTACCGAGCGGCTGCTTGCCGAGCGCCGGGCGTCGGCGGAGCTGCCGGCGGGTTGAGTGGTCGGTGGTCAGTGGTCAGTGATCAGTGAACCAGCCCCGACACGAACCGCTGACCACTGACCACTGACCACTGATCACTTACGTTTGGTCATGCCCGCCCCGGCTCTATCTCTCCACGGCCTCCGCAAGACCTTCGGCGAGGTCGTCGCCGTCGACGCCCTCGACCTCGAAGTGCTCCCGGGAGAATGTTTCGGCCTCCTCGGGCCCAATGGCGCAGGAAAGACCACCACCATCGAGATCTGCGAAGGGCTCACCGTCCCCGATGCAGGCGAGGTGCTGGTCCTGGGCCAGCAATGGGGCCGGGGCGGCGCGGCGCTCCGGGAGCGGCTGGGCATTTCGCTCCAGGAAACCCAGTTCAGCGAGAAGCTCACCGTCACCGAGACCCTGCAGCTCTTTCGGAGCTTCTACCAGCGGCCCCGCCCGCTCGAGGATGTGCTGGCCGCGGTGCAGCTGGGTGAAAAGCGCAACGGCCGGGTGGGCCAGCTCTCGGGCGGCCAGAAGCAGCGGCTCGCCCTGGCCTGCGCCCTGGTGGCCGATCCGGAGCTGTTCTTTCTCGATGAGCCGACCACCGGTCTCGATCCCCAGTCCCGCCGGCAGCTCTGGGAGCTGATCGAGGAGGTCAAGCGGGCCGGGCGCACCGTCGTGATCACCACCCATTACATGGAAGAGGCCGAGCGGCTCTGCGACCGGGTGGCGATCGTGGATCACGGCAAGGTGATCGCGCTCGGCACGCCCCGGCATCTGATCGCTTCGCTGGGGGCTCAGCACATCATCGAGTTCAGCGTCGAGGGGTCGTCCCTCACCGATGCCGAGCTGCTCCAACTGCCGGGCGCGCTCAGCATCCGCCGCAGGGAAGACAGCTATCTCCTCGAGTCGGCCCAGGCCCATCGCACCATTCCGGCGCTGCTGGTGCTGCTCGGAACCCGCGGTCTTCCCCTGGCCCAGCTCAGAACCCACTCGGCCACACTCGAGGATGTGTTCGTCCACCTGACCGGTCGGACCCTGCGCGATGGCTGACGCTCCCCGGCGCTTCACCGACCGTCCGCTGGTTCGGCTCGTCCTGGTCCGCATTCTGGAGTTCGTCCGGGAGCCGGAGGCGATCTTCTGGACCTTTCTCTTCCCGGTCCTGATGACCGCCGGACTGGGCATCGCCTTCCGGAGCCGGCCGGAGGCTCCGTCCAAAGTCGCGATCCAGGCCGGTGCTCCCGCCGCGTCCGAGGCAATGGCGCGGCTCACCGGCAATCCGCTGCTCGAGCCGGCCCTGATGGACGACTCCGCGGCGGCCCGGGCCCTCCGAACCGGAAAGGTCGCGCTGGTGGTGATCGCGCGGTCCACCGACAATGTCGAGTACCGCTTCGACGATACCCGTCCCGAGGGCATCTCGGCCCGCCGGGTGGTGGACGATGCCCTTCAGCGCGGCGCCGGACGCACCGATCCCGTACTGGTCAGCGAGGCCCGGGTCAGGGAAAAAGGGTCGCGCTACATCGATTTCGTGGTGCCCGGACTCCTGGGCATGAATCTGCTGGGGAGCGGCATCTGGGGGATCGGGTTTTCGGTGGTGGACGCCCGGCGCAAGCGGCTGCTCAAGCGGCTGGTCGCCACGCCGATGTCCAAAGCCGCCTACCTGGCCTCGTTCATCATCTCCCGGCTCACCATGCTGGTGCTGGAGGCCGGCCTGCTGGTCGCTTTCGGCATCCTGGCCTTCGGGGTGCCGCTGCGGGGGGCGCTGGGCGCCCTGCTCCTGATCTGTCTCCTCGGGTCGTTGGCCTTCGGAGGCCTCGGCCTGCTGGTGGCGGCCCGGCCCCGGACCCTCGAGGGCGCCTCCGGCCTGATGAATCTGGCGATGGTGCCGATGTGGGTTTTTTCCGGGGTCTTCTTCAGCTCGTCGCGATTCCCCGACGTGATCCAGCCGTTCGTGCAGGCGCTTCCCCTCACCGCGGTCAACGATGCGCTCCGCGCCAACATGCTGGAGGGTGCCTCTCTCGCGCAGGTGGCGCCCGAGCTCGCGATCGTGGTGGCCTGGATGGTGGGGAGTTTTGTGATTGCGCTCAAAATCTTTCGGTGGCAATGAGGCTGGGAAGGGGATAGCGGGAAGCGGATGGCGGTTGCTCCCCCGCTATCCGCTATCCGCTATCCGCTCCTCGAAACGCTCCCGCCTCAACGGACGTACTCTTCAGTACCACCATCCCAAACCGGATCCCCATGTACAGGCCGCTTACGCTCCTGAGCTTCGTCTTCCTGGCGCACGCTGCTGTCGCCCAGACCCCCGAGCCCGCTACCGCGACACCCACCGTGCCTGCCAAGTGGGATGTCTCCGCGAAACACGGACCGTCGCGCGACATCGAGTTCGAAACCACCACCGGGACCTGGATGTCGCTCGATGTATCCCCGGATGGGCGAACCATCGTCTTCGAGCTGCTGGGGGATCTCTACACCCTGCCGATTGCCGGCGGGAGGGCCACCCTCCTCCAGGGCGGGCCCGCGTACGAGATGCATCCCCGGTTCTCTCCCGACGGCCGGCGCATCGCTTTCACCTCCGACCGCGACGGCCTCGCGAATCTCTGGACCATGGCCGCGGCCGGGGGTGATCTGCGCCAGCTCACCCGGGAGCGGGAGCGCGAGGTCTCCAACCCCGCCTGGACGCCCGACGGCCAATACCTGGTGGCCCGAAAGCATTTCCGGAACACCCGCTCGGTCGGTGCGGGCGAGATGTGGCTCTTTCACATCGCCGGGGGCGGGGGCATCAAACTCACCGACCGCCGCAACTGGGAGCAGAACGCGACCGAGCCGGTAGTGTCTCCCGACGGGCGCTATGTGTATTTCACCGAGGATGTCTCTCCGGGCGGCGGCTTCCAGTACAATCGCGATCCGCACGGCGTCGTCTACGTGGTGCAGCGGCTGGACCGGAAGACCGGCGAGCGGGTCACCTGGCTTTCCGGGCCGGGGGGCTCCCTCCGCCCCGAGCCCTCTCCCGACGGACGCACGCTGGCGTTCATTCGACGGGTTGGCCAGAAGAGCGTGCTCTTCCTGCACGACATGGAGAGCGGGCGGGAGCGCCCCCTGTGGGACGGACTCGACCACGACCAGCAGGAAGCCTGGGCGATCTTCGGGACCTACGCCGGCTACGACTGGATGCCGGACGGGAAGAGCATCGTGATCTGGGCCGCGGGCAAGCTGTGGAGGGTGGACGCCACGAGCGGCGCGGCGGCCAACATCCCGTTCAGCGCGACCGTCAGGCAGACCATCACCGACGCCGTCCGTTTTCCCCAGCGGGTCGCTCCCGACAGCTTGGACGCCCGCATGCTGCGATGGGTCTCGGTCTCGCCCGATCAGCGCCGGGTGGTCTACACCGCCCTGGGCAAGCTCTGGGTCAAGGAGCTCCCCGCCGGTCTGCCTCGTCGGCTCACCAGCGACACGGCGAACACCGAGCTCTACCCCTCGTGGTCTCCCGACGGACAGACCCTGGTGTACACCACCTGGCACGATGAGACGATGGGGGCGGTGCGCATCGTGCGCCTGGTGGGTGGGGCGAGCCGGGCTCTCACCACCCAGCGTGGCCACTACATCGAGCCCCGTTTTGGGCCCGACGGTGCGCGGGTGGTCTATCGCCGGATCGGGGGCGACGGGCTCCGAGGCAACTTTTATAGCCGGGACCGGGGCGTGTACCTGATCCCGGCGGCGGGCGGGGAGGCTCGGCGGGTCACCGAGGAAGGATCGGATCCCCGCTTCAACCGGGCCGGGGACCGGATCTTCCTCTCCGCGAGCGAAGCCGGCAAGCAGGCGCTGATCAGCGTCGACCTGAACGGCGCCGAGCGGCGGGTGCACCTCACCGCCGAGAATGCGACCCAGTTCGTCCCCTCGCCGGACGAGCGGTACGTGGCGTGGGTGGAGCGGTTCAACGCCTACGTCGCGCCGCTCCCGCTCACCGGCAAGGCCGTGGACATCGGGCCCTCGACCGCGGAGTATCCGGTGCGCCGGATTTCCCGCGACGCGGGGCTCTACCTGCACTGGTCAGCCGACGCGCGCCGGGTGTACTGGGCCCTGGGACCGGAGCTGTTTCAGCGCGATCTCTCCCAGACCTTCGCCTTCGAGACCGAAGACACCACCTCCCTCCGCAAGGATCCGGAGAGCCGCGGCATCCCCATCGGGCTCAAGGCTGCCGCCGACCGGCCCACCGGGCAGCTCGCCCTGGTCGGCGCCACGGTCATCACCATGCGGGGCGACGAGGTGATCCCCAACGCTACCGTGCTGATCGATCGGAACCGGATCGTGGCGGTGGGCCGCGCCGACAGCGTGCGGATTCCCGCCGGAGCCCAGCGGATCGACGTCGCCGGCAAATACATCCTCCCGGGTTACGTCGATGCGCACGCCCACATCGGCACCGGATCGAGCGGCATCATCCCCCGGAACAACTGGTCGTTCCTGGCCAACCTCGCCTTCGGGGTGACCACGATGCACGACCCGTCGAATTCGACCGAGCACATCTTCAGCGCGGCGGAGATGATCCGGGCCGGGGCCATCGTGGGACCGCGGCTGTTCTCGACCGGAACCATTCTCTACGGGGCCGAATCCCCCGCCAAGGCCATCACCACTTCGTATGAGGACGCGCTGAGCCATCTGCGCCGGATGCAGGCGGTGGGGGCCTTCAGCGTCAAGAGCTACAACCAGCCTCGCCGCGATGCCCGGCAGCAGATCGTCGAAGCGGCCCGGGAGCTCAAGATGATGGTCGTGCCGGAGGGGGGCAGTAATTACGCCTACAACATGACTCACATTCTCGACGGGCATACCGGCCTGGAGCACAACATTCCGGTGGCCCCGCTGTACGACGACGCGCTCTCCCTCATGGCGGCCAGCAAGACCGGCTACACCCCGACCCTGATCGTCAATTACGGCGGACTGGTGGGGGAGTTTTACTGGTACCAGCACGATGAGGTCTGGAAGAACGAGCGGCTGCGCTACTTCACCCCCGATGGGGTTCTCGACGCGCGGGCCCGCCGCCGCCAGGCCGCCGCGGACGACGACTATTCCTACATCGCATCCGCCAAGGCGGCCAAGGCGTTCAGCGACCGGGGCGGCAGCGTCCAGGCCGGCGCGCATGGGCAGCTCCACGGCCTGGGCCTCCACTGGGAGCTTTGGATGCTGGAACAGGGCGGCATGACGCCCCACCAGGCGCTGCGAAGCGGAACCCTTCGCGGGGCGGAGTACCTCGGGCTCGCCGGGGACATCGGCTCGGTGACCCCGGGCAAGCTCGCCGACCTCCAGGTGCTCGACCGGAACCCACTGGAGAGTCTGCGGAACTCCACCTCGGTGCGCTACGTGCTGATCAACGGCAGGCTGTACGACGCCGCGACGATGGCCCAGATCGGCAATCATCCTGCACCTGCGCCGAAACAACACTGGCGTGACTAGGGAGTCGCGAAGAGCGAGGAGCGAAGAGGAACAACCTCACCCTCTTCGCTCTTCGCTACTCGCTACTCCTCGCGAAGAGCTTCGACCGGACTGACGCGAGTGGCTTTCCGGGCCGGGAAATAGCTCGCCAGCAGCGCCACTCCTCCGAGCAGGAGTCCGACCACGCCGAAAGTGACCGGATCGGTGGCGCCGACTCCGTACAGCAGGGTGGCCAGCACCCGGGTCAGCGCGAACGCACCCAAGAGCCCGAGGACGAGTCCGGCGCCTGCCAGCACGGCTCCCTGCCCCACCACCATGGTGCGCACTTTGCCCTGGTCGGCGCCCAGCGCCATCCGGATCCCGATCTCCCGGGTGCGCTGCGCCACCGTGTAGCTCAGCACGCCGTGCACCCCAATGACGGCCAGCAGCAGCGAGACCGCCGCGAACGCGCCCAGGACCACCATGGTGAACCGGCGCTGGCCCAGCGAATTGGCGAGGGTCTCCCGGAGCGGCTCGACCCCGAAGAGCGGCAGCCCCGGATCCAGCTCCCGCACCGTCGCCCGGACCGCCGGCGCCAGCTCGGCGGGGTCGCCCCTAACCCGCACCAGCAGGCTCCCCCCGGTGACCGGCGCCTGGGACACCGGCAGGTACACCGCCGGCGGCGTGGCAGCCACCAGCCCGTGAATCCGTTCGTTGCCCACCACCCCCACCACCGTCCGCTCGGCACCCCAGAGCCGGATCCGCTGGCCCAGAGGATTGGCTCCGCGAAAGAACTGTCCCCCCGCCGCTTCGTTGATCAACAGCACCGGCGCCGCCTCGACATCATCGGTCGCATCGAAGAACCGGCCCGCGATCAGCGTCCCTCCGACGGTGCGGAAGTATCCCGCATCGACCCGGCGGATCGAGGGCTCGGCCCAGTCGGCCGCTTCGGCTTCCCGGCCCGGCACCACGATCGAGCTGGTGAACCCCGCATCCAGCGGATGGCTGCCGGCAATCGCCACCGACTGCACCCCGGGCAGCGCCGAGACCCGGCGGCGGAGCTCATCCGAAAACCGCTGGATCTCGGTCCAGCGCGGAAAGACGCTGAAGTCCTGGGGATAGCGGCTCCGGGGCAGCTCGAACTCCGCCTTGAGCACTCCCTCGGCCGCAAAGCCGGGATCCACCTGATGGAGCCGCCAGAAGCTCCTGATCAGGAGGCCCGCTCCGGCCATCAGCATGACCGCGAGGGCCAGCTCGGCCATCACCAAGGTCGAACGAAGCCGGCGGTGCCGCCGGCCGGCGGAGCTGCCCCGCTCTCCCTGGAGAAGCGATTGGATGTTGCCGCCCCGGAGCTGGAGCATCGGCAGGATGCCGAACAGCAGACCGACTCCGGCCGCCACCGCCATCGTCACCCCGAGCACCCGGGCGTCTATTCCCACCGAGCCGACCCGGGGAATGTCCGAGGGCGCCATTCCCATGAGAGCGCGGAGGCCCACGATCGCGAGCCCGAGTCCGAGAATTACCCCGGCGCCGGTGAGCAGCGCGCTCTCGGCAAAGAACTGCGCCGCCAGCCGCCGGCTGCTGGCGCCCAGCGCCGCCCGTACCGTCACTTCGCGCATCCGGGTGGTGGCGCGCGCCAGCAGCAGATTGGCGACGTTGGCGCAGGCGACCAGCAGGACCAGTGCGACGGCACCCAGCAGCACCAGCAGCGCGGGCCGAACCGGGCCGAACACCACTTGAGGGAGCGCTTCCAGGAAGATTCCCCGCCCGTCGTTCGATTCGGCGTAGGTCCGCTCCAGGTCCGTGGCCAGGGTGGTCAGCTCCTCCTGAGCCGGCTCGAGTCCCACGCCGGCGCGGAGCCGTCCCACCATGAGGAGGGGATGAGTGCCGCGGGACTCGGGCGTGGGATTGGGACGGAGGGGGAGCCAGAGATCCACCCTGGCCCGCCCGCCCCGATCCGCGAAGCCTCGGCCATAGGCAGCCGCGCCGAGAATCTGGAGGGTCCCGAAATCGGCGGAGGCGGGCAGCACCCCGACGATGGCGTGCGGGATGTCGTTCAGCCGGAGACTCTTCCCGGTGATGGCGGGATCGCGCAGGAACAGCCGCTCCCAGAGCTCCTCCCCGATGAGCACCACCCGGGGTGCGCCGGGGCGGTCCTCTTCCGGCGTGAAGCCCCGCCCCACCAGCGGCGTGATGCCCAGCATCGGGAGCAGCCCGTGGGAGCCCAACAGCGTGGCGACCCGGGACGGTTCGCCGTCGTCCGGCGTGAGGGTGATCTCGGCAGGAATAAATCCCGCAAGCCGGTCGAGCCGCCGGCTCTCCCGCTGGAGATCGAAGTAATCCGGGAGTGAGGCCGGTTCGCGCAGCGTTCCGCTCTTGCGATCGGTCTGCCACACCATCACCAGCCGGTCCATCTCCTGGAAAGGCGCCGGACGCAGCAGGACACCATCCACCACGCTGAAAATCGCGGTGTTGGCCCCGATCCCGAGTCCGAGGGTGAGCACCGCGACCGCGGTGAATCCCGGCGTCCTGCGCAGCGAGCGAAACGCCTGCCTGATGTCCCGTCGCCACCCTTCGAACCACTCGGCCAGGGAACGGCGCCGGACCGTCTCGCGGTCGATTCGTTCCAGCTCGGCCCCGATCCGGGGCAGGTCACCAAAACGGGCCCGGGCTTCCCGTTCCGCCTCGCTCCGGCTCAACCCGGCGGCCATCAGCTCCTCGATCCGTCCCTGAAGATGGAAATCCAGCTCGGCCGCGACATCTCCCTTGACTCCCCGCTTACCCAGAGGGAGGCGGAACACCCGGCGGAATCGTGTCATGGGACCTCCTTCAACGTTTCCATGGGGTCGACCCGCGCCGCACGGAGTGCCGGGACCAGCGCGGCCGCAACGGCACCGAGTGCCAGCAGCCCGGTCCCGACCGCGATGGTGAGCGGATCACGCGGGCTCACACCGTAGAGCAGCGAGGAAAGCATGCGGGCCAGCAGGAGAAACCCGACGAGACCGACGGCCAGCCCCACCCCGGTGAGCGCGAGCCCGCTTCCGAGCACCATCCTGACGACGTCCTTCGGCACCGCGCCGAGGGCGAGCCGGATGCCCAGCTCGTGGGTACGCCGGCTGATGATGTAGCTCAGAACGCCATAGACGCCGAGCAGCGCGAGGAGAAGCGCGAGGAGTGCAAAGCCCGAGAGCACCATCATGGCGAGTCGCCTGGCACCCAGGGAGTCCTCAACCCGCTCTTCCATGAGCCGGACATCGTGCACCGGAAGCTTCGCGTCGATCTCGGCCACCGCCGCGCGGGCCTGCGCCATGAACCCGCCCGGTTCCCGCTGAGTGCGCACCGTGAGGTAGAGACCGGACTGCCATGGCGCCTGACCATAGGCGTAGTAGATCGTCGCCTTGTCGGGCTCGCTCAGGTCGCCGTGCTTGATCGCTCCAACCACCCCGATGATCACCGAGGTCGGTCCACCCTGGGAGATCGTCTGTCCGATCGGATCCTGACCCTCGAAATACTGCCGGGCCAGCGATTCATCGATCACCGACACCCAGGGACCCCCCAGCCGGTCCGACTGGGCGAAGGTTCGCCCCCGGATCAGGGGAATCGCCATGACCTTGAAGTAGTCCGCCTGGACGAACCGCATATCGGCGTGACGAGCCGGCTCACCGGAGATCTCGGGTCGACCCACGACGCTGAACGGGCTGCTGTTCCGGTTGGGGGCAAACGGCAGATCGCTGACCGCGCCGGCCGTTTCCACTCCCGGAATCGCGGCGAGACGCGAGCTGAGCTGATCGAAAAAGGAGATTCGTTGCGGGGCCATGGGATAGTTGGCACCCGGAAGGGTCACCTGAAAGGTGATGACCTGCGACGGCTTGAAGCCGGGATCGGTGTGGAGCAGCCGCGCCAAACTGCGGATCAGCAGCCCGGCACCCAGCAGCAGGATCAGGGACAGGGCGACCTGGGCGGCGACCGAAAACCGCAGCAGGCGGCTGCGGCGCCCGCCCGCGGAAGACCCTCTGCCGGTTTCGCGCAGCACGCCATGCAGATCGGTCCGCGCGGCGCGCAGGGCGGGAACCACTCCGAAGACCAGGGCGGACACAAAGGTGACTGCAACGGCGAAGAACAGCACCGGCCGATCGAGGCGCAGGGTACTCAATATCGGCAGCGTGGTCGTGGTCATCCGGGTGAGCACCTTGATGGCCAGGGTGCCCAACACCAGCCCCAGCGCTCCTCCCCCCACGGCGATGAGACTGCTCTCCACCAGCAGCTGGCGGACGATGGGCCACCGGCCGGAGCCCATCGCGGCGCGCACCGCCAGCTCTTTCTCCCGCCCCGCGGCTCGCACAATCTGCAGGTTGGCCACGTTCACGCAGGCAATCAGCAGGACCAGCAGCACCGCGACCATCAGCAGTTTCAGCACCGGCTGCAGCTCTCCCGCCCGCACGGTGACCAGCGACTCGGCCGAGAGGAAGAGCTGCCCGTCGACGGAGTTGCTTCGCGGCTCACCACCGCGCCACTCGGTTTCTATGCGGTCGAACCCTGCGGCCAGTTGCGCCGGCGTGAGGCTTGGCCGCAGCCGAGCGAGGGCGGTCGTCGTCCACCGGCCCCTTCCTGCGCGGACCTCCGGAGTCAGCGCGAGCGGCACGTAAACCTGTGCCGCCCTGCGGTAGGTAAAGTCCGCCGGAAGCACTCCGATGATCCGGTAGACCCGGCTGTTCAGCTCGATCGAGCGGCCGATCACCGAGGAGTCGGCTCCGGCCCATTCCCGCCAAAACCCGTCGGTCAGCACGGCGACCAGCTCGTTCCCGCTCTCGGATTGATCCGGCCCGTACAACCGTCCCAGCGCAGGCCGCGCGGACATGAGCTCGAAGAACCGCCCCATGGTCCGGACGGCGGTGATCCGGGAGGGATCCCCGGAACCGGTCAGGTTGAAGCTGGTCCCGGCTGAGCCCGCGACCGCTTCGAAAAGCTCCCCGTGCCGGGCGAGATCCTCGATTTGGGGGGGCGAGAGCTGACCGCGAAAGAGCTTGAGTGCGGGAGCGTTCTGCTGAATCACGAACAGCCGTTCCAGTCCCGGCACCGAGAGAGGCCGGAGCAGGACCCCATCCACCGCACTGAAGATCGCGGTGTTCGCCCCGATCGCGAGTGACAGCGTCAGCATAGCCACGAGGGTGAAGCCCGGACTCTTTCTGAGGGCCCGAATCGCGAATCGCAGGTCGCGGATGAGCGCCTCCAACGACTCTCTCGCGGTTCGCTTGCGCAGCATCTGCCGGTCAATCTGCTCCAGCTGGGCACCGATGGCGGACCGGTCCCCGAAGCGGGCCCGGGCTTCCCGCTCCGCCTCACTCCGGCTCAACCCGGCCGCCATCAGCTCCTCGATCCGGCCCTGGAGATGGAAATCCAGCTCCGCCGCGACATCGCCCTTGACCGCCCGCTTACCCAGGGGGAGACGGAAGGCTCGTCGAAACTCTGGCCAGTTCATGGGCGTGCCTCCGCGGCGATGACCATGCCCATCGCCTCGCTGTAGCGGGACCACTTGCGAAGCTCCAGGGCCAGCTGCCGGCGACCCGACGCGGTGAGCTGGTAGTACTTGGCCCGGCGCCCCTGATCGGTGTACCCCCACTCGGCTTCCAGCCAGCCCCGCTGCTCCATCCGGTGCAGCGCCGGGTAGAGGGCACCCTCCTCGACCTGGAGCCGCTGATGGGTGGTCTGCTCGATCCACCGCACCACGGCCAAGCCGTGTAAAGGGCCCCAGCTCAAGGTTTTAAGGAGGATCAGATCCAGGGTACCGCGGAGTAATTCGAGATCGGAGGGAGCCATGGCCGGGTTCCGGTGGAGTGGTCGCTCTAACCTAAGGTTCTTAGGTTAGGACGCCAGATCTCCGGAAAGTGTTGCAACCGGGTGCTGGGAGTTAGGGAGTTTGGGAGTTAGGGAGCAGGGAGCCAGGGAGCCAGGGAGCCGGCGTTCCCTAGCTTCCTAGCTCCCTAACTACTCGCCAACTACTCGCCCCTCCGAATTACCACCCCGCCGTTGGTGGTCATAACCCGAATCGTCGCCCCGCCCTGGCCCAGCTCGGTGGTGACCTGCCGCCCGATCCGACCCCGGACCGTCACCGGGAAATCGATATCGATTCCACCGTTCGTGGTTCCGGTTTCCAGGCGGGCGGAGTAGCCATCGGGGATCCGGACCCGGACCCCGCCGTTCGAGGTGATCGCCTCGAGGCCCTTTCCTTCCCAGCGATCGCCGACCAGCCGGACATTCACCCCGCCGTTACTGGTCTCGGCCACCACGTCGCCTGCCAACCCCTCGAGGTGGATGCCGCCGTTGGTGGTTTCCAGGCGAAGCACGCCGCGCACGTCCACCACTTCGATGCCGCCGTTGTTGGACTTGAGGTCGAGGTCGGACCGGGAGGGCACATCCACTTCGAAATTCACCGACCACCATTCCCGGCTCCCGGTCTCGGGACCCTCCGCGAATACCCGGCCCTCCACCGTCCGGATTCGCACGCCGCGGGCGATCTCCTCGGCGCGCTCCTCGCTGCGGGCGCTGGCCTGGATCCGGGCCACAATCAGGACGTCTCGCCGGCTGGACCCATGGACGCTGATCCCGCCGTTCTGCCGGCCGTCGATGACCAGGGTGCCCGCCGGGCTCGGCAGCGTGGTCTCGCTGGTCATGCAGAACCGCTCGGTGTTCCGGTCGCCGCTCCGGTCACAATCCCGGTTCCAGGTATTGGAGCTGGAACGCCGCTGGGCGAACGCCGGAGTGGCGGCCAGGAGCAGCAGGGCGGCGCCGGTCAGCAGGCGCAGGGTGGGCAGGCGACGGATGGGCATCGGAAGTTCCTCCACGGGGTGTCGGCAACCAGATGCAGGTTGGACACCGCCCCCCCGTGGAGCGTTGCGCGGGGGACTAGGGCCGGAGCTTGATATCCGCGCCGGGGCACTTGATCCGGCGGAACCGGACCTCGAAGCTCGGACCATCTCCTTCAAGGCGGGGGATGAGCGCGCCGTCGGAGGCCAGCCGGTACATGATACGCTGGGGGAAATCCTTCTTGGCGAAGTTCTCGAACACCACGTACTCGTCCACCAGGGTCTTCATCAGGTAGGTGTCTTCCGGCTTGCCCTTGGCAGTGATCCCCAGCACCACCCCGCTGTCGGTGACCTCGATCCGGTTGAAGTCATAGCCGCTCGCGCGTTCCTTCTCGAAGTAGCGGGTGGTCGAGGTCAGGAGATTCTCCGCCGGCATGGTCCAGATCTCCTCGGCGCGCTGATCCTTGCCGGTGGTCCCTTCCCAACACCCCGACATGAACTTGAGCTTTGAGATGTCGATCCGGGGCGGGGGCTTCGGCTTGGTGGTGTCCTGAGTCGGGGGTTGGGGAGTCTGAGCGGCCAGGGGCGCTGCGCACATGCCGCCCGCAACGAGGATCCATCCGGCGATACGCATAGGGGTCGGTCAGGTCTTTCCGGGGCGGGATGCCCCTGGCAGGGAGTTGAGTAAGAGACGATCCCAGAGGGGGTTGGACGCACAGCAGTGGTCAGTGATCAGTGGTCAGTGGTCAGGGAAATACCCCCTGATCACTGATCACAGATCACTGGCCAAGGCATCCCCCTTGACTCCGAAGTCTCAATGCTACATCTTTCCATCCGGATGCACGGATTAACTACATGACCGCCCCTGCTGTCTTCGACCGCCTGAGCGCCCTGGCCGACCCGATTCGGGGCCGGATCCTGCTCGCGCTCGAGCGCCAGGAGCTGACGGTTCGGGAGCTCCAGGGGGCGCTTCAGCTCCCCCAGTCCACCGTGAGCCGGCATCTCAAGGTGTTGGCGGATCACGGGTTGGTGGTCACCCGGAGCGAGGGGACCAGCAACTGGTACCGGATGCCGGCGCGGGAGCTCGACCCAGCCGTTGGTCGGCTCTGGCTCGCGGTGCGGGACGACCTGGCGGGCTCGGCGTCGGCTCAGCGGGACGGGGAGCGGCTGCGCCGGATTCTCTCCGAGCGGCGGGTCGCGTCGCAGCGCTTCTTCGCCTCGGCCGCGGGGCAGTGGGACCGGCTCCGCCGGGAGCTGTTCGGCGACCGGATCGAGCTGACGGCGCTGCTGGGCCTGCTCGACCAGCGCTGGACGGTGGGAGACTTCGGCTGCGGGACCGGAACCGTGACGGCCGCGCTGGCGCCCTTCGTACACCGCATTCTCGCGGTGGACGAATCCGCCGAGATGCTCCAGAGCGCCAGACACCGGGCCCGGGACTTCCCCAACGTGGAGCTCCTGACCGGCACCCTGGAGGAGCCTCCGGTGCTCCCCGGCTCGCTCGATGCCGGGCTGCTGGTGCTGGTGCTGCATCACGCCACCGAGCCGTTGCGGGTGCTGACCGGGGTGGGACAGACCCTCAAGCCGGGCGGCAAGCTGCTGATCGTGGACATGCTGCCCCATGAGCACGGCGAGTACCGGGATCAGATGGGACATCAGTGGCTCGGCTTTCAGGAGCCCGAGCTGCGCGGCTGGCTGGAAGAAGCGGGCTTCGGCGCGATCCGGTTCGTCCGGCTTCCCGAAGACCCCACCGCAAAGGGACCGCCGCTGTTCGCGGTCACGGCGGCAGTTCCCGTTCACCGTTTACCGCTCACCGCTCACCGCTTACCGCTTACCGACATGGAGTCACCGGCATGACAACGATTGCCCCCGCCATTCATTCCTTCGAGCTGACCCGCGCGGCCGGACGGGAGCCGTTCAAGGTGAAGGACCTCTCCCTCGCCGAGTTCGGCCGGAACGAAATCCGCCTGGCGGAGTTCGAGATGCCCGGGCTCATGGCACTCCGGGCGGAGTACAAGGGCAAGCGGCCGCTCGCCGGCGCCAAGATCATGGGCTCGCTGCACATGACGGTGCAGACCGCGGTCCTGATCGAGACCCTCGCCGAGCTGGGCGCGGACGTGCGCTGGGTTTCCTGCAACATCTTCTCGACCCAGGATCATGCCGCGTCCGCGGTGGTAGTCGGCAAGCGGGGCACGGTCGCGAGCCCGAAGGGGATCGCGGTCTACGCCTGGAAAGGTGAATCGCTGGAGGAATACTGGTGGTGCACCGAGCAGGCCCTGATGTGGCCCGACGGCTCGGGGCCCAACCTCCTGCTGGACGACGGCGGCGACGCCACCCTGCTGGTGCACAAGGGGGTCGAGTTCGAGAAGGCGGGCAGCGTCCCGGCGTTCAATCCCGCCGCCGACCCGGAGGAGTGGGGGGTGATCCTCAACCTGCTCGCCGAGCAGCAGAAGAAGAATCCCGGCCGCTGGACCAAGATGGCGGCGAAGCTGCGCGGGGTCTCGGAGGAGACCACCACCGGGGTGCACCGGCTCTACGAGATGATGCAGGCCGGGACGCTGCTTTTCCCCGCGATCAACGTCAACAACTCGGTGACCAAGTCCAAGTTCGACAACCTGTACGGCTGCCGCCACTCGCTCACCGACGGGATCCTCCGGGCCTCCGACGTGATGCTGGCCGGCAAGGTCGCGGTGGTCTGCGGCTATGGTGACGTCGGCAAGGGCTGCGCCCAGTCGCTCAAGGGCCAGGGCGCCCGGGTGGTGATCACCGAGATCGATCCGATCTGCGCCCTCCAGGCCGCCATGGAAGGCTACCAGGTCACCACGCTGGAATCGGTGGTCGAGACCGGGGACATCTTCATCACCGCGACCGGGAACAAGAACATCATCACGGTCGAGCACATGCAGCGGATGAAGGACAAGGCCATCGTCGGCAACATCGGCCATTTCGACAACGAGATCGACATGGCCGGGCTCAAGACCTTCGCGGGGATCCGGCGGATCAACATCAAGCCCCAGTACGACGAGTGGGTCTTCCCCGACGGCCACAGCATCATGATTCTGGCCGAAGGGCGGCTGCTCAATCTGGGATGCGCCACCGGACATCCCAGCTTCGTGATGTCGGCCAGCTTCACCAACCAGGTGATGGCGCAGATCGAGCTGCACACCAACACCGCGAAGTACGAGAAGAAGGTTTACGTGCTGCCCAAGCACCTGGACGAGAAGGTGGCCCGCCTCCACCTCGACAAGCTGGGGGTGAAGCTGACTCCCCTGTCGAAGGAGCAGGCCGACTACATCGGGGTGAAGCCGGAGGGACCCTACAAGCCGGAGCACTATCGCTACTAGCCCGGCCGAGCCGTCATTGCCCGCACGTCACTCCGGGGCCCGGCGAGTTACGCCGGGCCTCGCGGCTTTCCTGATTTGAAATCCGGTTGAGACCCCCTCGCTAGCCTGTCTCCGTCGTCATGCCACGATCGGAGAGCTCGCCATGCGAAGGTTCCGCGTCATCATCCTTGCCGTTTCCGCAGCGGTCGGCTGTACCGAGGGCCGTGGGGCCGACCGGCCTGCCGAACGGGCCGAAATCCCCGCGCCTCAAATCCCGGAGTTTCAGTCGGCCTTTCGCCTGATCGACAGTATCGAGCTGGAGCAGCGGCCCGACCTCCCCATCGTTCGGGTATCCGGGCTGGCCCTGAGCTCCGACCGGCGGCTCGCCCTGGGCGATGCCTCCGAAGGCAACGTGAAGCTGTTCGACCTGCGGGGACGACTCCTTGCGGTACTGGGCCGGAGCGGATCTGGCCCGGGCGAGTTCCAGCAGCCTCGCTTCCCCCGATTCGACAGCGCCGGCCGGCTCTTCGTCGGCGACGGGCAGCTCAACCGGATCACCGAGTTCGACCCCGCTGGCACCCTGGCCCGGACCATTCCGCTCGATGGGATGACCCCGATGATGGGCCTCGCGCTGGGACCCCGGAACGAATTCTACGTCACCGGTCCCGGCCGGGGTGGCCGGCTGGTCTATCTGGTCGACTCCTCGGGGAAAACCACCGGCGGTTTTCTGCTGGCTGACCAGGCCCGGCCCAGGCGGGAGCCGGCGCACCCGCTCTGGAGAATGCTCAGCCAGCAGTGGCTCGCTGGCGGCGGTTCCGGACTGTACGTGGCCAGCACCCTCAACGACAGCCTCTGGCAGCTCGATCCAGCCTCGGGGAAGAGCCTCAGCTCCCGAGTCGAGGTGCCCGGCTACGTGGAACCCAGCCTGCCCCCCGGACTCCCGCGGGGCCCCGAAGCGATCACGGCGTGGCAGAAGAGCTTCCACATCGTCGGCACCCTGCTGGCGAGCCGGGATCTCGTGGTCATGCCCTTCGTGCGCGGGGTCCTCAACTATGGCGATCCCATGATCCTGATGGTGCGCCCCGCCGGCGGGCGATGGCTGGCCTTCCGGGGTGCCCCGCCCCCCGTGCTGGTCACCGGCGATTCGATTTTCGCCATTCTCCATCCCGGTGAGTCGGAGCGGGTGGTGCTCGGCGTCTTCCGCCGGACTGCCCCATGAAGAGAGTCCACTGGTCGGCGATGGTTTTGGCCCTCACGGGGGCATGCCGAGCTCCACTCCCCGCGCCGGCCGAGTCTGTCCTGGCCGGAGTGCTCCGCGGGCTCGAGTATCCGCTGGGGCCGGTCTGCGGCCCGGCGCCCGCACGGCCGGGCCGGATGCTGCTGGTCACCGCGAAACAATGTCTCAGCTGTCGCAGCATGGGATTGGTCATGCGTCGGCTCGCTGCAGCTGGTGGAGCAGAGCTGGCGGTCGTCGTTCCGGCCCGCGACGCGGAGGCGGTTTGTGCCTTTGCCCGGCAGGAACACTTCGGAGCCCCCATCGTCACCCTGCCGGACCGCGTGTTTCCCTCCGAAGCGCTGGGAGACCGGTTCCTCTATGGAGAGCTGGACGACCGGGGTGCCGTCACCCGGGCGAGGCTCGCGGCCGACGCAGAGGAATTCTTCGCGCGCCCGGCGACCGGCGCTTCTCCACCGTAATTCCCAACTCACAAGAAGGAGGACAACATGAAGTCACGCATCGGTCTTCTGGCGCTGTTGCTGGCGGTGGGCATGGCATCCCCCGCCTTCGCCCGCAGTCACATGCTGACCTACCGCTGCAATGCGGACGGGACCTACGTCTGCGGGAACAGCTGCGAGGTGGGGCCGTACAAGGGCATCGGCTGTTGCGCGAAATCCTAGGGAATCGCTCTTCTCAACCAAAGGCAGGTGTCTCCATGCGGATCATCGTGTTGCTGGGTGTACTGGCCACTCCCCTTGCCCAGCTGGCGGCCCCGTCAGTCGGTCCCCGGGAGCTGAGCGCGCAGACCGCGTTCTTTTTCCGGGATCTCTATGTCAAGGGTGCCAACCCGGACGGCCGTTTCATCTGCGCCGAGTGGTGCAATATCCTCGAATCGTGTTGCTAGGGTTGTGAACCCGTCAGCCCGGTCGCCGGGTGCCCGGTTAACACCCTCCTATTCGGAGAATTGACGCCCCCTCGGCGGTCCGGTACGTTCGAGGGGACGTCACGCATTCCTCCCCGTCGAGGCTCCACATGACAACGGTTCGCTCCCTCCTCGTGGTCGCGGCGGGTCTCGCGCCCGTGGCATCGCTGGGCGCCCAGGCCCGGACCTATACTATCGGCCAATTTCTTTCCCCCGCATCCCCGCTCGAAGTCACTGCTGCCCGAAAGGCGGACAAAATCGCCTGGGTCAGCTACGAAAACGGGTTGCGGAACATTTACGTCGCCTCGGCGCCGGCGTACCGGGCTACCCGGATCACCCGGTTCCTGAACGACGACGGGGTGGATCTGGGCTCGGTCCGGCTCTCCGACGACGGGCTCATCGCCACCTTCGTTCGCGGCCATGGACAGAACAGTGCCGGTTGGGTGGCCAATCCCTCGGCGAACCCCGCCGGCGCCGACCGGGCCGTCTGGGCCGCCCGAACCGACGGAACCGGGGCCTGGCGGCTCGCCTCCATCGCGAACACGG
>Ga0209485_1000186_pt1 | contig 20564 bp, 17 predicted proteins | sample NCAS100_FD_187516 | JGI IMG/M metagenome (GOLD analysis project Ga0209485, IMG submission 187516) | Agricultural soil microbial communities from Utah to study Nitrogen management - NC AS100 (SPAdes) (version 2) | ecosystem: Environmental > Terrestrial > Soil > Agricultural land | place: USA... | reverse complement strand
CGCCCGGGCACCGAGGCGGTTCCCGCCGCCCTGCCGGCCCGCCAGGTCCGGGTGGATCTGGAGCGGCTCGATGCGCTGGTGCATGCGGTGGGCGAGCTGGTGGTGGCGCGCAATCGCCTCGCCTCGATCGCCGACCGGGAGATCGGCTCCGACCTGGAGCAGGTGAGCGGACGGATCGCGGCGCTGGTCGGCGGGCTCCAGAGCGGGGTGTTTCGGGCCCGCATGGCGCCGGTGGACGAAGTGTTCGACCGCTTCCCCCGCATGGTGCGGGACCTGGGCCGCGAGCTGGGCAAGGAGATCAGGCTCGAGGTGCAGGGCACCGAGATCGAGCTGGATCGCTCGGTGCTGGATGCGCTGACCGAGCCGCTCACCCACCTGCTCCGCAACGCCGCGGATCACGGACTGGAAACTCCGGGCGAGCGGACGGCGGCCGGCAAGCAGCGGGAGGGCACCGTCCGGCTCCGCGCCGAGCGGCGGCGCGACGAGGTGACCGTGGTGGTGAGCGACGACGGCCGCGGCATCGACCGCAGCGCGGTGCGCGAGAAGGCGCTCGCCCGGGGCCTGATCGAGCCGGGTGCCCCGCTCCCCGATGCCATCGGGCTGCTCCGGCTGCTGGCCCATCCGGGACTGACCACTCGAAGCAAGGTGAGCACGGTGTCGGGGCGGGGCGTGGGGATCGATGCGGTGCTGGCGCGGATTCGCGCGCTGGGCGGGCGGATGGAGCTCAAGACCGCGGCGGGACGGGGAACCACGTTCCTGCTGCATCTCCCGGTGACCCGGGCGATCGTGCGCGCCCTGATGGTGGGCGTGGGCAACGAGCGCTATGCGATTCCGTTCGGCATGCTGGCCGAAGCGACGGTGCACGAGGCGCCGGAGAGCGAGGTTACTTTACGAGGGGAATCGCTTCCCACCGTCGACCTCCGGCAAGTGGTCGGCCTTCCCGGTGATGCCAGCGACGCGGGGCCCATGATCGGGAAGCGCCCCGCGGTGGTCATCGACACCGGGGGCCGCCGCACCGCGCTCATCGTGGACATCCTGCTCGGCCAGCAGGACGTGGTGGTGCAACAGCTCGCCCAGCCGGCGGGACTTCCCGGCTGGGTGGGGGGCGCGACGATTCTTCCCGACGGGGCGCCCGCGCTGATTCTGGATCCGGCCGCTCTCTTCTAGACGGAGGATGCGATGGTAGACATGGGCACCCTGTCGAACCTGGAGCGCGACGCGCTGCGGGAGGTGGCGAACATCGGCGCGGGGCACGCCGCCACCGCCCTGTCGCAGATGACCGGCCGCCGGATCATGATCAGCGTGCCCGAGGTCAGCGTCCGCCGCCTGGAGGAAGTCGCCCTGCTGGTCGGTCCCCCCGACACCGTCATCGCCGGGGTGCTGATGCACGTGATGGGCGACCTGACCGGCCGCACCCTGGTGGTGCTGGGCCAGGAGTCGGCCCACGCCCTCTGCGAGCTGCTGCTCCGGAAGCCGAGCTCCGGCCCCACCTTCGACGCGATGCAGCAGTCCACCATCAAGGAAACCGGGAACATCCTCTGCTCGGCCTACATGAACGCCCTCTCCGACTTTCTGGGGATGATGCTGGTGCCCTCGGTGCCGGCGCTGGTGGTGGACCTGGCGGGCGCGGTGCTCACGACGGCGTACCTCAACTTCGGCCACGACCGGGACGCCGTCTTCTGCGTGGAGACCACCTTCCGCATCGAGGGCTCGGAGCAGGCGCTCACCGGCCAGTTCCTGCTGATGCCCGATCCTCCGTCGCTGAAGGTGATCTTCGATTCGATTCGCGTCGCGCGCTGACGCCATGCCGTCGGCCGCACCGACCGGCCGGGACGCCGAAGCTCTCCGCTCGCTGGCCCGGCGTATCGATCCCTCCGATCCCGGTGCGCAGAACAATCTCGGGGTCTTCTACTACGAACGGGGGCTGATCCCCGACGCGATCGCGGCGTTCGCCCGCGCGCTCGAGCTCGATCCCGAAATGCGGGTCGCCCAGGACAACCTGGAGACCGTGCAGCGGGAATCGGGCTATTACGACACCCGGATCGGCGCGCTGCGGGAGCATCTCGCCCGGGAGCCTAACGCGCGGGCCGCGCGGATCGAGCTGGCCCGGGCGTACCTCGCGCTCGGGCAGCACGATCAGGCGGCCCAGCAGTACGAGGAGCTGCTCCGCAGCCATCCCGGCGATCCCACCGCGCTGCTGCAGCTCGGCCTGGTGGAGCAGGCCCGGGGCCGCCAGGAGCTGGCCAGCGAATGGTTCCAGCGCGCGGTGGAAGTGGAGCCCACCAGCTCGGTGGCCCGGCTCTGTCTCGGGCGGGCGTATTACAACCGGGGGCACAACGACAAGGCGCTCACCATCCTCACCGAAGCGAGCGTGCTCAACCCCGATCACGCCGAAGTGCATTACCTCCTGGGCTTCCTCTACGGCGACATGGGGCACCACGAGGCGGCCCGCGCCGCCACCCGGCGCGCGCTCTCCCTCAATCCCTCGCTGGGCACCGCGCAGCCCAACCTGCTGATCGGAGGCTCGCGCGGCTCCACCCCGCGCCGGACCGGCGCCGCCCCCCGCGCCGGGGCCGGCGAGAGCACGGTGGCGCTCCAGCCCCACCTGAGCCTCGCGGTCGCGTTCCGGAAGCGAGGCTATCTCACCGAGGCGCTGCGGGAGAGCCGGCTGGCGCTCGAGGCGGGAGAGGATGAAGCCACCGCACTCGAGGGCATGGCGGAGACCCACCTGCTGCGGAAGGATTTCGGCGCGGCGATCCAGCTCTACGACACCTTGCTGGCGCGCCAGCCGGGCAATGCCGAGCTGTGGAACGAGCGCGGCGTGGCGCTGCACCAGGCCGGCCGGCGGGAGGAAGCGAGGGGCAGCTATCGCCGCGCGGTGGACGCCGATCCCAGCTACGCCCTGGCGTGGAACAATCTGGGCGTGGCCGCAGCCGGTGATCCGGATAACCAGGCCGCCGTGGACGCCTTTCAGGCGGCGCTCAGGACCCGGCCCGATTTCACCGGCGCCCGGCTCAACCTGGGCCTGGTGCATCTCCAGCGGCACGAGCCGCAGGCGGCCCTGGAAGCGTACCGGGCGGTACTGGCGGAACGGCCCAACGACTCGGCCGGGTGGAATGGCGTGGGTCTGGTGCTGATGGACCTCTCCCGGCATCAGGACGCCCGCAACGCGTTTGCCCGGGCGGTGGACGAGGATCCCACCAGCGCGCCGGCCCATTACAACCTCGGATTCGCGCTGAGCCAGATCGGCGCCTTCGACGACGCGCTGCGGGAAACCCGCCGGGCCCTGGAGCTGGATCCCTTCTATGTCCCCCAGAGCTACTCGCTCGTGGTCCAGCTCCAGTTCGAGGAATCGCTTCTGCCGGTGCCGCCCGCGGTGGCCCGGGCACCGGGAACCGGCGGGCCGGGCGGGGATTTCGCCTTCGATTCCCGGATGCTCGACGAGCTGTTCGGCCAGCTGTTGCCTGAGGAGACCGATTCGTCTCCCGCTCCCCGGGACGATCCCTTCGCGCTGGCCCGCGACCTGATCGGCAAGGGCCTGCTCGATACCGCCGCCGCGGAAGTGCATCGCGCGGTGCGGCGCGGCGCTCCCGCCGCCACCGGCGCCGCCCTGCTGGGCGAGGTGTTCGCCCGGCGCGGCCTCTTCGGCGAAGCACTGGAGCGATACCGCGCCGCCGCCTCGCAGGCACCTGACGACGTCGAGATCCTCCTGGGTCAGGCGGGCGCACTGGTCGCGCTGGGCCGGGGAGAAGAGGCGGTGGCGGCGGCAGACCGGGTCGCGGCGCTGGCGCCGGGGCAGGCCGAGGTGCTCCTGGTTCGGGCCCGCGCCCGCCAGCTCATCGGCGATCTGCACGGGGCGTCGGGCGACGCGGCGGCGGCGGCGAGTCTGGCCCCGGGACGAGCCGATCTCCTGGTGCTCAAGGGCAGCATCCTCCGCCAGCTGGGCGACGCCATGGCCGCACTCGACGCGTTCACCGCGGCGCTGGAGCTCGATCCGACCCTGGTGCGCGCCTGGTTCGAGCGGGGCGCGGTGGAAGAGGAGCTGATGCGCCCGAGCGCGGCGCGGGCCGCCTACCAGCGCGCGCTGGAGCTGCTCCCCACCTATCTCGACGCCGGGCTCGCGCTGGCCGACCTGCTGCGCCGCACCGGGCAAACCGCCGCGGCGACCCGGCTCCTGGTGGATCTCCTCCTGGTGGAGCCCTTTGCCCTGGGAGCCCTGGTGCTGCTCGGGCGCACCCTGGCCGACGAAGGGCGCTGGACCGATGCCATCGCCGCGTACTCGCGGGTGCTCCGCTTCCACCCCGAGCACACCGAGGCGCTCTATCATCGTGGCCTCGCGGAAGCCAAGCGCCGTCGCTTCGGCGCGGCGATCACCGATTGGGAGCGGGTGATCCAGGCCGAGCCCACCGGGCCGCTGGCGGCCTCGGCCCGGGCCCAGGCCCGCTCGGCGCGCGAGCTCGCCCACATCCTCCAGCCCGCGGAGGCCTGAGTGGCGATCCAGGGTCCGCTCCGCGAGCTGGGCATCCACGACGTGTTCCAGCTCCTCGACCTGGGCCGGAAAACCGGGATGCTGCGGATCACCTCGGCGCTGCGCCAGAACCAGGGGACCATCTGGTTCCACGAAGCCGCAGTGGTCGCGGCGGCCATCCAGTCGAATCCGCACCCGCTGGGCACCGCGCTGCTCCGGGCCGGCAAGATCCGGGAAGAAGACCTGAGCCGGGCGCGCTCCCTCCAGGATCAGGGCGACACCCGCCGGATCGGGGAGATCCTGGTTTCGAGCGGCGCGCTGGGCGAGCGCGAGCTGCGCAACCAGGTGCGGAGCCACATCGAGGACGTCGTCTTCACCATGCTGGGATGGGACGAGGGATATTTCGTGTTCGAAGAGTGCTCGGTGGACGCGATTCCCCGGGAAACCGACCTGCGGATCTCGGTGGAGCATCTGCTGCTGGAAGGGGCCCGGCGCATCGACGAGTGGTCCCGGATCCAGGGACGGGTGGCCCATGTAGGGGTGATTCCGTCGCTCGCGCCCCCGGTGTCCGAGGAAGCCGGGTCCCTCTCCCTGTCGCCCTTCGAATGGCGGGTGATCTCCGCGGCGGACGGGGAGCGCGACGTGAAGACCATCGCGATGACGCTGGGCGAAGCGGAGTTCGACGTGGCGCGGGCGCTGTTCGGATTGGCCAGCGCCGGGGTCGTGCTGCTGCGCGATCCCGCGATGGAGTCGGCCCGCGCCGCGCCGCGGGGCGATCCCGACGCGCTGCTCCGCCAGGGGGAAGCCCAGCTGCGGGCCGGCAATGCCGAGGCGGCTCGGGCCGCCGCGCAGACCGCGCTCGACGCCTTTCCGAATGATGCCCGGACCCATCTGCTGGTGGGCGCCATCCTGCTGGCGGAAAACCGCTTTGCCGAGGCCGAGGCCGCGCTGCGGGAAGCGGTGCGGCTCGACCCGGGCGGGGCCAAGCCGCTCCGGCTCCTGGCCTGGGCGCTGCTCGGCACCGGGCGGCTGGAGGAGGCGGCGCACGGCTTCGAGGCCTGGCTCGCGATGCCGGGCAAGCGGGCCGAGGAAGAGGAGTACGCCGAGGAGGTGCGCGGCGTGGTGCCGGCGGCGCGCCACCTGGTGAGCCAGCTTCGGAAGGCGCGATGATCCCCGAGACCATTCAAGCCCTCACCGCGCAGCTGGCGCGCGATCCCGGCAGCCTGGTCTTCCTGCCGCTGGCTGAAGCGCTGCGGCGCCGGGGTCAGCTCGACGCCGCCCTCACCGTGGCGAATGCCGGCGCGGCGCGCTATCCGGAGATGGCCGGAGCTTATGACCTGATCGCGCGGATTCAGAGCGACCGGGGCGAAGGTGATCTCGCCTTCGACGCCTGGACCACGGTGCTGCGGCTCGACCCCGATCACCTGGGCGCGCACAAGGGCCTGGCCTTTCTCTGCTACCGGGGGGGAGATCATGCCCGGAGCATCCGGTACCTGCAGCGCGCCGCCGAGCTGGCGCCCGACGAGCAGGCCCTCGCCACCGCGCTGGCGCGGGTAAGGGAAATCGCCGGCGCCCGCCCGGTGCCGGGTTATGTGGATCCCGCGCCCGATCCGCTTCGCGCGGCCGAGGGCGAATCCGACCTCGCGCTGCTGGTCGATCTTCAGGGCCGCCTGCTGGCCGGGGGGATCCGGGGCGCCGACGGACAGCCGGCCGGAGAAGCGGTCGCCGCGGCGCTCACCGGAGTGACCCGGGAAGCGGAGCGCGCTTCCCGGCTGCTGGGGCTCGGGCCCTGGCGCCGCATTTCCCTGGAAGGGGGACCGGCCCACTTCGAGCTGCGCACCCCGACCATGGACTCGGTCCTGCTGCTCACCCGCCCGCGGCAGGTGCCCGCCGGACGGCTCGCCATGCTCGCCGACCGGGCCGCGGCGGCGGCGCGCCGCTGGCTGGAGGAGCTCCGATGAGCCTGGATCTGGCGCTGGGCGACATCACCCGGATTCCCGGGGTGCGCGGCGCCCTGGTGGTGTCGCGCGAAGATGGCCTGGTGGTGGCCGATGCGCTGATGGAAGGGGTGGACGGCGGCGCGGTCGCGGCGCTGGCCGCGAGCCTGGCGGGGCGGATGCGCGGGGTGACCGCGGTGCTGGGACAGCCGGAGCCGGTGCTGCTGATGCTGGGCGGGACCGAAGGAATTCTCCTCCTCGCTCCGGGACAGTCCGGGCTGCTGATGGTCGCGGTGGCCGGTGCTGAGGTGAACGTGGCGGAGCTGCGCCTGAGCGTCCTGGCCGCGGCGGGGACCACCTTCTGATGCGGGCCATCGAGCGCTGGGTCGAAGCCCCGCTGCAGACTTTTCTCGCCGAGTCGGCCGCGCGGGTCACCCTGCTCATGACCTCCTCGGGGCAGGTGGTGGCGCAGCATGGCTTCACCAGGTCACTGGACGTGATGTCGGCGGCGGCGCTGGGGGCCGGCATCCTCGCTTCCACCGCCGAGCTCTCCCGGATCATGGGCACCCGGCCGCTCGACGCGGTGGTTCACCAGGGCTCTGCGGTCGGGGTGTACCTGGCCGGCTTCGAGACGCCGCGGGGCCGCTGGCTCGGACTGGTGGTCTTCGGACCGGAGACTTCGCTCGGGCTGGTGCAGATGTTCTTCGCCCGCATGGTGGGAGACCTGGAGCGCGCGGCGCCGGCGGAGGAGCCGCCCCGGCAGGTGCTGGCGGAGGATTTCGAGGACGAGCTGAACTCCAGTCTCCGTACGCTCTTCGGGCGGTGAGTCGATGCCTCTCGTGAACTTCACCACCCGCGAAATCACCTGCAAGCTGGTCTATTACGGACCCGGGCGCTGCGGCAAGACGACCAACCTGCTCTACATTCACGGTCGGGTGCCGGAGCAGCGGCGCGGCAACATGGTGTCGCTCGCCACCCAGTCGGATCGCACCCTCTTCTTCGACTTTCTGCCGCTCGAGCTGGGGATGATTTCCGGATTCACCACCCGGTTCCAGCTCTACACCGTGCCCGGTCAGGTCTACTACAACGCGACCCGGCGGCTGGTGCTCCAGGGCGCCGACGGGGTGGTCTTCGTGGTGGACAGCCAGGCACGCCGCTTCGACGACAACCTGGAGAGCTTCCAGAACCTCCAGGAGAATCTGCTGGATCAGGGGGTGGACATCCGGAACTTGCCGCTGGTGCTTCAGTACAACAAGCAGGACCTGCCGCCCGATCTCATCCTCGCGCCGGCGGAGCTCGACGACGCGTTCAATTTCCGCGGGGTCCCGAGCCTGCCGGCCGACGCGCTCCACGGCACCGGCGTCTTCGAGACCCTGAAGTCGCTCTCCGCCCTGGTGCTCCAGCGCCTCGCGGCGCGGGCCCCGGTTCCATGAGCAGCTTCGAGACCTTCCTGCTCGATCCCGCCAACCGGGCGGCGGCGGCCGCGGCGCGCGCGGTGGCCGATGCCAGCGGGGTTCCCTTCGCCCCGCTGGTGGTGGTGGGGCCGGCGGGCAGCGGCAAGACCGAGCTGCTGCACGCGATCGCGACGCAGGTGCGGGAGAGCCATCCCGGCGCGCCGGTCGAGCTGCTGACCTTGGACGCGCTGGCCGAGCGCTATCGCAGCGCGCTGCTGGTGGCGCGGGGAGAGGCCTGCCGCGCCGAGCTGTTCGGCGCCGAGCTGGTTCTGCTGGACGACTTCGAGCGGCTGGCCCGCCATCCCGACTGCCAGGGATTCGTGGCCGACCTGCTCGATGCGCGGCGCGCCGCGGGACGCGATGTGGTGGTCACCACGGCGATTCCGGTGGACCAGCTGCTGGGACTCGATCCCCGCGTGGTCCGCCGGCTGGTCGAAGGGACGACGGTCACTCTCTCGCTGCCCGGTCCCGAGGCCCGGCTCGCGATTCTGCGCCGCCGCCTGGCCGACACTCCCGATGCGCTGCCGGATCCGGTGGTTCGCGCGGTGGCTGACGCCGGTTTCCCCTCGATGCGCGACTACACCGGGGCGCTGGCGCGGCTGGTCGCCTTTCAGGAGGCGAGCGCGCTCCCGCTCTCTGCGTCCGACGCCATGCTGCTGGTCGGCGCCCCCGGCGCGATGCTGGCCTCGCCGGTTCCGGTGGAGGCGCCCGAGGCCGACGAGTTCGGGTCGTTCCTGTCCGAAGTGTCGGCCAGCCTTTCCGAACAGGTGGACCGTTGGCGGCGCCGGATCGGGGAAGCGGTGCTCAAGTGGGGCGGGGAAGGCCTGAACACCCGGCGGCTGGAAGCGCTGCTCGCCGACGACACCCCGGGCGACCCGGAGACCACGCTCACCGCCTTCGAAGCCGACGCACAGGAGCTCCGGGTGCTGGCGCAAGAAGCGGCCGAGCTGGCGCCCGACCTGGCCGGCGCGCAGGTGTTTCGCGATCCCGATCAGCTGCCGGCGGCGCGGGCGCTGGTGGCCCAGGCCCGCCAGCGCGGGTCGCCGCTCAGCGCGCCGCTGTCCCAGTACCGCTGGGAAGACCTCGCCGAGGGTCCCTCCAGCCGGCTTCCGATGCTGGCGGCCCGGGACATCATCGCGGAGCCGGGACGACGCTATTCGCCGCTGATCGTGGTGGGGCCCGCCGGCACCGGCAAGACCCACCTGTTGCACGGGCTGGGCAACGCGCTGGTGCAGCGGGGAATCGCGCCCGCCGCTTGTCTGGGGACCCATGCCTTCGCCGCCGAGGTGGCCGCGCTGGCGGACGCCGAGGAGCTGGGCGAGTGGCGGCTGCACTATCGCTGGGTTGGCGCGCTGCTGCTCGACGACCTGCACCTGCTCGCGGGTTCGCCCCGGGCGCAGGAGGAGCTCCAGCTGCTGGTCGGCGAGCTGCTCGAGGGCGGCCGCCAGATGGTGTTCACCAGCACGGTTCCGCTGGAGGAGCTGGTCGGCTTCGATATCCGCCTGCTCGACCGGCTCCAGGGTGGGCTGGTGGTCGAGCTGCCGCCGCCCGATCGCGAAGTCCGGCTCGCGGTGGTGAAGCGGCTGCTCGAGTCCACCGCCGCGGCACAGGACGCCGCTCTGGCCGACTATCTGGCCGGGCGGCCGGCCGATTCGGTGCGGGCGGTGCAGGGAATGGTGCAGCGGGTGCTGGGCCAGGCGCTGGCGCAGCAGGTGGTGCCCAGTCCGGCGCTGGCCCGCGAGGTGCTCGAAGCGATCGAGCTGGGCCCGGTGCGTGCGGCGCGCCGGAGCGGCGGGGCGCGGAGCAGCGGGATTCTTTCGCCCGGGATGGGCCTGGTCAAGAGTCCCGAGAAGATGATCGAGAGCTGGCCCGGCATCGCCGACCGGCTGATCGCGGAGCTGCGCTGATGGCGATCAAGGGAAGCCTCAAGGAGGCGAGCCTTACCGATGTGATCCAGCTGCTCTTCATGGGCCGGCGCACGGGGTGCCTCTCGGTGGCGGACCGGCAGCGCCACGGCTCGGTCTATTTCGAGGAAGGCTGGATCATCTACGCCGCGATCGTGAACCGCCGCGATCGTCTGGGCGACATGCTGCTGGCCGACGGCCTGGTCACCCGGGCCCAGCTCGACCAGGCCCTGGCCCTTCAGGAGAACGCGCCGGGCCGCCGGATCGGCGATCTCCTGGTCCATCTCGGCATCCTGGCGCCCGACGCGCTGCGCCGCTTTCTCCGGCTCCAGATCGAGGAAGCGGTCTATTCCCTCTTCGGCTGGAACACCGGGACCTTCAGCTTCGAGCCGGGGGTGCATCCCGAGGTGGACGATCCGCTCGACCGGATCAGCCCGGAGTCGCTCCTGCTCGAGGGGGCCCGGCGGGTGGACGAGTGGAGCCTGATCGAAAAGAAGATTCCCTCCTTCGATCTCATTTACGCCGTGCTCCCCGGTCAGGTCGAGCATCACAAGACCGAGTTCACCGAAGCCCAACGGCGGATCCTGCCGCTGCTCGACGGGGCCCGCGACGTGCGCCAGATCATCGACGCATCCGGGCTCTCGGAATTCGAGGCGGCCCAGGCGCTGTACGGCCTGGTGACCGCGGGGCTGGCCCACAAGGTCGGCGCTTCCTCGATGGCAGCACCCTCGCGGCTCATGGAAGCGCAGATCGAGGAGCACCGCAATCTCGGGATCGCCTTCTACCGGACCGATATGCACGACGAGGCGCTGCGGGAGTTCCGCCGGGTGGCGGAGCTCCGGCCCTCCGAGGGCAGTGCGCCGTTCTATCTCGGCCTCATCGCGGCGCGGCGGCGGGACTGGAGCGGCGCGGTGGACTGCTTCCGTCAGGCCATCGACCGGAGCGGGCCCCGGCCCGCGATGCTCCACAATCTCGCGGTCGCGCTCCAGCACACCGGGCGGCTGGATCAGGCCGAGACGGTGCTGGCCGAAGCGGCGGGACGGGCCCAGGACGATCCCCGGATTCACACCGGATGGGGAATCCTCGCGCTGGAGCGCGACGATCCCGGGGTGGCGCGGCAGCGGCTCCAGCGGGCCCGCGAGCTGTACCGCCAGACCCCGCCGGCGCTCTGGTACTGGGCGGCCACCCTCGCGACCGCGGGAACCGACGATCTCGACGTGTCGCTGGCCATCGCGAGAGAGGGTGTGGAGCGGCATCCCCACGACGTGGTGCTGCGGAACAACCTGGCGGTGCTGCTGGAGGCCTCCGGCGCGATGGCGGAGGCGGAGACCGTGCTGCGGGAGGTGCTTGCGGAGGAGGCCTCGCTGCCCCAGCCGTTCAAGAACCTGGGGGACCTCTCCTACCGGAGCGGCCGCTACGCCGAAGCCGCCGCGCACTATGAGCGCGCCGCCGCGCTGGCTCCCGACCTGGGCGACGACCTCTACTTCAAGATCGGCAATCTCGCGTTCCGGGAGCGCGACACCGCCCGGGCCCGGGCCGCGTGGGAGCGGGCCGTGGCCATCAATCCCGGGCATCAGCTCGCCCGGGCCAACCTTTCGACCTTGAGGCTCGCGCCGTGATCCGGAGGGAAGACGCCGGACTCGAGCTGGTGTTGCGCCAGCTGAGCCGGCGCGGCGCCGGGGGCTTCGAGTGGTACAAGGACTCTTGCCTGCTCCGGCGGATCGAAGTCCGGATGCGGGCCCGCGGGGTCGACAGCCTCAGCCGATACGCCGCGCTGCTGGAGAACGATCCCGACGAGCTGGAGCGGCTGCTCCACACTCTCTCGGTGCGGGTCACCGGGTTCTTTCGCAATCCCGATACCTGGCACCGCCTCCGCGAGCTGCTGTCCCAGGAGCCGGTCGTGAAGGAGCGCGGTCTCCGGGCCTGGAGCATGGGATGCGCGACCGGAGAGGAAACCTGGTCGCTCGCCATGCTGTTGCTCGATCTCGCCCGGGGCGCGGGACCCGAGGCCATGGCCCAGGTCTCGGTGCTCGGCTCCGACGTGGACGATCAGGCGCTGGCCGTGGCCACGGCGGGCCGCTATCCCTCCCAGAGCGTGGTGGCGATCCGCTCGGTGCTGCCTCACCCGTACGGCATCGTCCTCGAGGGAGGCTTCGAAGTGGATCCGGCGCTGCGTCCCCGGGTGGAGTTCCGCCGCGAGGACCTTACCGCGCCCCGAGTGGACGAGGCCCGCTTCGATCTGGTCTGCTGCCGCAACCTGCTGATCTTTCTGGGCCGGGAAGGGCAGCGCCGGGTGCTGGACACCGCCCGTCGTGCGCTCCGGCCTGGAGGCGTGCTCGCTCTGGGACGGACCGAATCGCTGGTCGCCCTTCCGGATGCGGGACTCGAGCCGGTGGATCTCACCCACCGTTTGTACCGGGCGGCCGCATGACCGGGCCCCGGGTGCTGGTGGGAATCTCGGAAATGGAGGTGGCCCGCGGGCCCGGAACCCTGGGCGCGCTCGGACTGGGAAGCTGCGTCGCGGTGATCCTGCACGACGCCCACGCCCGGATCGGCGGGCTGGCCCACGTGCTGCTGCCTTCGACCAGCGTGGGCCGCAAGAACGACGATGCGCCGGGCCGCTACGCCCCGACCGCGGTGGAGGCGCTGCTCCGGAAGATGCGCGCGCTGGGCGCCTCACCGGCGCGGATCACCGCCCGCCTGGTGGGAGGAGCCAGCATGTTCACCGGCTTGCAGCCTCCCGGCACCATTCAGATGGGTGAGCGGAACGTGCACGCGGCGCGGGAGGCGCTCCACCGGCACGGGATCCGGCTCACCGGCGAGGTGGTGGGCGGCGACTACGGCCGCTCGGTCGAGCTCGACCTTGAATCGGGCCGGGTGAAGGTCACCTCCTATCAGCACGGGACGACAGAATTGTGACTGATTCCGCGGGGCCGGTCCTGGAACGCTTTCACGAAGAATACCGGCGCATCGCCGCCCTTCTGGCCGAGCCCGGCGCCCCCGGCGCGCCCGAAGAAGCCAAGCGCCGGATCATCGCCCTGTTCAAGCAGGTGGACGGCGCGCTCGGCGAGCTGACCGCGCTCAAGGAAGAAATCCGCGGCCTGGTGGAGCGGTACAAGGAAGTGTCGGCCGACCAGGCTTCGGCCCGGGCCAAGGGACTCCCGGGGCAGGAGCCCCAGATCCATCACGACCACCTGGGCGCGTCCACCTACATCGAGAAGGGGTGGAGCCTGATTTCCCTGGGCGATCCCCCGGGCGCCATCCAGGCGCTGACCCGGGCGCTCGAGCTCGCCCCCGGCGATCCCCAGGCCCTGTCGCTCCTGGGCTGGGCCCAGATGCTGGACGAGCAGTATGACGATGCCCTCGCCACGTTTTCCCGGGTGCTGATGAAGGAGCCGGCCAACGCCCTGGCCCGGGTCAATGTCGGGTTCATCTGCCTCAAGAAAAAGATCTTCGGTGAGGCCATCGAGCATCTCTCCCGGGTCATCCGGATCGACAACGACCAGAAGGCCACCCTGTACGCCCACTACTACCTCGGTCTGGTGTACCTGGAGCGGGAGATGATGGCCGACGCCCAGACCTTTCTGGGGAAGGCGATCGCGCTGGGACCCAACCTGATCGAGGCTTACTACGACCTGGGACGGGCCCAGTGGTTTGCGGGACGAAAGGAAGAGGCCAGGGCCACCTGGACCGCCGGCGCCTCGGCCAACCGGTTCGCTCCCTGGGCCCATCGCTGCCAGGAGCTTCTCGACAGGACCGCGAGAGGCGAGGAGGTGCCGCGCTCCGGTTCCTCCTGACCCTCGCGCTGTTGCAGACGCCGGCCGCGCCGCCGGCGGACCTCTCGGGCGTCTGGGTGGGAGAGGTTCTCGCCGTGGCGCGGCGCGCCGACCTCGATCTCGCCATCGCCCTCGCCGAGGAAGCGGATGCACCCCGAACCTGGGCCGGACTGGGTCACCTGGTGCCCGGAAGCATCCGGCTGATCGTGGTCCGGGGCGGGGCGGGGGTCGACTCGCTGATGCGGGGCCGGGCTCCCGCCTGGGGCGCCGGCTTCGCCCTGCCGGGGGCACGGACCATCGTCATCCGCGCGGACAAGGGCGATCCCCGCCAGACCCTGCGCCACGAACTGGCCCACTTCGCCCTCCACGATGCGGTGCGGGTGCGGGTTCCCCTCTGGTTCGACGAGGGCTACGCCGCCATGGCCTCGGGAGAATGGGACCGGCTCGACCGGCTACGGTTGAACTTGAGCGTGGCCCGAGGGGACATCCCCAATTTCTACGCGCTCGATCGGGCCCTGCGGGGTGGCGAAGCCACCGCCGAGGCCGCCTATGCCCTGGCCGCCAGTGCCGTCGCCATGGTGGCGCGCCGCCATCCGACCCAGTCGCTCCAGCCGATGCTGGACCGTCTCAAGGCGGGCGAGGGGTTCGACGCCGCGCTGCTGGCCAGTACCGGTTCCACGCTGGGACGCTTCGAGCTGGAGTGGCAGCGGGATGTCCGGAAGCGCTACGGGATTCTCGTCTGGGCCATGGCGGGCGGCTTCTGGCTGGTGATCGCTTTCGGGGTGATGCTGGCAACCTGGCTCCGGCGGCGGCGGGACCGGCCCCGGCGGGCGGCGCTCGATCAGGGATGGGTGGTGGAGACCGAGGAGACCGAGGAGGAGCCGCCTCCGCTTGATAGAAGCGGTCCAGCGCCTTAAACTTCATGGTCTTATGGCTTTAAGCGAAGGAACCGGCGGACGTCGCGGCTTGCTCGGTCGACGCAATGTGATCGTGCTCGTCGCCGCGACGGGTTGCCTGGTGGCAGGCTATCTCACACTGCAGGCCGGATCGGTCAGTCTCGCCGCCGTTCTGCTGGTGCTGGGATACTGTGTGCTTTTCCCTCTGGCTATCGCTCTCTGACCGCCGGACGGGTTTCGACCGGACGTGCAGAGCGGCAGGCGTAATGCGTCCCCTAAGAGAAGTACCCGGGGACCGCCACGCCATTGCCCCGGGCGAATAGCTCAGCGGTTCAGAGCGCCTGCCTTACACGCAGGATGTCGGGGGTTCGAATCCCTCTTCGCCCACTCGCCCGCGCTCCGACTGGACGCGGAGGTCTCCGCCCGATCGGGCGGTTCTTTTGGGAGGATGTCCGGAATGCGTCTGACCCCTCTCGTGCTCGCTGGCGTGGTTGCCGCGCTGCCCTGTACGCCGCTGGTGGCGCAGCTGCGCTCCAGCCGTCCCATCCCGCAGCAGCAGAATCTTCCGCGGCTGCTGGTGGCCAATCCCCACAGCTTCTCCGCACAGGATTCGACCGCGGCGGTCCGGGTCGGCGCGGGATTGCGCGACAAAATCGAGAAGAGCGCCGATCGCTGGTTCAAGGTGGTCCTGCGGGCCCAGATGAACGAGGCGCTTCAGCAGTACGCCTACCCGGTGGATGCGCTGCTCCCGCCCCTGGTGGCCCGCCAGCTGGGCCAGTCGCTGAATGCCCGGGCGATGGTGGTGAGCACCCTGCAGCGCGGCGAGGGCGGCCGGTTCACCCTGGACGCCCGCCTGGCCAACATGAACGACGATGCCGGCTTCATGGTCCGGTCGGTCCAGAATCCCAATGAAGCGCTGGAGGAGTTCGGGGCCCGGACCGGCGAGGCCCTGGTTCCCGCGTTCCGCGCGCTCCAGGACGCCAAGGCCTGCGACAACCAGCGCGCAACCGAGCCGGCCAAGGCGACCGAGTCGGCGGTCAAGGCGTTGCGGGTCCTGCCCAACCACGGCCTGGCCGAGTATTGCCTGGCCCAGATTGCGATCGCGAAGAAGGCCCCGGTGGACTCGATCATCGGCCACCTCAAGAACGCCACCAAGGGCGACCGGCTCTCGCTACCGGCCTGGACCGCGCTCGCGGTGCAGTACCAGGCCAAGGGCGACAGCACCGCCACCATCGAGACCTTCAAGGAGATGCTTCGGGTCGCGCCGACCAACGAAGCCCTTCGCAAGGAGGCCTTCCGGCTCTTCCTGAGCTACGGCAAGCCGGAAGCGGCCGAAGAGGTGGCGCGGGAAGGCATCGCCAACGACGCCGCCAACGCCGACCTCTACGATCTGCTGAGCAGCGCCTGCCTTTTCCAGGACAAGCCCGAGAAGAACAAGTGCGCGGTGGACGCGCTGGTGCAGGTGTATGCCCTGGACACCACCAAGGCCGACACCACCTTCTACACCAAGATCACCTTCGCCGCCTCCCGCCCGCCGGAAGACACCGCCCGTTTCCTGCACTGGGCCCAGCGCGGCGTGGCCAAGTATCCCCAGAGCGGCATCCTGCTGGGCCAGCTGGCCCAGGCCTACAGCGTGGCGGGGCCGGTGGACAGCGCGCTCGCGGTGACCATCCGCCTCATGGCGGTGGATTCATCGGACCTCACGCCGGTGCTGCGGCTGGCTCAGACCCTGGCCGACACCAGTACCAAGCGGGTCAAGGACGCGCTGGTGCTGGTACCCTACATCGAGCGGCTGGGATCCCCCGAGGACAAGGCCAACCTGGGCGCGATCCTGACCACCGGCTCGCTCCCCCTGCTGTCGGGAGTGCCCGATTATCCCGCGGCGGCGGAGCTCGCCCGTGCGTCGCTCAAGCTGCTGCAGCCGGGAAGCCGCACCGCGCAGTACGCCAACTACGTGCTGGGGCTCGCGACCTTCCAGATGCTCCTCGCCATGGACAAGGAAGCGTTCGAGCAGAAGTCGTGCGACCTGGTGCAGAAGCTCAAGCCCATGCTGGATGAAGCGCTGCCCGCGCTGACCGCCGGCCGCGCCATCAACGAGGCGATCGTCGCGCCCCGCCTGACGTACCTCCAGGAAGGCGTACCGACCCGGATCGCGCAGCTCACGAAAGCGTTTTGCAAATGAGCGATCCCCCCTCTAAATTAGGGGGCTTCGCTCCAGGGGCTGTAGCTCAGCTTGGTTAGAGTGCCGCACTGTCACTGCGGAGGTCGCGGGTTCGAGCCCCGTCAGCCCCGCTCTGGATGCGCCAGCCTTCACCCCGCCGCTGTCAGGGCGGGGTGAAGGCGTTTTCGGGGGGAGTAGGACACGTGACGGAACCGACAATGAGTGCCTATCACCTGCCGGTGCTGCTCAAGGCCGTGCTGGATGCGGCCCAGGGTGCCCGCCGGGTGGTGGACGGCACCCTGGGGGACGGCGGACACGCCGAGGCCTTTCGCGCCGCCGGCGCGGAGATCCTGGCCATCGACCGCGATCCGGACGCGATCCGCACCGCGCGGACCCGTCTGGGCGATGCGGGTATCCGCTATCTCGAGGCGCCCTTCGCCAGCGACGAGGCGGTTGCCGAAATCGCGGACTACCGGCCCGATTTCATTTTCCTCGACCTGGGCGTCTCCTCCCGCCAGCTCGACCAGGAGGAGCGGGGCTTCACCTTCCGCCCTGGTGCGCCGCTCGACATGCGCATGGGCGCCGAAGGGCCCACCGCCGCGGACCTGCTCAACACCACCGACAAGGACACCCTGCGCGCGTGGCTGGCGGAGTGGGGCGACGAGCGCCGGGCTCATCGCCTGGCCGGCGAAATTGTCCGCCGCCGGGAGCGGGAGCCGTTCGTCACCAGCGACGACCTGGTGAACGCGATTCGCGGCGTGCTGGGCTCCCGCTCCGGTCCCGACGACTTTGCCCGGATCTTCCAGACCTTCCGCATCGCGGTGAACGACGAGCTCGACGGCCTGGCGGCCGCGCTGCCCGCCCTGCGCGATGCCCTGGCCCCGGGCGGGGTCCTGGCGGTCATCAGTTATCATTCGGGCGAGGATCGCGTCGTCAAGCAGGCTTTCCACGAATGGAGCCGGTCCTGCATTTGCCCGCCGCCGCAGCCGGTCTGCACCTGCCGGGGACGTCCCCTGGGCGTGGCGGTACCCCGCAGCGGGGTCGTTCCCGACCCCGAGGAAATCGCCGCCAATCCCCGCGCTCGGAGCGCCCGGCTCCGGATGTTCCGGACCGCGCATGACGCTTAGAGGGCGGCACTGGGTCGTCGTCTGGCTGATGCTCTTCCTGGGCACCGCGCTGGCGATCGCCAGTCGCCAGAACAAGGCCCTCGCCACCGCCCGTCGGCTCGCGGTTCTTCAGGACCGGCGCATCGAGCTCGAAGCCAGACGCACCGAGCTGCTCCGGCAGATCGGACAGGTGACCAGCCGGGAAATTCTGGTGCCCCGGATGGAGCGGGCCGGGATGCACCTTCCTTCCGAATCCGAAAACATTCTGATCACTCTGGATAGTCTGGTGGCCGGCGCCGGCCGGGGCCGCTGATGGCCAGGCCGGCGGCGCGAATCGTTGCCCTGCAAGTCGGGCTCGGCGCCGGCCTCCTGCTGCTGGTGGCGCGGGCCGGCTGGCTCCAGCTGGTCAAGGGAGGAGAGTTCGCCCGGCGAGCCGCCGCCCAGCGCACCGTCACCACCGAGCTCCCGGCCCGGCGCGGCACAATTTACGACCGGAACGGCACCCCGCTCGCGGTCTCGGAGCCGGTCTACCGGGTTCAGCTCGCGGTGAAGGAGGTGCGCGACACCACCAGGCTGGTGAGCCGGGGTGCGCGGGCGCTCGGCGTGTCCACCGCCTCCCTGCGCCGCTACTTCCGCCCCGGCGCAGACGAGCTCTACCCCTATTTCCACGGTCCCTTCAGGGAGTCCCAGATCGCCCCCATCCGGGGGATGCGCGGTGTGCGGCTGGAAACGGTGTACAGCCGCGGTTATCCCGGGCTCCGCCTCGCCGCTCCGGTCATCGGCGCGGTGTCCCTCGAGGACGGCGGGCGCGGCGAGAGCGGGCTGGAGCGCTCGCTCGACTCGATCCTGGCGGGGCGCCCCGGAGAGACCGTGGACCTCCGCACGCCCTCGGGCCAGAAGTTCGAGTCGCCCGATCGCCGGGTCCGGGATCCGGTCCCGGGGCACGACGTGGTGCTCACCCTCGACGCCCAGCTCCAGGAGATCGCCGAAAACGCGCTCCGGAAGGCGCTGGCCGAATACAAAGCCGAGGCGGGCGATGTGCTGTTCCTCGATCCCCGGACCGGAGAGCTGCTGGCACTGGCATCGCTGAACGAGTCGGGGCTGCCCGGTTCCGCCACCGTCTTCACCAGCCCGTTCGAGCCCGGGTCAACCGCCAAGCCGTTTACCGCCGCGTCGCTGCTCGCACTGGGCAGGATCAAGGGGACGGAAACCGTCTCGGGGGAGAACGGCTCCTGGACCTACCCGACCCGCGGCCGGGCCACCCGCACCATCGAAGACACCCATGCCGAAAAAGCGCCCATGACCCTGGCGCGGGTCATCGAGGTGTCCAGCAACATCGGCATCGCGAAGTTCTCCCGGAAACTGCGGTGGGAGGAGCATTACGACATGCTCCGCGCGTTCGGGTTCGGCGCACCGACCGGGGTCGAATATCCCTCGGAAGCCACCGGGGCGCTGGTCCGGCCCGATCGCTGGGACCCGGGCTACGACGCCGAGAGCATCGCGATGGGGTACCGGATCCAGGTCACCCCGCTGCAGCTCGCGCTGGGCTACGCCGTGTTCGCCAATGACGGGGTGCTGATGGCCCCTACGCTCATCCGGGAGATCCGGAGCGCGGACCGGAGGGTCCTCTACCGAATGGAGCCGGAAGTAGTGCGCCGGGTGCTGCCGGTGGAGATCGCGGTGCAGATGCGGGAGATGCTGAGGATGGCCGCGAGCGAGTCCGGGACCGGGAGCCAGGGACAGGTGTTGGGAGGAATTCTCGGGAAGACCGGCACCGCGCGGCAGGCGGAGCACGGCAGCTACGCCAGCGGGAAGTATCGCGCCTCGTTCGTGGCGATTTACCCGGCGAAGGATCCCCAGCTGGTCGCGGTGGTCACCATCCAGAACCCGGTGGGGGCGTACTACGGCGGACAGACCGCGGCCCCGACCACCGCCTCGATGCTCAAGCAGGCCCTCTCGGCCCGGCAGAGCGTGATCGATCGCAGTGTGATTGCGCAGGCGGAAAGGCGCAAAGGCGCAACGGCGCAAAGTGAGAGTAACGAGGATCTCAACGAACCAGCGGCCTCAGTGCGGCTGCCATTGAAGGACACCGCACCCGGGACCGGCATGGCTCGGGTGCCCGAGGTGGCGGGGCGGGCGATCCGCGGCGCGGTGTTTGCCGTGCACCAGCGGGGGCTTCGCGCGCGGGTGGAGGGAAGCGGCCGGGTCGTGCTCCGGAGCCTCCCCGCCGCGGGCGACTCGCTCCCGGTTGGCAAGACCGTCGTGCTCTTTGTTTCTCCATCCAGGACACCGTGAGCGATTCATTCGAGCTGGTGTCGGCCCTCCGCCGGGCCGGGTTGCTTCGATCCGCGCCAGCCCCGCTTCCCCGTTTCGCCGGTCTCTCCACCGACAGCCGAAGCGCAGGGCCCGGGACGCTGTTCATCGCGGTGCGAGGCACCCAGTCGGACGGCCATCGGTTCATCGCCGACGCGGTGGCCCGCGGCGCGGCCGCCGTGGTGGTTGAATCCCCTCAGGACACCCCCGCTCCCCAGCTGGTGGTGCAGGACGCCCGGCGGGCGGCGGTGGTGCTGGCCCGGACCTGGTTCGGCGATCCCGCCGCGGGGATGCTGCTGGTCGGCATCACCGGCACCAACGGGAAGACCACTACGACGGCTTTGGTGCGCCACCTGCTCAACCGGTCCGGAGACGCGGGAAGCATCGGAACCCTGGGCGCGTTCGACGGCGCGGGGCGGAGCGTGCCGTCGGTGGCGGGATCGCTCACCACGCCGGGGCCGGTCGATCTCCAGGCCACCTTCGCGATGCTGCGCGACGCCGGGGTAGGCCGGGTCGCGATGGAGACCTCGTCCCACAGCCTCGATCAGG
>Ga0209485_1000184_pt1 | contig 20644 bp, 15 predicted proteins | sample NCAS100_FD_187516 | JGI IMG/M metagenome (GOLD analysis project Ga0209485, IMG submission 187516) | Agricultural soil microbial communities from Utah to study Nitrogen management - NC AS100 (SPAdes) (version 2) | ecosystem: Environmental > Terrestrial > Soil > Agricultural land | place: USA... | reverse complement strand
TCGCCCGCGATCTCTCTCGCCTGTTTGATAACGATTTGATTGTCAGACGTGATCTCGAGAGTTGACTTCAAGAATGCTGCGACCTCCGGATTCGTCACAGGCAACTGAATCTTTTTGTCTGGACCAGGACGCCGCGCGGCGACCGTTACAATCAATTCTTTGGGCGATTTCTGTTCGACTGTTTGGGTCGGCGACTTCACGTCGTCCCGGATGCTGTCGATTGGTCCAGGAGCTTTGGCTCGAACGCGGAAAACGATGTTGCTCAGCCGCTTCTGGTCCAGGATCGGCAGACCGCGGGGCTCGAGCGTTGCGTACGTGATGTTCACGCCGCGCGGCAAGTAAGAAAAGTCCGCAACCGCGTAACGTCCTTCACGGTCCATTGCGACGGACGACCGTCCTTCGAGGGCTCCGCCGCTCGCGGTAGCAAAGAAACTCTGACTGTGAAAAGCGCTGGCGATCGAGAAGATCATGCCCGCGATTTGTGCTCGCAGTCCGTCACCAGCCTTGGTACTCGCCGCTGTTACGGCCGCTTCCAGACTGTAGCCACCGAACGCGATGATGCCGTCGGGCACTTTCTCGGCCGCTCTCGAGTAGTCGCGCGTGGTGGCGAGATTCGTTTTGCCACCCATCGCCGCCAGTCCCTTGTTGCTATTCGAAACCACGATGAAGCCGTTCCTGACAGCAACAAAGTAAGAACCCTCGCCACTCTTGATTTCAGCGGGCCCGGTCGTTGGACCAACGTTGCGAAACAGCTTTCCGGCGGCCAGCGCGTCGGCCAGCTTGTTGCTTTTCAACTTGCAGAAAGCGGCCCACGTTCCGTCGCTCTCCTCTTTGCCATAGAACTCCGGCAACTCCAGCAACACCGCACCGCATTCCGGCCCCAACTCGGGCAGTACTTCCCTGCCGAAGTCCAGCGACCATAATGCGGGGTCGACTTGAAACCTGTTGTCGCGGATGTTCATGGTTTTGGGCCACGTTTGCCAGGCTGAGGCGAGGTCAAGTTTCATCAGGTAATAGGCGAGTGTCGACGACGGCAACAACTCGCGTGGCGCCGACAGTTCCTTTGGATGAAACGGCAGTAGGGGCTTAGCCCACTCACTCTCCCCGAAGACGAAGCGATGAGAGTTTTCCCACATTGAGTTGGAAAACTTCAGCGCGCCGCTCTCGCTTGCCTTCATGGCGTCTGGTTCTTTGTCGGCCGGATTGGCGAAGACCGCATTGAGGTCACTGAAATAGACGATGTCTCCCTCAGCCGCGACTGCCCGACGAAACTCTTCGTTTCCGGCGAGTAGCTTTTGTTCGGCAGCAGTAGTCGCGTTGGAAAAGAGCTCACGAATAGTCGCGATGTCGCTGGTGAGAATGGCAATGTCGCCGATGAACGTCAGGTAAGTTGAAGTGCTGGTGACGTGCCAGTCGCTATTTATCGAACGGTGTTCGATCGACTTGATGGGTATTCCGTTCCATTCAGTTTGTCCCACCAGCGAGTAGCTCAACCAGTTGAAGGTGTCACGCTGATCGAGATCGGCCGAAAGTAGTGCCTGAGCTGTGAATGGAAGCATGGCCGGCAACGCAGCGGCGGCTCGTGTGCCAATCGCGACGTAGTTCGTGAGGTTCATGAAGACTCCGCTTTTTTGCTGATAATTCTCGACGAGCCGTTCAAACCTCTCGCGATCTTTCACTCGCAGGACGATAGCGCTGCGTTGCGCAGCGGAAACGCTGTCGGGAGCTCCTGCCGCGGACCATGCCCCAAAGACGATAGGAGAATCAGGATTGATTCCCGTGTAGTCGATCAGCGCCGCTGCGTCGGGTGGAGCTCCCAATTGCTGACTTAACCCTTCCTTGAAACGGCCAATCACCCAGATCAGGTTTGCCTGCGCCCGCGGAGAATCCAATTGCAGGCCGTGCAACGTTTGGTGAAACCTTTGCACCGTTTGACCGGGATTCGGAATCGCACTGTAGTGCGTAACTCTCTGCGGAAAGAGGTTTTCGGCAAAGGCCTTAACTTTTAAGTCAGGCGGCGTGTTGACCGACGCCGGCGCAGGTGAGCAGCCGGGTGTAGTCAGTTCACAGTCATAACGCCACGCAAAATCGGCGAGAGCCGCCTCTGAAGAAGCCTTGAGAATGATCTCTCGCCGATGTTTTCTATCGTTCGCGAGGCTAAGATCGTGGCGAAAACGAATCTTCTTGATTGAGAGCTTGATCTCTTCTTCGAGTGCTTTTCGCGCCGCTGATTCTTTGTCCTTCGCAGAAACAGGTGCAGTGTTCTTTGAGAGTAATGCTTCGAGTTTAGGAATGTCGAAAACTGCGGCAGACTGGCCCAAACTTTCAACTGCTAATCTCCTGATGTCTCCGTTAGGTGACGCCGCCAGCTTCATCAGCGCGTCAACCGGAAGGACATCACCACGTTCATTCGCCACCTGGAGCGCGACGATTTTGAGTGGATCGTGGTTGGCGGCCATGATGCGCGCGAGCGGGAGTTTAAACTCGTCCGGCGTCATCGAACCGAGCAATGTCAAGCCGCCGATCTGGGTCTTACGATCCGGCGTACGCTGACTTAGAAGGCCTTGTATTAGCTTGACGCGGTTGTCTTTGCTCATGAACGGCCAAACACGGGCAAACTTTTCAGCCGCGTTGTTGGTCCACGATCGATTCAGTAGCTGCGCCGCGATATCGATCTCCTGGGCGAGGCGGCGTGCAGCGGCTTCAGCTACAAAGGGATCGGAATCATCAAGTACGGCCCAGAGGAAAGATTTGAGCGCGGCGTTCTCGCTGCGCGCGAGCGCTTCAGCCGCGGCCGATCGAACCACAGCGCGTCGATCGACGAGTAGATCGACTACGGAGTCGGGCTGCGACACGAACAGCGGCGTTAGACGATTGATATTGGCTTCACGATCCGAGTTCAATTCGTTGAGATTGCCGACCACGTTCTCGACTTCGTGAATCGGACCGTTCGCCGGAACCTTGATTGCTGAGGCCCGCACTCTCTCGAACTCGGAAAAGCTAGCCGGGACGAACATCACTGATTGCACGATCGCTTTGAAGAAAGGCTCAACCCCAATTGCATGCTCGAGCGGAGCAATGAGGTTCACAATCACGACCAATGGACCGGAAATCGTGACCCACGAGGTGCTCCGATACATGTTTCCTTCCGTGTCCTGCGATTCGAAATAGATCTCACGGGCCTCCAGATCCTGAAACTGTGTTCGGCGTGTGAGAATAGATTCGGCGGAACCTGTCAAATCTCCGACCTCTTTCAAGAGGCGTGCGACATACTCAGTTAACGGATATCCGTCCGGTACAGTCTGTGAATTGACGGTAATTCGGGCATCATGTGGCCCTGTAAAAACAAGCTCGGGCGCCATCTGCTTCCAGTCAGCTGGGACGCGAAAGACGACGTTCTTCTCGGATATTACGTGACGCGTAAAATTCGTTTGCGGGAGCGCATAGCTTTTCCATTCGGCATCACGTGCCTGAAGACCAGCGACCTGAGCGTTTAATGAAACTGTGCTGCCGCACAGCAGGAGGAAGAGGAGGGGGATCAGCTTTCGCATTTGAAATTTATATCCGTGTTTCTGAGTTGTGACAATCCAATAAGTTTTGCACAAAAGTGATCGGTTTTCTCTGCGGCCCTCGTGTATCTCTGCTTTCCATGCGTTTAACGGTTATTTCCACACAGAGGCCGCAAGAATACGCAGAGGGCCGCAGAAAACCAATCAGATATGCGACTTTTGGTGTAAGCAAATCCAATATACAATCGCGGCTACTTCAGACGAATGCCTGATTCCAATATAAGACGCGTCAAAGTAATCGACTCGCACACGGGCGGTGAGCCGACACGTGTGGTTATTAGCGGTGGTCCGGATCTCGGTAGCGACACGCTCGCCACCAGATTACGGCGCTTCCGAGAGCAATATGACGACTTCCGTTCCGCTGTTGTCAACGAGCCGCGCGGGTCTGACGCCATGGTGGGAGCGTTGTTGTGTGCTTCCCTCGATAATTCATGCATTACGGGCGTCATTTATTTCAACAATGTGGCGTATCTCGGAATGTGCGGCCACGGGACGATTGGCGTGGTAGCCACTCTCGCTTACCTCGGACGGATTGAGCCAGGAACTCACCGTATTGAGACGCCGGTCGGGATCGTTACGGCGAAGCTCGACAATCATGGGTCGGTCGAGATAGCAAACGTGCCGAGTTACCGGTTGAAGGCAAACGTTTCCGTCGACGTCCCGGGCTTTGGACCAGTGACGGGCGATGTTGCGTGGGGCGGTAACTGGTTCTTTCTGGTGAAAGATCATTCGTTTGATCTGTCACTCAACAATCTCGAGGCGTTGACCGGTTTCACGTCGGCGGTGCGCGAATCACTCGCGCGCCAGGGAATCACCGGCGAGGGCGGACACGAGATCGATCACGTAGAGCTGTTTGGACCATCCGCCCTTAGCGGCGTAGACAGCAAGAACTTTGTGCTATGTCCAGGCAAGGCCTACGACCGTTCACCTTGCGGCACGGGAACGAGCGCAAAGCTGGCGTGTCTCTTTGCCGACGGAAAACTCGCCGAGGGACAAACGTGGCGACAGGAAAGTATCGTGGGCAGCGTCTTTGAAGGAAGTGTTTCGGTAATTGACAACGCAATCCATCCGCACATCAAGGGTTCCGCCTTCATCACCTCGGAAGCTGAGTTGATTCTGGATGTGCGCGACCCATTCTGCATGGGCATTCGCGAATGAGTTCTCCCGTTTATGACGTAGTGATTATAGGCGGCGGCATAGTCGGCGCTGCTTGCGCGGCGGAGTGTGCGACGGAAGGGCTGCGCGTGGCCATTGTCGAGGCAAGGATGATTGGGAGCGGCGCGACCGCGGCCGGCATGGGCCATCTCACGGTGATGGACGATTCGGAAGCGCAGTTTGCGTTGACGCGCTATTCACAATTGTTATGGGATGGTTTGCGAGAGGAACTTCCCCGCGAGGTGGAGTACGACGCTTGCGGAACGATCTGGGTCGCAGCCGATGATGATGAAATGCGCGAGGTTGAACGCAAGCAAACGTTTTATTCGGAGCGTGGCGTCGCAGTTGAGGTGTTGGATGCGCAGTCGTTGAGGGAAGCGGAGCCAAACTTGCGCGCGGGGCTGCTCGGCGGGCTTCGGGTTGCGGGCGACAGCGTCATCTATCCACCATGTGCGGCACAGTTTCTTGTTGATCGAGCGAGGGCGCGGGGTGCGCACGTGTTCGTTGGCCAGGCGGTGCGCGAGATCACGATGGATGGAGTTCGCTTGCGCAACGGTTCTCTGTTTTCCGCTGGGCTGATTGTCAACGCCGCCGGAAGTTGGTCGCCTCATTTGACTGCCGGTATTGATGTAAAGAAACGCAAGGGACATTTGGTAATCACCGATCGTTATCCGCGGTTTCTGCATCATCAACTGGTTGAACTCGGATACTTGAAGAGCGCCCATACGATGACCTCGGAGTCAGTCGCGTTCAATATTCAACCGAGGAAGACGGGACAGTTGCTGATTGGTTCGTCTCGTCAGTTTGAGGTTGATGAGTCGACCGTCGATGTTTCGATCTTGAATCGTATGTTGTCGCGCGCCATGGAGTTTTTACCCGGGCTCGGCAAGCTTTCTTCGTTGCGTGCGTGGACCGGGTTGCGCGCGGCGACGCCCGACAAATTGCCGTTAATCGGTCCGGACGTTGCCCATCCGCGACTGTATCTTGCAACTGGCCACGAGGGACTCGGTATTACCACATCGACGGCGACGGCGAAGCTTCTTGTCGATCAAATTGTGAATCGCACGCCTGCGATTACCATTGCGCCGTATTTGCCGTCGCGAGTGACAGGGGTCGTCTAGATTCGTGCTCTTATCGGCCCCGGCGGATTGGAGGCTGTGCCCTAAGTTCGACCCTGCGTATCTCTGCGTTCCTCTGCGACTCTGCGGTTATGCTTCTTGCTCAAATGCTTTACCGCCGAGACGCAGAGGCACGCAGAGATACGCAGAGATTTCCAAAGTAGCATGTCTGAGACGGTGACATTATTAGTCAATGGCGTTGCGGTAACACTGCCGGCGGGGAGCATGGTGTCGGCGGCGATCATGAAGACTGGAGTGGTTGCGTTCCGACGCTCGGTGACGGGCGAAGCGCGTGGTCCATTGTGTGGCATGGGTATCTGTTTTGAGTGCCGCGTGACGATCGACGACGAAGCGCACTGTCGTAGTTGCCAAACGGTCTGCCGGGACGGTATGGACGTGCGCACCGATGGATAGATCGCGAAACCAGTGCGACGTGTTGGTTGTTGGCGCTGGTCCGGCAGGACTGGCTGCTGCGTTTCGCGGGGCGCAGGCGGGACGGCGCGTCGTGGTCGTCGACGACAATCCTGATGCCGGTGGACAAATCTGGCGAGGTGAAAAACGTGAGTCACGATCGCCAGAGGCCCTTGTTTGGTTTGAACGAATTCGGAGTGTTGAGATTGATTTCATCGCTGGCGCGCGCGTATTTCAAAAGAATGGTCCGGGGATGTTGCTGGCGGAGACGACCAGCGGCGTGCGTGAGTTGGCTCACACAAGTTTGATTTTGGCGACGGGGGCGCGCGAACGGTTTCTACCGTTTCCGGGTTGGACCCTGCCGAATGTTATGGGTGCTGGTGGGCTCCAGGCGCTCGTGAAGAACGGTCTGCCCGTCGAGGGAAGGAAGGTCGTTCTTGCGGGCAGTGGTCCATTGCTGTTGGCGGTCGCGGGTTATTTGCGTTCGCACGGCGCGGAGGTTTTGTTGATCGCCGAGCAGGCGTCATCGTTACGACTGGCGCGGTTTGGTTTGGGTCTTATCAACCAGCCGGGCAAGTTGTCACAGGCGTTCGCGCTTTCGAAAGGTCTTAAGTATTTAAAGGATTGTTGGGTTACGGCTGCGCATGGCGAGGAGAAATTGGCGTCCGTGGTCTTGCAACGTCACGGCAAGCGTTGGAATGTAGCCTGCGATTACCTGGCTTGCGGGTTTCATCTCGTGCCAAATCTTGAATTGGCGGAGTTGGTTGGTTGCGAGATCGCAGACAGTGCGGTGCGTGTTGATGAGTTTCAGCAAACGAGCGTGTCGCACGTTTATGCCGCCGGAGAGTCGACTGGCATCGGCGGACTTGAGCTGTCACTTATCGAAGGCGAGATCGCCGGACTCTCGGCCGCCGGAAAACACGACGACGCGCGACGTCTGTTCCCCGAACGTGCGAAGCAACGACGTTTTTCCGATCTTCTTAACTACACGTTTGCGTTGCGAGATGAATTGAAGACGCTCGCCGCGCCGGAGACGATTGTTTGTCGTTGCGAAGACGTTGTGTTCGATCGATTGCGCGCGCATGATTCCTGGCGGGCGGCGAAGTTGCAGACGCGTTGCGGGATGGGTCCGTGTCAGGGAAGAATTTGTGGCAGCGCGGTTGAGTTCTTGTTTGACTGGAAGGTTGAATCAGTACGTCCACCGATTCTGCCGGTAAGAGTTGAGAGTCTCATATGAAAAAGATGATCTGGCGCGGCGTGATGCCCGCGATTACCACTCCGTTCGATGAACAACTGAAAATTGATCACGCGTTCGCGGCGAAGCATTGCAATTGGTTGGTCGACAATGGTTGCACTGGAATCGTGACGCCGGGGTCGCTGGGCGAAAGCGCGACGCTCACGGTCGAGGAAAAGCTATCCCTCTGGTCCACGGTCGTCGAAGCGGTTGGGGATCGAGTGCCGGTTGTCGCCGCGATCGCGTCGTTAAGCACCGCTGAAGCCGTCGAATTCGCGAAGCGCGCCGCGGATCTCGGTTGCAGCGGTCTAATGGTTTTACCGCCGTACGTCTATCAAGGCGACTGGCGTGAGATGAAGGTCCACATTGAAGCCGTGTTTCGCGCGACCAATCTTTCGTGCATGCTCTACAACAACCCCGTTGCTTACGGCACAAACTTTCTTCCAGAACAGATTCACCAGTTGGCAGCAGCGCACGGGAATTTCGAAGCCGTGAAAGAGTCGAGCACCGATGTGCGTCGTGTGACGTGGATACGGGAGCTGGTTGGTGACAGGCTGGCAATCTTCGTTGGGGTCGATGATGCGATCGTTGAAGGGATCGCAGTTGGGGCGGTTGGTTGGATCGCAGGTCTGGTAAACGCGTTCCCGAAAGAGTCGGTGGCGTTATTCAACTATGCGATGAATGGTGAGCAGGAGAAAGCGATGGAACTTTATCGTTGGTTCCTACCACTGCTGCGCATGGACACTGTGCCGAAGTTTGTACAGCTCATCAAATTGGTCCAGCAAGAGGTTGGTATCGGCAACGCGCGTGTGCGGCCGCCACGCTTGCAACTTAACGGTGCGGAACTGGACGACGCCTTAACAATTATTGGATCCGTAATTAGGAAACGACCCACGATCAAATGACTTATCTTTCAGGCACATCAATTATTGGTTTTGGTCGTGGCGCATTAAACGGCGGCACGTTGCAGGGCTTGAATCCAGCGACTGGCGATGACTTGCCGCCCATTTATCACACCGCGAGTGCCGCTGAAGTGGACCAGGCCGCGCAACTTGCATATGCTGCATTCGCCACCTATTCACAAAGAACAGGCCGCGAAAGAGGGAATCTGCTGCGTAGCATCGCGGCGAACATAGAAGCACTCGGCGATGAGTTGATCGTGCGGGCCAATCAGGAAACTGGTCTGCCCGAACCGCGTCTGCGCACGGAAACGGCCCGCACGTGTAATCAACTTCGCTTGTTTGCAGATCTTGTTGAAGAAGGTTCGTGGATTGACGCGCGCATCGATCGCGGCGACCGCAATCGACAGCCTTTGCCGAAGCCCGATGTGCGATCGATGTTGCGGCCGATTGGACCAGTCGTCGTTTTTGGAGCAAGTAATTTTCCGCTCGCGTTTTCAGTAGCCGGCGGCGACACCGCGTCTGCCTTAGCTGCTGGATGCCCGGTGATCGTCAAAGCTCATCCGGCGCATCCTGGAACGTCTGAACTGGTGGGTCTCGCAGTATGTGAAGCAGTGAAGAGTTGTGGACTTCCGGAAGGTGTTTTCTCGCTGCTCTTTGACGCAGGCACTGACGTCGCAAAGGCACTGGTGAACCATCCGTTCATCAAGGCTGCCGGGTTTACTGGGTCGCGCGCCGGTGGGCGACCTTTGTTCGATATCGCTTCGTCCAGACCGGAACCGATTCCGTTTTATGCGGAAATGAGCAGTGTGAATCCTGTGATTATTCTGGCGGGCGCGTTGCGCGAGAGATCAGATCAGATCGCGGCCGGCCTCCACGCGTCGGTGATGCTAGGTGTCGGACAATTTTGTACCAACCCCGGATTGGTCTTGTTGGCTGACAACAAAGAGTCGGATGCTTTTGTAAAAAAACTGGGCGATTTAATGTCCGGCACTGAAGAACAGACAATGCTCACACCGGCGATCAGCACTAGCTATCGAAGCGGTGTCGCGGCGCGGATGAAACACGCCGCTGTGCAAACTATCGGTACAAGTGCGCTCTTCAAAACGACCGCCGCCGATTTTCTTGCTAATCCGGAACTCGCAAAAGAACTTTTTGGCCCATCCACTCTCGTTGTTACTTACCGCGATCAACTCGTTGAACTAGTGAAGGCGCTCGAAGGTCAACTGACCGCGACGATTCACGGCAGCGAAGACGATCTGCGCGATAACGCGGAATTGATTCGGTTACTCGAAACCAAAGCGGGGCGATTGCTTTTCAACGGATTTCCGACCGGGGTTGAGGTCGGTCCTGCAATGGTCCATGGTGGTCCGTATCCCGCGACGACAGACGGTCGTTCCACATCTGTCGGTACGCGCGCGATCTTTCGCTTTACGCGTCAAGTGTGTTTCCAGGATTTTCCGAACGATACGCTTCCCGCCGAACTACAGGACGAAAATCCGCTCGGCATCTGGCGCATGATCGACGGCGAGATCAGACGCGGCTAGAGCGAATTTCGTCTGCCACACGTAATCCAACATCGAACGCTTCCTCAAAGAGCGCGACGCCACTCAATTCCGAATGCGCGAAATAGATCGACCGAAACGGTTTCGCGCCTTCGCGACGCGCCTGGCCCCACATGAATCCGGTTCGTGGTCGAATCATCGCGTGGCCCCAACGCATCACATCGACCCGTTCCGTCAGCTCGCGAATGTCAGTGTGCGCGCTCTCCAGATCGGTGAGAATTACGTCGGTCCATTCCTTCCACCCTGTTTCGAGTAGACGCGTACGCGCATGGCGCGGCTCGGCGTCACAAAGCGGATAGTAGTAAGTAAGCACCGTTGGTCCATGATCGCGTCCGCGCTGATGCGTCGCGACCACGTAACCCAGCGAAGGACTCTCGTAAAGTACGTTGTCCCACGACAACGGAAAGTCGCGTGGCGAGTGCTGCGGGCGATCACGCAGCGTAAGGTTCGCCACCATCCATGATCCAAACTGAAACTCCGCGATGTGCGGCGGCGGGTTATCACGATACGGTCTAATGACGTAGCGTGCCATGAACTGGGGCGCTGCGAAGATCACTCGCTCCGCGCGGAAACCACGCGGATTTCTCCCTTCCCGATCGACCGTAATTACATCGACATGTGACCGTCCTTTCTCTTCAACCGGAATCAGTTCGACTGCCGCACGGTCCAGTTGCACACGGGCCTTCGTTTTATCGAACAAATGATTGACGAGACGGCCATTCCCTTCAGGCCAGGTGATCAGCGACTGGGATTCAACCCCCGGTTTCGCCACCCGCGAGCAGAAGTAAAACAATCCGGCCCACGCACTCGTGTGTTCGATGGTCATGCCGTAGTCGTCGCGGCACGCATAATCGACCCACCATCGCAATCGCGAACTGGTCAATCCATGCTGGTTCAGCCATTCGAGAATGGAGATGCGATCGAGTGCGGTTACTTCCGCATCGTTTGAACAGGCGGACACGGGCAGTGTGAATGCTCGTCGTCCTTTCGCATCGCGCCACGTTATCCAGCGCGCCAGTTCCGCGTTGAAGCGGTCGAGCTCCACCCTGTCTTCAATTGACGCGCCTGCGTGCAGATATAGTCCTTCGTACCAACGACCTTTGTAGAAAACGCGCTCCTCCGGATCGCGGCAAAGGAACTGCTCGCGCACAATCGGCTCGCCTTCAGCGTCTTTCCCTTCGAGCACGCCCATCTCGTCAAGCAGTGAAACAAGCGCAGCGTTTTCTTTCATCGGCGCCGGGATGTAATGCGCGCCCCAGGGAAATGAAATGTTGCGATTCGATCCGGAACGCGAAGTGCCGCCGGGTGCGTTTTCGAGTTCAAAGAGAACGAAATCATTGACACCTGAGTTTTGCAGTCGCCACGCCGCGGTCAGTCCCGCCACGCCGCCTCCGACGATGACAATGGGAACGTTGCTCCAACCGTCGGCCGGAACGTCGACTCTTAAGCCGTCGCGCAGCCGGTGACCGAATACATCAGAGGTGCCGACAATTTCCCCTTCGGGAAAACTCGGCGACGCGTTGCGACGACACGCCGCGAGCGCCACGGGTACGCCCAGAAATGCAGCAAGAATTTCGCGCCGCGTGAAAGTGTTCATTGTTACCAAACTTAGCCACAAAAAGGCTCAAAAGGCTTTGGGGTTACTCAAACTGTCGCCATTCGCCTTCGTAATATCTAACGAGCGCTTGGTTATCGAGACGATTGATTTCGACCGGCACTGGTCCAATATCGCCCGATAGCGTGAACATCGCCACCAAAGTCTGATCGTCTAAAAACCGCAGCCCAGCAGGCGGGTGCCGCGGTATCTCGAAAGCCGACGCGCGCGCCAACGCAAATCCCCACAGCCCAAAGCTCGGCACCGCGGTGTAATACGGTCTGACTACAAATCCCGCCGCTTCGAGCGTACGGATGATGCACCAGTACGAATTGCGCGCGAACATCGGCGACGTCGATTGCACACTCACCGCAGCATCCGGCGCCAGTTTCGCCCGCAGCATCCGGTAGAACCGCGTCGTATACAGCTTGCCCAGCGAAAAACTATTCGGATCGGGAAAATCGACGATCGCCGCGTCGTACGGCGCCTTGGTGTTTTCTTCTATCCAGATAAACGCATCCGCGTTCACCACCTGAACGCGTGGATCGTCAAACGCTCTCTGATTCAAACTCGCAAGCAACGGAAAACGCGACGACAAGTTCGTCATGTCCGGATCGAGATCCACGAGTGTGACACGTTCGACCGACGGATACTTCAGCACCTCACGCAACGCCAATCCATCACCACCACCCAGCACAACCACACGTTTCGGATTGTTTGCCAGCAGCATCGCCGGATGAACCAGCGCCTCGTGATAGCGATACTCGTCGGTCGAACTAAACTGCAAGTTGCCATTCAGAAACAACTGAAACCCGGCGCGCCCGCGCGTAATGACGATTCGCTGATACGGCGTGTCTTTTGTGTAGACGATCTCGTCGGCAAACATCTCGTCTTCGGCGAGAGACGTGAGCCTGTTTGCGTAAATCAAGCCGGCGAGCAGCAGAACCATGACGACGACCGCCCTGATCCTTAACGCGACGATCCCGCTCTTGATCAAGGGACGAAGCAGCCACGTGCCCCACAACGCGACGCCAGCGTTCAACATGCCGAAGACGAGCGAAGTCCGGATCAGCCCCAGCCTCGGCACAAACAAGATCGGGAATAGGATCGACGCGAGCAAAGCGCCGATGTAGTCGAACGCGAGCACGCGTGAAACGAGTTGCTTGAATTCAACCTTGTCTTTCAGGATGCGAAGCAGCAGCGGTATCTCAAGACCAACGAACACGCCAATCGCGAACACCACGAAATAGAGCACGGCGTAGAAATAACTCACGCGCGAAAAAGTGATGAACAGTAGTGGCGCGGAAAATCCGCCGAGTATAGCCACCGCCAGTTCGATGTCGACAAACTTGCGAGCGAGTCCTTTATCGATGAAGCCTGAGAGCCACGAGCCCACGCCCATGGCGAAAAGGTAGATGCCGATGATGAGGGAAAACTGAGTGACGGAATCGCCAAGAACGTAGCTGGCGAGAGTTCCGGCCAGCAGCTCGTAAATCAATCCGCAGGTTGCGACGATGAGAACGTTGAGAAAAAGTAGCGGCGCTCGGTTCATTTCCATTTGTCATTTGACATTTCCCATTTGGCATTTGAGCGATGCTCCGGCGCCAATAAATGACAAACGGAAAATGCCAAGTGACAAACGGAAAATGAAAAGGCGCCTCATCCGTGAATCGCCGCCGCGATGATCAGGGCGCTGCCGAGAATTACGGATGCGATCACAATCGCGAGCGCGACGTTGTGATCTTCTTCGATCTCTTTCCGCACTGAAAACGGCGTTGCCTTCGCGATCACCAGAAAAGCGAGCGCGAAGACGATCAGGCCAATGACGACGAATACCACGGTCGTGACGACTATTGGCAGGAGCTGTTCCATCGGAACTACCAAACCCAGTGCCTTATGCGAAGCAACTGATTCAAGCATCATTTTCCTCCGTGTAAGCCATAGTGCCAGAAATGAAACGATCGATAACCGTTCTGCCGCGCGTCAGGCGGCAACTGTCTGCGCTGACCGCCGCTCAATTCCCAACCAAGGAGCGCGGCCGCGCTATACAACGTCACAACGCCGGTGGCGAAAATTAAGTAAAGTGTTTTGAGCATCCGTGTCTCCTACTCGTCGTGGTTTTGCCTCAAAAGTCTATTTAAGGCGGCTCTGCCGCCTGATGTGCGGCGAGGCTGCGCCTCGCCGATGGCGCTCGTTTAGAATCGAAGGCTTCGCCCTTGGTTCGGGCCATGCCCCAATTCTTTGGGCCAGAGGCCGAACGAGGGGCACAGCCCGCATTATTTAATTCGACCAACGGCGAGGCAAAGCCTCGCCGCACATCAGTCGGCGTAGCCGCGCCAAAACGACTTTTGAGGCAAAGCTACTCGTCGTCATCGTCATCACCGCTGCTGGTGAACATGCTCTCGGACCATCGTTTATGTTCAAAACTGATGTGATAGATCAACATCACGATTGGTCCGATCGTGATCGCAATCAGCGCGAGCAGCAGGTTGAATCCCGTCGCCACGTTCTGTTGAATCGTCACCGAAACAACGGCGGGCTCTTGCCACTTCTCCCACTGTCCTTCCAGTCGCAGAATGTATCGCCCAGCCGGCATCGAGGATGTGGAAGCTGAATCCTTTCGGTCTCCCTCGGTCCACGACTCGCCATCCTCGACTCCCTGGTAATAAGAGATGTCGATCGGGAAGGATTGGACCACGCCAGTGTCGTCATTGATCAAGTCTCCTTCGAGATAGATCCATGTGTTCTGCACGGGCGACTCGCCAGTGATGCGAATGTTCCGTCTTCCAGCCAACTCAAAAGACTCGCTGAAGAAGACTTGCGTTCCGTCCGCGTTTGCCAGCGGCTGAAGCGTCACAGTTTGCCGGAACACCTCTTTCTCCGACCCCGAAACGACAAGCATCAGGAAGCCCGTTAAAAGCAGGATGCCAAGAAACAAAAGCCAGTATTTGTAAACCCACTTATGTTTGTACGGCTGATTCGGCGCGACTCCAGAAGGGCGCGGCAATCCGCTGACGTTGAATACTTTTTCGATCTGCGGAACTTCGATGTACGTTCCGAGCGACCAGTTGATCTCACCAGTTGCGCGCCGTGTTTTTTCCGGATCGTTTGGGTCGGTTACGTAAACTGTCGAAATCTCCTTCGACAGCATGTAGGGCGGGGCCACGTAATCGACGCCGCGCACTTGCTCACCTGTCTCGACCTTCCAGTAAAACTCACCCAGCACGACTTCGACTTTCGCCTGCGCGTCCTGAAAGATTTTGTAATTCTTGCCTCGAAAGCTGACGGACTTCGCCGATTCCGTCACCTCGCCCGGAGGCACAGCCTGCACATAGTTCCAGTGATCGTCGCTATGGACCAACCAGCGAAAACCGATCTGCGGGTTGTAAAGCAGATACTCGCTCCAGAAGTACTGCACGCCATCGAGGGTGACGCTGCGCGCCATGGCGCCGATCACCGTCATCTTTCCTTCTGGAACTTCGCCGGTGCTGCCGAGGGGAATCAGCGGTTGAAACCACGGTTTCTCGAGTGCTTTCAGAAACTGAAGCTGCCCCTGGTTGACGTCGAGTAGCGAGTTGCAATTGGGACACGTGACGCGCTCGGTTTTATCCGGCGCGCGTAACTCGAGTGGTCCGGCGCAGTTTGGACAACTCACTTGCGCGGCGCCGACGCGACGCTCTTCGCGTTCCGGCGTGCGGGTGGTGGTAATCCCGAGCTCAGCGAGTGTGACTTGTTGGCCCAGGAAGACCAGTGGCGGTGTTTGGTTATAGTCGAGCGTGCCGAACGCGCCGTTCACGCCGGAAAGATCGGCGTAGTAGTAAGTCTCACCGGGCGTCAACAGATAAGGGATTTCGCCCTTAGCGCCGAGTGCCTTTGCGCGTCCGGTCTCCGCGACGATCAGCGGCGTGGGCCATGGCAGACCAGGAACTGTTTGCCCGAGTTGAAGTTGATCGAACTGCGGGATCGCGATGCCTTCCGGAATCGGATATTGAAAAGTGAGATAAAAGCGACCCTGCGCTTCGGCGAGCCAACCAAGCCAGCCGTTTGAGAATGTTGCGTACCACTCATCCCACTGGCCACCCATCTCGTGACCTAATTGAGCACGGCCCGTCAGCTCGAAAGGAATGTCTTTCCATTTGCCCCGTAAGCCGATGTCGAGCGGCGATCCTGTTTCGACCAGTTCGGCGACCTTGCCGAGGTCCTTCAGATCGCGATCGGTACGCGCGACAGCCGAATGGCAGTATTGGCAAATGACGACGATCGATTGGCCGCTTTTAAATTCAACCGGTCCGCCGCACGATGGGCAGTTAGCAACGAGCGCGCTCATCGAGCAGCCCCTCCAGCCTGAAGGGCTATGCGTTCAAACGTGCGCACAGTGACGTGACTCGCGCCGAGCATTTCCTTCAACATTTGCTCCCAAGGCCAAATCGCGCGGTCACGACAGCAATAGAGATTAAACGTTGCCGCGCGAAACTCCGGATAGGTATGACAGGCGAGATGCGATTCGGAGAGCATTGCCAGCCCCGTTACACCGCCGGGCGAAGCAAACTTGTGCCACGCAACCTCTCCGAGGACATGCAGATCGAGATCGCCTATGATGCGATCAAAAACGGTTTGTAAGCGTTTGATGTCTGCAAGAGTTGCCGGGTCACAACCGCTTGCGTCGATGAGCCATTCTGTGCCGAGAGTCATCTTTAATCTGTAGTAGCGACCGCCGACAGTTTACAAAAGAGTAAGTTGCCGTCCAATAGGGAAGCGTGTTGATGCTTCTCTTATCTGTGCGCTCACTCTGCGTTCTGTGAGATGCGTCAATCTACTTAAAAAGGGTCAACGCTGATTACCCAGAGAACTCAAGTCGCTGAGACTTTACTTCATTCTTACCCAAGTACTGCATGTTGCAGGACCGACGGCGAAATCGGTTCAAGAAAACGCGACAGCGTTGGCGAACCGTCTGTTTCCGGGCCGTTGTAAACGTTCACTGCCGGATAAACGAAGTGGAGATCCTTCTTCGCGCGGGTTGTCGCGACGTAAAGCAGTCGCCGCTCTTCCTCGAAATCGTCAAACTCGTCCTGGAAACGGTTTGCCGGAAACCAACCGTCAGTCATCCAGATCACGAACAGATTGTCCCATTCGAGACCTTTCGCGGAATGGACCGTTGACAGCGTCACGAAACCGCCGCCGTTTCTCGAGGCACTTCCCTGGACGGCTTCAGTTGGATCGAGCGCGACGTCTTCGAGTAGCTTCGCCGCCGTCTTGTAGCGTTTAGCGATCGATTGTAAATGTTCAAGATCGCGGCTGCGTCGCTGAACGTCATCGTACTTGTTCTTCAGCAACGGACGATAGAAGCGTAAAACCGCCGAGAGTTGTTCACTCGGCGTCTTGCTTTCGCAAACGGTCGTGAACACGCGTGCCAGACGCGTTAGTTGCGCCTGGTAGCCGGCTCGTCCCGGAAAATTGTGCAGCTTCTTGAACAGCGCCGCCTTGGTTCGTGTGGAGCGGAATTCCCTTCGCTCGACACCGAGATGCTCGAGGATCTGGTAAACGGTCGCATCGCCGATATGCTCGATCAGCTTCAGCGATCGGAACCACGAAAGCGTGTCGGAAGGTTTGACGACCACGCGCAGAAAGGCCAGCGCGTCTTTGATGTGCGCCGATTCGGCAAATCTCATTCCCCCAAACTTGCGAAAAGGAATATTGTGCTTGCCGAGCTCGATTTCCAGATCGAAGGAATGTGAGCTCGAACGAAACAAGACAGCGATCTCTCGCAGCGGCACGTTTTGTTCACGCAACTCTGAGATGCGTTCGGCAACGAAGCGCGACTGCTCGTTCTCGTCGCGCGCGCTGACCACGACTGGTGCTTGTCCGCCTTCGATCCGCGAATAAAGCCGTTTTTTATAGCTTTCTTTCACGTCGGCGATGATTGCGTTCGCGACGTCGAGAATCGGTTGCGTGCTGCGAAAGTTTTCTTCCAACTTGATGATCTGAGCCGAGGGAAACAGTTTTGGGAACTCTAGCATGTTGCGATGACTCGCGCCTCGAAACGAGTAGATCGACTGAAACTCATCACCCACGACGGCCACGTTGTCATGACGCGCGGTCATCAGCTTTACGATCTGAGCCTGAAGTTTGTTCGTGTCCTGGTACTCGTCGACCATGATGTAGCGATACTGATCTGACAGTCGCTCGCGCAACTCCTGACTCGATTCGAGCGCCTCGCGCAGGCGCACGAGCAGATCGTCGTACGTCAGCATGTGGCGGGCGCGTTTAAAGTCTTCAAACGACTTGAAAAGCGTATCCAGATTGCGGCGCTCATCAGTGAACTGCGGGTACTCGTTGTTCAGCACCTGTTTCAGCGTCTGGACCTTGTTCACCATCATGCTGAAGATCGCGGCGATGGTTCGCTTACGCGGGAAGTGTCTGGCATTGCCCTGGCTGAGCTTGATTTGGCGTCGCAGCAGGTCGATCAGGTCTTCAGTATCGCTCTGGTCCAGGACGGTGAAGTTGCGCTGCACACCGGCGAGTTCCGAATGTTTGCGCAAAACGGAGTGGCCGAGGGAGTGAAACGTGCCACCGGACACGCGCTGGCAACGCGCGTCAGCCAACGCGGCGGCGCGCGTGAGCATGCTGGCGGCGGCGCGGCGAGTAAATGTCAACAAGAGAATGGATTCGGGTTTCGCCCCGATCTCGACCAGACGAGCAACGCGGTAAACCAGCGTGCGGGTCTTTCCGGTGCCCGCGCCCGCTACAATCAACAAAGGTCCTTCGGTGGTGGTTACCGCTTTGAACTGTGCTTCGTTGAGTTCTTTCTCGTAGTCGACCTGTTGCGCACCCGTTGCGACTCGCTTCAATACGAGTCGCGTACTTGCAGCGACCGGCAGCGTTTTGCCTAGCTCGAGTTCGCGTTTGAGTGTCTTGAGCTCGGCGGCAAGTTCGTCGACTGTTTGATAACGATCCTTAGGCAATTTGGCGAGCGTTTTCGTCAGGATTCGTTGCAGATCGATCGGGAGTTGCGGTTCATCAGCGCCTGCCAGACGTGGATCGCGATGCAGGATTGCGTGCATCGTGTCGATGCGGTTGTCATGGACGAACGGCGCCGTCCCCGTCAGCATCTCGCAGAGCACGACGCCGAAGGAGAAGACGTCGCAACGACGATCGACTCGTTGGCCCAGCAACTGTTCGGGCGCCATGTAGTTGACGGTTCCCATCAACGTGCCTGATTCAGTTTCGACGCCGCGAATCAGAGTTTTCTGTTCGCTGTCGGCGGCGAGCGCGCGTTCGCGTTCGGCCACGAGTTTCGCCAGCCCGAAGTCAACGATTTTCGCGTAGCCGTCGCGGCTCAACATCAGGTTCTCCGGTTTGAGATCGCGATGAATAATGCCCATCTCGTGAGCGCGTGAAAGGCCGGCGGCGACCTGAATCGCGATATCGAGAGTTTCCCTGATTTGCAAACTCCGGGCTATGATCTTCTGACGCAACGTCTCGCCTTCCACAAACTCCATTGCAATGTAAGGCTTGCCGTTGTCTTCGCCGACTTCATAAATCGTCAGGATGTGTGGATGGTTCAGGGCCGACGCGGCGCGGGCTTCCTGGAAGAAGCGACGGCGGCGATCCTGTTGGGAGACATACTCGGCGGGCAGGAGCTTAAGGGCCACGACCCGTTGCAGTTTATTGTCGAAGGCCTTGTAGACTGCGCCCATACCGCCAGCGCCGATTGGTTCGACGATACGGTAATGGGCAACGGTTTCTGCGGGAATGGCTTTCATGGCCGGTGTCACAGATTATCGCAGATGAAACGGAGATAGAAACGCATTATACTGCCCGCATGGTCTGTCCGCGCTGTGCGTCGAATCAAAGTGATAGTGTCAAGTTCTGCACGTTTTGTGGGGCTAATCTGGAAGCCGTGCGTGAGGTGATGGCCCTCAAGGAAACGGACAAGTCTGACTGGAACGAGGCGTGGTGGTCCGAGACGTTCGGCGAGAAGGCTGCAGAACGCAGGCTGGAGTTGGAACGGCGGCAGGGCATCACGCCCGAGGTGAAACGGTACGACGAGATTAAAGCGGGCGTAATTACGAGCAGTGTTGGTCTTGGACTGGCCATTTTCTTGCACATCTTCATGCAGGGTATTGCTCAGAATGTGGCGCCGAATACCGCGGAGATGCTCCTACGAATCTGGGTTGCGGGAATTATTCCGTTCCTTATTGGCCTGGCGCTGATCGTGAATGGGCTGGTGGTGAGTAAGAGGCAGGCAGAAATCATGGAGCGCGAATTGAAGCGGGCCAAGAGTCTCGAAGACAACACACCGGAGTTAAATGCGGGTCAGACTCCGCGCACTTTACGGTCGGCTAACACGAACGAGTTTATCCCCACACCGTTCAGCGTCACCGATCAAACCACGCGGCATCTTGTCAACGCCGAACCGCCCGCACCTCCTGACGCCATAAAGGAGTAATTTGTGAATTTTATTGACTTGATTCCCCCTAGCGTGAATATTAGTTCGCGCCACGAATTAGATAGAAACACAAAGGCAAACAGAAGCCGAGCAGGTGAAGCGGCAAAGAAAGAGTTACCTGTGCGACGAATCGATCTATCTAACTTTCAGGTAGCCACGAGCGTAATCGCGTGCGATGTCAATCGACGCATCGTTCTAAATCTGATCCGAACGCACCAGCCTTACGAGAATCTTCAGCCGTTCGACGCCAAGTTTGCACCAATCGTGCTGCTCCAGGTGAAGAATGGACCAATCGATTTTCAGCCGAGAGAGCCGTTTCACCCACTCTTCGGCGCTAAGCCCCGCACGAAACTGACGCCGGAGTTGCAGAACACCCAGGAGTATCTTGGTTTCTCCAATCATTTCGTTTTTTTGACGTCAATGCGGCGTGAGTTTCTTGACTCAGAGACGTATGCGCGAGGGCGTGGTTCGACTGTCAGCAGAGTTGTAGACGGGACCCGTCCCGGCAACGCCTGACTCAGGCCGATGTTCGAAGGAAATTTCAGCGAATGGGTAAGTGCAGTTAAGAAAATCAAAGAAGGCACAACTCCTTGAGAAAAACGCGAACTGTTGCATTCAGCATCTACCTCGCAATCATGGTTTCACTTCTG
>Ga0209485_1000183_pt1 | contig 20676 bp, 14 predicted proteins | sample NCAS100_FD_187516 | JGI IMG/M metagenome (GOLD analysis project Ga0209485, IMG submission 187516) | Agricultural soil microbial communities from Utah to study Nitrogen management - NC AS100 (SPAdes) (version 2) | ecosystem: Environmental > Terrestrial > Soil > Agricultural land | place: USA... | reverse complement strand
ACAGCTTTTGTCAGTAGAGCGCGGCCAAGCCCCTGGCCGATTCCCATGGGCACCAGCCCGAAGTACGCGATCTCGATCGACCCATCGTCGTGTCGCGCGAGCTCGAAGAATCCGCGCGTGGACTCGCCCTGCCAGAGCACCCAGATCTGGATTGTCGGCTTCGAGAGGTGCTCGCGGAGGTGATCGTTGCTCCACACGCGACGGTCGCGCCAGTGGTAGTCGCCGCCTACGCCGTCGTACAGCTCGCGGTACAGTTCCGGTTCACACGACTCGCGCCTGACGACAAAACCCGGAGGAACAGGCGCACGGCCCGTGAGCCGGTCCGGCGAGTCCATCTCCAGATACGTGCGAACCACGACGACCGGCGGCATCGCACGTCCCCCCGAATCAGGCGCTGCGGATCTCCGCCTGCATCATCGGAATGTCGCTCGTGGGGGGCGGAGTTACGTCGCGCTCACGGGCGCGGAAGCGAGCGGCCTTGGCGCGATTGCCGCAGGTGGCCATGTCGCACCAGCGACGGCGGCCGTTACGCGTCGAATCGTAGAAGACCCGCGGGCACCGACCATCGGCGCAACGTCGGACGCGCAGGAGCTCATTGCCAACGAGCGCTTCGGCCGCCGATTCGACCACTGGAATCATGAGTCCGGCAAACGCATCGCCGACTGGTACGAAACTCTGCCTGAACGACCCATCGTCACCGAACTCCACGCGACGATGACCGGCGCTGCGACCGAGCACTCGGTTGATCTCGACCAGTGCATCGGCGCGGGTCTTCTCGACGACGGCGCCGCGTTCCGCGAGGGCACGAAGAGAGGCGCGCACGCGACGGGCATCGACCAATGCGGCCGCGGCGCCCGCCGGCTGCTGGTCGGCACGACGGCCAATTCCGCTGGCGCGTTCGGAGTCGAGCACGCCGGCTGACCCGAGCCAGTGAATGAGCGCGTCAAAATCGCGAAGCACATCGACGCGCACACCACGACGCAGGTCGTCCGTGTTGACGAAGTCCAGCCACAAACGTTCGCCGATGAACACGAAGGTCGTTGGCGTAACGACCATCTGGGGGACCACACCGGCGGACTGCGCGGTGACGAGAGCCATTGGCGCCAAGCATACGTGGCGACCCTCGCTACGGCAAGCGACGGTAAAAACGGGTACGATTGCGACACGGGTCACGGAGGCCGGTCGCTATATTCTCAGACGATGAGCGCGCTGCCCGAGACGTACTATCGGAAGGGCCTCGGGTTGAAGGCCGAGGTCCAGGATGACATCGCGGCCGACTATACAGGCTGGGTTGTCGACGTCCTGCGCGAGCGGGATTTCACGCTGACCGTTGGCGATGTCACCGTGCGGCTCGCCCGTGAGTTCGGGTTCTGCTACGGCGTCGAACGCGCGGTGGAGTACGCGTATCAGGCGCGGCGGAAGTTCCCGGATCGGCGGATCTTCCTGGTCGGGGAGATCATCCACAATCCGCATGTGAACGATCGGCTGGTGCAGATGGGTATAACGATCCTGCAGCCTGTCTCCCAGTTGCCGACCGGTGCGCGGTTCGATTATTCCGGTATTGGTCCGTCGGATGTGGTGGTGCTACCCGCTTTCGGCGTTACGATCCGGGATTTCGAGGCGCTGCGGGAAATCGGCTGCGTCATGGTCGATACGACTTGCGGCTCGGTGCTGAACGTCTGGAAGCGAGTCGAGTCGTATGCAAAGGACGGCTTTACCGCGTTGATTCACGGCAAGGCGGCGCACGAAGAGACGCGGGCCACGGCATCGCAGGTGCGACGATTCGACGGCGGCCATTACCTCGTGGTGCGTGACATGGAAGAAGCGCGCCTCGTCTGCGATTACATCGCCGGGTTGGGCGCGGGACAGGTTTCTCCCGATGTCGCTCAGCGATTCACCGCGCGACTGGGTACGGCCGGTTCGCCCGGCTTTGATCCTGCGACGCACCTTCGCCGGATCGGCGTGGCCAACCAGACCACCATGCTGGCGCGCGAGTCACTCGCGATCGCGGCGGAAGTGGGGAAGACCATGGCGGAGGCCTTTGGTGCTGATTACGCTGCGGCAAACTTCCGGACCTTCGACACGATTTGTTCGGCCACGCAGGATCGCCAGGACGCGGTGATGGAGCTGCTCAAGGAACCGCTCGACGCGATGATCGTGGTTGGAGGATTCAACTCCAGCAACACGATTTCGCTGTCGATGCTGTGCGCCGAACAGGTGCCGACCTACCATGTGGAGGATGCGGCGGCGATCGATCCGTCGACCGTCCAGGTGCATTACCGTCGGGCCGGGAAGCATCATCACGAGGACACCGCCAAAGATTGGCTCCCGGCGACGGGCCCGGTGCGCGTCGGCGTCACGGCCGGCGCGAGTACTCCGAACAACCGCATCGGTGAAGCCGTCGCGCGGATTTTCGCGACGCGCGGCGTGTCGCTGGATGCGCTGCGTAATGACCCGGCCCATCGCTAACGCGTGAAGCTCCCCTTCCTCACCCGGCCGACGACGCGCCATTTCCCGACGGCGGGCGAGTTCGGGTTCGTCGAGATCCGCGGTGGCACGAGCCGCATCGTCTGCGTGCCGGCGTTAGGTGGGAAGATCGTCGACATGGAGATCGGCGGCCGGCAATGGCTGTGGAAGAGCGACATCATCCCGTTCGCTCCGCCCCAGGAAGGCGCGAGTTACGTCGAGACTGCGGACAGCGGGGGCTTCGACGAGTGCTTTCCGACCGTCGGCGCCTGCAGGATTCCGGGATGGGTCCGCGGTTGGGGCGGCGTGGAACTACCTGACCACGGCGAGGTCTGGTCGCAGTTTCCGGAGATGGACATCGACACGACGGAAGACGGCCAGGCGGTCGTGACCACCTGGGAAGGCCGTCGTATGCCGTACCGCCTGACGAGACTCGCGCGCGTGAGCAAGACGGGCGCGGTCGTCATGCAATACCATGCCGTCAACGACTCGGCCGACCGGATGCCGTTCATCTGGTCATCGCACCCGCTGTTCGCGCTGACGCCGGATACGACGCTCCTGCTTCCCGAGGGCTCGCCGATGCGGGTGGCGGCGTCGCACAAGATCGTGATGGGCGACAATCGGTCGCAGCATCGATGGCCGTTCGTCCGCGCGGCAGGACGCGTGCTCGACTTCCTCACGCCGTTCGAGGTAGCGAAGGAATACGCGTGCAAGCTGTTCCTCGAGCCGACCGTCGGCAAAGCGACCCTCCGGCAGGGGCAGGATGAGCTCGAGGTGACGTTTGATACGAGCGAGGTCCCGCAACTCGGCGTCTGGATCAACAAGCAGGGGTGGACGCCGTTCAAGAATGAGAAGCCCTATCTCAACCTGGCGATCGAGCCCTGCCTCGGGGCGCCTGACGCATTGAGCGATGCGCTCGGCGACTGGAAACGTGCCCAGTGGCTCGAACCGGGTGAGGTGCGTTCCTGGTCGATTACGTGGCGTGCCCGCCGCGTGCCTGTTGACGAAACCAACGGCGTTCCTGCCTGACGCCTCGTCGGCCTCATGGCCATGAGCATTCCCAAGGGACGCGCCGCCATGGCGACACTGGTCGCCACTGAAGGGAGTTCGCCGCGCACCACCGGGTCACGGATGTGGGTCGATGAAGAGGGAAGCATCGTTGGCTCAGTGACCATTGGCGGATGCGTGGATGCGCGGGTGATCGAAGCGGCGTCGAAGGCTTTAGAGGATGACACGCCTGCCCTCCTTGCCATGGCGCTTGGCGACGAAGACGCCTTCCTGATCGGGATGACGTGTGCGGGTCGGATCGAGGTGCTGGTGGAACCGGTCGACGCCGGTGCTTCGTCGGATCCCATCGTTTCGGCGTTAGGCGTTGCCCGCGCCGAGGTGGACGCCGGTCGTGCGGCAGTGATCGTGGCGCCGCTGCAAGGGCCGCCGCGACGGCTCGTGATTTCCGAGCAGGTTTCGTTCGGGACGTTAGGGGACGATTCAGTCGACAGACTTGCCACGCGATTGGCACAGGACATGCTCGAGGGCGGGCCGTCCCGCATCCAGGAGATACCTGTCGACGGTGAATCGCGCCGTTTCTTCTTCGAACGACTGGCCCCTCCCCTGAGCCTTGTCGTGTTCGGGGCGACACATGTTGCGATGCCGCTGGTGTCCATGGCACACGTGCTCGGCCTCCGTACCGTCGTTGTGGATGGGCGGGACCGGTTTGCGACACGGGAGCGTTTTCCCGATGCCGACGAGATAATGGTCGGCATGCCGTCCGAGATTGCCGCCGGGATGTCGTTAGGCGCGGAATCGCTGGTTGTCCTGCTGTCGCACGACTACAAGTACGACCTGCCGGTGCTGCAGGTCCTGCTGGCGACGGACGCGGCATACATCGGGGTGCTGGGCAGCCGTCGGCGCGGTCCAGCGTTGCTGCAGTTTCTGGAATCCGAAGGAGTGCCGGCGTCTCAGCTGGCGCGCCTGCGGATCCCCGTGGGGCTGGACATCGGTGCGCGGACACCGGAGCAGATCGCGCTGAGCGTCCTGGCGGAAGCGGTGGCCGTGTACCACGGGCACAGCGGTGGTCCCATGCGTGACCGCGAGGTTACGACGTGAAGGCCGAGGTGTTGCGACGTCAGGATATGGGTGCCCTCACCGGGGTGGTTCTGGTCGCGGATATCCGTGATTCGTTAGGTCGCGTGATCCTGGGACGCGGAACGCTGGTTGGTGAGGATGAGCGACTGATGCTCGAGGGACTTCCCTGGGAAGCGCTGCACGTGCTGCGGCCGGACGTGGGCGACGTACTGGAACGGGAGGCGGGCGACCGGCTGTCGCGGGCCGCTGCCGGTGATGGCATCAACGCCGGCGCGGTGGCGGCTGGCCACTGGCCGATGGCTGCAGTGTCCCGCGGCATCGTCGAGCTGCATCACGAGGCACTGCTCGAGGTGAACCGGGGCGGGGAGCTTGCCATCTATACAGTCGCGGACGGGCAGGTCGTGGACCAGGGTGAAGTCGTCGCGCGCGTGAAGATCATCCCGTTTGTCGTTGAGATTGGGACTCTCGAGCGTGGTGTGACAACGGCGACTGGAGCAGGCGGCGTGGTATCGGTGCGTCCGTTCAAACCGGCGTCTGTCGGCGTCGTGGTCATGGAATCGTTAGGGTCGTCGGCCCTGGAACGGTTTCAGCGTGCGCTGGACGAAAAAGCGGCCTGGTTCGGATCATCGGTCCTGCCGCATTGCGCGGCCGTGCGGAACACCCGCTCGGTACTGGCAGCACTGGAAGGATTGCTGGCGCTGAAGGCTGACCTGGTGCTGGTGGCCGGGACTCAGGCGATGGACCCGCTCGATCCGGCGTTTGAAGCGGTGCGCAAGCTCGGTGGCCAGATCGAACGGGTCGGCGTGCCGGCGCATCCGGGGAGTCTGCTGTGGCTGGCGCGTATCGACGGGACTCCGATCGTCGGCATGCCGTCGTGTGGCCTCTTCTCGCGAGCGACGGTATTCGACCTGGTGTTGCCCCGGTTGCTGGCGGGCTTCACCGTCGATTCGTCCTGGCTGGCGGGATTGGGTGCGGGCGGTTTGCTCACGCGTGATGTGGCGGCGCGGTTCCCGCCGTATCGTCCCCGACAGGAGCGCGGGGCAGTGGACTGATGACGAATCCGTACAGCAAGGCCCTGGTCGATCATTTCCGGCGTCCACGAAATCGTGGCACGCTGACCAATCCGACGATCTCCGAGGAGGGGGCAAACCGGCTCTGCGGAGACCGCGTGCGCATCGAGCTCCGACTCGACCATGGTATTGTCGCCGAGGCGAAGTTTACCGCCAACGCCTGCGCGTTATGCGTGGCGGCGGCGTCGGTGCTGACGGAGCTGGCGACCGGCGCGCCGCTGGACGAGGTGGACACGCTCACCGTCGACGACCTGCTTCGCTCGTTAGGTGCGCAGGTGCCCGAGGGGCGGCGCAACTGTGTGCGGCTGCCGCTGACGGTGCTGCATGCCGGCGTGATGCTCCATCGCCGGGCGCATCGATTGCCGTCAGTGGACCGGTCACGCCCCGTGGCGGCAATTGTCCTCGCGGCTGGCAGGGCTCGGCGCTTCGGGGCCCAGAAGCTGCTGGCCCCGTTCGGTGCGTCGACGGTGGTGCGCACGGTGGTCGACACGATTCGTTCGGTCGGGGTCGATTTCCTTGTCGTGGTGGGCGGACCCGGTGGGGCGGCGGTGCGGGCCGCGGTCGGCGGACCGCCGGTGCTCTGGGCGGAAAACGCGGAGCCGGATCGCGGGTTGTCCTCCTCCATCGCGACCGGGCTCGCGGTCTTGCCGCCTAACGTCGGTGCGGTGCTCATGGTCCTGGGGGACCAGCCCACGGTGTCGGTGCAGGTAGTGGAGCGGGTGGTGGCGGCGTGGCGCGAGGGGGGTGGTCCGGTGGTGGCCCCGCGGTATCGCGGGCTGCGCGGCAATCCGGTGCTCTTCGACGCGGCGCTGTTCGAGTCGTTAGGCGCGCTGGCCGGCGAACATGGCGCGCGCGACTTCATTGCGGCCGATCCGGCCCGCGTGACGATGGTGGATGTCGCCGAGCCGCCGCCGATGGATATCGACACGCCGTCCGATTACGACGAACTGCTGAAGCGGAGCCGGACACCAGGGTAAACGGGACGCGCGATCTTCTATCGCCGGACGGGCCGGCGTGCGCTTGCGTCGACGCCAAGGCGACGCAGTCCTTCACGCGCCGCCCGGACCATGGGCTGCGCCAGGCTGTCACCATTCGCCCACGCGTCGGTGACCAGCGTGTACGCCTCAACCGCATCTTCGCGCTTCCCGAGTTGTTCGCTCGCGCGGCCTCGCTCGAGTGCGTACACGAGTTCTATCGGACGATCCCCGAGCGCCCATCGACCTCTGAGCAGCGAGTCGGCCTCCTGGTACCGGCCTCTCGACATCAGAAGTTGAGCAGTCAGCAGCGGGACCTCGGAACAAGCCATCGTGCACGTGCTGTCGGGCAGCGTTTCGAGCTGGCGTAGTGCCGACGTGGTGTCACCTCGCGCCAGCGCGAGGTGCGCCCCAGCAGCAATTTCGGCGAGGCGAAGCCACTCCAGCGCGTTTGCGCGGACGTCGGTGGGCAGCCCGGGAGCCACCGTGCGACGGAATTGCGACGTGAACTGGAGCAGTCCGCTGATCGAGCCGGTGTCACGGATCTGCGTCACCCACGGCAGCAGCGAGAAAAAATTTGGCGGGCCGCCACTGCCCATTGATTCAGCGGTCCACCGCCGAATGATGTCGGCGGCGCTGCCACGTGGCGCCACTCCCATCGCGAACAAATCAGCGGAGATCACGGAATTGTCCCGCTCCCCGAACGCGCGATAGGCCTCGGTGAGATACCCGCGCCATGCGAGCGCTTGAACCGCCTGTGTCCGTGTTCCCGCGGTAATGGTTTCGGCGCCCCCCTCCGAAGCAGCCGACAGGATCGCACGAGCGACTTGCGCGCCGGTCTCGGCGCGATCCGGGTAACGAGTCAGCGTCCGGAGTGCGACGACCTTAACGTTCGGGCGCACGTTGCGCAGCCTGGTCTTGAGCGCAGTGCTGTCTGACGGCGGTTGTCGCAACAGCGAGGTGACGAGCTGGAGGCTCTCGTGGAAGACTCCGCCGGGAGCGCTCATCGCCAGGTATCGATCGGCGTACCGGAGTGCTCGTGTCGTATCGCGGAACAGGCGGAACGAGATGTCGACCAGGTGAGGGTAGGCTGGCGCAAACGCGGAGTCGAGCTCGATGGCCTTCTCGAAGGTCGCCAGTGTTTTTTCGTCCGGGACGCTGGTTGGCCCAAAGCCGCCGTGGTAGTACGCATCGCCCAGGTCATACCACATCTCGGCGTCGTCGCTGTACAATCGTGTGAGTTCTTCCAGCAGGGTGAACTGTCGCTTCGTACGTGAGTATTCCGCGACGTCGGGCGGCCCGGGTCGGGACACAGATGCCCGAAGCGAGTCAGCGAGCAGCAGAAGGCTGTCGCGGGATGAGAGTCCCCGTGCGAGCTGGCCGGCGCGTAACCGCCACTCGATGGCACGCGGGTCAGCCTCGCTCGCACCCCAGCCGCGGGCGTGCGCGGCATGGTTGTAGGCGAGCGCGAATGACGAGTCGATCGTGAATGCCTCGACGTACGCGGCCTCGGCGGAATCCCAGGCGGCGCGGCGATAGAACTGCTCCCCCCTCAGGAAGGCCTTCCCTGCCGGGAGGGATCGGGTGCCTAACGATCCGAATCCCGTGGTGCCCGAACGTCGCGCGCGCCCGAGGATGCGGAGCACGCCGACGCTGAGGGAGTCGGCGATCCGGTCGATGCGATCGGCGGCCTCGATGAACTGCACGTCGCCCAGCGATCGGCCATCCGCGACGTCGAACACGGCGGCGCTCAGCCGTACCGAATCGGCCCCGGCACGAATCACGTTCCCGACGAGCGCCAGCCCCGCGCCCGTCGCGCGACCGAAGTCAGTCGCCGAGGCCTGATCGGCGCGGCCAGTCCAGCGGCGGAATACGAGCGATGGTGAGACGGTCCGCAGCGTGCCGGCGCCATCGAGGCTTCGCGACACGACGTCCACCAACCCCTCGCCTAACGACGAAAGCGACGAGTCGGAGACGTCGGGCGGCGCCACGGCGAGCAGGTCGCGGTCCATGGTCGCGGGGGCGCGGTCGCGCGTGGCGAGGATGCCGGCGATGGCGACGGCAACCACGCCGACCAGTGCAGCGGCGCGGGTCTTTCGGTTCGCGGCACGCGCCGCCGGACCGGAGACGGCATCACGAAACTCGGCGGCGGTCTGGAACCGGTCGTCGGGGACCTTGGCCATTCCCCGCTCGAGCGCGGCCACGAGGTTTGGCGGAACATCCGGTCTCAGCTCTCGCAACGCGCGTGGCTGCGCGGTCATGTGCGCGACCATGACTGCCTGTGCGGAGGGGCCGGTGAAGGGCGGCAGGCCGCCGATCATCTCGTACCCGACGACCGCGAGCGCGTAGACGTCGGCGCGGGCATCGACGTTCCGATCACCCGCCGCCTGCTCGGGCGCCATGTACCCCGGTGTCCCGATGCCGAGTCCGGTTGCCGTTAGGCTTGCATCGGTGGCCTGCAACAGCGCCCGCGCGACGCCGAAGTCGGCGAGTACCGCGTGGCCGGACTCCAGCAGGATGTTCTCCGGCTTGACGTCGCGGTGCACGACGCCGTTGGTGTGTGCGTAGGCGAGGGCGTCTGCGATCTCGCGCAGGAGGCGAACGGCGTCGGCGATCGGTAGCTGCCGTTCGCGGGCCAGCCGGTGGCGGAGCGACTCGCCCTGTACGTACGGCATGACGAAGTAGAGCAGGCTTCCGTTGACGCCCGCGGTGAGCACGGGAAGGATGTGCGGGTGCTGGAGCCGGGCGGCGATCTCGATTTCACGCCGGAAGCGTGAGGCGCTGACTTCGTTGGCCATTTCCGCCGGCAGCACTTTGACGACGACGGCGCGGCCGAGTGAACTCTCGGTGGCGAGGAAGATCCGGCTCATGCCGCCCGGGCTCAGCTCGCGCTCGAGGCGATAGGCGTCGCCGAGGGCGGATTGGAGCGTGTGGAACAGGGAATCGGGCACGACCGGGGGTCACTCTGCGTGAGCGTCCCGATCAAGGTGATGACAGTGATATACGTGAGCAAGCTCCTTCTCTGAACGGACGCTCGACAACCGGCCAATCGTCGCTGAGCCCTACTCGCTGCGCAGGGCGTCTGCCGGGTCTACTCGTGAGGCGCGCCAGGCGGGAACGAGCCCGGCGAGCATCGCGGTCAGTCCAAGGGCAAGCGCGACGCCGATCGTGACGAGTGGATCGCGAGGTCCAACCCCCAGCAGGAGTGGTGCAAGCCGGCTACCGGCTGCCAGCGCGATCGCGACGCCTATCGCAACTCCCGTGATCGCCAGGCGAAGGCCCTGCCCCAGGACCATCCGCACGATGCCGCTGCTCCGCGCACCCAGCGCAACCCGCACGCCGAACTCACGACGGCGTTGGCTCACGGCATAGGCGAGCGCGCTGAACAATCCAACCGTGGCGATCAGCAGGCCCAGGGCACCGAACGCGGTGAACATGGTCGCGCCAAGCCGCCACGGGCGCATTGCCCGTTGGACCGACGTGCCTAACGGGCGCACCGTCAGGTGGACCGTACCCGGCAGCGTCGGCAGCAGCGCCCGACGCAGGGCCGGAGCCAGCGGTACCGGATCACCATTAACGCGAACCAGCACGCCGAAGGCGCCGGAGTTGTTCCCCTGTTCCTGCGATTCGGGGAACCAGTACTGCAGCGACGACTCCTGCCGGATCTCGTACTGGTGCACGTTTTCGGCGACGCCAACAACTTCCGAGCAGGGGAAGGTCGGGCCTCCCACCTTCACGCATTGGCCGATTGGGTCTCGACCGGGCCAGAGCGTGCGCGCCATGGAATCACTGACGACCATAACGAGCGGTGTGCCCTTGCGGTCCTCACTCGTCAACGCGCGGCCACGGATGATGCGCGTGCCGGCGGTTTCGAAGTATCCATCGCCGACGCCGTTGAGCCGGAACTGCCCCAACCGCTCAACGGAATCGATGCCAGGTACGGCGATATAGGTGCCTCCCGAAATGGCGAACGGCACTTGCATGGTTGTCGCGGCAGCCACGACACCCGGCAATGCTCGCGCCCGCACGGCCAGCTCGCGATAGGTGGCGCTCGTTCCACTGCTTACACGGTCCATGGAACGATTTCGAATCGTCATGATGATCAGCCGATCGGCATCGTAGCCGAGTCGCGTTGACTGCGCGGCGAGCAGGCTCCGCACAAAAAGTCCGGCCCCGATGAGGAGCACAGTCGAAAGCGCGGTTTGTGCTACCAGCAGTGCCGTGCGGAATCGCGATGAACGACGAATGCCGCGACCCGCTGCAGTCAGCATGGCACGCACGTCGGTTCGCGTAGCGAACCATGACGGCCCGAGTCCACTGAGCGCACAGGCCAGGATCGCCATCACAGTGGCAAACGCGATGGTGCGTCCATCCAGGCCACGGTCAGCGATGCCTACGCCGCCCAGAAGTGACACGCGCAATGCACGCTCGGTGACCTGCGCCAGGACCAGGCCCGCCGCGGCACCGGCGGCGGCGAGGATTGCGGTCTCCATGAGCAGCTGCCTGACGAGCCGGCTCCGGCCGGCACCAAGGGCGAGTCGCACCGCAACTTCGCCCTGCCGGTCGACCGCGCGGGCCAGGAGCAGGTTGGCGACATTGGTGCACGCCAGGAGGAGGACGATAAAGGCGACGACGCCAAGCCAGATCGCGACCTTGGTGTCATCGTTCCGCTCGGGCCCGCGTTGCAGGAGCACCGGATAGAGGCGTGCGCCGGAGCGCGACGCGCCGGCAGCATCTGGTCCACCCTGCGTCTCGAGGCTCCGGCGGTATGCGGCACCGATGAACTCCTCGGCCTGAGCCGCGCTCGCGCCATCGCGCAACCGGCCCGCGAGGCTCAGCCACGAGAACGAGTGCTCGTTAGGCCACGTGGGTGGGAGGTGCGTCCAGATGGCGCCTGCGGCCAGCGCCGGCAACCATGCGTCCACCTGGTTGATCTCGATGCCGGTGAACGCCTCGGGTGCGACGCCCACGACCGTAAACGATCCCGTTCCGATGCGAATGGTGCGACCGATGACCGTTGAATCGGATCCGTGGGCACTGCGCCACCACTCGAACCCCAGTACGAGATCCTGCGCTCCTTCCGGTCCTTCCCGCGGAAAGCGGCCGAGGTGCGGCCGCACGCCCAGCATGGGGAAGAAGTTCGGGCTCGCGAGCGCGCCACGGATTTCGCGCGCCTCTTCCCCCTCACCTGCGACAAACGGCGTTTGGATGACGCCGGCGAGATCGATGACGCCGGACGCGCCCTGTTGCAGTTCGGTCAGCCGGCGATAGGACACTTCGGTGACGAGGGCTTCCCGCGTCCCGTCGGGGATGTGCAGGTAAATGCGCCGTACCTGCTCGGCCTCACGCACGTGAGCGGGCGGGCGCAGGAGCAGGCGATCGAGCAAACCGAACATCGCGGCATTGGCTCCCAGCCCCAGTCCTAACGTGACGATGACGGAAGCGGTGAAGCCGGGTCCGCGCCGGAGCTGGCGCAGGGAATACCGGAGGTCAAACGCGAAAGCATCGAATCGGTCGCGCCGGCGGATCCGGCCGTGCTGTCGCAGTGCGCTGGAAGTCATGACACGTCGGGTAGTGGCGACGTCCCCGAACCGGCGGCGCGCTTCCGCGCGCGCAGCGTCCGGATCGAGTCCCGTCGCGATGAGGGTCCTGGTGGTTTCTTCGAGGTGCGCTGCGATCTCGTCGTCGACATCGGTGCGGATGGCAACGCGGCCGCGCAGGAGCCGGGGGATTTTCTTGAACGGGGCCATGGTCAGGTGGCTCGCAGCAGTCGGGTGAGTGCCGCGCTGTAGCGTTCCCACGAGGTGGTCTCGGCGCGCAGCTGCTGTCGTCCCTGCGGTGTCAGTTTATAGAAGCGTGCTCGCCGGTTGTTGTCCGAGACGCCCCATTCTCCCGTGAGCCAGCCGCGTTCCTCCATGCGGCGCAGGGATTGATAGAGCGCGCCCTCTTCGAGGATCAGTTCGCCGCCGAATCGGGTGCTGATGCGATCGGCGATGTCGAATCCGTGTAAAGGCCCCCAGGAGAGGACCTTCAGGACGATCAGGTCGAGTGTGCCGCGAATGAGTTGCATTGTCGTCCGGGAAGGAAGCTTCCCTGAAGAATCTTCAGTGAAGACGCTTCAGTAGACAATGTTTCCCGAAAAAGGGTTGCCTGGGCTGCCCGGGCCTCAATGGAAGTCGTGGCTCTTCGCCCAGTCCTCGCCGGCGTCGGCCTTGAGCGATGTGAAAGTTTCGCCGCGCAGGTTCACCACCCCGTGCTCCACCTGGAGCGTGCCGCGGATCAACAGCAGTGGTGAGTTCGAGATCAGCAGCGCCTGTCGCTCGAAGCGCTTCGGCGTGACCACGACGTTGAGGATTCCCGTCTCGTCCTCCATGGAAAGGAAGACGAAGCCTTTGGCGGTTCCGGGTCGCTGCCTGACGATGACCAATCCGGCGTGAGCGACACGCTCACCATCGCGTCCATTGCGCATCAGGTCATCGGCGGTCCGGATCGCGTTCGGCGACAGAATCTTCCGCAGGTGTTTCATCGGATGGCCGTTGAGGGACAGTCCGGTCATCCGGTAGTCGGCGTCCGTGAGTTCGACGCGAGTCATGGGCGGGAACGGGGTCTGGAGCATGGGGCATGGGGCATGGGGCATGGGGCCTCGAGCCCGGGGATTGGGGCCTTGGCGTCTGGGGGCGAGTGGTCCGGCCTCGCCCCGCATCGCATCAAGCGCTTTCCACAGTGCTACGCGCCGGCGCTGGGCGGGTGGATGATCGGCCACCATGCTGTCGAATGCACCGGCTTCGCATAACGAGCGGACGGCACCCTGGTCCACCCCAGACCGCCTGACGAAATCGCCGATGTCGGTGAAGGGGCCGTCGCGGAGAGCTCTTTCGAGCTTTTCACGGGCGGCTGATCCGAAGCCGCGCACCAGTCGGAGTCCCAGACGGACGGCGGGAACGTGACTCGTGACTCGTGACTCGGCACTGACGGGTGAATCGTGAATCGTAGAAGTTTGCTCTGGCCTGGTAGTAACGTGCTTATCGAAAGGTACGACGACCCGATCCGGCAGCTCGAGCGAATGGTCCCACGCCGAACGCGTGAGATCGATCGGCTTGACCACCACGCCATGCCGTCGCGCGTCCTCGATCAAGGTTCCCACTGAATAAAATCCCATCGGCTGGGCATTGAGCATCGCGGCCAGGAATTCCGGCGCGTAGTAGTGACGCAAGTACGCGGACGCGAAGACGATCAGGGCGAAGCTGGCCGCATGGGACTCGGGAAAACCGTAGTCGGCGAAAGCATTGATCTGGTTGTAGATCCGGAGGGCGGTTTCCTCGTCGATACCGTTCTTCTTCATTCCGGTGATGAGCTTCTCGCAGATCGCCGCCATCTTCTCGCGCGAGCGCTTGTGTCCCATCGCCTTGCGCAGCACATCGGCCTCGCCTGGGGTGAAGCCGGCGGCCGTGACGGCGACCTGCATGCCCTGCTCCTGGAACAACGGCACGCCTAACGTGCGCTTGAGGACCGGTTCCAGCGACGGGTGAGCGAACGTGACCGCTTCCTCGCCGAGTCGCCGGCGGAGGTACGGGTTCACCATGTCGCCCTGGATGGGGCCCGGCCGGATCAGTGCCACCTCCACCACGAGGTCGTAGAAGCTGCGCGGCTGGAGGCGGGGCAGGGTGTTCATCTGCGCGCGACTCTCGACCTGGAAGACGGCGATGGTGTCGGCGCGACAGAGGTCGTCATAGACCGCCTGGTCGGTCATGTCGAGCGCGGCCAGGTCGAGCGACACGCCGCGCGCCGCCAGGATGTACTTCAGGCAATCCTGCAGTACGGTGAGCATCCCGAGGCCTAACAAGTCGATCTTGACCAGGCCGGCGGCGTCCAGGTCGTCGCGCTCCCACTGGATGACGGTGCGACCGGGCATCGACGCCGGCTCGATCGGCACGACGGTCCGGAGCGGCTCGCGTGTGAGCACGAATCCACCGACGTGAATGGAACGATGCCGGGGGATCTGGTGCAGTCCGTCCACGATGTCGGGAAGGGCTTTGACCCGCGGGTCGTTGGGATCGAGGCCGGTGTCATCAGGGGCCTGGGGCCTGGGGCTTGGGGCCTGGGGAGACTCGTGACTCGTGACCAGTGACTCGTGACTCGGCACGGCCTCTGGCCTCTGCCCGCTGGCCTCTGGCCTGAGAAGTTTTTCTGCCGTCCACTCGTGAGGCTTTTTCCGCGGGTCATTCGGGTCCGCCGGGCGATCCGACTGCGGATCGAGGTCATAATGACGGCCCGCCATCGTCTCGATATTCACCCCTTTTCGCAGCTCTTCAGCCGTCGTCTCGGCCGAAAACCGATCAGCGAGCGTGCTGAGTACGTTGGCCTGTTCAACCGAAAACCCAAGGACGCGCGCCGCGTCGCGTACTGCCGATCGTCCACGAAACGTGATGTGTTCGCAGACCATCGCGGCGTGTTCGCGACCGTATCGCTGGTAGACGTACTGCAGCACCTCCTCGCGGTCGCGATGGGCAAAATCGATGTCGATGTCGGGGGCCTCGCGCCGCTCCTCGCTCAGGAAGCGCTCGAAGAGCAGGTCCATCTTCACCGGATCGATCGCCGTGATGCCGAGGCAGTAGCAGACCACGGAGTTGGCGGCTGAGCCGCGTCCCTGGCACAGCACCCCGGTGCGCCGGGCAAAACGCACGATGTCCCACACGATCAGGAAGTAGCCGGCGAGACCGAGTTTGCGAATCAAGGCGAGTTCGTGTTCGATCTGCTCCTGGTGACGTTGTGGCAACTCGTGACTCGTGACTGCCTGGGGCCTGGGGCCCGGGGCATGGGGCATGGGGCTTTGCGCTTTGTGCTTTGCGCCTGGCACTATGCGTTCATTCGCTCCTTGCATCACCAGTTGGCGGAGGTAGGCATCGGCGGTGACGCCCGGTGGCAGGGGAAAGTCGGGGAGGGCGGGTTTCAGGTCCTCGAGGCGGAACGTGCACCGTTCAGCGATGCCTAACGTGTTGCGAAGCCCGGTGTCGTCGAGCTGCCAGCGCCGCCGCATCTGGTCCGCGCTGCGCAGGTACCACTCGCCGTTGGGGCGGAGGCGCGTCCCCATCTCATCGAGCTGCTTCTTGTGCCGGATGGCGGCGAGGACGTCGTGGACCAGCCGGCCACGCGGCATGGCGTAGTGGACGTCGTTGGTGACGACCCAGGGAATATTGAACGAGCGCGCCAGCGGAATGAGCTGCCTGACGAGTGCCTGTTCCTCCGGAAGCCGGTGATCCCAGCACTCGATGGCCAGCGCGCTGCCGAAGAGGTCGAGCAGGGTGGCCACCGCCTCGTTGGCGCCGGCCTGGTCGCCGGCCGCGAGGCGCTGCGGTACCCATCCGGAAGGACAGCCAGTCAGCGCAAACAGCCCGCGCGTGTGACGGGCCAGCGTATCGAGCGTGACGGCGGGATCGCCGCGCGTCGTGTCCATGCGGGCCCGGGTGATGAGGGTGCTCAGGTTGCCATATCCTTCGCGCGACTCGGCCAGCAGGACGAGGTGGGTCGGGTCGGTGCCAACCTGCACAGTCAGCTCGGCGCCGAGGATGCCGGCGAGGTCCAGTTCCCGGGCCGCCTGGGCGAACCGGACGGCGCCGCCCAGGTCGTCGTGGTCGGTCAATGCCAGGGCGGACATGCCTAACGCCACGGCCCGCGCCACCAGCTCCTCGGGCTCCGATGCGCCATCGAGCAGGGAAAAGACGGAGTGGCAGTGGAGCTCGACGTACCCGGATGGCGGATGGGGGATGGCGGAAGGCAGAACGCGCCCGTCGACGTCGATGCGCCGGTCTCCCATCCGCCCTCCGACATCTGTAATCCGATCAGTCATACCACCCCTGCACGAACCAGGCACTGCCTGACGAGTAGTCGTGGTAGAGGAGGAGGGTGCCCTCGCCTTCGGGATCCTCGCAGTGCCAGTAGTCGCGGGCGTACCGGGATTTCCACCAGTCGCCGGCGAGGCGTTCGGGGCCGGCGGGGTGCTCGATCCGCATCCGGCGACCGCGCCACCAGAGGACGCGGGGCTGGCCGTCGGCACATTCAACGTCCACCGGCTCGGGGTTCTCGAGCAGCCGGGTGCACGATGGAACGGGTGAATCGGCACTGAGGGCATGGGGCATGGGGCCCGGGGCATGGGCCCTGGGGGTTCTGCCTTCTGCCTTCTGCCTTCTGCCCTCTGCCTTCTCTGCCTCGCCTAACGGGATCCACGCGCCTTCACGCTCGGGACGATGACTGTCCGCGGTGACGGGAACGACAATCGCGTCCGTGCCGAGTTCAGCCCGGAGGCGGGCGAATGCGGCATCGGCGGCGGCGGGGTCATGCCAGGAGGGATCGAGCAGGTCGCCCTGTTCGCCGGTCAGTGGCGCCGTCGCGACCACGGCCACCGCGACAGCGCAGACCGGAGCCGGCAACGCCCAGCGATCGAGCAGGGCGCGACAGCGCTCGAAGAGCGGCACGAGTCGCGCCATGGGATGGGCCAGGCGCACCTCGCGCGTGATCGTGTGGGCCGGAGCATCAGTCGACGCGCCCCGGGCATCGTCGAGTGTGAGCGTGATCGCCAGCGAAGCGGCGGCGCGACCGTCGGCGACGAGGCCGTTGACCAGGCGATCGAGCGCGGCCCGGACGAGAAAGAGCACCGGCTCCATGAGCTCGACGCTGGGGACCAGGTCGGCGCTGACGGTCCGTGGATATTCGGTCGTGGCCAGCCCGGGGCGCCGGCGATCCTCACCGCGCGCGAGGCGCCAGGAGAGGAGGCCGGCCCGTCCCCAGCGCTGCTCGATGTCATCCGATGGCAGGGCCGCCAATGCGCCGGCTGTCCGGATGCCTAACGCTGCCAGCGCCTCGGCCATCGGCTCTTCCATCGGGATGAGGCCGATGGGGGCCGTCGCGAGGTAGGCGGCGTCGCTGCCGGGGGGAATGATGGGGCAGGGGGCATGGGGCATGGGGCATGGGGCATGGGGCCTTATCGGTTCCCACGTGCCGGCGCGGGCGGCCACGCACGAATCGGCGATCGCGACGCGGGCTTCGGGGTGCCAGCGGCGGGCCAGGGCGAGCAATGCCTTCGCCAGTGATGGCTCATCGCCTAACGTCTCGAGTCCGCTGGCGCCGATCCACCACATGCCTGGCGCCCCGGCCACCGGCGTCACCTGCGGGCTGGCGCCGAGGAACGCGGCGGTCGCCCGCCGCACCTCGTCGTCGATCACGACCTGGTCCCACGGGAACACCTCGAGGTCGGCGCAGCGTGACCGTGCTTCGGTCACGGTCATGCCGGCGCGGATCTGCGTGTGTGCGCCCGCGATCGTCACGGTCCGAATGCGAAGGCCGTCGCTCAGGGCGATGGGAAACGTGTCCCAGTGGGGTGACCCGGAACTGAGGGCATGGGGCATGGGGCATGGGGCATGGGATGCGGTTCGCCGTCCTCGGACCTCAGGAGTGGTTTTTCTTTTGTCGTTTTCGTTCTTCTGCGTGCTTTCCTCCTTCGCGGAGGAGGAATCCATCCTGCCTGGTGTACGCTTCGGCGAAGCGCCGTTTGCGGGGAAGGGTGGCGCCGATCCGTTCTGATTCGCCGTTCCGTTCCGGGTCTGGGGTGACAGCACGGGCGCCGGATTCGCGACGGTGCGGGGAATCGACTTTTTCCCCTCGGCGATTGCGTGTTGCCACACCGCGCCGATCGGGAACCTCGGAATGCGCACGCAGGCGACGCGCCAATTCGAATGCACAGGGTACCTCCACGGCGTGCTGCGAGCCGCCTTTTTCGATGACAATCGTTAGGTGTGACTCGGAACTGCGGGCATGGGGCATGGGGCATGGGGCATGGGGCGTGATTCTCTGGCCCCTGATCTCAGGCCTTCTTCGTTTCACCCGTAGCCGCACCGCGCTTCCGATGACGGAATGGTCACCGACCACGACCAGCGCGACGTCGTGTTCTTTCGCGAGTCTCGTCAGACGGACGGCGATCGGGCGTGGCAAGGCGGGCGCACTGTCGAGCACCACCAGGCTGAACGCGCCGCTGCGCAGGAGGATGTCGGCGCACCAGGCACTCCGGTCGGCGCCGGGCGGCCGGATCACCCAGAGTCGTCCGCTGTTGCCGGCTTCAGCCCATTCGCGCGGTGCGAGCGTGCGCGACCCGTCGATGACGGCGACCCAGCGGCGCGCCACCACCGCCGCCGTCACGAGGTGCCTGACGAGCGAGGTCCGGCCGCTGCCGAGCGTGCCCTGGATCTCCGTCAGCCGGCCGTTGGGGATCCCTCCATCCGAGAGCGCGCGATCCAGCGCCTCGATCCCGGTGGGGATCGCGACGGCACCGCCGACTCGCGGGGGTGCCAGAATCGCCGCCAGCTGCTGGCGGAGGGCGACCACTGACATAGGGGCCAGAGGTCAGAGGTCAGAGGCCAGAGGTGAAGCAACGACTGACATAAGGCCAGAGGTCAGAGGTCAGAGGCCAGAGGTGAAGCAACAACCGCGTTTCGCGCGTATTGATGGCCATGGATAGCGGACACGATAGGCCGCACACCGGCCCTGTCTCCGAAGGACCATCTTTTGACCGCCACTCCGCGGGAGGTTTCACCATGCACAAGGTCGAACGCACGCGCGAAGTGGTGCGCTCCGGCATCACGATGGGCAGCGCGCTCGCGATCGCGATTTCGTGGAGCACGCATCAGTCGATCCTGTGGGCGATTGTCCATGGGTTCTTTTCCTGGCTGTATGTCATCTACTTCGCCATTACGAGGAACTGAAAGAGTTGAAGAGTTGAAGAGTTGAAGAGCGCAAAGCTGTCACGAGTCACGAGTTCAGAGCCAGGAGCAGTTGATCTGATTCGGGAGCTTCCGGTTCTTCCGCGACTTCGTCGTCGTCGCGCCCACCGCGCCGGTGGCCGTAGTCGATGCCGTGCTTGTGGCATCGCTCTCGCATGAAGCGACTCAGGCCTTCTCGATAGGCATCGCCCACCTGGTATCCGCTGGAATACGTCGTGCGATAGGCCGTCGACAACCGGGGAAACTCGGCGTCGATGAACGGCAGGTATCGCTTGCGCGCCGCGGACTGGAGCCGTAACGCGCAGGCGTTGACGTATGAGGCGCCCGCTTCCTTCACGCGACGGATCACCGCATCGAGCATGGCCGGGCGATCGGTGATGCCCGGCAACACCGGCATGACATTGATGCCGACATCGATGCCGGCGTTCGCCAGCCGCTCCAGCGCCCTCACGCGCGCTTCGGGCGTTGGCGCGCGGGGTTCGATCCGGCGCGCCAGCTCACGGTCGAGCGTGATGAGCGAAAGGTGGATTGTGAACCCGGACCGGCTCGACAGCTCGCGCAACACATCGATGTCCCGCGTGATGAGCGCGCTCTTGGTGATGACGGTAACCGAAAGTCCTTTCTCTTCCGCCAGCACCTCGAGAACACCACGCGTGACGCGGTACAGTCGCTCGGCGGGCTGGTAAGGATCGGTGGCAGTTCCTATGACTATTGCCTCACCGCGCCAGAGCTTTGCGAGACGTGAATCGGCCTTGGCTGGTGAATCGTTTTCGTCAGCGCGGGCATGGGGCCTGGGGCCTGGGGCATGGGGCCGCGTTTTTACGCTTTGTGCTTTGCGCTTTGCGCTCATCAACGTTTCGCGCAGCACCTCAGCCGCATTCCGCTTCACAAAGATCCGCCGCTCGAACGCCAGCCACGACGGCAGTTCGGTCAACTCCTGCCCGTCGTCGGCACCTTCCATGGTCTTTCGCTCGGCGACGTACCGGTGTGCATAACGAGCATAGCAATACGCGCAACCGAAGGCGCACCCGACATAGGGATTGATCGACCAGAAGCCCATGCCGGTCACTTCCGGTCCGTTCAGCACACCTTTCGCCGGCTGGTCGTAATACCGGATGTCGCCCTGCGTCCCGATAAGTTCGAGAGATGCCGGTACAGGGGCGGGCGGCGAAGGTGACGCGATCAATGGCAGTTGCATAAGACGAGACGGGAGACGGGAGACGGGAGATGGGAGATGGGAGATTTGAGATGGGCATTTCCGGCTCCCGTCCCAGAGATACCGAAGAAAGACCGAAGATGCAAGAGAGGCGA
>Ga0209485_1000182_pt1 | contig 20696 bp, 19 predicted proteins | sample NCAS100_FD_187516 | JGI IMG/M metagenome (GOLD analysis project Ga0209485, IMG submission 187516) | Agricultural soil microbial communities from Utah to study Nitrogen management - NC AS100 (SPAdes) (version 2) | ecosystem: Environmental > Terrestrial > Soil > Agricultural land | place: USA... | reverse complement strand
TCTTCACGTCGCCATGACGTACGAGTCGTTTGGTCCATCGCGCGAAGTCGTTTGCGAACGCGCGGACCATGCCAACGCCGTCTTCGATCTGCGGGTAACTGCCGTAGTGTGATCTGGCGGGAATGCGACGACCTGCGCGCAGATAGATCTCATCACCCAACAGAGCGAAGTTTGTTCCGAGTTGCGCGCGCAACTGTTTCTGGATCGGAACGACTTGATCGATCACTTCGCGACAGAACTCGGGAGTCACTGCGGTGAGTCGCGGATCGGTGTTGTAACGAGTGAGACCGAGCGGCACGATCGCCACACTCGTGATGCGCGGATACTCGGCAGCAAGATCGAAGATCGTCTTACGCAACACTTCGCCATCGTTTATTCCGGGACAAAGCACGACCTGCCCGTGAATCTCGATTCCGGCGTCGAGCAGTTGCCGGAGCTTCGCGGAAATATCGGCGCGTTGCTTATCAACGCCGAGCAAGTAAGCGCGCACGTCCAAATCGGTCGCATGCACCGAAACGTATTGCGGCGAGAGTCGCTGTTCGACGATCCGCCGAATTTCATCTTCGCTAATCGAGGTCAGTGTCGTGTAGTTGCCATATAAGAAGGACAGGCGGATGTCTTCGTCCTTTATAAACAAGGACGGACGCGCATCGGCGGGATTTCCGTTGCAGAAACAGAAGATACATTCGTTGGCGCACTGGCGTGGGACGATCGCTTCGAAAGTAAGACCAAAGTCTTCGCCTTCGGCGCGCTCCAGTTCGACTTCCCAATCGTCTCCGCTTTTCTTGCGGACCTCGAGAACAAGCTCTGTTTCGCCCGCAGTTTGAAAGCGAAAATCGAGGTAATCGCGAACGACGCGGCCGTTTACCTTGATGATCCGATCGCCCGCTTCGAGTTCAAGTTCGGCGCCCAGGCTGTCGGGGATCACCTCCGAGATCTCGACACCACGGCGCCGAATGTTTGTTACTGCGGGTGTTACTGCGAATTCATACATAACGGCAAACGTTGACTATAGCAGACCCGGGAACCGCGCATGAAATCCAGCCTTCTGTTCAGGAAAGCCGGTGGCATTAGCAATTTGCATTACTAGGCAATTGCCCCGGCTATGAAAAAACCTCTTCCAATCATCGTCTTCGCTTTCGTTTTAGTTTCCCTTGGTTTGGCGTCGGCCCAGCAAACCGAGATCTATCGTGTCGGCGCGGGCGATGTGCTTGATATTCGCCTGCTTAATTCGGCCGCCAATAATAGTTCGACGCTGTTCACGGTCGCCGCCAATGGTGTGATTGATCTGCCGATCGCGGGGGGCGCGATCAAGGTCGCCGGACTCACCACCGACGAGATCCAAACTCGCATCGGCGAGGAACTTAAACGTCGCGCGGTCGCAGAAAAGGCGAAGGTCTCTGTCGGCGTGCGACAGTATGCGAGCCACGCGGTTATGGTCACCGGACTGGTAGTTCATCCCGGAACCAGATTTCTCAGACGCGAAGAAGTGCCGCTTTACGTGGTATTGGCCGAATCGCAGTTGCGGAACGACGGCGGGCGAGTCGTGCTGTTAAGAGGCGGTGGTCCCGCGCAGACACTCGATCTGCGCGATCAGGCGACGCTGAATACGCAAATTCAGTCAGGTGACGTGATCACGGTCACGAGCCGTCCTGAGGAGTTTTACTTCGTCGGCGGACGAATCAACCTACCCGGACAAAAGCCGTTCACTCAAGGCATTACGTTATTGCAGGCAATTCTTGCAGCTGGCGGAACTCCCCGCCAAACCAACCTCGTCGAGATATCCCGCGAAGGGTCTGATGGTCGCTTGGTGACCATGAGATACAACCTCAAGGAGATCAAATCCGGAAATGTGGAAGATCCAAGACTTCACGCCGGAGACCGCATCGAAGTGGGCCGCTGAACGCCGCACAAATATCCTTAAATTCATTGACAATCCCGCCCCTGTTTGTTAGTTATGCAGGGCGATTCGCGCCAACCGCTGACAACCCAAAGTTCTTAAGTTGAATTGTGCCAACTTCAATAGGGGACGAGTACAAGTTCAATGAATAATAAACTTAAGCCCGCTGTTATCGGCGGCGTAGTTCTTGGTTTACTGTCTGCCATTCCCTTCGTAAACTGGGTCAACATCTGCTGCTGCGCTTGGGCCATTCTCGGCGGGATTCTTGCTTCATATCTCTACGTGAAAAACTCCGCGACTCCGGCCAACGCCGGCGACGGAGCTCTTGTCGGAGCCATGGCCGGTGGCATCGGCGCGGCGATTTACCTCGTGATTGGGATCCCGCTTGCGATAGTCACCGGAGGGGCGATGCGGGAGATGATCATTAACTTGATGTCGAACGTCGACCCGAGCCAGGCGGACCTGATTCGCCGGCAGATGGAAATGCAGGGCGAGTCGGTCGCAGGCGCGATCGTTCAAGGCTTCATTGGGGCCGTGTTGCTGGTCGTTTTCGCGGTCATCGGCGGCCTTATCGGTATCCCGCTTTTCGAAAAGCGAAAAGGTGGAGGAGCCGTACCACCACCGCCCGCCCCTGGCGGCGCGCCCTACGCGGCTTAACGCAGTTTCAACGGTAAGCGAAATCTTTCAAACTAATTTTCAGGAGAAACGAATGTCTCAAGAATGGACTCCCCCGCCCCCAGCCGGATCAACTACGAACGTTCCCAATTATCTCGTTCCAGCCATCATTTCAGCGATCTGTTGTTTCCCGCTCGGTATCATCAGCATCGTGTTTGCAGCACAAGTTAACGGCAAAGTGCAGACGGGCGACATCGCCGGGGCGCTGCAAGCGTCCAAGATGGCGAAGATTCTTAGTTACGTCTTTATCGGACTGGCGCTACTCGGTTGGGGTGGTTACCTCATCTTCTGGGTGATAATTGGCGGCGCCGCGTTCATGGGCAACATGTAAGCTGAGCGCTCTTATGATTTCCTGAAACGTTGTCGGAGTTGAAATGAGATGACCAGATACTGCACAAAATGCGGCGCCATCAACGACGAGATGGCTCAGTACTGCACTAATTGTCAGGCCCCGCTGACGTCGGCGGTCAACACCGGCTATCAGCCCGTGCAGCCTGCGCATCCAGGTCAGCTGACTGATTGGAAGGCGATGGGCGCCGATAAGAAGTTGGTCGCGGGGATTTTGGGAATCCTGGTTGGGAGTCTCGGAGTTCACAAATTCGTGCTCGGTTACACGACTGAGGGGCTCATTCAGATCGCAATAACGATCGTGACCTGCGGTATCGGCGGAATCGTCGGGTTGATCGAGGGCATCATTTATCTCACCAAATCCGATGAAGACTTTGTGAGGACGTACATTCAGAACAAAAAGGGCTGGTTCTGAACCGCGGTTCGCACGGATAGTGGAGTTTCATGTACCGGCGTTCAACGGTCGTGGCAATTTGGTTGTTGATAATCGCCGGGGCTGCTTATCTATTCTTCTTCGAGCCGGGTAAATCGGGTTTCTTTCCTGGTTGTCCATTCCGTTTTTTAACCGGTTTCACTTGTCCCGGATGTGGCACCACGCGTGCCCTGCACCAAATTCTTCACGGTCACTTCTACACCGCCTTTACGCTTAACCCGCTCCTTCTCTTAGCGATTCCTTTTTTATTGTTCGCACTAATCCGTTACACGGTGATCGTAATGCGTGGCGGCGTCCCGCGAGGAAACTCGTTGCCTGCACCGTACATTTACGCCATCTTTTTCGTCATTCTGTCGTTCTGGATTTTTCGAAACACGCCTTTCTATCCGTTCGTCTCGTGAGACTCAGGAGGTTATGCGATGCGCGTATCGATTATCGTCGTTTTCGTGATCAGTTTTGTCTTCACTTCAGCAGCGCAGGAACGAATCGTGATTAGCGAGAAAGCGACGATTCCAACGCGTCCCGTTCACACGTATTCGATCGTCGCGCGCGATCCGAACACGGGTGAGTTGGGTGTCGCTGTGCAGTCTCACTGGTTTTCAGTTGGACCAATCGTTGCGTGGGCTGAAGCCGGTGTCGGCGCTGTTGCGACTCAATCGTTCGTCGATCCGAGCTACGGAAAAAACGGACTCGACATGATGCGCGCAGGCAAGTCCGCGCCTGACACGTTGAAAGAGCTGCTGGCGAAAGACGAGGGACGCGAAGTCAGGCAAGTTGCAATGATCGATGCGCAGGGACGCGTCGACGCGTGGACCGGAAAGAACGACATACAAGCCGCGGGGCACATCGTCGGGACAAACTTTTCGGTCCAAGCCAACCTGATGCTCAACGACAAAGTCTGGCCGGCGATGGCCCAGGCTTTTCAGAATACGAAAGGCGATCTCGCGGACCGCATGCTTGCCGCGCTCGATGCGGCGCAAGCAGCGGGTGGCGATATTCGTGGTCGACAATCCGCGGCGCTCATCGTCGTTACCGGCAAACCGACCGGTCAGGCTTGGAAGGATCGCACTTTCGATTTGCGAGTTGACGATAGTCCGGAACCGCTGCGCGAATTGCGACGGTTAGTGAAGTTGCAGCGCGCTTACAATCACATGAACGCCGGCGACCTGGCAGTTGAGAAAAAAGATAACGAAGGCGCGTTGCGTGAATATTCAGCGGCGGAGAAGCTCGTGCCGAACAATGCCGAGATGATCTATTGGCATGCCGTAGCGCTCGTGAATATGGGCCGTGTGGAAGACTCGTTGCCGCTATTTCGTAAAGTGTTCGCGATGAATCGCAATTGGTGGACGCTCACTCCGCGTTTACCGAAGTCAGGATTGCTGCCGGACGATCCGAAGATCATGGAGCGGATTTTGTCGGTGGGGCCGAGAACGCGATCCGCTCCGCGACCAAAGTCAAACCCATGATCAAGTAAAAGACTGTGACGACTTCCGAGTCGCCCCAGTTGTAATGGACCAGCCCGCTCGTGAAGAACCCGAGAGTTCCGCCAAGCGCACCGAGCGCTAGTCCGCGTGAAAAATCCGTGGTCTCCCGGATCAAACGCCAGAGCATTCGGATGTAAATCACAAACAATAGTAACCAGACGATCAGCGCCGCCACGCCTCGTTCGAGCGCAATCTGAAGCAAGTTTGAATGCATGTGCCCGATCGGCTGACGGCCGTTATCAAACAGTCCCCACTCACGCCAGTGCCCTTTGATCGAATCGATACCAACGCCCACCAGCAGATGTCGCGGTTTGCTGACCAGCAGGTCGAAACCTTCTCGCCAAACCATCTGTCGCCAGCTTGTCGACTGATCGGCGCTGTCGAAGAAGCCGATGTTGCGTCGTTGTTGGAGTATAAACAGACTGGCGAGGACGAGGGGTATCGCGCACGCTGCGACGACTATGGCGGTGCGACGCGACACACTTAGCAGCAACATCGCCGCCACCGACACTGCGAAACCGATCCACGATCCACGCGTGACGGTCATCGCCAGAGCAAACACGAGGCCGCCAACCGCGATCAGCACCAATAAACCGTTGCGACTCGTCTTTTGTGAGAGTCCCAGGAATATCCCCAACGCGAGCGACGCGATCAGTTGCAGTACTTCGGCGTACGTGGTCCAGTGACCGAAGAATCCTGTAGCGCGCCAGTCGCGACCGCGCGACCAACCTGCGATGCCGAGTTGTTCGAGTGCGGTACTTCCGGTGAGCAGCGTTCGCGGCACTTCGAGCTCCGGCATCCACTCCACTCGATAGATTCTGACTTTCGCAACGCCCTGCCCCGATACAAGCGCTGCAGCTAATTCGTCAGGACTATTCACGCGTTGATTATCGACTTGCCAGACGATGTCCCCATCTTTAATGGGCGTCTCCTTCCGAACGCTCCGAGTACGAAAGATCGCTTTCGTCAACGGACTCTCCGCACTTACACCCTGAACTTTTACACCGCGGCCAGTCGCAAGCTGGCCAGCAGTCCATAAAACGTTCACCAAGCACGAGCCGATCAACGCCAGTGCGAGCCAGCGCACAGTTCGGAGCGACAGCACATTCTGACTCAACATATAAACAATCGTGAACAAACTCGCCGCGCGCATCTTTCCGATCGACATGATCGGGTTGTACGAGAAGACTCCGGAGATGCCGCTCAGCACAAAAAAGCCGAGCAGTACGTAATCAACCGGCGAGCGGAAAAGCTTCGGCCGAGGGAAGAACGCAAACCGCAAAACCCAAAGGGCCATACCCACCAGCCACGCAGTTTGCGTGACTGCGATCGAATGCGGGGCGAAGATGGCGATGAGAAAAAGACAGCCAATTACTCCGGGCTCAATAAGTCGATTCGAAATCTGCATCGTCGGCATATTAGAATGACGGCGGTCTACTATTCCATCTCAAAAAGGTTTCCATGCGATCAATTCTCTTAATTCTTCTCTTGTCTGTTGGTCTATCAGCACAAACACCGGCCGACGAAGTAAAAACGATTCAGGAAAATGCTCGCGTGAAGGCCGCTTTTGAGCATATCGACAAGGACCGCGACGCAATCCTCCGCGAATGGATCGCCATCACCGAGATTAACGCGCCTTCCAAACACGAACAGGAACGCGCGCGTCACATCGAGTCGCTGTTGCGCAAGCACAAACTAGATATCCGCTACGACGAAGTCGGCAACTTGATCGCCACGCGCAAAGGCACCGGTGGTGGTCCAGTCGCCGTATTTGACGCGCACATGGATACTGTCTTTCAACCTGGTCTGAAGATTAAAGCCACGGTGCGCGACGGCCGTGTCTATGCGCCAGGCGTCGGCGACGACACCCGCAACATTGAAGCGCTGCTCGCGACAATTCGCGCGCTCGACGCTGCTAATATCAAAACCAAAGGCGATATTGTTTTTCTGTTTACCACCGACGAAGAAGAAGGAATGACGGGTGCGAAGCACTACACGAAACAGAACAAGGGCAAGGTCGATTACTACGTCGCACTCGACGGTGGATATGAAGGATTCACCTACGCCGGGATCGGCATCAACTGGTATCGCCATCACATCATTGGACCAGGCGGACACACTCGATCCCGCACTCCGCCGTATTCCGCTTCGTTGCCGATGGCGCGCGCGATCGCCCGCATCTACGAGTTGCCAGTGCCGACCAATCCTTCATCGAACTTGAACATCGGCATGCTTGGGGGATCGGAAGTGCCAAACGCCAAAGCTGCTGATGCCTGGTTTTCACTCGATTTACGTTCGACGAGTGACGAGGTCCTAAAAGATCTAGAGGCGAAGATCGCCGCGATACTCGATGAAGAAGCGAAACGCGCGGGAATGACCGTCAAGACCGACGTGCTCTCCACATCACCCGCGGCTGTACTGCCGGGCAATCGTGAGTCCAGGCTGGTGAGGATCTCCGAGGCAGTGCATCGGGCGATGGGATTCAATCCGCCGATCGGCAATGCCGGATCGAACAATTCCAGTGCCGCCTTGTTGCAGGGGATTAACTCGATCTCAACCGGAGCTGGACCATGCGCCGACGCACACGCTTTGACTGAAAACTGCGAGATCGAGCCGCTTTATCGAGGGATAAAAAAGATACTTTTGTTGGAACTGGCGCTGGTGGGTCTCGCGCCTCAATGACCTTCGCGTCCCAGCATTACGAAGCCGGTGCGCAGGATGATTTTTATATCGAGCAGCAGCGACCAGTTTTCGATATAAAAAAGATCGAGCCTCACCATCTCTTCGAAAGGTAGCCGATTTCTACCTGACACTTGCCACAATCCCGTTAGGCCCGGTTTCATATCGAGGCGTTTGCGATGCCACAGCTCGTACGCCTCGACCTCGTAAGGAATCGGCGGCCGCGGTCCAACTATGCTCATATCACCTAACAAGACGTTCCACAGTTGCGGAACTTCGTCGATGCTCGTCTTGCGCAAAAACCTTCCGACGCGCGTGATGCGCGGGTCGGCGAGCAGTTTGTACGTCGGCTTCTGCTCGTTTCCGAGATTAGCTTCCGCACGTCCGGCGATGAACGCGCGTTGGTACTCGCGATGCAGTTCGGAATCGGCGTTCGCAACCATCGTCCTAAACTTGTAGAGCAGGAAAAGCCGTCCATCCATGCCGACACGTTCCTGCGTGTAGAACACCGGTCCTCTTGAATCGAGCTTGATCAGCAGAGCAATCAGCAGCCACAACGGCGACAGCAGTGCAATCGACAGCGATGAGATGATTAGATCCGAAGATCGTTTCAAAATGCGCGCGCCGCTTGACAACGGCTCACGAAATAGACGAATCATCGGCAGCACGCCGATCTGATCGATCTCTGTTTTGCGTGGCAGGCAATTGAACAAACTCGGCGCAATGCGAAACTCGACACCGCGCCGTCGTCCGCATCGCATCATCACCTCAAACAACGCGTCACCGTTCACTTGCGGATCGGCGATGATCACTTCGTTCGCGCCGGAGTCGCGGATCGTGTCGGGTAATCCTTGCAGCGTGCCAACGACTGGAACGCCTTCGTAAACGTCTGACTGATTAGGTTCCGCGATCTGCGTGTCGACTACGCCGATCACGCGATAACCAAGCGCCGGCCGCTCGCGCATCTCGCGAATGAACAACGACGCTTCGTGACCACGACCGACGACGAGCGTCGGGATCAGGTTGATCTGACGCCGGCGCGCAAACGTTTGTGCCGATCTCATAAGGAGCCTGATCACGCCAACGAATAAGAGCACCAAAACGAAGTCGACGAGAAAGACAGCACGCGCGTACGAGAAGGCACGAAACTCAAACCCACCGCGATAGAGGAACGCAGCAGCGACGATCAACAAAGAACCGATTGCGGTTGCTTTGAATATGCGAATGCCGTCGTCGACAAATGAAAACTCTCCGCGCACGCGATATAGACCACAGTAGCGAAACGCTAACAATCTAATTGCGACAACGAACAACATCAACGCGCCATACGGAGCAAAGTCTTGGCTCCACGCAAACCGACTGTCGGTCGCGAATGCCGAAACACCTTCGCGCAGTGTAAAAGCGAGAATGAACGAAATCGCGGTGGCCAGTGCGTCGGCGATTACCAGTCCGGCCTTGACGGTAGGCACGATCCAACGCGGCGCACGACCCGGAACGCGCACCGATCTCGCGTCAAAAAATCGTTGTCGTTGTCGTTCAGCTCGCATCACTCAAAAATGAATTGCATGATTTCGTCGATTACTGCGCGTGATCGGCGCGGACTCGCAGCTTTCTTTTTCTGAACGGGTAAACCTTCTAAATCCGTGTTACTTGAAATGCGAAGCAGACGGCCTTCGTTCACTAGTTGCTCATCAACTGCGGCCCACTTGCCTGCATAGATACTCGCAGTAGGCACGCCCAACGCCGCCGCTTCGCGATTGATCGTACCGCCGGCGCTGATCACCAGATCGCTCGCCGCGATCAAATCGGCTCCCGGCAACGGCGACGGCGGAACAATTACTCGTTCTCTTCCGGAGTACGCCGCTCGTTGGGAATCGTTTCGCGGCAGCAGCACAATCCGAACATTCTCGTCGGCCGACAGTCGCTGGAGTGCTTCGTCAAACAGCGTGTTCTGAAATCGATGATACAGCGCTTCGACAGCCGGTGGTCGCATCAGGACCAACACATTATCCGGGTTGACGTCGAGTTCACACAACCGCTGTGTAAATCCGGGATCCGGTTGAAAATTCGCGAGATACACGTCTTCTTTCGTTCCGTGATAGCGACGGACCTTACGAACACCAGCGCCAAAACGGCGCAAACTCTCCGCGGGAAAGCTCACCGGGACGATGATGCGCGACGCTAGGCGAAACGCGAGGTGGTTCGCCGGTTGATGCTCGTAGTCCATCAACGTCACGATCTTGATTCCCAACGCGCGAGCGGCAACGATTTGTGAATAGGAGTTGTGACTGACGGCCACGTCGAAGTGTCGCCTGCGCGCCCACTTGGCAAGATCCCATGCGCGGATCATCAGGTTTCCCGCCTTGCGTGTTACCTCTCGCCCGCCGTGGCCGCCAATCACCCGCGGGTTTAATCCAGCGGCAAGTGCTAAGGGAACAGTCTCCGCAAACTCACGCGCTGTGATTTCGATTTCATGACCTGCGGCGGTGAATCGATCGGTCAGCGCTCTAAAAAAAGGAACGTGTGGAGAATTTGCGAGATCGATCCAAACACGCATCGTTGATCACTGCCGGATCTCGATCAGTCGTCCTCGATCGCGCAGCGACGTTTCTGCTGCTTCGATCATGTTCACCATGCGTAGTCCAGCGAGGCCGTCGGTTTCGGGATTGCGGCCAGTCTCAACGCAGTCGATGAAGTGCAGCGCTTCAGTTTGCAACGCTTCGGTGTTGTCGAGCCGCGGCGCCCACATGTCACCCAATCGGTAACTGACGAGCATCCGGTAAACATCCTCTAAGCCAGGTGTGACGCGAATGCCTTTGTCGTAAACCTTGAGCTTCTCGCTCGGCTCGAGATCGTCGTAGAGAATCATTTTCTCACTGCCGCCAATTAACGTGTGACGAACTTTCACCGGCGTTAGCCAGTTGACGTGCACGTGCGCGATCTGTGAACTGGAAAAGAACAGCGTGATGTACGCGACATTCTCCGGTTCGCCCGGAACGTGACTGATTCCCGTCGCCGAAACCGCGACAGGCTTTTCCGGTAACACATGATCGATGATCGAAAGATCGTGAATAGCTAGGTCCCAGATTACGTTGACGTCGTGTTGAAAGAGACCAAGGTTAACGCGCACTGCGTCGTAGTAATAGATCTGGCCCAACTGTCCTGACGAGATCAATTCGCGAATCTTGCGCACCGCGTCGGTGTAAACAAACGTGTGGTCCACCAGCAGGATAAGCTTTCGCGCCGCTGCTTCGTCGACTAACCGTCGCGCGTGGTCTGATGTTGATGCTAATGGCTTCTCGACTAGGACGTGTTTGCCTGCTTGCAACGCGGCCAGCGCAAGTTCGAAATGCGACGATACTGGGGTGGCGATGACGACGGCGTCGACGTGCGCGTCGTTGATCAGTTCGTGTGCGCGAGTGCACGTCTGCAATCCTGGATACTGCTTCTGCAAAGGCGCCAATCGCTCTTCGCGCAGATCGCACACGCGTGTTACGGCCGATCCCGGCGCGAGCATAAAGTTTCGCACCAAGTTGGGTCCCCAGTACCCGTAGCCGATCACGCCGACTCTAATCATTCGCTTTTCCTTGTGACTGCGATCCGTGGTTCCGAACGTCACCGATAACGCGCGCCGGAACGCCTGCAACTATCGCAAAACTCGGAACGTCGTTTGTCACGACAGCTCCGGCGCCAATCAACGCGCCTTCGCCGATCGTGATGCCCGCGAGGATCGTCGCATTGCTGCCGATGCTCGCGCGTTTCTTGACGACGGTCTTCACCACCTTCCAGTCCGCTTCCGTTTGCGGCGAGCCATCTTCATTCACCGCGCGCGGATAAACGTCGTTCGTAAACATCACACCGTGTCCGACGAAGCACTCATCTTCAATAGTGACACCTTCACAAATGAAAGTGTGCGACGAGATCTTGCAACGCTCGCCGATGCTCGCATTCTTCTGAATCTCGACAAACGCGCCGACCTTCGTGTCTGCGCCAATCGAACAGCCGTAGAGATTGACCAGCTCGCGCTGAAAGATGCGGACGCCGGGACCGATGATTACGTCAGATGCTATCGGCATGTGTCCTTAACCGCTCTCGCTCTCGAGCAAACGCGCCAGCGCGTAGAGCATCCAGGCTTGTGTCCAGCGCATGTAGGGCTTGCGAATCGTGTAGAACCGCCGGCGTTGATAATAGAAGAAACCTCGCTCGTCATGGAGATTCTGAATGGTCCAGCGAGCAACGTTCTGAGCCATGTTCAGCGCACTGTCGTCGAGCTCACGACACTCGACGAGGGTAACAATCGCGCTCGCTGCGGCGTGCGCATCCGCGGGATAGGGGCTGTCATCGTAGTATTTCGGCCACCCCTCCGCAAGAAAGAAATTGCTCGTCCAGTAACGATAACCACGGTCAAGCGACGATCGAAACTCGTCACCGGCTGGGCACGCTTCAATGATCCGCTTCAGCGAAAACAGTATGTACGCGGTGTGAAAGTTATCGATCCACGACTGCGTCGGCGCCGTGCCGTAGGACCACGCACCGTCGTCGCGCTGGTGGTTGCAAACATATCTCGCTGCGCGCTCTGCAACCCCGCAGAGTTCTGTTTCGCCGGTTAATTTACCAACACATGCCAGAACTTCCGCGGCCAACAGACTCGCGTTGAAGATCTTGGTATCGCTGTTTGGTGTATAGCTGAAACAGATCTCGGATTGCGTATCGACCGGTCTTGGCAGATTACGCAAAATGAAATCACACACGCTGCGAGCGATTTGCAAATCTCCGTGTTCTACGAACGCCCGCGCAGCGAAGGCCGTTGGCACGATCGTCGGCGTGCCACTTGGCGCGAAGAAGTTGCGGCTTTGCCAGTCGAAGTTGTAACCCCAGGCACTGCCGCTGTAACCGTCCAGCTTCAATTTCAGCAACGCCGATAGAAGCTCGCGTGCTTCTTCCTCGGATCTTTTGAGCGTCGCGAGCGCGAACAGCGCGATCCCTTTCGCGTTCCGTTGCGCAGGGACACGAGTTAACGTTCGCAGATCGACCGGCGATCTCTTTACTAACTGCGTCCAGATGAAACGAGCGTTGCGTGAATTCGCGAATGGTGTGGCTTGAAAGACCGTGCTGTTCAATGCGTCGAACGGATCGTGGCCAGCAAAATCGTGCTCGCGGCACCAGGTGAGGAGTTGATCATAAGTAGTTTGAAAAAGATCGGTCACCTGCTGTTAACCAGCGTTTCAATTCTTCTCGGCGTTTCGACAAAGCTCTCGTGCCACAACTCGAACATCAACAGCGTCCACAGTAATTTGCGATGGTTCGCGACGCCGCGCTCGTGCTCGTCTTGCAACCGCTGCACGTACTCCGGATTGAACACGCCTGCTCGTTGCACGCGCTCCGGCGACAACAGATCTCGCGCCAATGGACGCAGCTTAAACTTCAACCATTCCGCCACCGGCACGCCGAAACCCTTCTTACCGCGTCGAGTCACAAACGGCGGTAACAGATCGTGCACCGCCTTTTTCAAAATGTACTTCGTCTTCAGTCTTCGCAACTTGTAATTACGCGGCAGTGACGCGGCGAACTCCGCGACTCGCGGATCGAGAAACGGCGCGCGCACTTCAAGTGATACGGCCATACTTGCGCGATCGACTTTCGTCAGAATGTCTTCGGCGAGATACAGTCGCATATCAACGTTCTGCATCTGCGTGACTAGATCGTCGTTATCACACTCCGAGGCAAATTGTCGCGCCTCTGCGTAGATGTCGCCGTCGGTTGCGCCGAGCACGTCAGCCGTTAACAACTGCCGTTGTTCTTCAGGAGTAAACGAACCGAACCAAACGTGATGACGCGCCACTGCGTCGTACCTCGAGCCTTTAACAAACCTCAGCGCCTTGTAATCGAGCGAGAGGTTCTTTGTCTTCACAGGCAAAAGCCCGACAAGCGGCTCGATGATTCCGGCACGCAGCAATGACGGCACGTACTTGTAGGCCTCGGCCCAGCGATGGCCTGAGTACATCGGATATCCGGCGAACAACTCGTCGCCGCCGTCGCCTCCCAGCGCGACAGTCACGTGTTTGCGAGTGAAGCGCGACAGCAGGTACGTCGGGACCAGCGAGGGATCGCTGAACGGTTCGTCCATCCACGCCCCAATCTCGCCGACAAGATTGGCCGCGAGGTTCGCGCTCAAACGCTCTTCGTGATGATCGGTGCCGAGAAATTTCGCTACGCCGCGAGCGTAGGCCGACTCGTCAAACGAAGCCTCAGCAAACGAGATCGAAAATGTCTTCACCGCTTCGGAAGATGCTCGCACCGCGAGCGCCGCAATGGTGGAAGAATCGACACCGCCTGAAAGCAAAACGCCAAGCGGAACGTCGGAAACGAGTCGCATGCTCACCGCGTCAGCTAACAGCTCGCGCAGGTGCTCGGCCGCTTCCTCTTCACTCGGAACCGGAGCGACCGTCTGATGACTCAAGCGCCAGTAACAGTCGACATTTACACGTCCGTTTTGCAGCGTAAGTTTGTGCGCGGCGGGCAGTTTGTTGATTCCCTGGTAGATCGAGAGCGGCGCGGGTACGTAGTCGAATGAAAGGTATTGCCGCAGTGCCTGAAGATTAAGCGACGGTTTGACTGATCGGTGGGCCAACAAGACCTTCGGCTCCGAAGCAAAAACCAACGCGTTGTCGAACACACCCCAGTAAAGCGGCTTCTCGCCAAATCGATCGCGCGCGATCAAAAGCCGGCGCTTTTTGCTGTCCCACAGCGCGAACGCAAACATGCCGTTAAGCTGGCGTAGCATGTCGTCGCCGTACTCTTCGTAAAGATGCGGCAGCACTTCCGTGTCGGAAGCACTACGAAATGAGTGTCCACGTTTTTCGAGTTCGGTTCGGAGCTCGCGATAGTTGTAGATCTCGCCATTGAGAATTACGGCAATCGATCTATCTTCGTTGAAAACGGGCTGTTCTCCCGTAACGAGATCGATGATGGCGAGGCGACGCATGCCGAGTGCGGCACCGGTTGTGACATAAAGACCTTCCGAATCAGGACCGCGATGGACCATCCGCTCGCACATCGCGTGCAGCAGATCCTCCGCACCGTCAGGCGGCGGCGTGTGTGAATCGAAACTGGCCCAACCGGTGATTCCGCACATGCTAGTTGTCGTTTTTGAAGCCGAGCCGCTCGCGAACAGCGTAGATAGCCTTCGCCTGCGACTCGTGATACGTGCGCACCAGCATCTCCGCGAGCAAGCCCATCAATAAAAACTGTACGGCGACGGCAAACATCACGATCGCTAGTATCGGCAAGGGCGTCTGCACGAAGTCGGCCTTGTGAATGATCTTGAGAAACACAGCGTACAACCCGGCGAGTAGTGAGATCGCGAACGCAAGCATTCCGCACATGCCAAACACGTAGATGGGTTTTGTTTGATACGACGCCATGAACTTGATCGTCATCAGATCGAAGACGACTTTCAGCGTCCGCGACAGACCGTATTTCGATTTGCCCATTGTGCGCGCGTGATGCTTCACCGGAATTTCCGTGACGCTCGCGCCGGCCCACGAGGCGTAGATCGGAATGAACCGATGCATCTCGCCGTACAGCCGCACGTCCTGCAACGACTCGCGCCGGTAAGCCTTCAACGAACAACCGTAGTCGTGCAGCGGCACACCGCCGATCCACGAGATCAACCGGTTTGCGATCATCGACGGGATCTTGCGCGTGAACATTTTGTCTTGCCGGTTTTTGCGCCAGCCGGAGACGACGTCGTAACCCTCGTCCAGCTTTTGTAAGAGATGCTGGATGTCAACCGGATCGTTTTGCAGATCGGCGTCCATCGGTATCAGGACTTTTCCGCTCGCAGCGTCGATGCCGGCGGCCATTGCTGCTGTCTGGCCATAGTTTCGACGTAACGCAACCACGCGGACGCGCGGATCGACTGCGGCAATTTCGCGCAGGATCTTCAGACTACCATCCGTCGAACCGTCGTCGACATAAACGATCTCGGCCGAGCGATCGAGCGTCTTCAACGCTTCGTCGAGCTTTGCGTGAAGCGGTACGAGATTCGGCTCTTCGTTGTAAACAGGAAGAAAAATCGAGACTTCGGGGGCTTCACCAGCTAGGCGCAGCGGATCGTCCTGTTCCAGGGTGCGCGGTTCGTCGAGAATCTTCATTCGTCACGCATTTTAGACCAGTTTTGCCCGAAACCAGTCAACAAACCGGCGGAGTCCGTCTTCAATCTGGGTCTGCGGGTTGTAGCCAAGGAGCTGGCGCGCACGCGTGATGTCGGCAAACGTTTGCGGTACGTCGCCGGGTTGCAGCGGTTGGCGATCGATGATTGCGTGCGCGTCGAGCTCTTTTTCGAGCAACGAGATCAGCTCACGGAGTTCCACGGTGCGCGACTCGCCGAGATTAATCACCTCGTAATCGCTTCTGTCGTAATTGATCGCTCCGACGACGCCGTCGATGATGTCGTCAACATACGTGTAATCGCGACGCGTCGTGCCGTCGCCGAAAACGGGGATTGGTTTGCCTTCACTAATGAGCCGCGCGAACTTGTGAATCGCGAGGTCGGGACGCTGGCGTGGTCCATATACAGTGAAGAACCGGAGGCAGATGCAACGAATGCCGTAGAGATGCGAATAGGTGTGACAGAGCAATTCGCCGGCGCCTTTCGTTGCGGCGTAAGGCGAGATCGGTTGTCGAATCGGATCGTCTTCGCTGAACGGGACTTTCGCGTTGATGCCGTAGACAGAAGACGATGAGCCGAAGACAAACTGCTTGATGTCGTGTTGCCGTGCGAACTCGAGCAGGTTCAATGTGCCGTTGACGTTGGTTTCGTTGTAGAGCTGCGGCTGCGAAAGCGACGGGCGGACGCCCGCGCGCGCTGCGAGATGAACGATGCAGTCGAAGTGGTTTTTCGCGAGGGCTTGCTCCAATGCTGCGCGATCTCGAATGTCGACTTCGGCGAGTTGGTAACGCGGATCTTTGAGGTGGTGGTAAATGTTGTTGCGCTTGATTTCAGGCTCGTAAAAATCGTTGAAGTCGTCGACGACGGTGATGTGTTCGATGTCGGTGGCAAGTAGTCGATCGACGAGATGCGATCCGATGAATCCCGCGCCGCCGGTTATTAGAAGTCGTTTACTTGGTCGCATAGATCCACAAGTGCCAACCCCAACGCGAGGCTAACCTGGTTTCTAACGAGCGCGGCAAGATTGGACCAACAAGGGGGAGCCATTTTTTATTCAGGAAGTGCGTTTGTAATTCGACGTTCGAGAAGTCGTGGAACAACTGGCGCGCTTCGTCGCGTGAATAGACTCTCGCAAGCGGATTACCGGCGCCGTCCGTGTTCTGACTCAGAAACTCCTGCGAACCGGGATAGTCGGAATCAGATCGCAACCGGCGCGCATGCTCGCGCAATGAATCTTCCGGTTCGCCTGTCGCGAGGCGCACTAGTTTGACTCCCAGTTTCCATCGGAGCAGATGAACACCCGCACGGCGCAAGATTGAGATGTTGACGCGATAATTGTACGAATTTCGATGGTAGAGCATAACGACCGCGCGTCCACCCGGACGCAGCACGCGATGAATTTCGCGAATCGCTCCCGCAGTTTCGGGGGTGTGATGGAGCACACCGTGTGAGTAGACGAGGTCAAATGAGTTGTCGGCGAAGTCGAGCGCTTCGGCATCCGCGACGCGAAAGTTGCCAGGGAGGTTAAATAGTTCGAAGCGGCGGCGTGCGAGATCGACTGCGGCTTCCGTTAGATCGACTCCGGTGTAATGGGCTCCGGCTTTGGCGAATTGAGCGCCGTCCGTGCCGAGTCCGCAACCGACTTCGAGCACCCGCTGGTTCCTGGTTTCACTGAAACCAGCCGCTGCGGGGATGTGCCACTCTTTTTCGTAACGATGTTGTTCGATTAATTCGTAAAAGAGGCGCGAGCCGGGTTGAGCGTCGGCAAACTTGGTCCCGCAAGGATGGCTCTGCCAGAAGTCGCGCACACGAGTTTTGAGTTGGGCGTTTGATTCTGACATTGCCAAGGCGGAGGAAGGATAACCTTGCACGTCAGTAACGACAAACGACGTTGAGCGGCGGCGTTTAAGTGCTTCAAATCTCATGCTCCGCTGTCTTGCGCCTCAGGCCAGCCTTGCTGGGCGAACTGCCATGAGGCGCAAGAGCGAAGGTCGTTGGGGTGAGGATCCCAAATCCGGCAACGGGACACCCACCTATCCCACCAGTTGATTTTGCCCCCTCTCTCAACTGGGCCGGATCAAACGCCTCACGAGAAAACTCGATTCTTGCCATTCTTCAGACTTGCTCATAGAATCTCGCAGCCCGTAAATGGCAGCGGCGCTTGACGACGCGCGAACTATACTCACGCGGCGACCTCAAGTCCTTAAAGCAAACTCAAAAAACTATTAGCTCGTTCTCAAAGGGAAGAATGCCTCATCACAATTCTCACTACTACGAATTTGGTCCTTACCGATTAGACGTGGGACAACGCGTCCTCACGCGCACCGGTGAAGCTGTTTCACTCACGCCGAAAGCGACCGAGATCCTGACGCTGCTCGTCGTCAATGCAGGGCAACTCGTTGGGAAGGATGAACTGCTCAAGAAGGTCTGGCCCGATACGTTTGTCGAGGAGTCGAACCTGACGCAGAACATCTTTCTGCTGCGGAGGATTTTGGGCGATGAACGTCCAGCGCCACGGTATATCGAAACGGTCGTCCGACGCGGTTATCGATTCATTGCGAATGTCAGGGTTATTGGTGGGGTGGAGCCGGGAGATGCGCAGGAGCGACCAGACGGATACGATTCGCGGGATTCTCTCAGTAACTCACCTGGTAACGGAGACGACACTTCTGCACCACCGACGGTCGCAGTGCTTCCCTTTCTCAACGCTACCGGCAATGACGACCTTGAATACCTGGCCGATGGTCTGACCGACAACCTCGTTAACAATCTCTCCCGTGTATCGAAGCTGCGCGTCATGTCACGCAGTGCGGTGTTTCGCTATAAAGCGAAGAAGTTTGTCGATCCGCGTGGTGTTGGGAGAGAACTCGGCGTCGGCGTGGTGCTGGTCGGCAAACTCACCGCGATTCCGCAAGGTCTCGGCATCAGTGTCGAACTGGTGGAAGTAAGTTCAGGCTGGCAATTGTGGGGCGACAGCTTTGACTGCCAACTCAAAGACATTCTCGAAATCCAGGACCGCATCACGCGCCAACTCCTCAATGCTTTGAAGCTGAAGCTCACGGGCGACGAGGAGAAGCGCGTGACTGCCCGCTACACCGAGAACGCCGAAGCCTACCAGTCATACCTCGAAGCGCGTTATCACTGGAGCAAATACACGCGCCGCGGCATCGAGAAAGCCATCATCCACTTCCGCCACGCCATCGAACTCGACCCCAACTACGCCCTCGCTTACGCCGGAATCATCGATTGTTATCTGCGTCTCGCCACCAACTATTTACCGCCGGAAGAGACTCGAACACCATCCCAAGACGATGCCTCAACAAAAAATCCAGAAGATTCAGGCGATCTCTTACAAGACGCTGAAGACGCTGATATTGCAACGGGTCTCACCGATGAAAATGTGAAGTTGCGTTTTGAATGGGACTGGAAAGCGGCAGAACGCGAACTGCGTCGAGCATCTGAGTTGAAAACCGATTACCCTGCCGCGCACCAATGGTTCGCGGCTTATAAGGCTGCTAAAGACATCTTTGAAAAGTCCACCAGTTCCTCTAACGCTGAAAATCCCGATCCAGACTGCAGGCTCCCGCATCAAGTCCTGTCAGGAAACCCAACGCCGGCGGAAGAACTACAGGTACTCTGCACGGTCGCTCGCGAGCAGATTGCAGTGACAAATTACGCGGCCGCAGAACTGATACTCGAGCCATGGTATCGAGAACGCAACTGGCCAGACGTCTCTTCAATGACGATACACGCCGCTGCGGATCTTCTTTTTACGCTTGGCTCTCTAATCGGATGTGTCCGTGGTAGCAGGCAAGAGCCGAACGGCCAAAAACGCGCTGAAGCGTTCCTGAATGGATCAATCGCGCTGTTTTCACACGTTGGTTCGAAGACCCGTTCCGTCGAAGCCCAGGCTGAGCTAGCACGTTGTTACTACCGGCAAGGTTTGTTCGATTTGGCGCGTGAAACTTTTTCCGCCGCGTTATCTGAATTGCCGAGCGATCAAGTGGAACTGAAAAGCCTCTGTTTGGTTTTCTTGGGAGCCGTTGAAAGGGATTCTGGACGTTTGCAGGACTCGTTAGCGACTTTGAGAGAGGCGAAAAGTCTTCAAACGCCGGGTCGCTTGGGAACTGGACGCTGTGAGCTTGAGTTGGCAACAACTTTGAAAGAATTGGCGCTTGCTAACGGTCAACAAACTCATAACGACGAGGCGCTAATAAACTACGGCAATGCGTTGAGAGAATGTGAGGCCATTGGCAATCATACATTGGCGGCTGTTGTCGAAAACAATTTAGGGTTTTTCTTGTTGAGCATCGGCTTTCCCGAGCAATCTGAACAACACCTGTTGCGAGCGAGAAAATTCTTCGAGGCGATTTCTGACGTGGTCCGGCGAGCCCAGGTAAATGAGACTTTAACGCGCCTGTACATCGCAACGAATCGTTATCCCTTGGCAAAACAAACGATCGAAGACGCACTACAGACGCTTGAAATGACGGACGCGGAAGCAATCCTGGCTGAAGCATTGACGACTAGCGGCATCGTTTCGAGTCGGCTTGGGCATATGAATCAGGCGCAGAAGAAGTTTGAGGATTCATACAAGGTCGCTGAACGCTGTGGGGACCGGGAAGGCGCGAGACGCGCGTTGGTTAGTGAGTTCGATGAGATGGCTGATCTATTGGATCGCCACGATTTGCGTCAGATCTCCGAAAAGCTCGGTCGATTACTGGCTGTGACCGAGCCAAGCCCGCTTGTCGGCCGCGTTGAAAAAACGATTGCCAAAATTGGAGCTATGTTGGACCGAGGAACCGGTAGATCCGCCGAACTCTGAGGCATTTGAAAATGCTTGAGGAACTCTGAAGCAGCTTAGAATTCAGAGTGAAAGCGTGTCGGGGCTGCGTGCGGGACGGTGTTTTGCTACAGGAAGAATTTTACCCAGCTTCGTTTGCCCGCTTAGTACGACCGAGCTGCTGTCTCGCTGTTACCCTCGCCGTGACTTGGTTCAGAGCG
>Ga0209485_1000180_pt1 | contig 20816 bp, 9 predicted proteins | sample NCAS100_FD_187516 | JGI IMG/M metagenome (GOLD analysis project Ga0209485, IMG submission 187516) | Agricultural soil microbial communities from Utah to study Nitrogen management - NC AS100 (SPAdes) (version 2) | ecosystem: Environmental > Terrestrial > Soil > Agricultural land | place: USA... | reverse complement strand
GTCTCATGTGCTTGCCGACAGCGTCGACACCCGGCAGATATGCTTTTGCAAAGGACTCATTGACCATCGCCACCAGCGGTGCACCTATCCGGTCAGACTCGTCGATCGCTCGCCCTCGCACGAGCCGCATACCGAGCGTCTTGACCAGGTCGGGTGCCGTGTGCCTGATATTCGCGAGCGGACTTTGCCCATTCGGATCCGGCACTTCCTGTACGTCGAACGGCGCGTTCATCGTTTCCGCGAGCACGAATCGTGACTGTATCGTGGACGCCGCCTGAACGCCGGGCAGCGCCCGAACCGCCTCGAGCATCCGCGCCACGTGGTTGGCCTTCTCCGGGGGCGTCGGATACGAGCGCGTCGAAATGGTCATCGGAACAACGAGCACGTGGGCAGGCTCGAATCCCGGCGACACCGAGAGCAGCGATCGGACGTTTCGCACCAGAAATGTCGTGCCACACACGAGTAGCAGGGTCACCGCGACCTGAATGGTGAGAAGCGCGGAACGGCGCCGGCGGTCGGCTCGGTTCCCGACTGACTTCGTGATTGTTCCGGCCAGCTCGGAGAAGTTCCCGCGTGCTTCCACGGCAGCCACCGGGAAGGCGATGGCGAGGGCCGCGACCGTCGACATCACCAGCGTCATCATCACCGTGCCGGGCTCGAATGCGACCGTGCCCATCCCCGCGAACGCGGCCGGGTTGATCGACTTGAGGAGTGCCAGCGTCACCACGCCTAACGCCGCAGCGGCGACGCCGGCCGCAACGCCGATGACGACGGTTTCCGTGACACGAAGCCGGATGATGCTTCGTCGAGACGCGCCGAGCACGAGCCGCGTCAGCGTCGTCGTGCGCCGGGCGATCGAATCCGCAAAGGTGAGATTCATCGCGTTGGCGCTGGCAATCAGGAACAACAGCGCAACGGCGCCGAGGAGCAGCAGGATGGTGGACCGTTGCGGTCCGAGCAGTTGCGTGCGGATCGGAATAATCTGTGGCTGCGTGGATTTGTAGGCCCGCGGGTAATCGGCGGCCAGTTGTTCGTTCGCGGTACGGATCTGCGCCGTGGCCTGCTCCAGAGTTGCTCCCGCACGCAGATGGGCGACCGTCGCGAGAACGCGAAACGTCGGGCTGCTCAATTGCTGCTGATTGAAGGCGAGCGGCATCCAGATGTCGCCCTCACGGAAGAAGAGCGTGAACGATGGCCGCATCACGCCAACCACCGTGCGCGAGACATCGTCGACGATGATCCGGCGGCCAATGATGCTCGAATCCGCCCCAAAACGACGTCGCCAGAATCCGTCGCCGAGAATCACGACGTCGGACCCGGGCGTGTCCTCACTCGCCAGAAAGATGCGCCCGAGCGCCGGCGTGGCGCCCATCATGTCGAAGAGTCCCGCCGACACCGACGCACCGCGGAGCGACTCCGGTTCACCATCGCCGCTCAGCTTCGGATTGGTCGGCGTGTAGGCTTCTATCCCGTCGAAGGCTGTCGCTGTTTCACGCCAGCGCCCGACCTGGATCGCCGACGAGGCAAATTGTGTGGTTCGACCCGGACCCGCCGGCTCCAGCGACGACAGGTTGTACAGCCGGTCCGCATCCCGGAACGGAAGGGGACGCAGCGCCGTCGCGTTCACCAGGACGAAAACCGTTCCGAAGGCCGTGGACCCGAGCGCCAGCAGCAGAAAAAGCAGTGAATTGAACAGCGGGCGACGCCACAGCCCGCGAATTAACCGGCCGACATATGTGAACATGGATCTCAGGGTGGCAGGGAGTAATAAACTGCACCGTGTGAGACCCGAAACTCATGACAAGTCCACATAACGAGTATGAACTCGTATGATGTGAGCCGTGAGCTGGGGGATGCCGTCGTCCGGGCACCCGCTCGGTACTTAACCCTCGTTGCGCCGCGTTATGTGCTCAGTGCTTTCCACTAGCGTTGAATCAGTTTCCACGCCACGTCGCCGACGATCTTGAGGGATCGCGCGGAGAGTTTGTCGATGGTGTCGTTGACCGTATGGTGGTGTGCGTACTCGAGGTCGATCACGTCGATGACACGCAGGCCCTTGTCGAGCAGCGGCAAGTGGTCGTCGGTGATTCCGTACGTCGTCGCAGGCACAAAGACGTTGCCGTATCCCATATCGGCCGCAGTCCGCCAGACGCGTTCCACAACTTCCGGCGCACGCGTGACCGAATATTCCTCCTGCGGGATCCGCAGGTCGGCCTCACCGATCATGTCCCAGACCACGCCGAATAACGGGCGGTAGTTGGCGGACGGCAAGTTGTTGGCGAAGTACATCGACCCCAGCAACACATCGACGTCCGGCGCGAACTGGCCATAGTCCTCGCCGTCGACGAACAGCAGGTCCACGCCGATGCCCGGCGGGGTGGCCTTGAGGACGTCGCCTAACGCGAGGAACAGCGCGACGCCCGAGCCGCCATCGTTTGCGCCGGGAGTCGGGAGCTTGCGCAGCGAGTCGGTCGTCGACTTGTCGGCGACGGGCCGCGAGTCCCAGTGCGTGACGTACAACAGCCGCTCTTCCGCCATCGGGTTGAACCGCGCCAGCACGTTCCGGAGCGGCAGCTTGACGCCCGATTGCGTCGTGTGCGTCCACGTCTGCTCGATGACCGTGTCGGCGCGCTGGCGCATCTCGCTTGCAATCCAGTCGCCGGCGCGCTTGTGAGCGTCGGTGCCGGGCACGCGCGGGCCGAAGTCCATGAACGTGCGGGCGTAGCCCAGTGCTCGCTCCCCGTCAAACGGGCTCGTGACGGTCGCCTCGCCGCGCCCGCACGCGCCGCCCTGCAGGGCCACCGCCAGGAGCACACACAATGTCGTCATGCGCACCTCACAACGCTCCACCGAAAAATTGGATGTTCAGCACGGCCGAGATGAGCGTTTGCGTAAATCGCCGGTTGAAATTCCTGTCGAAGGTCACGACCCGCGACGCCTGCAGGCTGAACGAAACATCATCTGCCAGGTCTGTATCCGCATTTATGATGAATTGGTTCCGGCCATTGTCCGTGAGCCGGCTGCGAAGCGTCGAAGCCGCCAGGTTAGAAACGTACCCCTGAGTCTCGGTTCGCGTGTAGGTCAGTCGCGTCCGCAGTCCGCCGGGCAGGTTCCACGACGCCGGTAACGGGAAGGCCTTGGTGAGGTTGGCGGTCGATTCGGTCGACCGCGAGTCGCCGGTCGAGCCAGGGAGCGAATCCGTCCGCTCCGTGCGGGCGAAGCCCAGCGACAGGGACAAGTCGCTTTCGGGCCCGTTCAGCGTCAACGTGGCCGGATAGGTCCGAAACCGCGTCGCTCGACGCTCGGCAGGTCCGCCTACCATCTCGGATGGTGACAGGAACAGTTGCCGGGTATGAACCGCCCGCACGGTCGCCGACACGTTCGAGAGGACCGAACTGAGCGCGGCCGGCTGTCCACTCCAGCGGAACGTTACGTCGGGGTACACGATCTGCTCGCCGTTGACGAGCGTGAGGCGGTCGGTGAGGCGACGTGAATAATGCCTCGAATCGGTTCGTTGCATCCGCTGCGCGAGCGACGCCCCGAACGGCAATGAGATCGTGTTCGACGCTGCATAACGAGTTCCCGCACCGGCCGTCGTCGCCAGCACGTTGCCGACCTCCCTGACGTCATCGAACGGCGCGACGCCGAACTGATACCTCCAGCCCGGCGTCAGCGGCGCCGCGTCGTACGCGCTCAGCTGGTCGCGCCCCACACTCACGTCGATCGCGCCCAGGAACCGGGCGACGCCGCGCGCCCACGATGTCTCGGGAAGGCCTTCGGTCACTCGTGGCAGGTCGAGAACGGCCGACGCCGATGCCCGTTGAGAATTGCCGAAGCGCCGCGCCAGCCGCAGGCCGTCCGAATCCGGTGAGGGGACCCCGGGTGCGTTCGGATCGCGCAACATCGAGTATCCCGACGCCACCTCGAACCGTGGCCGCAACCAGGACTGTGGCGCGGGCGAGAAGAGCACTGTCGCCCCCAGCACCCGTTCCCGCTCGAGGCCAACGTCGACCCCCGCCCAGGCGACGCGTTCCTGTTCCGCCGCAATCGCCGTGGGCGTGACGCCGCCATAGTTCCGCAGGTCGCGGAGGCTGAGCGCGTCCCAGCGGGCGGTGAGTGCGGGGAGCGGCTTGAACTCCACCGAGGAGGAACTGCGCCACAGGTTCTCAGTGGCATTCGTCCGGCGGAATTCATCGGTGCCTTCCAGCGTCGGACGGACGAACGCGTCCTGCGACCCTGACGATCGCGCCAGGCTGCTGATGACGCGTACGACCGTCGGCACGAGTCCACCGGACGTCGCTCCTTCCGCAACGGCCGGCACGAAGTTGTAATCCGCGCCAAAGTCGAAGCCTTTGGTGCGACCACTCTGGTACGCCGTACGAGCCGCCGCACCGTTCCACGTCATCGACACCCCGACGTTGTTGACCAGCGGCGCGTACCAGGCCGGCGCGATGGGCGTCGTCAACCGGGCCTGCAACGACACCGTGGTGGTCCCTCCACGCGGCGTCCGGAGGTCGTCGATGGCGCCGCCTAACAAGTCCGAGCGCGAGAGGAACTCGGGGTCCGATCGGGCCGCATTGTACGTGATGGTGAGCGGAAGCGCGAGGCCGGTGCGCCACGGCAACATCTTCTCCAGCCGCCACGTGGTCGCCACTTCCAAATCACCCGCCGCCAGGAAGGACGGACGCTCGGCGAGTTGGCGGAAGAAGGGATCGCGTCGTGACGCCGCGATGCGGATGCTCCCTGCATCGCCGGCAGAAAAGGTCGCGCCGACGTAACCGGCGTAGCCAGGGCGCTGCTCGACGTCGGCCAGTCTGATGTCGTCGATCCAGAGCTCGAGGGTGTCGCCCGGCATCGGTGGATTGGTACCGCCGAGGGAGTCGACCCGCAGGATGCCGGCCGCCAGCTCCTGCACGGCGGCGAGGTTCGGCGGCGTGACGACCGGGTCCACCGTGTACACGATGAAGCCCTCGTCACACGCTGCATAACGAGCGCCGGACGCCGTCGGGGGAGGACCCGACCGGCCGATCAGCGCCGAGTCGGCGGCCGTGCAGCCGCTCCAGTCCGTGCGACCCTGCAGGTACTCCGATTCCAGTCGTGCGCGCAGCGCATAGAAACGTTCGAAGGGCACGCGGATCTCGGGCTCCCACGCTTCGCGCCCGCCGACAAGCACCGACCGGTGGTAGGCGTAGAAGTTGTTGGCGTCGCGACCGAGCTTGATGAAGAAATGCAGGTCGCCATCGGGCCCCCACCCTCGCCCACGACCCTTCGCCCAGGCGCGCAGCTCGCGATACGCCATCACGTTCCGGTCACCCTCGGGGAACCGGAGGTACGCTTCGGCGCGCGAGTGATTCGGCATCCCACCGGCGAGGATCCGCATCGAGGTCTCGTTGATCGCCCCGCCGGCGAACCCGATCCCGGTTTCCTGCGTTTCAGGCGCGTCGGTCACACCGGGCGGCGGGTCGTATACCAGGCCACGCGTCGAGTCGCGGTCCGCCGTGCCGATCGATGAGGCAATGACAAATCCGCCTAACGTCTCCTGCTCGCCGGCCAGCCCGTTCAGCGGCCGGGGCGCGCGCTTGAGCCATCCCGCGCCGGTCACGCGCAGCCGCGCGATTGGCAGCTGCGTGAAGCGATCGTCCGGCGCCGCGGCGCCCGAGACCACCGTCACCCGGAGCGCGCGGACGCGTCGCAGCAGCGGGCCGTCGGAGATAGTGTCGTCAGGCACGTTGAAGGGGATACGCACCTGCACCCAGCAGACGGTGCTGCCGGGGGCCTGGCTCTGGTTGACGTCACGCACCGCCGGGCCGCAGACGCCGATCCGGTTGTACGATTCCGGCCGCGACAGGTCGACGATGAATCGCCGGAGTCGCTCGCGCTCGCGCTGGTCCGACGTGAAGTTGAGCGTCGCGTCCTGGTCGATGTCCTCTTCGTCGAGCCGGCTGTTGCGGACCGTGCAGTCGATGCGCTCGTCTCCCAGCGGAAGCAGGCGTCCCGCGCCGAGCCGGCAGGTCGGGTGGCTGCGGACGAGGATCGGAATGCCCTGCTGTCGCACATGGAGTTCGTCCACCACGTGGCCCGGCAACCCGACGTCGTTGACGTCGGCGCTGAACGCCCGGCTGAATCGATCGCGCTCGGTGTCGAGCCGGTTCCACCCCTGGATCTGCTTCCCGCTGTACACCGAATCGCCTTCCACCACGAGGAGCGACTCCGGGGCAAAGGCGACGCTGTTCTCGGAGACGTCGCCGAAATCGAGGATGAGGGTCGGATTCTGCTGTCGGTGGGTGGGCGTGGTGTCGACCTGCGTCCAGAACTCGACGTATTCGCCGCGGGTCAGGTCGACCCCGGTGCCACCGGTGCCTAACGCCGTCCGGACCGACCGCCAGCGGCGTCCCGACGGCGTCCCACCCACGCGCCAGCGCGGCTGGCCGGTCTCCGGGTCGGCGATGCCGCCGATGGGAAGCGGGTAGAGCGTGAGCCAGAGCATCTGCTCGAACCCGGCGATGGCGCCCCCGGCCAGCGTCGTCCGCGGGTCGATCTGCTGGATCGTGAACGTCACCGCCCGCCCGTCGACGTCCGTGCCGTAGTTCTGGTAGGCGAGGCTCGCGGCCCGCACGGTGTCGAGCGTCGCCGCCCCGATCTGCAGCGGAAGCCTGCTGCCTAACGCCGGCTGGCTGGAGAGCTGCCATTGCGACTCGAGCAGGTTGACGCTGATGCCGCCCTGCGTCTCGAAGGACTCGATGTAGGCCTGCTCGTCCCCGCCCTGCCGCGGACGGCTCACCGCCAGCTCGGCGACGAGGTCCAGTCGCGAGGGCGCTGCGCTGTCGATCATCGGCAGCCAGCGGGCGAGTTGCCGCGACACCCCGCCCAGCTGCCAGCCGAAGTTCGCCCCCAGCCCCGCGACCAGTGACGCCTGCGGCTCGAAGCCTAACGGCGGGCGCGTGAAGTTGGTGCGCTGGCGTTGCGACATCGCCGTGAAGGACAGACTGCCGAAGGGGAGCATCCACTCGGCGGTCAGCCCGGTCACCGACGTCGGCACGCTGGTGAACAGCGGATTCTCCTCGTACTGCAGCGTGACCCGGCGTGGCCGCAGCGCGAGCGAGTCCGCCGTCAGCAGGCGCACGGTGCCAAGGTCGTAATCGATCTCGTAGTCGACGTGACGCACCAGCGGGCGCCCTTCAATGAAGAACCGCTCGCTGCCCGGGCGGATCTGCGATGACGCCAGCGCAATCGTCCCCGGTCCCACGGTTCCCGAACTTTCGTATGACGACAGGATCCGGTAGAACGACTGCGGGTGCTGCGTAGAGTAGAGGTATTCGCTGGGTGTCCGGTAAATCGTGTCGTTCGCGACCAGGACCGGTGAAAATGCCAGGCCACGCCGCGAAAACGGCTCGAGCGACGGAAAGACGATGAACACGTCCCGGATCAGCTCTGTCGACGCCACGGTGGGGGAGCCCAGATGGAAGTTGGGATCCTGCTGTCGTGGCCACAACCGGTTTTCGGCGTCGAACAGCGCGCGGTTCGTCTGCTGGGCGAGCCGGAAGATTTCGAGATAGGTGTTAGGCAGCCCGGGCGGCTTTTCCTGGTCGCCACTCGTGCCCGCCACGATGCGCAGGGTCACCGTCTCGCGACGGATGTCGTCCCCGCCAAGCCGGTACACCGACCGGATCTCACGCCGGAAGGCGGGATCGTCAGGCGTCACGCCCGGATCCCAGAGCCGGTGCGCGAACTGCGGGTGGTCCAGCGAAAATTCCAGGTCGGGCGTGCCACCTAACGACGCGATGACCGTGTCGCGGCCCGCGATCCGGAGCGTCCAGGCTGCCACCAGCCGTTCGTCGGCGAGCGACAGCGGGCGCACCAGCGCCACCCAGAGCTGCGACGGGTCGATGTAATAGTCCACCCCTTCCCGCAGGTGCTCGTACACCTGCCCGACGCGCGAGTCCGGATCGTCGAGGAGCAGGAACTGCGGACCGTTCGGATTGGGAGGTTGTCCGCCAATCTTCAGCCGGTAGAGCGAGACCCGCGACGGTCGTTGTGAAGCCGGCAGCGACGCCGCCAGTTCCGCCATCTGCGTCGGGTTGAGGATGTCGATGTTCGGATAGCGGCCGGCAAAGAGCGCCGGATCGACCGTGAAGAAGAAACGGCGGGCTTCGACCTGATAGTCGTAGATCGTGCGGTCGGGGATGCGGGACGCGCGCCCGCCAACAGTAAAGACGGTATCTCGCAAGACATTCCCCCGTTGCTGTGCGGCAATCGCGCTGAAGCGCACCGGCCCGAGGTTTCCCTGCGCCTGGATGCCGTAATTACCGCTGGGGATGCCTGACGTCAGGAATCGCGACGCCGGCGTGCGGAAGGTGACGTTGCCGATCTCCAGCCTTTCGAGGAAATCGCCCGCGCCCCCTCGATAGGCAAGCGAGATGTTGTTCGATCCATCGAACTCCCGCTGCGAGTCGTAGTCGACGTCAACGCGGACCCGATTGGCCACCAGTCCCGCGGACCGCAACGAAAACTGGAAGTCGAGCTGCGGCGTGATCTGCGAGGCGCAGCGGAACGTCAGGCTGTACACCTGGTTCGCGAAGCACCGGTCGTTCGAGGTTCGTTCCCCCTTGAACTCGAGGCGGCCCAGCAGATCGACATTCAGGGCCGAATCGGCCTGGGCGCGCGTCGAATCCTGGCGGGTCGAATCAGGACGCGTCACCGGTACCTGTGCCGATGCGCTAACCCGGGCCAGGCCAGAGGCCAGAGGCCAGAGGCCAGAAAAGAACAGGCCAGCAGCCAGAAGCCGGAGGCCAGAGAAGAACCTCGGCCGTCCCTCTGGCCTCTGGCCTCTGGCTTCTGGCCTGATGTTAAGCCGCACAATGGGAAGACACGTGTGTACCAAGGCGGCCCTAAGGTCGACCAGAGGAACGGGCAAGTCCATATATTCCACGGGTCTTCGTCCCTGGCCGCATATCCCGGCGCCTCCTTGCGGATCGCGGGGTAGCCAGTGCGCCGGGCCTACAGGCCTTGGCCTCTTCAGGTCCTGGCCTCAAAGCGAGCCCAAAAAACGAGCGTGAAGATAATCCACAGGTATGTGCTGCGAGAGCACTTTGGGCCGTTCTTCTTCTCCCTCACGGCGCTCACGTCGCTGCTCCTGCTGAACTACATCGCGAAGCAGATTGATCAGCTGGTCGGGAAAGGCCTTTCCCTGGGCGTGATCGGTCAGTTCTTCGCGCTGTCGATTCCGTTCACGGTCGCCATGACGACGCCGATGTCGGTGCTCGTTGCCACCCTGTACGCGTTCAGCCGGCTCGCTTCGGAAAACGAAGTCACCGCGATGAAGGCGAACGGCATCAGCCTGTCGCGTCTGCTCGTCCCTGTCCTGATCACGGCGAGCTTCGTGTCGATCACCATGATCGCCTTCAACGACCAGCTCCTGCCCGCTTCGAATCACCAATTGCGGAAGTTGCAGGGGGACATCGCGCGGAAGAAACCGACGTTCGCACTGAAAGAACAGATCATCAACCAGGTCGCGGACCGGCAGGTCTACCTGAAGGCGATGCACCTCAGCACCGACAATCGCATGACCGACGTGACGATCTACGATCTCACCGACATCATGCGGCGGCGTACGATCTACGCCGACAGCGGGGAGCTGGCGTTTGCGGAAAACGGCAAGGACCTGATCCTCACCCTCTATTCGGGGACAACGCTCGAGGTTCCGCGCGCCGAACCCACGCGCCTGCAACGCGCCAAGTTCGACCGCAACTACGTGCGGGTGGAGAACGTCGCCAACCAGCTGGAGATGACCCGCAACGACAACTTCAAGAGCGACCGCGAGATGACGGTGTGCGAGCTCCAGAACGACGTCGCGCGCTACGAGGTGGAGTACATCAAGGCGCGGAACGACCTCCGGCAGGCGCTGCGCGAAGTCACGAACGAAGCGTTGTACGGCGTCGTCGCCAAAACACCGGACATTTCGGCAGTAGTGGCGCCCAACTTCAAGCCGGGAGGGCCGGCGCCGCGGTCGCCTAACGCGTCACTGGGACGGATCTACTGTGACTTCACCGCCCGCGTGAAGAAGACCACGGCCCGCATCGCCTCGGCGCTCGTGCCGAGCCTGTATGCGGCCCAGTCTGTTCCGCCGCAGAATCCCGCCGTGATACCGACGCCGCAGCCGACGCCGGCGGTGGTCGTGCCGGCCGGCACGCAGGATTCCGCGACGGTCGCCATCACGCAGGCAGCGCCGCCGACAACACCGCGCCTCAACCAGATGCCGGTGATCCTTTCCGGCGCCATCGACAACGCCCGTATCCGGATGCGCGAGAACATGCGATACGTGGACCAGTCGGCGGTGGAGCTCCACAAGAAGTTCGCAATCTCCGTAGCCTGCACCATCTTCGTGCTCGTCGGCGCCCCCATCGCGCTGCGCTTCCCGCGCGGCGGTGTCGGCCTGGTGATCGGCGTCAGCCTGGTGATCTTCGGGATTTACTACATCGGACTGATCGCCGGTGAGTCGCTGGCAAACGAAAACATTGTCTCGCCGTTCCTGTCGATGTGGGCGGCGAACATCCTGTTGACCATCGTCGGAGTAATTCTGCTGGCGCGCATGGGTCGTGAGAGTGCCACGACGCGGGGCGGCGACTTCCGCGAGATGCTGGAGATCGTGCGGAACGTCTTCCGCCGTGACCGGGTGGTCCATCCACATCGTGCGGGGGCCCGGTGATCCGGCGCCTCTTCCATCCGCTCGATCGTTATGTGTTTGGCGAGTTCACGAAGATCTTCGTGGCCACGGCGCTTGGCTTTCCGGTCCTGATCACCGTCATCGACCTGACGGACAACCTGGACAAGTACCTGGGCCGGAAGCTTCCGCGCGGCGATATCGCGTTGAGCTATGTGTATGGGTTGCCCGATGCTGTTTACCTCGTGCTTCCAGCAGCGGTGCTGTTTGCGACGATCTTCACGATCGGTGCGCTGACGCGGCACTCCGAGATCACTGCCGCCAAGGCCTCTGGAATCAGCTTCTACCGCATTGCCGCGCCGATCTTCGTGGCCTCGGTGATGGTAGCGGGCATTGCGGCGATGTTGTCTGAAGTTGCCCCCATGGCCAACCGGCGCGTCGTCGAGTTGCGGCAGGAGGCGACGTATACCATGGGCACCGAGCGCTACAACTTCGCGTTTGGCGCGGCCGAAGGGCGCGTCTACAAGATCCAGCAGCTGCAGGTAGGTACCGGGAGCGTCGAAGCACTGCAGATCGAGCGGCGAGGCATGGAGGGGGATAGCACCTACCCGACGTTCATCGCCAGCGCACAACGGGCCAGATATCAGCCCGACAATGGCTGGCTGGTGCTGTCCGGGACAATGCACGTGTTGACGGACGCGCGTCCCAACCTGTCGATTACGTTCGACTCCCTGCGGGACCGGAACTTTGTCGAGACGCCCACCCAGCTGATGGCATCCCCCAAGACACCGCAGGACATGCGTTATGCGGAGCTCGGCCGGTACATCCGGGCGATGGAACGCTCCGGCAGCGACGTGAACACCATCAAGGTGGATCGCGCACTGAAGATCGCGATTCCCGTCACCTGCATCATCATCGCCCTCTTCGGCGCGCCGTTGGCAACCAGTACGCAGCGCGGCGGCGCGGCGTGGGGCATTGGCCTCAGCCTCGGCGTCACCATCACGTTCCTCATCTTCATTCAACTCACACGTGCCATCGGCGGTGAAGCCGTAGTCGATCCGTACCTGGCGGCCTGGTTACCGAACACGCTGTTCGCGCTGGGCGGTTTTGCCCTCCTCGCCAAAGTGCGCACGTGACATCAGGGTACGTCGATCGCAAGGCGACGACCGAATATCCCGTCATGCAGCGGGCGGGTTTGCGCTTCCTGCGCCGCATGGCCGCGCTGGGAACCGCGATTTTTGCAGGGATCGGCCAGCGGACGTATTTCCTGTTCAACGCACTGACCGCGATGTGGCTCGAACCGCGCACCTGGTTCCCGCTCGTCATCAAGCACATGCGTTCCATCGGCGTCGACTCGCTGGCGCTGATTGCGATCGTGGCGGCGTTCATCGGGTCGGTCATTGCGCTGCAGACGCGGTACCAGCTCTTCCCGGGCGTCCAGCTCTCAGTGGTTGGTCTGATCGTTCGGCAGTCGATCGTCCTGGAACTTGGTCCGCTCCTGACCGGGTTGGTGCTGACCGGCCGCGTGGGCGCGCGCATGACTGCAGAAATTGGGACCATGCGCGTGACGGAGCAGATCGACGCGCTGGAGACGCTGGCCTACGACCCGATGGCGTATCTCATTGTCCCACGGCTCATCGCGGCGACGCTGATGCTTCCCATCCTTGTCATCTTTGCGAACTTCATCGGCGTCGGCGTGGCGTTCTTCACGGCCGTGCTGGCGACCGACGTCACCTGGGGAGACTTCCAGGCCGGATTGCGGATCGCATTCAACCTGTTCCAGATTTTCTACTCGCTCCTCAAGGCGACGATCTTCGGCGTGGCGATCGCGTTTTTCTGTTCGTACGAGGGGTACGTGGCTGATGTTGGCGCGGAGGGCGTTGGTCGCTCGACTGCCCGCGCCGTAGTCATGACCTCGGTCGCGATCCTCGTCCTCGACGCCTTCATCGCCGCCCTCTTCGCACCGAGGCTCCAGGGATGAGACGTCGTGACGAAGTACTCGTCGGTTTGTTCACTACCGTCGCCATTGTCATCCTGGCACTGGCATCGATCTGGCTGGTGCGCGGCGGCTTGAATCGCGGCTACCTGCTGCACTCGCGCTTCGCCTGGGGCTCGGGGATCAAGCAAGGCGCGCCGGTCTGGCTGGTGGGCGTGACGGTGGGTGCGGTCGACAAGGTGGACCTCGATCCGGCCGGCACGCTGGTGATCACCTATCGCATCCAGAATGTGCACCGGGTTCCCCTCGGCAGTGTCGCCACCATAGTGCCTAACGGGTTCTTCGGGGACATGGCCATCGCGCTCACGCCACCGCGGCCAAACCCGGTGAGTTACGAGCCGGGCGACACCGTACCGGTCGGCGTCACGTCGGCGGGATTGCAGGCGATCCTGCAGCGCGCCGACACACTCTCGACGGCACTCAGCATCATGATGGGGACGCTGAAGTCACAGTTCGTCGATTCCGGTGGGATTCGTGAAATGCGGCGCACGGCGTTTGCGCTGAATCGTGTGCTCGAGACGTTCAACCAGGTGGCGGCGGTGCAGTCACGCGAGCTCCAGCAGACGCTGGTGGCGTTACGGAGCCGGGTGAACGCGGTCGATTCCGTTCGTATCGACTCGACCATGCGCTCCATGCAGGCGGCGTCGAAGTCGCTCGAATCCTTCACGGGCGAGTTACAGGCGACGTCGACAAAATTCAATACGATCCTTGGGAAGATGGAGAACGGCGACGGATCGTTGTCGAAGCTGATCAATGACCCGGGGCTGTACAACGACCTCCGAGGTGTCGCGACGCGGATGGATTCGTTGATGCTGGATCTGATGAAGAATCCGAGGAAGTATCTGAAGTTCAGTGTCTTCTAGGAAGCAGGAAGCAGGAAGCAGGAAGCAGGAAGCAGGGATCGAACGAACGGTTGAAATCTTGAGGGCCTCCGGCGCCGTTAGGCACCGAGAGGCCCTCAGTCATTCCCTGCTTCCTGTTTGCTGTTTCCTGTTTCCTGGCTTTTAGAAACTATACCTCGCGCTCAACTGGAATCTCCAGAAATTGGAAGCGAAGTTGCCGACGATGTACTCCTGCTGGCTGGGGCTGAACTGGACAATGGGCACCGCCACCGTCGGATCGCTGGAGGACATGCCGCGGTGCGTGAGAAGCGGCACGTTGGAGTTGGAGCTGTTTTCTGCTACGCGTTGCTGACCCCACTTCTTGTTCAGCAGGTTACCGAAGTTTGTGATGTCGGCCTGCAGCGAGAGGCGCTGGCCACGCACCGCCGGGATCGTCTGGCGAATGGCAACGTCGACCTGATTCAGGAACGGTAGCTTGCAGGAATTTCGCTGCAGGATCGAGCCGCGCTGCTCGCTGAGGCATGGCGAGTTGTCGATGAACGCGTCGAAGGCCGCCTGCTGCTCGGCTACCGTGGCAATTACCGTGTTTGGCACACCGTTCACGGTCGCGGTGATGTTCTGGAAGCGGATCTCCGCGGTGTTGAATGCGTCGGCCGGGATGTAGATCAGGTCATTGCCGTTCCGACCATCTCCATTCAGGTCACCGTTCGACGACGACGTGCCTGCATAGACGTAATCGTGTGGGGATCCAGATACTCCGGAGTAGGTGGCGGTGAAGTCCGTGCTCCATCCCGCCCCCCAATGCTTGGTGTAGGTGCCGGTTCCGGTGATCTTGTGTGTCTGGTCGAACAGCGAAATGCCGGTGAACGGTTCGAACTGATCGCCGGACAATGTGCGACCGAACTGCCAGTTGGAGATGTGCGTGCTGGAACCGAAGCTCTGCACGTCACGCGCCCGGGCATGCGTATACGCGACCTGGGCTTCCCAGTTATTCGAGTAGCGCTTCCGCATCGAGGTGGTCAGGCTCCAGGCGTAGTCCTTGCTCTGGTTTACGATGTCGATCGCGGTCGAAAATCGGGCGATGCCACCGTTGGCTATTACACCGGCCGGCAGCCTGGGGAACGAGTTGCCGTTCGAAGCGCGAATCGAGTCGGCGAACAGCACCCGGCCGTTTGGATCGGTCCCGGTAACGCCAGCCAGATTCTGGTTGACGAAGAAGAACTGATTGAGCGTCTTGGAATAGAGACCTTCGACAGAGAAGACGAGGTCGCGCGGCAGCGAGCGATCGTAGCCTAACGACGCGCGCATCGGCTGCGGGAAATTCAGGTCCTTGTCCAGGAAGCTGACGTCGCCGATGGGCTTGCTGCCGAGACCACCGCTACAGGTCGGATTCGCCTCCGGATCGATGTTGAACGTCGGCGCACGTGTGCCGGAGGTCCCGCAGTTGAGGAACGTGATGATGTTCCCCGAGTTCACGTAGGCATTTTCCAGCCAGACGTAGGGCGGTGTGCCGACGAACAACCCGATTCCGCCCCGAATCTGCTGCGTCTGGTCGCCGCTGAGATCCCAATTGAAGCCGATACGCGGGGAGATCTGCAAGGAACTCTTTGGCACGTCGCTCGTGCTGCGGCCATAGGCGCTGTCGATTGCGACGTTGTGGTCCACCTCATCGAGGAACTTGGAGAGATCGGCGCGCAGTCCGATCGTCATGGCGAAGTTCGGCGTGACCTGCCACTGGTCCTGCGCGTACCAGGCGCTCTGCAACGCACGGAAGAAAACGTTGCCGCCATCCTTGAGAATGAACGCGCGGCGGTAGCTGTTCGCGTTCCCCGCCGCGAGGCTGTCCAGGTTGTTGAAACTCCACACGCCGTACGAGCTCTGGTTGAAGAGGTTCCGGAGGTCAACGTATTCATTGCGCGTGCCTAACGTGACCGTGTGATTGCCGCGCTGGAGGTTGAAGTTGTTGGTCAGTTCGTATGTATCGGTATCCAGTTCGTTACCCTGCGAGAATTGATCCGCGCCGGCGATGATACGGCCGCCGGATTGGCCACTCGTCGTCGTCAGGCCCGAAACGGTGATCTGCGGATACGGTGACTCGGGCGTGCGCCGGTTCCGCGCGCGGTTGTAGCCGAGGAACAGCTCATTCGACGTGCCACCCGAGAAGACCGAGAACAGCTGGAATACCGGCGCAATCTTCCAGGTGTCGAAGGTGTGGAAGTTGCCGCTGTAGATCGCGTTCGTTGCGGTACGCGGGTTCTGCTGCCGCAGCCTCTCCCCTTCCGAATAGTTGTACCGCAGCACGGACCGGTGCGTGTCGTTGATCCGGTAATCCAGGCGAGCGAAAAAGTTCAGCAACGGATTCGGGATGTTTGCGTACCCCGGCGTCCCGACGTCTGTCATGCCTTTGGCCGCCATCAACTGCTCGAACCGCGTGATGTCTTCACTGCGGATAGGAAAGGCAGGTCCAGACAGGCCACTCGGCTGATTGAAGTAAGGGCCGCTGACCGGGGTGTTTTCTTCCTGCCACTCCGGTGCCACGAAAAAGTGCAGCTTGTCCTTGATGATCGGGCCACCCACGCTGAACCCGTACTGCGTCCGATCGAATGGCGTGGAGCGCAGTTCCGGCACATTCCGGCCGTAGTCCTGGTCGCGATAGTAGCCGTATACGGAACCGTGCAGCTCGTTGGTGCCGCCCTTCGTCACCGCGTTGACGAGCAGGCCACCGAAGTTCCCCTGGCGTACGTCGAACGGCGCGAGCAAGACCTGAAGCTCCTTCACGGCTTCGAGCGACACGGATCGCGAGTTCACTTCCGCGCCCGGTGTGCCCGTCGCACCAAGACCGAACACGTCACGTTCAGTCGCACCATCGATCTGCACGTTGTTCATGCGGTTCGACATGCCACCCGCGGAATAGCCCGCGCCTGACGTCGACACCTGCGGCGACACGCGCACCATGTCGATGATGTTGCGGCTCAGTGACGGCAACCGCTGCAGGGTCGTGTCCGTCACGATCGTCTTCACGCTCGTATTCGTCGGCGTGAATGTCTCGGTCGTGGTGGCAGCGATGATAACGACGCCGCTGAGCTCAGTCGCGGCGGCGGTGAGTCGCACGTCCTGCGTATTCACCTGGCTCAACGAGACGATGATGTCGCGACGACGAATGGGATCGAATCCGATTCGGCGGAACGTCATGTCATACGTTCCGACCTCGAGATTCGGAATCAGGTAGCGACCGTCGTTGCGGGACGTCACGGTGCTCGAGAAACCGTTTGCTCGGCTCACGGCCGAGATCTGCACTCCGGCGACGCCTCCCCCCTGTTCGTCGGTCACCTTCCCGCCGATGGCGCCCGTCGTGACGCCCTGCGCTTGAAGTGAGGCGGTGAAATTTCCTGTGAAAAGCGCCGCCAACGCGACGCTCGCCAGGAGATGACGCGGGAATCTCATAACGGCTTGTCCCTATTGTTTGTGTGAGCGAGCGGCCGATCGGGGAAAAGAAACGCCGCAGGCGAGAAGATGGTGCTTCGGTCCAGCCCGGCTGTCAATCGTCTTATTTCCGTGCTTGATCCTTACCCACGGTCATGTGGAAAACCGGAATTCCTGCCAGCAGAACCGCAAAAATACCGAGCGACCAGGTTCGACTGCTCTCATCCAGGAGCGAGTTCAGTAACAAGTAAGCGACAGAAGCGATGAACAGCGCCGGGACAACGGGATATCCAGGCGTCCGGAACGATGGCGAGTAGCCGGGACGCCGACGCAGCCGATAGATCGCCGCCACTCCCAACGCGTAAAACGGGATCATCGCGATGACAAATGTGTCGGCGAGTTTCTCGAACCGCAGCAACAGGACGAAAATCAGTCCAAGCGTCGCCACAAGTCCAATGGCAATGTACGGTGTCTGGTACTTCGGATGCACTTTGGCGATCGGCGCGAAGAGCATTCCGTCGTCCGCCATCGCGAATAGCACTCGCGGACTCGTCAGCAGGACGGCGCTGAGTGTGCCGAACGTCGAGATCATCACCGTTGCTGACACAAAGACCACGCCAGGTCGGCCGATGATCTTTTCGGCGACATCGGCCGCGACCAGTCGTGACGTGCGAATCTCCTCGATGGGAAGCACCGCCATGTAGCCGACATTGGCGAGCACGTAGATCACCATGACGGCGATCGTTCCACCGATGATCGCGCGCGGAAGGTTTCGCCGAGGATCCGTGACTTCACCGGCGACGTAGCTGACGTCAGCCCATCCGTCATACGCCCAGAGGACGGATACGAGTGCCAGGCCAAAGGCACCGACTTGCACGCTTCCTTCGGGCACGAGTGGCGTAAAGTGGCCGCCGGTTTGCGGCCATCCGACAGCGAGCGCAAGAACAACGATGAACGCCAGACCGCCAAACTTCGCGATGGTCGTCAGGTTGATGACCGTCGCCCCCCACTTCACGCCGATGATGTTGAACATGGCCGTCACGGCGATCGCCAGGGCGGCGATGTATTTCGCATACTGGTCATACGGCGCCACCGCCGGATCAAATCCAATCACACGCACGAAATACTCGGCGAACGTAATGGCGATGGCGCCGAGCGAAGCCGCGCGGACGATCGTCAGCTGACCCCAGCCAAACAAGAAGGCTGGGATCTTCCCCCAGCCTTCGCGCAGAAATGCGTAGAACCCACCAGTCCGCGGGACTTCGCTTGCGAGTTCCGCGAGCGAAAGCGCCCCGCAGAGCGCGAATAATCCGCCAAGGATCCAGATCGCGAGGAGCGGCAACGGGCCGGGGATGCGGTCGGCGATGCCGGCCGGCGATCGAAAGATTCCCGAACCGATCGTTGAGCCGACAACGACCGCCATGGCGCTCCACAGGCCGATCCGGCGTGGGAGGCCGCTTTTTGCTTCAGGCGATGACATGGGCGCAGAATCTGCTGCGTGCGAGTGCTTCGCACTAGCGACCAGCGAACGCTGACCAGCGACCGAATATCAAGCCTGTTTCACTGGTCGCCAATCGCCGGTCGCTAGATTTCGTCCCTCTGCCGTCTCCCATCTGCCATCCCGATTTTGCGTTTGCTTTTTCTCATCGCCGCTTCAGTAGCGATTTTCGCTCAGCTGGCAGTATTGCGTTCAGTCCTCATTGGCCGCGCGCCGGCCTCCACGCCGGGTCGTTCGGCGAGATTTGCTGAAATCGCCTGGGCGGTCCTTCCGACAGTGGCTTTGCTCGTGATCCTGGTGTTCACGTGGCGCGTGTTTGGCACGCCGGTGGCGCTGGCGCCGTTGAACGGGGTGACCGCGTGAGCGAGGTGGCAACCGCAAAGCGTGAGCAGGGTCTGGCCGCGGACCTGGTGATGCTCACGAAGCCGCGAATCATTTCGCTGCTGCTCGTCACGACCGCGGCGCCGATGTACATCGCCGGATCGCCATCGTGGCTGACGGTCCTTATAGTCATGATCGGCGGCTACCTGATGGCTGGTGGCGCGAATGCCGTGAACATGTACATCGATCAGGACATCGATGACCGCATGGCGCGCACGCGGACGCGGCCAATTCCGGGTGGCCGCATGACGCCGCGGGCGGTGTTGGCATTCGGTCTCGCCCTGGCGGTGGCGGCAACGTGGCTGCTGGCGAATTACGTCAACGTGCTCACGAGCGCGCTCGCGCTGGCCGGGTTCTACTTCTACGTCTTCATCTACACGCGCTGGCTGAAGCGCACCACACCACAGAACATCGTGATCGGTGGCGCTGCCGGAGCCTTTCCGCCGCTCGTTGGCTGGGCGGCGACAACCGGATCGATCGACCTGACCGCGCTATACCTGTTTCTGATCGTCTTCTACTGGACGCCACCGCACTTCTGGGCGCTCGCCCTGCTCAAGCAGGTCGACTACGGCCGCGCCGGTGTCCCGATGGCGCCCGTGGTCTGGGGCGAGCGTGAGACGATGGACCAGATGTTGTGGTACACGGTGCTGCTGATCGCGCTGACGGTGATCCCCGCCGCCTACGGCGCGTTTGGCGCGATCTACCTGGTGTCGGCGCTCGCGTTAGGCGGCCTGTTGCTGTGGGGCGTGATTCGTATCAGGCGCGAGCAGCCGTGGACGGGCGCAGCATGGTGGACCTACAAGTACTCGCTGCTGTATCTCGCGTTGCTGTTTGTCGCGATGGTAGTCGACAGAAAGCTTTAGCGGATACTGGAGGCTGCGTGCCGGGCAATTTGCTGGCAGGTGAAGCTCGCCGGCATGGACGGTCCGAGAGATTCATGAAAACCATTAACGACACGGATCGCTCGGATTTGATCGAATAACGACGGATCAACCCACTTTTTTTTGATCCGTCTGCATCCGGCCTAATCAGTAGGATCCGCGTCCCGTGGTTTTCATATCTCGGCAGGGGCCCGCCACAAGCGCCTAGCTGAATCTCCCGCAACCGCAGTTTGCGGGACCGCAGCCCGGCCCTGGTTCTGGCAGTGAGTTCTCTGACTTCGTCATCAACCCAATCCCGCCGGAAATCACGCGGCGCACGGGAGCGCCCGTTTCAGGATGGAGTGTGAGTGGTGGCTCTGAGAAGCTCTGCTTGATCTCGAAGCGCGCGACGTCTCCGTCGGGCGTGGTTGGCACTGTCTCGTACAGATACGTCGGCATAGAACAAACTTATTGTGATTAGCGACCAGCGACCAGCGACCAGTAGTTCAAGTAAATCGCCCTGGCACCCAGCAAGCAGCACTAAGCGCGCCTTTTGTTGACGAGGTGTACCACCACCCCGGCCACGAGCAATCCCGTGCCAAACAGCGACATCTTCGGCGCGGCGACGAACGAGCTCACTATGCCAACCGCGGCCGCGATCACGAAAAGCGCAGGCAGGACCGGATACCCGAGTGATCGGTATGGCCGCACAGCGTCGGGGCGCGTCCTTCTCAGGACAAACACGCTCGCGCCGCCCAGCCCGAAAAAGATCCAGTCGGCGAATACCACGCCGGACAGCAGCGCGCCGAGATCACCGCGCGTGCCGAACAGCAGCACGAGTGCCCATGCCACCATGATCCCGATCGCCACGTGCGGCGTGCCATATCGCGGATGGATCTTCCCGGCCGCGGAGAGGAACAATCCATCGCGCGCCATCGCGTACGGCATGCGGGAATTGCCTAACAACACCACGTTGACGAAGCCGAGGATCGATAACATCGCGCCGATGGTGATCAGCGTGCCACCGGTCGGCCCGATGAGGCGGACCGCGGTGTCGGCCGCCACGGCGCTGCTGGCCGCCAGTCCGTCCCGGCCAAGCACGTGCACGTACACCGCGTTGGCGCCGAGGTAGATCGCGATGACGATCACGATGCCT